>RCNJ01000605.1_pt1 | contig 11568 bp, 9 predicted proteins | sample 2041171 | NCBI WGS metagenome assembly RCNJ01 (sample SAMN09708213, study PRJNA481090) | feces metagenome | biome: feces | host: Pygoscelis adeliae | place: Antarctica: Rookery Lake | collected 2010-03-01 | reverse complement strand
ATGCTCTCAGTAGCCAAATCTCGTTCAAGCTCATTCACATCCTCTGTCATCTCTGTCATCTCAGGGGCGCGAGCGCTCTTGGTCAAGCCTGGTGGTTGGCGCGATGGTGCAAATTAAAAATTTGAGGCTGCTGCTGCTGCTGCATATCCAGTCCAAGTCATTCTGTCTGCACAGCCATCCACCACGACCGAGTCCAGGGTATATTACACCCTCACCAACCAATACTGATCAAGTCTAATCCATTCTACACCAGACTCCATATCGATCGAGTCCAATCCATCCTGCATCATCACTACCCATACAGGTCAGCTTTAGAGTACCCAAAATCGTCGCTTTCCATACTGATCAGCTAGAGAGTATCCATAATCATCGCCTTCCATACTGGTCGAGTATCGAGTATCCAGAGTCTTCGCTGAGCGACGGTGATCGAGTTCAGTGTAGTTCGAATGGTTCTGCGGTGGCGGTGGTCGAGCCCAATGTAGTTTGAATGGGTATGGGTTGGCAGTGATTGAGTCCAGTCGTCGAGTATTGGCAGGACACTTAGTACAGTGGAATGTAGTAGAGCATTAAGCTCATGTGCCTTCGGGGATGTTCGACAGACATTAGTAAAGTTGCGCAGCTTGCAGACAACACTGCCACTGTGCCTTCTCAGATAACTGTTATTGGTATACAATTATTGCTAATATATGCCTATATGTGAGCAATGTTTTTGAGGGTATTAATTAGTTTTTCTTTGTCTTAGGATAATACTGGTCGCTGATGTATTTGCGAGCTTGTTCATTGGTGGGTGTTGTGTCTATGGGAAACAAAAAGCGCGACGGCATGATCTCTGCAATTACACACAACGATCTAAGCTTCCCGAGCACCCCAGACGCACTCCCTAACCACAACCCCAGTCAACAGATTCTCAGCATTCAAAGGGTCAGCCAGCGCAACAAACTGTTTCAGCCTTTATTGAAAGTAGAGCATATACACGCTGCAGACAAACCACACAACCTTTCCGCCAGCAGACGCAAAGTGGTTCTTCCAGCCTGAAGTTCGCGATCTTAATGTCTACTTCAAGATTGACATTGACGAGCCGTTGCAGGAGAAAATCAAGGCCAAATGGCATAGAAGACTGGTGTAGATGGGCACACGACGCAAAAAATTTAATAAAGGGGGCGTTGTTGACTCCTCTGACGTGTCCATTATGGGGCGCACTCGCCTGAATGATTTTTTCGTGAAGGATTAGATTTGCCACGTAGTGACTCAGCTATTCTTAGTGATTATGGTGTTTATGGTGGTTGTTGCATGGAAATTACTCAATTGGAGAACACCATATGATGGACGTTAAAGCAGAGAAGTGAATAATATTGTATATTATTTCAATGGGATAATATTCATGATCATGTTTCTTTGCCGTTCTTATGCAGAGCAATGTGTGAAACATACGTGGATATCTAAACACTTTGCTATACTGCTTCGCCATCTCTATTGTTGAGTCTTCTTAACCATACCCCTCCTCCTCTTACCACCAACCTCCCTACCCTCCTCGATCTCGAGCCAAGCCTCTCTCTTCGCCTCACCAACAATCTTCAGCGCCTCCTTCACAACTCTCGTCTCCAAGTTAACACCCTCCTCCTCCCACTTATCCATCTGCCTCCCAACCCTCTCCTCAATAGCCTTCACCAACCCAACATCTCTCTGGCCGATCAAAGTGACAGCGTCACCCTTACGCCCAGCACGAGCAGTACGACCGACTCTGTGGATATAATCATCCGGGTCGCGCGGCACGTCATAGTTGACCACCAAGCCGACTTCAGGAATATCCAGACCTCTAGCCGCCACATCCGTCGCGACCAGAATCCTCGCCGCCGACGCCCTGAATCTCGCCAGGTTATCAGTGCGTTGCCTCTGCGGCAACTTAGAGTGCAAAGCCGTAACCCTGTGCTCCAAGATGCGGAATAAATGCGTAAGATAATCCGCCGTCACCGTCCTGTTACAGAATATGATAACTGATTTATCCTTGTTCCCCTCGGTAAGCAGGAGCATGTGCAAGTAGTGCTCACGATGTGTGACCGGAAGCGAGAGGTGCGTCTGATGCAGGCCCGCCGGCAAGGCAAGAGGGTTCCCAGAGTCGATTTCGCAGATATACACCGGCTGCTTGCCCTTGGTCTGTGGTCTGTCCTTCAGCGCTCTGACTTCTGGGCTGACTGTGGCTGTGAAGAGGAGCGTCTGACGCTCGCTTGCTGGTGGGAGCGCGCCTAGACACTCTGACACAGCTGGAAGCATTGATCCTGCATTTCCAGAAGCAAGGAGACGATCCGCTTCATCGAGGACTACGACCTTGACTCGCCTTAACCCAATCACGGTATCCTCGCCAGAAGTCCTGATATGGTCTGCCAAGCGCCCGGGCGTCGCAATAACGATATGTGGTCTCTTCGCCAACTCCAACGCCTGAGGCCTCATATCAGTTCCCCCCGTGATCAATAACGGCTTCAGCGACAGCGGACTCGAAATAGCCTTAATCTGCTCAAAGATCTGCAGGGCCAGCTCTCTCGTAGGCGTAAGAATGAGAGCATAGATCCCAACTGGATCTTCCGCCCACTTCTGCAATATCGGTGCGGCGAAAGCGACCGTCTTTCCCGATCCCGTCCGAGAGCCTCCGATGCAGTCGCGTCCTGCCAGGATCTCGGGGATACAGCCCTTCTGAATGCCCGTCGGACGACGGATGGCCATGCTTTGCAGCGAGCCCACGAGCCATGGCTTCAAACCCAGCTGATCAAAAGTTGTATTCTGGTCGACAGGTGCCAAGACTGAAGAGTTCGGCAGCTCACCGGTAAGCTCTTCGAGTGTTGGTGCCGATTTTGGGGTTTGTTGCGAGGCTTTGATACGAGATGGCGCAGCGATGCGGCTTGGTACTGAGATCTTTGTTACTGGGACGTCGTCATCTGAATCGTGCTTGAGGATTGCGGGATCTGGCGATATACGGCGGCGCTTACGAGCGCTTTGGCTGTCTAGGGAGTCGGAATCTGAGCCGGAGGCGGACTCGTCGTCTGAGCCGGTTTCGTTGTCTTCGTTGTCGGAATTCATGTCGACGTCGCTTCCGGAGACCTCCTCCGCTGAGCTCTCCCCAGGTTCGCGCTTCTGTTGCAGTATTTTGGACACCATCTTTCTGGTTATGTGGCGTCTACTCGGTTATGTAGCTTTGGGTTTGTCGAGAGCTTCGATCACCACGTAAACACAAAATTTGGACATTGCTGCGCTTATCGTGGTTGTAGGTTCTGCGATAAGGGATTTTGGGTGGCTGGCTTTGAGAACGCGGCCACATGCCCAATCACAATCGAGCTAACCACCAAGGTCACAAGGCTGCGATATAAACCTCCAGATTGACGACAAAGTGTGAGCAAGAAAGGTAGAGTGAGAAGTGAAATAATATGGACTCGTATTCCAACCGGTTGCCTCAGCAGCAACATGTGGTAGCTGAAGACATCGTTTTCGACATTGTTAATGATAAACTGCTGATCAATTTTTGTTATAAAAAAGAAGAGCTTCCAAGATCACGACAGAGATTATCTTGGTTTTTGTGAGAATGGTACTTCAAGGATGCCTTCATTGTTATTCTGGTTGTCTAATGAGTCTACCACAGTTTGCCAATCTTCTGAACAAACTGGACCGGACCCATCAAGGGCTTCTTAAATCAGGATACTGTTCCAACAGCCTTTCTCTCAGTGCCGAGCTCGAGCTTGCTGGTCTAAGAGGCCATGTCAGTCGTCACTAGAAAAAGACGTCCTTTTCCACTTCGCACTTTCATTCTACGTTCGGTAACACATAAAACCGCCATCTTCAATGATAGAAAAGCAATGAACCACACCCCTACTCACTCCATATGCTCAAAAGTCGATTTCGGAAACTTGCCCAGCAGCTTATCCTCCTCACCACTCCGCCCGCTTCCTCTGGGAGAACCATCCTTGCCCGACGAGCCGTACCGACCCAGGAGAGAATCCCGCTCGTCATTGTCCCTCGAAACTTCACAGCCCTCAATGGACACCAGTTCTGAGTCGGATCCATCGCGCCACGCGGGCGCGGCGGTGGAGATTGCAAGACGCCGCTTGTCTCGCAGGTAGAGGATGAACATGATGGTGAAAATTAGGAGGGCAGGAGTGAGTACTATTGTCCATCGGGCGAGATCAGAATACATGTTGGCCGTTGTGATGATTTATGAGGGAGAGTGAGGATAAGGTGGGAGTACAATATTCGAGTTGGAGAGATGTAGAACTTCTAGCAGGTTGTGTGTTCCAGGGTTGATTGGTTTTGAGAAGGGTAGACGCAGGAGGTTCAGTGGGTAAGTGTTGCCAAGGTTGACCAGCATTTGGGCCGCCGGAGACTTGTTTAGAGATGTTGAGATGGGCTGCCAAAGCTATGCTAACCAAGAGGGCGACTATAATAATGCCGAGATGGACGTTTAAGGGAGTGCGACGAAGAGACAGATCTTGTCACGAGCACCGGTCGTGTCCAAGACGTAGGTGATGCAAATGCCACCACAATGGCGGTTTACCAATTCAAGCGCGGTGGCATCTGATGGGAAGTCACGCTGTTACACGGCGTCGTCAAGGTTGACAGGCAACGACGAACTGATTGTTCGCAAGGAGTGCTGATCAGACGACGACAATGTGGCCCATAACTAAAGGCTTACGCTTTCTTACTTGAGGACTCGTTACTGCGCACACGAATCGAACATGTCGACGCACAAGATACAGTCAAACAAAAGACAAAGAGATGTATTCCTGCACGCCAGGTCATCCATGCCTCTCAGGATCCTGGAGATCTTCTGGACCCCAATCTCGTTGAAGATGCTAATTAAAACGGCTCGCAAACACGAGGCGAAAATGTGGTCTGTTTCATGACTCTCTGACTGCAGTTACTGCACGTTCCAAAACATGTCTTGCACGTTTTGATACTTTTTAAATCGTCCACGCTCGAACATGATGACGCCGAGTCCGTTCTCGGCCAAGTGCCAACGTCTGATGTGTTTCAGATTCGTGTCAAGTCACGTGTGGCAGCCGCCCATCACGCTTCGCCGCACTGCAATTGGCTGGCGGCGATTACTGCCGCGGTCGACCACTCCAGGTCACAACGCAGCCGCATCACACCTTGTCACCTAGAGGACAACACCAATAAACTCGAGTAAGCACCGAACACCGGTACTTATAAAGGAGCAACACTTCTACGTCCTCTCGTTCTTGGCACTATACTCTCTAAATTCGCTGCGGTCCTCAAGTGTTACGACCATAAGACCGCTGAAACATTCTCGAAACCGATCTTGACGATCGTTGACTTGATACCGCTCGTTGGAGAATCGGAGCCGCCGACAACCACCACATTCACAGCCTACAGAGGCTGCTTACCACCTTACCGCTTGCTCGAAGGCTGCTTATATTATAGGATATCAAGCCAACGTCAATTCAAATTCGGAAGGTTTGCTTGTTCGAGGCGAACAGAGCTGTGAATATTGCCAGCGGAGCTGTACACCGAGTCAAACAGTTGGTATTGCTCAGGCACTCTGCATAAGTCGCAACCATGCAAGAACAACCACAACTTCACCTTAACATACCTCAACGAAGTGGAGGCAGGTTAAGCTCAGGGCCGGGACTGTCTCTTGCTATTCCTCCACAAAATGTATGTTTCCTGCTGCGACACTTCTACCATTCCGTGATACTAACCAGTCAGCACACACCAGTAGCCACTCCTATTTCGCAAGCTCCGCCGAAATCCACACCACCTCAGCCTTCAATGTCTGCCCCGCCACCTCTTCTTAGACCGCCGATTCCTGGCTCTCGGGGAAATGGCCCACGAACACCACGACTTGGCCTCGCAATCCCACCACTCCCAAACTCTCGACTAGCTCCTACCCAAAACCCGACCGAGTTCAACAGCCTCTCCCTAAACATGAACAATCTATCCTTGAAGACATCAGACACCACGGCGCCACCACAAGTCGGGGGCAGGCCTGCTCTCCCCAAACTCCAACTCGCCATGGGGAGCACATCATCAGCGTCCTACAGCTCTCAGCCCATCTCCAACGGCCGTCCAAACCTCAGCTTAGGCATCCCACCACAAAACTCCGCGAGCGGCGGCTCCGAGTCAAGTACCGTGCACTCTCGCTCCGGCAGCTTTGGTCCTATGGACGGCAGGGCATCAAACCCCACAAGCGCAGGAAGTCAGTTCTCAGCCCTATCTTTTGCTAGCCAGTATGGTATACTCAATCAGCACTCAGGAACTCCGGATCCAGCTTCGGCTGTGGGTAGCATATACTCGCAAACTAGCGAGGGTGGTGTGGGGATGGAGAGGGAGAATAGTATGGGTGGGCCAAATGGGCTCAGTGATGTGGACTCCAAGACGCTTGAGTTGGCCAGAACTGCGGATATTGAGGAGTTGAATGATGACGCGTGGAGGATTGCCGCGCTTGAGAAGAGGATAGTTGAGCTCGGAAGCTTAGGTGAAGGTGCTGGTGGTGCTGTAACTAGGTGTATGCTGAAGGGCGGGAAGACTATTTTCGCTCTCAAGGTATGTGTAATCAATTGCGCATAATCCGAGACGACTAACTAACGTGCTATTCTCAGATCATCACCACCAATCCTGATCCGGATGTAAAGAAACAAATCCTTCGCGAACTTTCTTTCAACAAAGAATGCGCATCCCAGCACATTTGCGCCTACTACGGTGCCTTCGTCGAGCCGTCAACAGCCACCATCTCCATCGCGATGGAGTTCTGCGAAGGCGGCTCCCTCGACTCCATCTACCGCGAGATCAAACGCCTCGGCGGCCGCACCGGCGAGAAAGTCCTCGGCAAAGTCGCCGAAGGCGTCTTGAACGGCCTCACATACCTCCACGGCAAGAAGATCATCCATCGCGACATCAAGCCCTCCAACATTCTGCTCTGCCGCAACGGCATGGTCAAGCTCTGCGACTTTGGCGTTTCTGGCGAGTTCGGTACCAAAGGTGACGCGAACACGTTTATTGGCACCTCTTACTATATGGCGCCCGAACGCATTACCGGGCAGAGTTACACGATTACGAGTGATGTGTGGAGTACGGGTGTGACGCTGCTCGAGGTTGCGCAGCATAGGTTTCCGTTCCCGGCTGATGGGCCGGAGGAGGATGAGAGTCATCCGCGGGCGGGGTTGATTGATCTTTTGACGTATATTGTGCGCCAGCCGATTCCGAAGTTGCGGAATGAGCCGCAGAAAGGGATTGTGTGGAGTACGGGGTTTAAGTATTTTGTTGAGTGCTGGTAGGTGATTCCCATTTGAGGCTAGAGTGTGCGAAAAGATGCTAATAGGAGAATAGTTTGGAGAAAGATCCTGCTCGCAGAGCGAGCCCGTGGAGGATGCTGGAACATCCTTGGATGGTGGAGATGAGGAGTAAGAGGGTCAATATGGCGCATTATCTAGCGAAGGTTTGGGGTTGGACTGATTAGGCATGATTGAGCGTCTTGAGCAAGCGGCTTGAGAATGGGAATACACATGGATGAAATTAACATGATGCATGGATGGACTGCTCCTGGAGAGCGGAAGGTGTAATGGAGAATGGGGCTAGCATGGAGATTTGTGGCGTAATTGCTCTCTATCATTTGAAGATTGTGGTGTTTGAGATGTAGTGAAGTGTGTATGGAATTTTTCAAACGAGATGTTGAAAATGCCGTATGCAAAGCCGCTGGCACATGTGCCTTAGGTTGCACTTTCACGAGACATGTACCGAGGTTGCACCCTTGAAGCACTTCACGTGGCGACTTCCCCGCCTTAACCATGGCCATGCGCTCATCGAGGTACTTGACAGGTAGGGCACGCATCATTGTTTACCAAGGTGATTCTCGTCTTAAGCCCATACACCTTTATCGGGCTTCTTAAGAGCCGGTAGTGCGATATCATTGATCACAGTGGTATGTTCAGCTCTTATCCACAACCTGTTAGTAATGCCAAAGAGGCTGCTTGAACTCATCATATTCATTCGGCTGTGTATCAGGATGGTGCTCCGACGAGGTTAGAACCTGCTTCCTCCAGAATCTTGAGCTTAAGTTTCCGATATGCTCGAACTCATGCAATGCAGGCAACCAACCGACGTGTCTTTATCGAGAAAAGCGTTCATAGGGATAATCGCAACAACAGCATTTGAGTGGGTGCGACTAGATGCCTGCATCAAGATTTGGCAATCTCCGTTGACCAGCGCCGTGGAATAGCATGGAGCATGGCGCGCTTGCCTGTCGATCCATAAGAACGACCTTTCGAGCCTCGAGAACGATCTAGATCAAGTCTACGGAGATAGTAATCCGGTTTCGACGCTTCGATACGACGCCCGAGTCGCCCTACAACTACTAGGACCTGAGGACCTGAGGACTGCCACTGCCGCCTGAGCTATTTCTCCATAACACCTGCCGCCGGGCCTGCCGCCGGGAAGGGGGAAGGTGATCTCACGCTACCAATGCTCAGCTGTCTTTATTCTTCGTCCTCTCGATCGCCGATCAGCACTATCATCTTCCCTACACTTTGATATTCCTACCGGACCCAACGGCTCTGGCAGGCTGCGTTCTTTTGTGGTATCTATAGCACCACACACACAGTGTCTTCAGTTTCACTACACTCATTAATAGCGTGCACGGCGCTCCCACCATACTCAGCCTCTCCCTCATCGTAGACCTCTCTTTGCCTCACTCACAATGCATCTACCCACTCTTTTCGGCCTATGCATCCTGGCCTCCGGCGGACTGGCCATACTTGCTCATCCAGACAAGTTCCCAAAGATCAAATGCAAGCCTTGCGAGCTTGACAAGTGGCTTGAGGATGAGGAGCATGTTGCACTGCGAGGTGTACTGGATAACATTGGACCCGATGGGCAGCATGTTAAGTGCCATCAAACGGGAGATGAGAAGAAGGGAGAGTGCGCGGGGCCTGGCATTGTGATTGCTAGTCCTAGTAAACTCGATCCTGACTGTGAAAACCCCCATTTACCTCTCAAACCACCTTTCAAGCAAATATAGAAGTGAGGACTGACCACAACCAGACTTCTACACATGGACCCGCGATGCAGCCATCGTTCTTCAGATGCTCGTCGACGAGTACCTCCTCGGCAAAGACTCCGTCGTCCCATACATCGAGGAGTATATCCACTCTCAGGCCATCCTGCAGACTGTTTCGTCCCCATCAGGCTCTCTCCTTCCTCGCGGCCTCGGCCTCGGCGAGCCAAAGTTCCACGCCAACTCCACAAAGTTCAACATGCCATGGGGCCGTCCGCAGCGTGATGGACCAGCTCTGCGTGCCATATCTTTGATCAAGTACTGCAACCACCTTGTCCACAAAGGCCAGCAGGAGAAGGCTAAGAAGATTGTTTGGCCTCTCATCCAGAACGATCTGAGTTTCATCGGGGAATACTGGAATCGGACTGGATTTGATCTTTGGGAAGAGGTGCTTGGTAGCTCGTTCTTCACTATTCAGAATCAACATCGTGCTTTGATTGAGGGTAAACACTTAGCAAGGCATATTGATGTCAAGTGTACTGGCTGTGATCAGGCGCCGAATCTTCTTGAGTTCCTGCAGCACTTCTGGAACGGGAAGTTTATTGATAGTAATATCAATGTGGACGAGAAGCCGTCTGGATTGGACGGTAACTCGATCCTCGGCTCTATTTCCGCTTTCGATATTGAGGCCACCTGCGACGCTCCGACCTTCCAACCATGTAACTCAAAAGCCTTGGCCAACTTCAAAAGGGTCGTAGACTCTTTCCGCCATGAGTACAGCATCAACAAAGATACCGGCCCAGGCCATGGCGTTGCCATCGGCCGCTACAAGGAGGATGTCTACCAAGGTGGAAATCCATGGTATCTTGCCACCTTTGCTGCCGCCGAATTTCTCTATGATGCTGTCGCTCAGTGGGAATACCAGAAGGAGATCAATATCGACTCGCACTCCTTGCCATTCTTCAAGGAGATTTATTATGAGACCACGACTGGCAGGTACCCAGCTAAGGGTGGCAAGAACGGCATCTTTGCTAAGCTTTGTAAGGTGACGAGGAAGTATGCTGACAGCTTTGTGGAGGTTGCTCGCGAGTATACGCCAGAGGACGGAAGCTTATCCGAGCAGTTCGATAGATCGACTGGCGAGCCAGCGTCGGCTAAGCACCTTACTTGGTCGTATGCTTCTTTCTTGACTATGGCAAGGAGACGCGAGGGTAGCTTTCCACCGTCTTGGCACTCGAGCGAGTCGTATCTTCCGGGACATTGTGGATGCCATCGTGGTGGTTCGCATTGTGGGAAGCATGAGAGTCATAAGAAGGATGGTGGGCATTGTAGACATCATATTGAGTGTCATGGGGGACATTGCAAGATTGAGGAGTCTTACTGCCAAGATGAACCTGCCTCTTTGTCCACTAAGGGCAAGTATGGTGATGCTACTGGTGACACGAAGGATGATAAGAAGGATAAGGACGGAAAACACGGAAAAGACGCCGAATCCAGGAACTACAACAAGTACTCCACCCCAGGAGTCTACAAGCCAGCCATTGCCGCCGGCGCTCCAGACGTCCAAGGCCCATGCCAGGTCAAGACCCGCTTCGAGGTCTCTGCTCCAACCTACTTCGGCGAGAGCATCTTTGTGATCGGCAACATCAAAGAGCTGGGCAACTGGAATCCGACCAAAGCTTTTCCTCTCGACTCTAACGAGTACAAGCCCGAGCACCCGATTTGGCGCGGCACTCTGTTTCTTGATGCTAAGAATGGTGGGAAGGAGAGCAAGGTGAAGTACCACTATATCAGGAAACAGGGAGACAAGTACGTCAAGGAGAATGTAGAGCGCCATTTTGAGATCAAGGAGTGTGGGGCTAAGGCAACGACAATGGAGGATGAGTGGAAGGGGCCGGTTGTTGCGAAGAAGAAGAAGGACGAGAAGGAGAATGAGAAGGATGAGCAAGAAGAGAAGGATAAAAAGAAGAAGGATAACGCGGCCAAGCAGGCGATGGACAAGCATGAGCCTATGTGTATCATGCCTGGACAGAGCGAGCCGATGCCACTGCATAAGCTGGCTGCTCAGATGCCGTTGATGCATAGGGAGAACGACGAGGATAAGACGCATAAGGAGAAGAAGGGCAAGCTCAGCGTTAAGGAGAGAATTTCTTGTCTGGTGCATGGGGATTTTGATTGAAGGGAGAAGTGGTCGAGTCGTGTGAGGTTGTAGCCTGCCGGTTTTGGACGTGGAATGATGAGTTGAGAATGATCAGGCATCCTAGAGAATGGCTTTTTGTATGCTTAGCTGTAGTAGGTAGATAGTATTGGTTGCTTGTCTACTGCTTATGTTCGGGGGTAATGCGTGCTTACCCGGCAACAAACCCATTCCGTGTGACTTCTATAGAGTGCTTACCAGGAAAGACTTGGTTATCTGATCCGGGTAAGAAAAGTCGTTTGTGTGAGTGACTCTAGCTTTGATAGGCAAGCTGGTGTGAGTATAATAAGTACAGTAAAACTTGGCTATAACGATCTATTCCGTGCTCCATTTAATTATCGTTATAACCCGATTATCTTTATATCAAGTGGGATTACAT
>RCNJ01000604.1_pt1 | contig 11568 bp, 11 predicted proteins | sample 2041171 | NCBI WGS metagenome assembly RCNJ01 (sample SAMN09708213, study PRJNA481090) | feces metagenome | biome: feces | host: Pygoscelis adeliae | place: Antarctica: Rookery Lake | collected 2010-03-01 | reverse complement strand
AGATTGGGTGGGGGATTAATCCGTTCCGAGAAAATTATCACACTATCGAATATATCGGCACATCGCATATCGTATTACCGAGACTATACTGTATGTCGCACAGTTAACTGGGGCCTAACGCGTCAGCCAAGCCTCACCCCGCACCCCGCACCTTATTCTTAGTCAGCCCTGCAGACGACAACACAACCACCAACCATCAATATATAAGTTATATAAGCCTTCATGCCTCCTTCAGCTCTTCGATCAAAAGTCGGTTCTTTAAAAACCAAACTTGGAAATAATTCGTATAAATCGACAAGTAAATCACAAGAGAAGGCCTCTGATAAATCTTTGGCAGCAGCTTCTGCCGCACCTTCGGCGCTACAACACAGACCGATGAATCAGTTGTTGGATAATCCGGCCGCGGCAGATAGGATGGCGGAGATTACGCGTGATCAGGCTATAGTAGCTTATGGGTGGGAAGCGGTGCCGAGGAAGACGGAGGAGCTCTTGAGGTTGGCCGAGAATGTAAGGGGAACGGGAGAGGTTAGAGTGTTTGGGTATGGGGATTTGGAGAAGTTGTGCCCGTGCACGGATCTGAGTCGGAAGGTGAATGAGTATGCGGAGGGACATTTGCCGAGAGAGACGCTTAATCATTCTATGAGGGTGTTTTATTATGGTAAGCTATCCAACAATACTGAAGAAGGATGTCTTGGTTGGGTTCACGGGTACTGATGATGAAAAGGAATGGCGATTGCGTCGAGCATCTTCCCGTCGTGGTTGACTCAGTCTTTCGTAGAGACATACTACATGACCTCCCTCCTCCACGACATCGGCACAACAGACACCAACACCTCCTCCACCCTCCTCTCCTTCGAATTCCACGGCGGCGTCACCGCGCTCGCCCTCTTCTCCACGCTCGGCGCCCCAAAACCTCAAGCTGAAAGCGTCGCCGAAACGATCATCCGCCACCAGGACCTGGGCGACACTGGAACAGTGACGCGCAACACGGCGCTGATTCTCTTGGCTACGCTCTTCGATAATGTTGGAGGCGGAGAGGAACTCGTGCGCAAAGAGACGATTGAGGGTGTGGTGGAACGCTGGCCGAGATTGAAGTGGACGGGGTGCTTTGCTGCGACGGTTAGGAGGGAGATTGGACAAAAACCTTGGTGTCATAGTACGCATATTGAGGGGTTTGCGGAGAAGATTGAGGCCAACATGATGATGGAGCCTTATGAGTAAGTGAGCCAGCGGATGAAACGAAGTGTTTGGAGTAGTACTGCAGGGTTAGCGTGCTCATTATGGATGAGTGTTCGGAGGTTCAGCTGGCAGGGTATCTGTACTTGAGTCATCGCGTAATCATAGCGTCGTTGATTTCTAGTATCTGCGGTAGTATGGCAGACCAACCAATTCTCCTTTCGACCATTCATTTGTAGACTTGTCACAACACACAAAAATAAGGACAAAAAAATGGTTTCCCCCCGAAAGGCGGAAAAGACTTATCTACCCACTTTCACTTTTTGAAGAACGATCTAACCCCATCCTGCACAAAGTTACGTCAAACGGCGAAAAGTTCTCAGATATCCTGGGTCATATCCGGGCGATCTGGCCACGACTTATGGCCACTATCCAGCCCCACAGTCCCTCGACACCTGCTCCTCACAACCTGCGCCAAAACCACTATCTTTTTCAGCTTTAAATCATGAGAGCTCATAGAGTTCGAGTTCACGCCGTTTACAGGTTTAGAACCGTTACATTGTTCTGTGTTGTGGTGGTCATGGGCTTGTGACGGCAATACGACGTAGTAGATCGTTTTAAAAGTTGAAATAGGTAGTCAAAATCTCGCGGGCAGGCACTGGGGTACTATATACCGGGTAACTACCCAGCTCGTGGTACCCGGCTCGCAACGCCGTTGATTAGCATTCACAAACATGTCACCTTCGCCCCCAAACAGGGAAGTTTGAAGCATCCTTGTCATGTGTGTGCTGCAAGCAAACAAGACCAACACATAGCCATGCCACATCTTCAAAAACGTCTTAGCTCCTGCAGCTCCTACACAAGCCGGCACCACCCGTAAGAACTATCTGGGCCAATGCGTCTTCTTCCCATGTTCAGCGGTATCCTGTAACGTGGCAGCGCTGCCGCTTAGCTTCAACAGCCGTGCGCTTGCTAAGCCTAGCCCATTGACCCTGATCTGTCCGCACGCTCCGGCTCCAGGTCCGAGACTGTCAGTCTTCACGTTTTCCAAACGAAGAACAGGCAATAAGAAATCCGTGTCATCGCTAACTAGTCTCTCCCTGGAACGGGGATCAGGGTAGTATCGCCTATCCACTAGGTAACTTTAAACACTGGCACTCCAGTAAAGAAGTGATAAGAACGGTCACAAGACGATTTCATTACTTCGTGCTTCCTATTTATAGTGTACTATACAATCCTATATAGTCTTTATACGCGTGACATCCAACTCCTTCCCACCCCATCATGTATCTGCGCTCATTTCACCCACCTCAAGCATCTGGACCCATCTCCCCAGCTTCGTCCGGAGACGGAACGACCACCACTTCTTCCACGGGCAGTTCCACGCCTTTGACTGGGTGGACTAATATCGGAGGCAAACACATCCTGCCTCCTGGTCTGCGCTCCTCCGCCCCCTCTTCGCCATCCACGCTTAGCCCCAACCAACGCTTCCACAGATTCCCCGCAAAGCCGCCGTTGTAAAACCAAGACATACCAGCGAGGTTGTGTTCGCCATCCCCGAACACCGAAAGGCGGCCGCCCCCCGTGGCGCCGTTGCGCCCACCATTCATAGTGCTTGCCAGATACTCTACCGGCCACTCCCGATCCACGAACATAGGGTGAGGCGCGTAGACGGCTTTGTATCCGTGTTGGAGGGCGAGCATTGGTGCGACCATTTCCGGGAACGCATGGTGTTTTTTAATCGCTGTTTCTCTGTGCATCGTGTTTAACAAGCGTCGTGAAAGACGACTTGCCGTAATCAGCGCGGTGCGGCGAGGTGGCAGGCCCAGGGTGCGATTGTACCCCGTCGCGTCGTCTCGTAATCCCCAGGTGGTGCCCTGTGGGTCAAACATGGGATTCAACGTTATGAGATCCGCTGCTTCGTCGACGCCCCAGGTGTAGTTGTCCTCAGCGAAGGAGTGGGGTGGGACGGGGTCGGAGGGGGTCTCAAACCAATCATCTTTATTCTGCGCTCTTTCCGGACCCCATATCGGGCGGTCCGGGGTGGGTGCCATGAGCTTGCGGTCTTTCAAGGATGCGCCTTCGACGAGGTTGTTGGCCGACTCTGTGCCGCGCTCTGTTTGCTCGATGACCATCCTGCTAAACTCCTCCCATGTGCCGTGGAGGGAGGGAATGTAGAAGCGGCTGTTACGCTCCCATAGGTATTTCCGCGGTTGTTTCTCAGTCCACCTATCCAATTTCTTAAACAGGTCGTAGAGGTGCCCCGTGTACCGGATATCCATCTCCCACTGCCACACAAACTCGTACTCCGGGTGCCCACTCGCCCAATATTGCAGCGCTAGGACTTGCCCACGATACACACCGTGCACGGCCAGCCCGGGTCCCCGCGCCCACGTCTCTTCCATGCCATTATACAACATCAGTATCTGTGTCTCTGACCAGAAACTAGCGATGCCTACAAACTCCGCAGGGACGCTCTTCTCGAGATGCCTTTGATACGTCTCGGCATCGGCGAATACGGGGATCGATTCATCCTTCAGCTGCACGAGGAGGTGGACGTCGTACTCCCCTCCACTGCCGAGAGATAACTCGGAGATTAGGGAGCGCAGGTAGAGGATGTCTTCTTCGCGATACCGAAAAGTATCCCAAGTCCTCACAACCACCGCCGTCCTCGGCACGGTTCTCTTTGGCTTAACCTCAAACCCCCCTACTTTCCCGTCTGTGACAGCTGAGGCGTTGAACCGGATGGCGTTTTGCTCATAACATCGCTTTTGTGCCGCCGCCCAGTCGACGTTACGGTAATCGTACAGCGCGGTTTCTTTCCAGACACCCTCAGCACCGGCTTGGTCGCCGTGCATGCCTGACGCTAATCCACCTTTTCGGAGCGAGTATCCGTGGCCATATGGACCGAGGCGGCCGTACCGGTCGAAGCAGGTGTTTTCTGGGATATCGAGGAGGGAGTAGGAGCCCATTATGTTGTCTGGAAAGCCTTGGGGACGGCCTGAGAAGTAATGCAGTTTTGGGATTTTCGCGTTTGTTTTCTCGTCGAGAAAGCATTCGTGCACTGGGTGGTGGATTTCTAGGTAGGCGGAGGAGGTGTAGGAGGGGTAGGGGTTAAACACCTTATATTTCGGCGGCTCTGTCGCGAGCTTGATTGTGCTCTCGTTGAACACCCGCTGCCCATTTCTATGCGGATATTCAGGTGTGTTGTCTTTGAGCTGCACCAGTGATCTTATCCCACCATAGTACCTCTTTAAAAATGGAAAGTCTTCCCACTTATGTCTAGATTCCTGCTCCATCTTCTCCTGCAGCCTCTGCGTATCCAACCGACTCATCCGTATCAGCGTGATAATAAACAGAATCGTCACAGCCATCAAACTGAAGCACAGCCAGCGCATTATTCGCTGCGGAATCCTGTGCATGATATGTCGCGCCGGGCGCTGTTTTAGGACTTTGCTCCGCGGTTTTATCATCGGTTTTGAGGAGGAGCCGGTCGCATGAGTCTCGTCGTCCGTCCATTCGTAGTCCCGGTCCATGGGGAATTGTTTTTCTGTGTCGGAGTCGTGGGAGCCATTGGATGTAAATCGGTCCTGAGAGGACATTTTGGAGTTGTAGAGGGGTATGGAGCCGTCGCGACGGCGGGAGTTTTGAGCGCGAAAGGCGCGGGAGGTTCTGAATGTGCGCATTGTGCTGGCGTCCGCAGTGAAAAAATATACCACGTTGTAGTGACGAGGGCTAAATGTGTTCTGGACACTTGATGACGGTTAGTTGTGCTTCTGACAGCTTGGACGGGTTTTGACAGCAGATATGTGAGCTTACATCAGGAGCTCTTGGGGAATTCTGGTGCCCCGCCCGGCAGCTGGGGAGCTACAGTGGAGCCGTCGCGTTTCTCACAAATTAGTAAAGTCGTAAGCGAAGATATAGAGTTAAGCCGCCCAAACTAATTGGCGACAATACCGCGGCTAATCGCGAAACCCAAAATGAACGTTGTTTCCCGCGCATATCGCGATCTCTCTCGAGGCTAGGTCCCTTACCACACAAGGCGGCATTGGCGCGGCCGCCCCATGTTGTTTACGCGACAATGGCTGCCGCTTCCCCAGACTTATGTCCGAGACACGCCGGAATTCTATTTTTACCTCCTCGCTTGCACTCTAACTGACGCTTCAAGATCATTGGTCCTCATAGCTTGCTCACTTGTACTCTCTTAAATGGAGTCTATTACCGTCACTCCCGGAACCTCTTAAACTTGGCACTTTGTCGTCAAGACACCTCAGACCATCCTACGCTTAAGATGCCACAAATGACGGTGGGTCCTGCGTGCCAAACGAGCACTGTGTAAGAAGCTGTCAAGGTCCTGAGAAACGTATGGGTTTGCTCAAGTCAGGCGCCTCTCCTCCTGCGTCTTTCTTCAAGTGTTTACGGATGCTGAATCGGGTAGTCCGTAAGGAGTAAGCTATAGTAGGCCATTCCGGAGTACATCCTCCTGAGTCAGCATGCAGGTTCCTGATGGACATTTGCAACGGGCCTACCGGAGGCATTCCATTGCCCGTGTTTGCGTGCTCATTCTCCTCTATTGGTTGAGTTTTCCAAAACGAGCTCTGCCTCACTTTTCCGCAGTCGTGATTGGAGGATGGGCGCAACTGGCTTTCAGTCAAGTGACGATCTTCGGGGCCAAGTGTCAGCATCACGAACAACACCTCACTTGCGAAAGCACAAATACTCCGCGTCCTGCTCCCAAGCAGTGATATACAGAGAAATCGTGCCTTCCTCAATCACTCCATGCATCGGTTGTAGTCAACGGTGCAAGGCCAGGCATACAGGCCAGGAAGACGATGTTGCACCTCAACTCCTACAACCGTCATACCTCTCTGCATCGCACTCCCTGCATCGCAGCTTCACCTTTGATCGTCTGTATACGGTACGCGTTTCTTAGTCACGTCACTGTAACCAGTCACACTAGTTGGCGGCTCAGTTGTACCCTCTTCTTCATATCTCTCGTGCTTCTATCATGTTGTTTGCTTCTCTTCCTTCCATATACTCTTTTGTCTACCCAAAAACATAACAGACCGCCACCCAGGCTAGGCTTAGATGTAATCCAGCCTGGACACCATTAGTATCTTCAGCAAGCAACATGAAAACCAGATACACAACAACCATGGCCGCTATGCCGCGTGAAGCACACACTCTCCGACACAAAAACTCCAAGCTTGACCTCTGCCACGAGTTCCAAAAAGAACACAGCTCTTCCCTCCCGTCGCCAACCTCTCCACCTCCATCCTCATCCCACAGTAACGAAAACACCAATGATATCTGCCACCAGACAACCGGCTCAGGAGCCAGCACCCTCGAGTCCATCCTAACATCCGTCACCCTCTCCGTCCTCAGCATAACACTCATTTACACCACCCACCTCTCAAGCGGCCTCTCAGTCTTGAAGTCCTACCTCCTATGCACGCCCTTCGCCTACCTCGTCTACCGCAACTACAAAGGCTTTCTGTCACTCGGTCCGGGCGGTACCCCGTCAACCTTCCTTGGCTACCTCAAAATCAGTTACCTTAGGCTGTACGCTCTCCCCAACCCATATCAAGCTCCCGAGACGCCAGGCGATGGCCGGAGAGAAGACGGGAGGATGGTCGAGCCAGAGTTTGGGTACTTCGCCCACACACTTACCGCCTTACCAACACGAAAGGGCTCAAGGCCAACGGTAGCGGGCGTGGCACCACAGCGTCAACAGGACCAATTTCCGCCGGTAGATGTATATTTCCGGTTGAGACAATCCTGGCTGCAGGCCGCGGCCACGGATCCAGGACGTCTGGAGACGCTAACGAGTTGTTTTGAGAAGCGGGGTTTGGCGCTCTTTGCCCAGCCGTCTGCACGGATTAACGAGACTTGTCGGGGAGAAATAGCACATGTCCACGTCATTGACGGCTCGCTACACCTCTCCCTCCATCTCTCTGATGTCGCCGAGGTTGTCGAAAAGGGATGGGGACAGCGGCATCCGCTTGCTGGCTGTGGGCCTGGAGTCACTGCTTCCTGGCCCGGGATGGGATTATGGCGGATTTTGGTGGGAACGGTGGGAGGGAGTGGGATGGGGAGGCGTCTCACTTCGCTCGAGGGGGTGGAGCAGAGTAAGAGCAGTGCCATCGTGCCCGAAGGCTTCACGTTGCTTTACGCGCCGCGGGATGAGTCGGAGCTCAAGGTTGTAAGTGCGGTCGTGGAGGCTGGTGCTTGGTGGGTGATGGGTCGCAGGCTGGAGATAGAGGTTGAGGCGCAGAATGGGGAGCTGGACGAGGAAAGGCTGAGGAGGTTGATGACTGAAGCTGGGGTGGAGCGGGGTGATAGGGTACCTGGTTTAGGATCTTGGAAATAGAGATCGAATCATCGAAATTACACATCTGCCACTCCTCGGTTGGTGCTCGCGAACTTAAACTACCATCGATGATGCTTTAGCTGTCAGGACTGCTACGTCGCAGCTCATCGCCGAGCAACGCAACAAGGCCGCTCTGTACCTGTACTATTAGCTGCTGATCAGTTAGTCAGCCAAAGTCATTTGATAAAGAGACGTGTCTGGCGGATGACGTGATGCGGATAACACGAGGCGGACAAGTGACTCAGCATTGCCCCCTCGCACATGGCTGCCCTTATCTGGGATCTGGCATTCCGCTTCACAGTGTGCTCTCCTGCAAACTTGCCGTATCCTATTTCCTCGAAGTCCACCATGGCACCTTCTCACTCAAGGTCCTCGAAGCCAAGTCTTGCGTGCTCTCAGCCCGAACTCCCTCGACCAACCCAGCAACCAAGCGAGGATGCCGCGCCGGGATAATGAATACCGGTTCAGGCGCTAGAACCCAGGTCTCTAATGCTAGGTTTGTTTCTTGCACTATATTTTGATGCTAACCTACTGAATACACCGTCCGTCATACAAACCGTTTTACTTTCTAGGTGGCTATGATGATTTCTCTGTTGCCCTGGCAACATACTGTAGCTGATCCACAGCATCCGCCCAAACCCTTTCTTCACCACCGCAACCCAAAAAAATTACACAGTGGGCAAAAAATGTAGGTTGCAGACGGGCTCAACCCCCCTCGCTTTCAATTTCCTGGCGGGACTGAGAATCGAACCGAGATTGAACCGGTTCAGCATGTTATTCTGCTCTCACCCAGAGATGAAGTATGCAGGATACCAGAACGTCACGTGTTACGATTATACTATCCCGCCCTTCTGTCCCCATTTTTGCAGCGGGAGGGGGATTCTTGGCGAGCGCGGAAGCCATACTATAAAGAGAGGAGCGGAGGGTGAAGGAGAGGGAAGAAGCTTTGGCCATTGTAGAGATCTTTTTTTGCACTGCATGGAAGTCGGGAACTTCTCTACCTACCGGGCTCCGCTTGTGACAAGTTTGCACCCTGATGATGAACCTGCCGATGTTCTCCAATACCAAGAAAGTTTCAAAAAATTGTGCCACGTAATGATGCGAACGGTGGGCAGACGTCGAGGTGCTTTAAAACACAACATGTTCAGGATATATGTACACTAACTTTCCGAAATGTCAACGCCAAACAATGCCGCTCTGTGTACTTGCTCTTTCTCCTCGCTGGTGAACTTCACGTTACGCTTAGGTCTTGTAGTATTTTGGACCTCCGCCACCTTCTGGCACGGTCCAGTTAATATCTTGATCCGGAGCCTTGATATCGCAGGTCTTGCAGTGGATACAACTATAGCATGTTAGCCTCTGTACCCTCTCATCACAACTCATGCGGACTTACTTTTGTGCGTTAATCTGGAACCTCACACCAAGATCCTTCGTGTTATCCTCAACATATTCATAAACCCCCGCCGGACAAAACCTATTCTCCAGACCCTTATACTTCGGATAACTACTCTCAGCATGCTTGTCCCAGTCCTCGACCCTCAAATGCACCGGCTGGTCCTCCTCGTGGTTGGTACCCGTCCTCGAAACAGATGTAAGGATATCGAAGGTGATTTTGCCGTCTGGCTTTGGGTACTCGATCTTCTCGCACTCGTCTGCCAACTTGGTGGCTGCAGAATCGGTGGTCTTGTGGGAGAAGGTCCATGGTACCTTGCCCTTGAGGAGGAAGGCTTCGATGCCGGAGTACATCACGCCGCCGTAGAGTTTGAGAGGGGAGTGGAAGGATGGGCGCATGTTACGGACTTCCTTGAGCTCTTTCCATACCCATGAGTCGCGAAGCTTGCTCTCATAATCAAACAAGAAAACCGCACCTTCGTTTTCACTCTGTAACGCCTCCCAGCCGGCCTCAGCGGCCAACATTCCGGACTTCATCGCTGTGTGTGTACCCTTAATTTTCGGAACGTTGAGGAACCCTGCAGTGTCGCCTATCAACGCACCACCCGGGAAGGCAACTTTAGGGATAGACTGGAATCCTCCCTCATTAAGCGCTCTGGCACCATAAGAGATACACTTGCCGCCCTCCAACACCTCGCGGTACAGCGGATGCATCTTCATCTTCTGGAACTCCCCGTAAGGACTCAACCACGGATTTGGGTAGTCCAGTCCAACGACGAGTCCAATACTCACAAGATTCTCGCCGAAGTGGTACATCCACCCACCGCCATACGTGTCAGCCTTGAGCGGGTAGCCCATGGAGTGGGTGATAGAGCCTTTGTTGAATTTCGCAGGGTCGATCTCCCATACCTCCTTGATGCCCAGGCCGTATGTTTGAGGCTGGGAGTCACGGCGCAAATCGTATTTCTTAATCACCTGCTTGGTGAGGGAGCCGTGGCAGCCTTCGCCAAAGAGGGTGATGCGCGCGTGGAACTCCATGCCGCGCTCAAAGGAGTCCTTGGCTGAGCCGTCGCGCGCGATGCCTAGGTCGTTGGTCGCTACACCTTTGACGCTGCCGTCGGAGGTGTACAGCACCTCTGCGCCCGCGAAGCCGGGATATATCTCTACACCCACCTCCTCGGCGCGGTCTCCTAGCCATTTTGTAAACTCGCTCAGCGAGATGATGTAGTTGCCCTTGTTGTGCATTTGTGGTGGAGCAGGGAGCCAAACCGAGGACTTCTCGGTGAGGTAGCGCATGCGGTCGCCGGCTGCTGGTGTGGCGCCCTCGAAGCGGTTTTCATTCTCCTCGGATAACCAATCTGGGATGAGTTCGTTGATGGCGATCGGCTCGAGGACGGCTCCAGAGAGGATGTGTGCGCCGATTTCTGAGGCTTTTTCGAGAAGCACAACTCTGAAATCCTCGTTTCCGGCTTCATTGGCGAGCTGCTTTAATCTGATGGCGGCAGACAATCCAGCGGGGCCTGTGGGGTTAACCGGTTAGCAAAATCCTCTTTAAGATTCCTGTTTTTGAAAGGACGGAGGAATGGGAGGACGTACCACCACCGACAATACAAACATCCACCTCGTCACTCTCTCTATCAATGGCGCTTGGGTCAAATTTCTCCTGCACATCTGCCATGCGTCTCGGCGTCTGCACTGAGAACGCCCTGCTCTGTGTTGCGCCGCCCGTGGCGAGTGCTGGCATCTGGCACGCCCTGGCGAAACTTCCGTGGACGCCCAATCTAGTTGTTGCACTTGCTGCGCCAATTCTGGCTCCATGTGTCTCAAGTCTGACGCTGACGCGTGCGCCTGCTACAATGCTGCGTCGCATGGCCGCGGACATTGTGTGTGGTATCCCAAGCCTCAGTCCAATCAAGTGCGTTACTGTCCCTTTCTCTCACTGTACTCTTCTCGGTCTGCTATCGTCGTCGTGGTATATAGGGTGTCGGTGTTGTGAGGTTTGATGTATATGCCGAGCACGGATGGCGAAATGTGTCAGATAATAAGAAGCGGGTTGTGAATTAAGGTGTGGGGAAGTTGGAGAGAAATGTGGGACGGCGGCCACGGAGTTGCCGGTTTTGGAGCAATGCCGTTATGAAGAACGAATGGGAAGGCCGCCGATTCAAAGCGTGGGCTTCCTTTCGGCCTCGGCTGAAGCTTGGTATCAAGTTGAAGAGTGATGACGACAATGAGGTTGGTTTTGTCAGAGAACTTGCTTTAGGGACGAGTTTTGGAGGAGATGAAGGAGTTCAGGAAGTGAGGAGTGATTGGGAAAAGTGAGGATTGATGTCATGGCTCGCCGTGCGAGGGATGGCGGGCGGCATCTAACGGACTTAAGATGCGAAGCCAATGGCTGATGAGCCTCGGTATTTTGCACGTGAGTTGCGTCTATGTCGCTTCTGGCGTCGCAGTTATACCAACGCGTTAAACACTCTTTGAAATCACAACAACCATATATCAGCCTGCTCGATCTTACAACCTTTATACCTTTTATGAAAAATCGTTGAATTATGGAAGGAGCGCGAATGCGGTATGCGACATATGGCTGCTGCCACTCCTTTGTCCGTTTCCTGCCTGTGCGTCTGCGCTGT
>RCNJ01000603.1_pt1 | contig 11584 bp, 4 predicted proteins | sample 2041171 | NCBI WGS metagenome assembly RCNJ01 (sample SAMN09708213, study PRJNA481090) | feces metagenome | biome: feces | host: Pygoscelis adeliae | place: Antarctica: Rookery Lake | collected 2010-03-01 | reverse complement strand
CCCCAATTGACGCACATCCAGCTCAACCACGGGGATAGCGACAAAGCACCAAGTTTCAACCCAGTGATGCGGATGTACGACCGCAACTTTGTTGCAGGGCAGGCGGCTGTCGACAGGTTCGCCGCAAACGGCATTGAGGTGCGCGACAATTTTTTCGCTATAGTCGGACGCCCTCAGGTTGCTGATGTTCGCGTAAGCGACGCAGGTGCCACGCGCGACGCTCAGCGAACTGTTCTCTATGCCCCTACCTGGGCGGGATTCATGGCGGACTCGAACTACTCATCCCTGCCAGTGGGACCGCGCATCATCGCCGCCCTCATCGAGCGTGGTGTGCGAGTAGTGTTTCGGCCACACCCTCACTCCCGAAAAGTGCCCGCGTTAGCTGCAGCCTGCGACTCGATTACCGGTCTCCTTAAGGCAGACCAGGAGTTAACGGGCACTGCTCACGTTTACGGGCAGACGGCCGAAGTCGACATGACCATCTTCGATTGTTTCAATGCTTCAGACGCAATGGTTTCGGACGTTTCGAGTGTGGTGCCGGACTATCTCTACTCGGAAAAGCCCCTCGCACTTGTGGCGATGAACTCGACCTACGAGAACTTCATGGCGGACAACCCCATTGCGACCGCGGCGTATGTCATTGACCAAAAGTTAGCGAATCTCGAACCGATCCTCAGCGACTTTCTTGGTGCAGACAGCATGGGTACCGAGCGGAGACGGGTCAAGGGCCACTATCTGGGTGACTTTGGCGACCGTGATTATGGCCAGGTGTTCATTGATGAGGCTCGCCGGTACCTCTGATCAGTTGGGTGCGTGACCTAGTCGTAGTAGTTATTGCACAACAAGGTCGCGCAGGGCGCCCAAGAAGGGCTCTGCGTAATCGCCATCAGGGAAGTCGCCGAGGTAGTAGCGCCTTATTTTCGCACGCTCCGATTGCTTCGGATCATTTGTAAGAAATGCCGCCAAGGCCAATTCCAAAGTTTTAGCCAAGTCTTGGAGTTCAACTACGTACCCACCCACAGCGATGGGGAAGGCCTCCTCGAAGGCATCAGCTGACTGAGTCGTCGATACAATCGCGTATGGCTTCCCGGAGAAGAGAAAGTCACCGACAACGCTCGAAACGTCGCCGATTAGTGCATCCGCCTCGTTCATACATTGGACCAGAGTCCGTTCAGTATCTGCCGCCGGACCAAAGATGTGTTGACAGCCGGAAACAGCGGCGTCCGCCTCGAGAAGGTCGATGATCGCGTTGATCGACTCTCGAAATGCAGGCGTCCTCAGTGAATAGGGGTGCGGCCGAAAGATAACCGTGCAGTGGCGTTTCAAGAGAGCGGAAACAATCGCAGGACCGTCGCCCAGTGATGAGTATCGCGAGTCGGAGTGGAATCCCAACCATGTCGGTGCGTACAAGACTGTCCGGTCGCTTGGCCGAGTTGCATCATCGTCAGGCCTCGCAAGGGTCAGATCCGCAACCTGAGGGCGCCCCACAATCGTGAAGTAGTCCTTAGGCATCACGATGCCGTTCGCAACGAACCGATCGATTGCCGCCTGGCCAGCCACAAAGTTCCTGTCATACAGCCGAAAAACCGGGTTGTGACTCGGGGCTTTGTCACTGTCACCATGGTTCAACTGCACATGGGTGAGGTGGGAATAGCGGATGAGGTGAGCATTGCTCGTCGCGGTGTTCACGTAGAGAGCCGCACGTAGTGAAGGTACGAGCGCACTCTCAAGCAACTCTAAGGAGGGACAGACGACAATTGGCGCTGACGTTGCAGCGACAACGTCGCGGAAGCAACGTTCATCGCGCAGCATGACATAGAACGGAATACCACTGCGTTCCAGAAGTGGTAGCCACATGCGGACCTGATAGGCCGTCCCAGCAGGAGCGTCCCAATGCAGCACAAACTTCGGGTTCAGATCAGCAAGAACGCTTGGAAGCTCCCCATCAAAACGCTGACGTGCTCTTGTGCGCAGCGCCGCGTCGACCGCGACCCAACAAAGAAGAGCGGCAGCTGCGAGGTTCAGAGCCAATGCCGTCGGGCCCAGACCGGGCTGTAGAGCCGCTGCGAGAACACTGCCAAGAACAAGAACGTTGGCAAAAAATACCGTCGATGGCCATATCGTTGGCCAGTTCTGTAATCTGCTTGGTGCTGAAACGTTGGCAGCGTAAGGGAACGCCTTCGCCAGGAGGACGCGAGTGGGGAGCTCCCCGACAAGCGTGCAGAACGACAGCCCAAGTGCAGTCATAGTGGCAGCCTGCTGGGAACTACTTAGCAAAAGAACACCAGCCAGCACGATCGCCCGGGGGGTGAAAAAAGCCCCGGTAAGGCTCCCATCGATGTTCACTTGAACCGGGCCCGAGGAGGCTCTCAGTAACGAGGGAACCGTGAGCACCAGGAGGACGACCAACGTTGCTGAGAGAACCCAAGGACCACTGGATCCGGTGGGGGAAGCCGCGACTAGCCCAACACCGGTTAATCCGACAGCAGAGAGGGCCAGTGGCCGGAGTCCCAGCTCATGCACATAACGCATGGTGCCGCTAAGGGCCTCCGGCCAAGTGAGCGCTTCGTCATCGACTACACGCACGACGTCTTGCTCCAGTCGGTCACTGAGCAGTGGATCCTTCGGTGAGTTCCTGTTCAGACTCATCCAGTGCAGAAGCTACTGCTTCACCTTGGCTGTGGCGTGGCTCGCCTTCACGGCGCACATCCACGACCAGGCCTGTTGCGTCCGAGGTAATGACGTCGAGTGACGTTTGTGCCACGTCCTCTGCAGAGAGGAGGGTTCCCGGTGCTTCTTCTCCGAAGGCCTGGGTGCGCATGGGCGTTGCGGTGCGCTCCGGGTTGATCACATTTACTCGAATGCCTGCGTCAGCCCACTCCTCTGAGAGTGCTTGGGTCAGGTTGACGATTGCAGCCTTCGTGGATGAGTACAGCGCGTAATTTTCGCGGCCACGGGTGTAAGAGGAAGAAGTGAAGTAGAGCAGGTGCCCCTTGGACTCGCGCAGATACGGGTAAGCAGCCTTGGCGACGTGGACTGGCGCAAGATAGTTAACCCCGATGGTCTCAGTGATCTGTTCTTCTGAGGAGTCGTTCAGACGGCCGACGCGGAGCACTCCCGCGGTCAGGACTACTGCATCGATTTTTCCGTAGGTGTCGTAGGTCTCCTTGAAGGCCTTTTCGATCTGCACGGGGTCCTGAACGTGTAGGCCAGTTGTCGACCGGCCATGGGCCACGACATTCGCGCCAGCGGTCTTAGCAATCTGGGCGATTTCGGCGCCGATTCCATATGACCCGCCCAGCACGATGACTGTCTTTCCCTCAAGTGCATTATTGCGCGCTTCGAGGTCAACGTGGGTCGGCTCGCGGGAGGCTAGTTGGAACAGTTTGTCGGCGATGAACAGGTCAACCGGGTGGGTGACTTTGAGGTTGTGCTCGGCGCCTTCAACGGTCTTAATGGGTACTTCGGGAAGGTATTTGAGTACTACACCGCAATCGTCAGTTGCAGAGAAGTAGGGGTCCTGAAGCGCTTTGTCATAGGCGGCTCTGAGCACTGAGAGCTTGAAAGCCTGTGGAGTTTGCCCACGACGGAGCCGACCGCGGTCGGGGATCGAGGTGATGATGTCGTCGCTATTGACCTCGACGATTGTGTCTGCAGATGGAATGACCACGTCGACTGCGCCGTAACCGTCGAGAGCCGCAACGCAGTCCTTGATAATTCGCGTGTCAAGGAGTGGGCGGACGGCATCATGTAGAACGACTTTGCACTCTTCGGTGCCCAGCGCCTCGAGCACCTTGCGGGTCGTTTCGTTGCGGGTCTGGCCGCCCTCAAGAATCCTGGTCAGTTTGTCGAACCGTGAGTCGAGGAGCGTTGCTACCTGTTCGGACCACCCTGGGGTGATCATCACGATCAGTTCGTCAATGTCCTCACTCTCATTAAGGACTGTGACGGTGTGCTCGAGGATTGTTTTCCCCGCGATCTTCACCATCTGCTTGGGGATTTGGAGGCCAAGCCGTGTTCCGACTCCTCCAGCCAGGATGACACCAACGGTCCGCACAGGGGACTCCTTCGTATTTCATCGACGACAGGCGACGTCAAACGCCTTAACGACCGATGTTACAGCCCCACACCAACGGTGCTGTTGTGCGCAAACGAACGCTGCTAAAAATAGGGCTCGTGGTAAGATTGTGGGCGCTGGACGAACCACGGTTTCGGCCCGCGCCGCACCCCCATCCGGAGAGATAGCGGCATGCTATGCGCCGTTGTGAAGAGGAACCCCGATCTTATGACTCGTATTCTCGTCCGCTCAGCCCAGGATCCCCGTAAGGTTCTCGACGCGACACCCTCCTCGCGGAAGATGGGTGGTAACTCTGGGAACTTGCTCTATTCCAATGCTGTGCAACGGGCGCTGAGCACTGAGGACAACGTCATTACGGCAGGAGGCTTCCTCGCACACACCCTTGAGGACCCCACCGAGTGGTTGGCCAAAGCAAATAGGCGCTACGACCATTACGTTATTCCGATGTCTAATGCTTTCCGGTTCGGCTTCAGCCAGGGACTGGAGCGCATGACGGAGATTGTGCGCGGACTCGATATGCCGGTCACCGTTGTCGGCGTAGGTGCCCAGACCACCGCAGATGCCGCTGATGCGGAAACCGATCAGTTCCAAATGGGTAAGACGGGGTCTGCCTGGACGCCCGAGCAAGCTGATGTCGAACGTCACGACCGGGTCGTGCACGACTTCGTTGCAGCAGTTCTGGAGAAGTCCGCAACAATTGGTGTCCGTGGCGAGGTGACGAAGCGTTACCTCGAATCGATTGGCATCGAAGGAGACCGAGTTGATGTCATCGGTTGCCCTTCGCTTTACACTTGGGGTCCGGATCTCCGAGTTGAACCGCGCGTTTCGGAGATCACAGCGAATTCTAAAATCTCACTCAACGTTGACTTCCGCGTGAAGGGCATTGGAGCGATCGTTGAGAAGAACACCGCGATGTACCCGCGCTTGACGAGCCCAGTTCAGGACTCGAAGTCGGCCCGCATGATTATCAGTGGTGAAGACAAGTTCGACATGACCAAGCGTGACCTTCGCCTTCCCATTCACACGGGGCATGCGCTTTACCAGAGTCACCGTCTCCTCTTCTACCCGAACCCCTGGGGCTGGGTTGAGTCGATGAAAGAGCAGGATTTTACTTTCGGGAACCGTCTGCACGGCAACATTGCAGCATTGTTGGCGGGAACTCCGGTGCACCTCCTGGCACATGACAGTCGGACAGTTGAACTGGCTGAGTACCACGCCATCCCGCACACCCTCATTAGCGAGTTCAAGAAGACGCCATCTGCGGCGGAACTCTTCGCTGAGGTTGACTACACGCGCTTCAACGAGTTGATGCCGATCAGGTTCCAAACGTACTTGGAGTTCCTGCAGCGCAATGGTCTGGAAACTATCTTCGATGAGGGTAAGAACGCTGATACTTTTGATCAGCAGATCGCAGCTGGCAAGAAGGTCGGAGCGGTGCGGCCCTCATTGAATATCTGGGATCGAGCGATGCGCAAGTTGCACAAAATTCGCTGACTTTAGATTTCAAGCGCGGGCTGCCGGTTGTGACCGGTAGCCCGCTTTTTTGATCGATGCCGGGCGAATTCGGCGTACTGCTGCCACAGTTGAGTATTCGCGGTTGCGTACTGCAGTTCGGATGCCTTACGTACGACTGAGGTGTCTTTGCGCCCTGTCTGACTGGCGAGGTGGCGGACCCGTGTGGGCAGCGTCTTATGTCAGAGTTGAAGTCTCTGAGCATAATAAGTGGTTCGTGACCTGCCCCAGGTTTCTGGCGATGTGAGTGTTAATCGCCTTGATCACGCCCTGCCGCAACGCTTGATTGGTTTCACCAGTTTGGGGTGAATCGATACGATGTAGAACTGAGCGCCGGTGGCTTTGTTCTCCTCGTGCGCCAAGGCAAAGATCCTGTCCTTGCGGACGTCTCAATCCCGATGCATTGCCATACCCATGATCGTTTCGTACAAGGCACTGTCGGATCGTCTCGGAACACCGGTGCCTACTTAGTCGTTTGCCGCCAAGATATCGTTACTGACCGCGGTATAGTTCCGTACGGTTGCGCTACCAGCGGTCTGCGTCCGAAACCAACCAATTTGGTGGAAGGTGAACTGCTGCCCGCCGCAGGTGCCGCGGTTGCAGATTCACTTCGATTTGAATGGCAGGTCTTCATGAAGTTCGTTGTTTTAGGCGACATCGGCCGCAATGGGCTTTATCACGTCGGTGACGAAGCAATGACTGAGGTCGCGATCGAAGCGCTCCAACACCGAGGGGCATCCGGCATCACGCTTGTGGCGACGCACCCCGAGGAAGCGACCAGGATTTATGGCCTACCCTCTGTTGCGCGGATCGGGTTCTCTCGTTCATGGACCCTGCAAAGTCGGGAAGCCGCCCTCGCTCCGCTTGCGGATGGTGCCCTCGAGCCTGGCTCAGCCGTTGATCACTTGAGCACGGCTATTGCCTCCGCGGATGCTGTCATCATCGCCGGGGGCGGGAACATGAATGCCGAGTTCGCCCACCACATTGACGAGAGAGTCGCGCTCACCCGACTGGCCCGCCGTCACCGGCGGCCACTTTTTGTTGCAGGACAAACGATCGGCCCGAATTTGAGCGAGCGCGATGGCGAACTCATGACTGAGATTCTGGAATACGCCACCGCTTTCGCGGTGCGTGACGATGCAAGTTATGAACTGGCCTTGGACCTTGGGGCATCGGTGGACCGTCTTCATCGGATTTCGGACGACGGAGTGCTTTTGAATCCGAATTCCGAAATACCCAGCACGCGGGCCGGCTTGGTTCGCGGTCGCTACATCGTCGGAAGTTTCACTTCTGACCCGGGTCGCAGCGGACTTTCACGTGACGCGTATCTCGCGCAGGTCAGCCGCATGCTTGATCAGTTGGCGGAAGAGTTGGATGTCGACGTCTTCCTGATCCCACACGTCGCCTCCCTGACCGGTCCGGCTCCGATCGTCGACGAACTGTCCGATCGTTCGATCTCCGAAAGATCGTTGAGTGGACGGGTTTTTGCCGTCGGACCGGTGCAGGCCCGTGAGGCCTTGGCCATCATGGCCGACGCACAGGCGACGATATCCACTCGTTACCACCCGGTAGTCTTTGGCCCTGCCGTTGGAATCCCGACGATTGGTATCGCGCTCTCGCAATATTCAGTAGTGCGCATGAGAGGAGCCCTTGAACCGATCGGTATGGATGCTTTCGTCATACCTTTCAACGCCTGGGACACAATTCTCCCTGCGGCGAGGGAGGTGTTCAATCGAGTTGCGGAGTACCGTACGTGGGTCACTGCCCAAGTGGAATCAAGAAACTCTTTACAGGAACAGTGGTGGGATGGTCTCGCACGTTTATCCCCGCCTACCCCGCTGGCTCCATCCGTCGCAGAACAGTTCCCAGTTCACGGATCTTGGGCGCGACACGCCCAGCAGGCCCGCAAACTCTTACCGATCACTGAGCAGGTCAGCCCTAGCGGCACCATGGACGTCCAGGATCAAGCACAAGCGCTCACTCGACGAAACAAAGTTCTGAACCAGGACCTGGAACGAACTCGGAGCCAACTCCGAACCGCCCAGTCGCGCAAGGTGGTGCGTCTCACAGACAAGGTGGGTGACGCTGTCCGCGGGCTAATGGGCAGTCGCACAGCACCTCCAGTTGAAGCGCCGCCACTTGAAGCGCCGCCACTTTTATCCGTGGTTGTGCCGATCTACAACGTGGAGCAATACCTAGTTGAGTGTCTGGAAAGTATCCGCGTCCAGACACTCACTGATCTGGAGGTCATCCTCATCGACGATGGGAGCACCGACTCGTCAGGTCGAATTGCCGAGGAGTTCGCTGCTCAAGATGCGCGGTTTATTCTGCACCGACAGGAAAACGCCGGGCTTGGGGCGGTCCGCAACCGTGGTCAAAGCATGGCCACTGGAACGTATGTCGCGTTCATCGACTCTGACGATGTGGTCCCGCGCAGAGCCTTTAAAGCTCTCGTTGACACGCTAGTCAAGAGTGGTTCTGATGTGGCGATCGGCCGAACGACGCGGATCCGCCCTGACGGCAGCCCACTGTCTTCCAAATGGTCGACCGATCTGCACAACCGAGATTACCAAACCACCTTGGCGGCCAGCCCGCGCTTATTACGAGACTTTTACACGTGGAACAAGGTCTTCTCCCAAGAGTTCTGGCGAGCACACGACTTCCAGTTCCGAGAAGGAGTGCTCTTCGAAGACCAACCGGTGATTACCGAGATCATGCTGCTCGCGAGGTCGATTGATGTCCTCACAACAACGACCTACAACTGGCGTCAACGCGAGGACAACTCTTCTCTTACCGGCTCGATGTACTCCACTCGGGACATCGTTACGCGGCACCAAGCTACTCGCCTCACTTTTGAAACGCTGCTCCGACACGGAGCGAGCGAAGATATTCAGCGCTGGTGGTTTTGGACTCTCGTGCAGCACCACTTTCCGAACTACTTGAAGGCGACTGCCAAACTCGAGTCGACCGAAGAGTATGACGCAGTTATTGCCATGGTGCGGGAGTTCATGACCGTAGAGCAGATTGTGGACCTGGGTGAGCCGACTGCAGCCAAACGTGCTCTGGTGTACCTCGCTCTCACGGCCAGCCAGACCAAAGTTGCCCAGTATCTAGCAGAGGGCGGGTCCAACACCAGTAACGCTGAACTTGTGTTTGTCGACGGCGAACTGCGCGCTGATCTGCCCTTGCATGACGAGATAGCTCCGGAGCACGCGCATGTGCTGCGCGTCTCAGGTGAGGAGCAACGCCTCGTCGCCATCATCACCGCCCAGGAGTGGGGTCCCAGTGGGACTCTCCAACTTGTCGCCCGAATCGGCGTCAGTCAAGGATCTTCGGAACAGGAATTCTTGCTACGGGTTTCGCTTGTCTCCGCCGATCGAACAGTCAAAATAGACCTGCCTTGCAGCTACGAGTTTTTAGAACCAGCCGATACGCCGCGTAAATCCGGTGTCGCGCTCTGGGCCGAAGCGCGGATCACGGTGGAGGCCGCAGTCCTTGCAGAGGAGCACCACGAAGTTTTTGTCGGGGGACTTCACCTACATCTCGAAGTTGAGTCTCAGGGATCTGCGTACTGCGGCCCAGTGACCGGAACCGAAGTGAAATTCCAAGGGAGCGCTTTGAGCTCCTCGAAGGCGATTGCATTGGATTGGGCGCACCCACGCGGATTATCGGTGAAGCTCAGAAAGGCCAATGTCCGCGCTACCGATTTACGTCAGCGCGGTCAGCAACTGGATATCGACTTCCGTGTGGCATCGGATTTCGTGCCGAGTTTCGTTATTTTGCGCGCGGCCGACACACCAACACGACGGTATTTAGCGCGGCGCATTGGGCAAGCAGAGTACGCTGCGCGCGTCGACACCGACTGGATATCACCTGGGATTCAGGTCACGGTGCTGATGGAGGACGAGGCCGGGAAACGTCAGGACGTACACGCTCTACCCGCTAATGAGGGCGCCGCGGGGCAAGACTTCCAAACGGTCACAACTCCGCGCGCCCAGTTACGACTCACCTTCGACAAAGCGCAAACATCCGCACAATCAACTTCTCCAACTCGCCGTTAGAGCGCAGCACATCGGGGGATGGAAGCAAGAAATCAGGTTTCCACTCAGAGTAGATCCAGTCTGTAAAGGAATGCGGCAGTCGCTTCCCGAGAGATCTTGCTCTGAGGCTGGAACAGGCCGTCGCTGTACCCCGTGGTGATCTCATTTTCTGCCAGCCAAGCGATCTCTGTGACGAAGGCATAATCGGCGGGCACGTCGTCAAACTTAGGCTCTCCCGCTGAATAGTCCTTCGGACTTTCGTAACGATAAAGAAATGCCGCCATAGCCTCCCGCGAAATCTTACTTTTCGGTCGGAAGGTGTCATCGTCATAACCCTCGGTGATGTTTTTGCTCGCCAGCCAGGTGATCTCTTTGTAGAAGGCGTGGGTGGTGGGCACATCAGTGAAACGTGACTCCGTCGGGGCTGTGAAGTTAGGTTTGCCGGCGTAGCGGTAGAGGAATGCAGCCATCGCCTCACGGGAGATTTTAGTGCGGGGTCGGAACGTCCCATCTGTGTATCCGGTGGTGATGCTCTCGCCAGCGAGCCAAGAGATTTCCTTGCCGAAGGGGTGACCGCCCGGCACATCGCAGAACTTCGGCGCGGCAGGGTTACTACTTGGATCGCAATCGACGTCGAAACTCTTCACCCAAGATGCCGGCAAACCGAAAGCTGTGCGGAGCTTATCCGCCTTGTTCGTGATGGAAACTTTTTTACCGGAGGCCGAGGTGGCTCTCACCGTCTTCATCTGGCCGCTTGAATACTTCGCCGTGACCATAATCGATACGATGTCTTTCAAGCCGAAGAGCTTTTCCGCCTGAGCTTGAGTCAGGGTTCGCTTCCACGACTTCATTGAGTTGCCAGGCGCGTCGAGGCTGTACTGATCAGCAACGCCGCGGGCCCATGAGAGTTTTGCAACCCAGACATCTTCGCTATTGGCGGTGCGGCCCCCACTTGACGAGAAGTAATACGCCTGCAGGAGGTTTCCCGCGCTATCGGAGAGAACCTGTGCGTTTGTCCTATCACTCACAGTTGCGTCTACGGCGGCCCGCCAGCGCGTGCCGTACTGGCCTGTGGCACCTTCGCTCTCCTTATTCCAGCCGGTGTAGTACTGGTGCACGGTGCTGTCCAGAATGTCGTAAGTGGACGCGGCCTTGGCCTTCATTGCGTAGGTACGCCCCACGATCACCTGGGCCTGTAGAGCAGCGCTATCCCATGATGACGGCATTTCGGCTAAGCCATACAAGTACTCAGTGTTGAGTAGTACATCGTTGACGACGCTCGGCTTGCCGCCAATCGGGTTAATCGTGAACCGACCATGACGGTAGGTGCCGTGTGTCGCGGCCCCGCCGCTTGGCTTGCGGAGACTGGCTATGGCCTTGGTACTCGTTGAATTGTAGTAACGGGTTCCGGACCAGTGCAGGCGAAGAGTCGAGTCAGAGTATGTTTTCTTTTTGGTCTTGGCCACGACATTTTCGCCGTTCACTGAAAGGCTCACTAGATCCGAATAGGTGCCGGTATCAAGTGTGTTGTCCTTGCTGTCGCTAAGCCGCCATTTACCCGCGTCGATGCGGAAGTCCACCTTGTTGGCATCTGATGCCTGACCATAGATGTTGACTCTGATGTGCTCAGGAGTGTCAGCAGTTTTGACCTGGGTGCCCTGGTAGTAGTGCTGCAGAATCTGCGTGGCGCTCTTGCCTTCACGTGCCATCTGGTAGGCGCCGTATTGCGACATACCGATCCCATGGCCGTACCCGGAGCCATGAATAGTGAAGCTCTTCGGGATGAAACCGTAGGTGGCCAACGTTGCTTTGCCCGCCGCAGATGCGGGGGCCGCGGGAAGCGAGACGAAACCCGCAAGGACGAGCGTGCTCACGGCAAGGACACTGATGAACCGGACAAATCGCATGCCCTCATTGTGCAGTACGGATTCTCCATTGAGAAGCGACCAAGAGT
>RCNJ01000601.1_pt1 | contig 11596 bp, 8 predicted proteins | sample 2041171 | NCBI WGS metagenome assembly RCNJ01 (sample SAMN09708213, study PRJNA481090) | feces metagenome | biome: feces | host: Pygoscelis adeliae | place: Antarctica: Rookery Lake | collected 2010-03-01 | reverse complement strand
CGTGAGTAAGCGCGTCGGCGCCCCGGTGGCCGCTACCTGCTACATCGATCACTCACCGCCACCGCCGCCCCGGGAGGTCCTCGCCTCGCAACCCCGCCGGGACCGCGGCTCGGGGCGGCCCACCAAGCGCGAGCGCCGCGAGACCGACCGCCTGCTCGGGCGGGATTAGTCGGTCAGCACGACCAGTCGGTCAGCTAGACCAGCCGTTCAGCTCGACCGCGCGGACCGGCATCAGCTCATACAGAGTCGCGCGCGATCATGACGACCGGCGAGTCGCTCAACAGCTGACCGAGGTCGATCCGTCCGGTGATCCGCGCTCCGTCCGGTCGTACGACCCAAGTGCCCTCGGGCAGCAGCGCGACCGTGCCCGCGAGTTCCGCGGCCGGCATCGCCGCGGTGCGTCGCCGGGCGATCACCCCGACGGCAGCGCGACTGTCCACGTCGCGCGTGAACGCCAGCACGTCGGCGGCGGCCGGGCCATGGACCGGGATCGGCACGTGCGCGCCGCGGGCCATCGCCTCGGGATGTTCGCGTCGCATCCGCAGCAGCTCGCGCACGAGTGTGAACTTGGGGTGCCCGACCCGTGAGATCGCTCCCGAGACCAGCGGTTCGTAGTCGACGAACCGCCGGTTGTCCGGATCGACCAACGAGTCCTCCCACACCTCAGTGCCCTGGTAGACGTCGGGGATGCCGGGGGCGAGCAGCTGCACGGCCTTGGCCACGAGCGCGTTGTCGCGTCCCGGCCCGGAGATCCGCGACACGAAGTCGGGAATCAGCGCCTCCTCCGAGTCGATCAGCGCGTCGATCCATCCGTGGACCCCGGACTCGAACTCCTCGTCCCGGTCGGTCCACGTGGTGTGCACGGCCGCCTCACGCATCGATTTGTCGGCGTAGGCGTGCAGCCGCGATCGAAGTCGCTCAGAGGGGGCACCATGGTCCGGCCACACGCCGACCACCACCTGGAGCAGGAAGTAGCCGGCGTCCTCGGCCGGCGGCGCATGGGCGGTGAACACCGACGAGACGAACTCGGCCCACTCGTCGGGGATCTGCGAGAGCACCGAGATCCGGGCCCTCACGTCCTCGCCGCGCTTGGTGTCGTGCGTGGTGAGCGCCATCAACGTGAGCGGGCAGGCGACGGCCTTCTCCGCCATCGCCAGATGGAACGCCTCGACCGGGATGCCCATCCGTCCCGGCGAACCGCCCACCTCGTTGAGCGAGACCAGCCGGCCGAGCCGGTAGAACAGCCGGTCCTCTTCTGCCTTGGCGGTCGCGGCGCCGGTGACCTGGGCTAGCCGCACCGACGACTCACCACCACGGGCGAGCGCCCCGCCGACGAGCCGCAGCGCGGCCCCGAGCTCGGCGCGGTCGTGGTGGAGGTCCTCGAGGATCGTGGGCAGCGTGCCGCGCAGGACGGGATAGTCCGCCCGGTAGAACGGCGTGGCGGCGACGACGGAGACGAGCGCCTCCCGCAACGATTGCTCCTCGACGTCGCTGCTGGTGGCGCCCTCGTGTCCGGTCGCGGCCTCGCGCCGCACCGCCCGGGCCAGCCGTGCGAGTTCGGGGGCGAGGTCGACGGAGATGATCTCTCGCTTGAGCGCGAGGGACTGGGCATGTACCTGCGCCTCGTCCCCCGGTCCGCCGCAGTAGCGTTCGGCCAGTTCGGAGAGGCGTTCTTCGCCACGACGGTCCACCAGGACCTGGTCCACGAGGCGGATCATGTCGTAGCCGGTGGTGCCGTCGACGGGCATCGCCGGGTCGAGGACCTCACCGGGGGCGAGGATCTTCTCCACCAGCAGCCAGCGGTCCTCTCCGGCGAGTTCCCGCAGCCGACGGGCGTACTCCACCGGGTCGGCGAGACCGTCGGGGTGGTCCACCCGGATACCGTCGACCAGGTCCTCCGCGCACCAGCGGCGCACCTCGGCGTGGGTGGCATCGAAGACCTCGCGATCCTCCTGGCGTAGCCCCGCCAGACCGGTGACGGTGAAGAACCGGCGGTACCCCAGCAGCGGCTCCCGCCAGTGGACCAACCGGTAGTGCTGCCTGGCGTGCACCTCGAGGGGCGTGCCCGCTTCGGTCCCGGGCATCACGGGGAAGCGGTGCTCGTAGAAGCAGAGAACCGGCTCGTCGCCACCGCGGTCGACAGTCAGCTCGGCGACGTCCTCGGGTGAACCCAACACTGGGATCGCGATACGGCCGTCCGCGCCGTTGGCGGGGTCGGTGTCGAAATCGAAGTACGTGAACGTCGGCGACTCCGGACCCAGGCGCAGCGCGTCCCACCACCATGGATTGGCGGCCGGGACGTCGACGCCCAGGTGGTTGGGGACGATGTCCACTACGATCCCCAACCCGTGCGCCCGGCACGCCGTACGCAGCGAGCGGAGCCCCTCGATCCCGCCCAGTTCGGGGGCCACGGTGGTGGGGTCGACGACGTCGTAGCCATGGGTGGATCCGGGCGTGGCCGACAGGACGGGGGACAGGTAGACCGATCCGACTCCGAGGTCGGCGAGATAGGGGACGAGCTCCTCGACGTCGGCCAGGGTGAAGCCCCGGCCCTCCGGGTCCGACTCCGGGGTGCGCAACTGCACCCGGTAGGTGCTGGACAGGGCCTCGGCCCTGCGGAGCGGCCGGGTCTGCGCGACCGTGCCGGTGTCGGAGTCGGAGTCCACTGGGATCAGCCGATCTTCTGGAGGACGATCGTGCTGCGCTGCCCGACGGTGATGCTGCCGTCCGAGGACAGTTCTTCGCCCGCCTCGGTGACGTGGATCGCCGTGTCCACGATCACCTTCCACGTCTCCGCGTACTCGGAGCCGAGGAGCGCGTACTCGATAGGCTCGTGGTGTGCGTTGAAGAGCATCAGGAACGAGTCGTCGACGATCCGCTGGCCCCGCTCGTCGGGCTCGCGGATCCCCTCGCCGTTGAGGTACACCGCGAGCGACTTACCGAAGCCGGAGTCCCAGTCTTTGCTGGTCATCTCCGAGCCGTCCGGGCGGAACCAGGCGATGTCCTGGGGGTCCTCCTCGCCACGCAGCGGCGCGCCGAAGAACCGGCGCCGGCGGAACACCGGGTGCTCCTTGCGGAGGTGGATCAGAGTCCGGGTGAACTCGAGCAGGTCTTCCTTCTCCTCGTCGAGCTCCCAGTTCATCCAGGCGGCCTCGTTGTCCTGGCAGTAGACGTTGTTGTTGCCGTCCTGGGTGCGGGCGATCTCGTCACCGTGGGCGAGCATCGGCGTGCCCTGCGACAGGATGAGCGTGGCGAGGAGGTTACGACGCTGGCGGTGGCGCAGGTCGAGGACCTCCGGGTCGTCCGTAGGCCCCTCGACCCCGCAGTTCCACGAGCGGTTGTGGCTCTCCCCGTCGCGGTTGTCCTCGCCGTTGGCGTCGTTACGCTTCTCGTTGTAACTCACGAGGTCGTTGAGGGTGAAGCCGTCGTGGGCGGTGACGAAGTTGATCGAGGCCGTCGGCCGGCGACCGGTGTGCTCGTAGAGGTCCGACGAGCCGGTGAGACGGGAGGCGAACTCGCCGAGCGTGGCCGGCTCGCCACGCCAGAAGTCGCGGACCGTGTCGCGGAACTGCCCGTTCCACTCCGTCCACAGCGGCGGGAAGTTACCCACCTGGTACCCGCCCTCGCCCACGTCCCAGGGCTCAGCGATGAGCTTGACCTGGCTGACTACCGGGTCCTGCTGGACCAGGTCGAAGAACGCCGACAGTTTGTCCACGTCGTGCAACTCGCGCGCCAACGTGGAGGCGAGGTCGAAGCGGAAGCCGTCGACGTGCATCTCTGTCACCCAGTAGCGCAGCGAGTCCATGATCAGCTGCAGCGCGTGTGGGTGCCGGACGTTGAGGCTGTTGCCCGTGCCCGTGTAGTCCATGTAGTGCTGCTCGTCGCCCTCGATCAGGCGGTAGTAGGCCTCGTTGTCGATCCCGCGGAAGCAGATGGTCGGGCCCATGTGGTTGCCCTCGGCGGTGTGGTTGTAGACCACGTCCAGGATGACCTCGATGTTGGCCTCGTGGAACGCGCGCACCATGGCCTTGAACTCGGTCACCGCGTCTCCCGGCTTGTCGGAGAACGCGTACTCGTTGTGCGGGGCGAGGAAACCGAAGCTGTTGTAGCCCCAATAGTTGCGCAGACCCATGTCGAGCAGGCGCTGGTCCTGCATGAACTGGTGGCATGGCATGAGCTCGATGGCGGTGATGCCGAGCGAGCTGAGGTGCTCGATGATCGCCGGATGACTCAGCCCGGCGTAGGTACCGCGCATCTCGGCGGGGATCTCCGGGTGCAGCTCCGTCATGCCCTTGACGTGCGCCTCGTAGATCACCGTGTTGTGGTACTCGTGCCGCGGTGCGCGGTCATGTCCCCAGTCGAAGAACGGGTTCACGACGACCGTGGTCATGGTGTGACCTAGCGAGTCCTCGGTGTTGCGCTGCGTCGGATCGTCCAGGTCGTAACTGTGCAGGCTCGGGTCCCCGTCGAAGGCGCCGTCGAAGGCCTTGCCGTACGGGTCGAGCAGAAGCTTGGACGGGTCGCAGCGCAGGCCGTCCTCCGGCTCGTACGGGCCGTGGACGCGATAGCCGTACCGCTGACCCGGGGAGACCCCGAGGAGATAACAGTGCCAGATGTGGCCGTCGACCTCGGTGAGTTCGATGCGTTGCTCGCGACCCTTCTTACCGATCAGGCAGAGTTCGACCTTCTCGGCGACCTCGGAGAACAGCGCGAAGTTGGTACCGGTGCCGTCGTAGGTGGCGCCGAGGGGATAGGCGTGTCCGGCCCAGGCGCGGACGAGCTCGGGAGCCGGGGGCTGGGCATCGTGTGGGGTCACGTGAACCAACAGTAGTGCCTCACGGCCCCGACACCGACCCGGCCTCTGGTGGTTCTCACCACCATCCGGTCGCGGGACCCATCTGACGGGCGAGCTCGACCGAGGCCGAACGCACCCACGTACCGGAGAGGTGGTGGGAATCGTGGTAGACGATCACGTTGCCCACGACCACCGGGCAGTCGGCGGGCCCGCACAGCCCGTCCGTGAGGTCGAGCAGCCTGACCGAGTCGATCCCGGCAGCGACGAGCGAGGCCGGGTTGATCGGAGAGACGGACTTCTCGCGCGGCATCCCGCATTCTTCCGGGGTGCCGCCGTTGCCGAGGCAGTCGCTCGCGCGGATCGGGCCCATGCCCTTGTTGAGCCACGGCGTGTCGCGTACCGCCAAAACCCCGATGCCGCGCTCATCGAGTGCCCGCCATAGATCCACGTACTGGTGTGGGGTCACGTCCGGGCCGACGACGCCGACGGGGCGGGTGGCTGTGGTGAACACGTAGTCCGGCGCGAGTCCGACCAGGGCGGCCAGTGCTCGGGGGGTCCACTCCTCGCAGCTCTCGTACAGCCGGTCCTCGCCGTCGGACACCGTCGCGTCGAGGGTGAGGGGGCACCCCATCTTGAGGAGCGTGACCACCCGGAATCCGTAGTGGCGACCGATCTCGTCGAGGCCGGTGATCCAGTGTTCGGCATGCGATCCGCCCACCAGCGCGACCGTGCGTTCGGCAGTCGGGTCGCCGTACACGCACATCTCCGCCTCAGCGGAGGAGAAGTCGGATATGCAGGCGTCGTAGGTGCTCGCCGGCAGGTCGTTGCCCACCTGCACCGGGGAGGGTACGTAGGTGACGTCGTCCGGCGCGGGTATGCCCTCAAAGAAGGCGCGGGCGCCGGGATGGTCCGGATCGCTCAAGGAGTCGACGTAGGGGACCGCCGAGCGGGACGTGGCGGTGGCGGCCCACCATCCGACGGTCGCGACGCTGCCCAGGGCGGCGACGGCGACGACCGCGGTCGCGAGCACGAACCGCTTCCCCTCCCGCGTGGACCGGGCCGGCCCACCGCGCTGCTCGTCGCGCATCCGGGACGCCGGCGTCCCCCGCTCTCGTGCGCGGCTGGCCATCCGCAGCGGCCGCTCCACGAATTTCTCGGTGAGGAGCGCGAGCACGGTCGAGATCCCGATGATGGTCAGCCCGGCGACCAGCGAGACGGACGACTGGCGGGTGTGGGAGAGCCACAGGATGAGCAGCGGCCAGTGCCACAGGTACAGCGAGTAGGAGATGTCGCCGAGCCGGCGGAACACCCGTGCCGAGAGCATCCAGTGGACGGGGTCCTTCCAGACCTTCGCGCGCTCACCTGCGGGCAGGTTGCCGCCGAGGATGATGAGAAGGGCGCCGCCGATCGGATACAAGGCGAGCGGCCCGGGGAAGTGTGCGGCACCGTCGATGACGAATCCGCAGCTCACGATGAGGACGAGGCCGACGACCGTGGTGAGCAGCCGTAGCGCCCAGGGGAGCACGATGCCGGCCAACAGGACTGCCACGATCCCGCCGACGAGCAACTCCCACATACGGGCGGCGGTGTCGTAGTAGTTCCACGGTTGGCCGACGATCCGGCCGCGGGCGGCCCACCACGCGGACCCCACGGTGCCGGCGGTCACCACCGCCAGGAGTAACCATTTCGGCGAGCTGTCCCGGCCGGTCAGACGCCACAGTGCCGCCAGACCGAAGACCAGGGCGAGCGCGATCAGATAGAACTGCCCCTGCACCGACATGGACCAGAGGTGCTGCATCGGCGAGATGGTCTGGTCGGCGGCGGCATAGTCCTGCGCGGTGAACGCGAGTTCCCAGTTCTGGTAATAGAGCAGGGTCGCGACCGTCTGATCGAAGATCGAGCTCCACTGCGTCCTCGGTTTGAAAAGAACGGTGCCGAGCACGGTCGCTGCCACCGTGACGACGAGCGCCGGGTACAGCCTGCGGGACAGCCGGACGAGGTGGGGTCGCGGGTCGAGCGAGGTCCCGCGGTCGGATGCGCCGCGGAGGAGCGAGCCGAGGAAGAAGAACCCGGACAACGTGAGGAACACGTCCACGCCGCCCGAGACCCGGCCCAGCCACACGTGGAATATCACGACCAGCGCGATGGCCAGTCCACGGAGCCCATCGATATCGTGGCGGTAGACCCTCGGTCCGCGCCGCCGCCGGCCAGGCTCGGTCGGGGTGGGAGTGGCCACGATCGGGTACTTCCTGACGGGTCGGCTGCTTTCCGGACACTGGCCCGGTCCGGCACCCTCGGCGGTCCGGAGCGCGGCGGAGACGGCTCCGATTAGACCACACCCGGAACCCGTGTACCGCGTTGGTACAGTCCCGCGCATGGTCAGCTCACCGACGTCCCGGACAGGTCTCGCAGCCCGGGTGGGCGTCCTCGATCCTCCGTTGACGAGGACAACGACGATGAGCGATACGGAGTCCACCGAACAGTCCACCGAGCTCGAGCAGCCGCTACACACGGGCGTCCCCCCGCTGTTCGACCCTCTCCCGGGGGCCGACCGCGCGGAGGGGCGGTCCGGTCCTCGCTCGCGCCACGGCGGGATCACCGCTGCCTCGGTCGGCCGACGGTGAGGTCTCGCGCCGTCGGCAGCCTCGTGGGGGTGCTCGGCCCCGCCGCTGCGGCACTGGCGCTGTGGGTCGTGGGGGCGCCTCGAGCGGAAGGGGTGTCGATCGGGGAGGGCCGGGCCCTGATGTTCCCGGACGCCGGTCGCGCCGGTGGTACCCAGCTTCTCGTGTTGCTGATCCTCCTCGGCTTCGCTGTGGTGTGCGCGGTGCTCGTGCTGTGGCACCGTCATCCAGAGCTCCGGAGACCGCGGGGGGTGGTGGCGCTGGCCGGTCTGCCGGCGCTGACCTGCGCGATAGCCGCGGCAGCCGCGAGCCCCCTCGCTGACGTGATCGCCGCACCGTCGTCAGCTCTGCCGCGCGGCGCGATCGTGGCCCTCCCGCCCGAGGTCGGGCCGCTGTTCTTCGGCCGCATGGTCTATGGCGTCTCGGGCCCGGTGTGGGGTGCGCTCCCCGCGGGACTCGGCTGGTTCGTGTTCGGGGCGATGGTCGCTGCGTTCGTGGTGGCCGCGCTGGCCCACCTCAGCGAGTCGCGGGACCTGGTCGACGCCCCGGCCGGAGACGTTGACGGGTCGCTCAGAGAGGACGAATGACGACGCGAGTTCCGTTCCGGACGACGTCGACTACTGCCCGTACATCACCCCGGACAGTGGGCCCGCAGTGCCGGAACTGTCCGCGATCTCCGCCAGGAAGTGGATCTGAGCGGTGAGGTTGTCTTCCACTTCGCGGCGTTCAGCTACGGCATTGAGTAGGGGGCGCTGTTCGGGCGTCCCCGCGACCAGCTCGTCAAAGGCTGCCGCCCGCTCGGCGTAGATGCTCATCTGATCCCGTTGGTCGAGGAGATCCGAGACGCGATCCATCTTCTGGCGGTAGATGATCAGCGCGGCCAACTGTTGCACCAGCTCACGTCTGGCCGCGTGGATCCGATCCTGTTCCTTCCGCCACTGGGCGAGCAGTTCGGGCTGGTCCTCAGAAGGTCGAGGGAGGGCGGTTGCAAGGAATGTGAAGAGGCCGAGCGCCCGGTCGGTGAGACGCGTCAACACCTCGGCCAGATCCGCGACCGCCACACTGCCCCGCAACTCCTCCGACTTCCAGGCGCGGGTGCCGAGGATGTCGGCGACCTGCCGGCGCGCCGTCCACACCACCCGCAACTCGTGTTCGGGCGCATGACTGCGCCCCAGCTGAGGAATGGGTTCGAGCGTCGGTGGAGCGTTGCGTCGCGCGGATCTCCGCGTGACACCGAACGCCACTATCCAGGCGATGAAGAAGAAAGGGGACGACTCGGGCGCCGCAGTACTGACGAGGAACAGCACGAAGAGGCTCCAGAGAAGGATCTTCCGGTTTCTGTTTCGCTTCACCCGGAGGGAGGTCTCCGCAACCTCCTCAGCGGAAAGTGGCAACGGGATCGCCACGGGGAGTTGTTCGTACACGGCCCGACGGCGCGATTCCATCGAACGGGTGCCGACCATGGCGTCGAACGGGGGCAGATCGATGACCCCCCGAATCGGAGCCGGATTCTCGAGCGCGTGCTCCGCCGTTCGTACCCCCTCGGCGAGGGTGGGGTTCACCCCGCCAGGTGCGCCGTCAGACATGAGGACCTTCCGCTGTGTGTGATTCATCTGCACCCTATCGGGGAGATCGGACAAGTCCCCCCGGAAATCTCGCGAGACGGGCGCGTACAGACCCTCTACATCTCGCTGGCCGGCGGCCGCAGGGTCGCGAACTGGTCGGTGATCCGCAGCCTGCGTTCGGCGAAGCGGTAGAGCGCGGCAGGACGCCCGCCCGACGGTCCCGGCGACGCGCTCCGTCCGCATCGCACCAGCTCACCCCGCCGGGTCAGCACCCGCTGCAGGTTGGTGGGGTCAACGGGGTGGCCCAGGGCGGCGGCGTAGAGCTGCGCGAGAACCGAGAGCGTGAACTCCTCGGGCGCCAACGCGAACCCGAGCGTGGAGTACGAGAGCTTGGCGGCCAGCCGGGCCCGGGCTGCGGAGACGATCTCGGCATGGTCGTAGACGGTGCCCGGCAGCGCGTCCACCCGGAACCATGCGGTGTCCTCGGGTATCGCGGGGTCCGCATCGGAGGGGAGGAGCCCGAGGAACCCCGAGGCGAACACCCGCGGCCCAGGCACCCGTGCGGGATCGGAGAACTCGGCCACCGACTCCAGGTGGCTGAGCGAGCGCACGTCCACCTTCTCGGCGAGTTGGCGGCGCGCGGAGTCCGCGAGGTCCTCGTCGTCACGCACCCCGCCGCCCGGCAGCGCCCACCGCCCGGAAGCGGGCCCCAGGGTGTGTCGCCACATCAGGACGTGGAGGGCGAGCGCCGTGGCGTCGGAGACGGGCCGCACCTGGCCCACGACGACGAGCACGTCGTGTCCGGTGTTAGACTGACTCATGTTTTCGATTGTAAGTCGAAAACAGGCCGGTGGCACATCGGCCGACATGATTCACCGGGGAAGGGCAGCGATGAACACTGGCACGGGAGCACGCACCACCGTCGGAAGGCTCGAGTCGCCTCTGGCCGCCGGTATCCGTTGGACCGAGCGCGGGTACACGGGCGTGGAGGCGGGCCCGGCGTGGGCTGACGAGATCCGTCGGCTCGCTGAGGAGCGGGACGCCGTCGTCCTCGCCCACAACTACCAGGTCCCCGAGATCCAGGACATCGCCCACCACGTGGGGGATTCGCTCGCGTTGTCGCGGATCGCGGCGAGCGCCGAGCAGTCGACGATCGTCTTCTGTGGAGTCCACTTCATGGCCGAGACCGCCAAGATCCTGGCTCCGGAGAAGACGGTCCTGATCCCGGACGAGGCCGCCGGATGCTCGCTGGCAGACTCGATCACCGCCGAGCAGTTAGCGGACTGGAAGTCCGAACACCCCGACGCCGTGGTGGTGTCCTACGTCAACACCACCGCCGCCGTGAAGGCACTGACCGACATCTGCTGCACTAGTTCCAATGCGGTCGACGTGATCGACTCGATCGACCCGAGCCGCGAGGTGCTGTTCCTCCCAGACCAGTTCCTCGGCGCCCACGTGCGGCGCAAGACCGGGCGAGACAACATTTTCGTGTGGGCCGGCGAATGCCACGTGCACGCCGCGATCAACGGCGACCAGCTCGCCGAGCAGGCCCGGCGCCACCCCGGGGCCGAGCTGTATGTGCACCCGGAATGCGGGTGCGCGACGAGTGCGCTGTACCTCGCCGACGACGGCACCGTGCCCGCCGAGGACGTGCACATCCTGTCCACCGGCGGGATGGTCGACGCCGCCCGCGCCTCCGGTGCCCGCGAAGTGCTCGTGGCCACCGAGATCGGCATGCTCCACCAGCTGCGCAACGCTGCCCCGGAGATCAACTTCCTGGCAGTCAACGACCGCGCCTCCTGTGGGTTCATGAAGATGATCACCCCGAGTGCGCTGCTGCGCTCGTTGGTCGAGGGCGCCGACGAGGTGCACGTGGACCTCGACACCGCCGCCGCCGCGCGCGGGTCGGTGGAGCGGATGATCGCTATCGGCAGGTCGGGGTCGGGGGAGTGAGCCGGCCGGAGTCGGACAGCCCCGGAATCGGCCATCCTCGGCCCGTGGCCGACACCGCTCTGGACCCCGACGCGCGCGCCGACGCGCTCCTGGCCATCCGGCGCGCCCTCGAGGAAGACCTGCGGTACGGGCCTGATGTCACCTCGCTCGCAACCGTCCCCGACGATGCCCGGGCCGTGGCCCGCCTGGTGACCCGCGCCGACGGCGTCCTGGCGGGGCTCCCACTGATCGAGATGGTGCTGACCGAGGTGTTAGGCGCCTCGGCTGGCGCGTTCTCCGTCCGACCCCTCGCCGCCGACGGCGACCGTGTCTCCGCGGGAGACGTCGTGGCCGAGATCGAGGCGCCCACGCGCGGACTGCTCACCGCCGAGCGAACACTGCTCAACCTGGTGTGCCACCTCTCCGGGGTCGCCACCGCGACGCGTGCCTGGGCGGACGAGCTCGAGGGCACCCGCTGTGCGGTCCGCGACACCCGGAAGACCATGCCAGGGATGCGGCTGCTGCAGAAGTACGCGGTCCGCTGCGGCGGGGGCGTCAACCATCGACTCGGCCTCGGCGACGCGGTGCTGGTCAAGGACAACCACGTGGCGGCGGCCGGCGGCGTCGGGCCCGCACTCGCGGCGGTCCACGCGAGCGTCCCCGAGTTGCCCTGCGAGGTCGAG
>RCNJ01000600.1_pt1 | contig 11621 bp, 9 predicted proteins | sample 2041171 | NCBI WGS metagenome assembly RCNJ01 (sample SAMN09708213, study PRJNA481090) | feces metagenome | biome: feces | host: Pygoscelis adeliae | place: Antarctica: Rookery Lake | collected 2010-03-01 | reverse complement strand
CACAGCCGGATTGGGACATCGAGAGCATCGTCCTCTCCAGCAGGGCGCTGGCTATGCCATGGCGACGATGCTCCGGGTGCACGCCCAGGCGTTCTGTCCAGCCATCGAGCGGGCCATCAGAGTCCTCCTCACAGTCCTCGCCGGACAGGACGTAGCCGACAGCCTCACCATCCATGACGGCGACCCATGACCAATCGGCGCGCACGCGTGCCAGAGAGGTTTCCCAGTGATCGTGGTTGACGTCGGCCCCAAAACACAGGTGGTGGAGTTTGTGCAACTCATCGCTGTGTCCTCGTTCCAGAGGGACGAACGAGACGCCGTCCACTTCCCGCGGTGTGGCAACGGTGTCGAGGCTGCGGTGCATGTCGATGAAGTGGCGCTCCACATCGAAGCCTGCACTCTTCAGGTTGTGCTGGAGGCCCGGTTGTCCGGCCTCGACGTAGCAACCCAGCCACAGATCCATCCCCGGGCGGTGGGCGTCGCGCCACTCCAGGGCCCTGGACTGTTGCCAGGCGAGCAGTTTCCTGCCGATGGAGAGGTATCGATGGGTGGGGTGGACCCCACCGATGAGCGTCACACGGGCTCGGCCGGGGTCTGGGTCCACGACGTTCCAGCCAAAGGCAAGCATGCTGCCGTAGTTGTCCCAGCCCCCCACGCAGTTCTCGTCCAGCCCGTCCTCGTCGCCGAGCTCGACGGTGCGGTCCGTGACCGCAAGCATGGCGTCGTCGAAGGAACCGATCTGTTCGCGGAGGCAGTCGAGCTCCTCCACTTCATCTGACGTTACTGCTTTCCAGTGCAGGTGGTCCTCCACGTAGCAGTCCACGTCCGGCCTCCTTGACTCATCGTCGAGTGTGATGGCCTGGACCATCACATCCGCACTGTTGTGTCAGCTGTCCCAAACTCTAGCGGATGACCGTCGCGCCATCCCAGAAGAGGCCGGGGTGAGGGTCATCGCCAGAGTTGGCGTCCTTCCTCGCGACGCGGTTCAGTCTGACCCCACATCCGTCGCCATCGAGGCATCGGATCCACTGGGCAGACCGGGGCCGAGGCGCCCTGCTGGACCGCCCACCAGGACAGCTGCTCCGATCGGAACAGCTCCCCCACGGCCGCCTGCACCACGCCGGTGGTCTCGCTCAGCGATCGTCCATGCACGTAGATGGGGGCGCCGAAACGGACCCATACCCGCGGCTTGGACTGCAACGCCAGCCGCAGGATTTCTTTCAGCTTGAACGTCCCGCCCAATGCCACGGGCACGATGGGGATGCCGTACTGCGTCGCCAGATCCGCGGCCACCGTGGTGAATTCCCCCACCTGATCAGCAACCAGCGGATCATCCGTGAACACCGCGACGCTTCGCCCCTGGGCCAGCGCACGACTGAGCCGACGATGGGTGGTGCGCAAACGAGGAGGCAACACCAGTTTGAGGACCTGCCAGTCAAGCGCGCCCTGCTCATTCGCGGCGAAGATGACGGGCGCCTGCAGCCCGGTCAGCGCATTGATGCCCATCACCTGGTAATCCAGACGCCACGCGAGAGCGTTGAAGATGTCGGGGATGCGGCGCAAATCGCTGGTTGACAGTCTCGGACGATGCTCAGTGGCGCGCGGCGGAGCGCCGCTGGGGGTGCGGGTACGGAGTCCGAAAAGCGTTCCTGCGAAACCTGCCATGTCCTGGGGCCAGGTGAGCCGTGGACTGCTCGCCTTCTGCGCCGGCTTGGACCAGGGATTCAGGTCACCACTCATGACACGCTTCCCAGAAGTCGTCCCGGACCGTGCAGATGCGTGATGTTCGGCCGTTGGCCCACGGCGGCGGCAGCGATCTCGTAGGCATCCGCAAGACTGGACGCAGCACGATGACCCATGACCGCGGCACTCCGCCGGTCGCCACCCACCCAGATCACGTCGGCCAGGCTCCTGGAGGCTTCCTGCAGGCGATACCAGGTGTGGAACACCCGCAGCGGGTGGTGGGCAAAACGCTCCCTGTAGAGGTTGAGATACCACGGATCCCTGCACGCATCAGCCTCGAACCGTTCCTGGATCTCGATGGGATCCAGCGTCTGCGGAAGCACGTCGGTGAAGAAGTCAGCCGCGGCTGACTGGATGCGATTGGAAAAGTTGCGGGTCAGCGGGTGCATGCCCACCAGTACTCCGCCTTCGCGCACCAGGGGGGTGCCAACGTGGGAGCCTGCTTGGTCCACGAGCGCATGATGCGCGGCGTTGATGGGGGAGCCCACGGGGTTCCCGGAGTCGAATGCTGCACCCCAGACGGACGTGACGAGGACGTCGGCCTGTCTGCCCATGTTCACCATATTCGCGGCCCGCCACACCTCGCGCGCTTCGGTGTGCACGGCCTTGGGGTCTCCCCCAATGACGTCGAGGGCGGCGTAGTCAGCTGCAGGGGTGGCATACAGCCGTTCAGCCCCCTGCTTGGGCAGCGCTGCCACGAATTGGCGTGCTGCTGCGTAGGCGAGCTGGTCGTTCAGGCGCCATTCCCATTCCCTGCGGTGGAGGAAGGACAGTCCGGGCCGCAACCATGGTTGCCCGAGGACAGCCACGACGGCGAAGGTTGGAACCTTGGAGGCCAGGAGGGCAGAAACCTTCGTGTCGGTTGCCTCGGTGGCGCCGAACCCGGCGATCCTGGAAAGGGTGCCAGCATCGGTGAGACCGAGAGCAAGCGGATCCGCCGTGGAGTGGTCGTCGCGAATACCGACGGTGACAACAAGGTCGGACGCTGCCACCCGGGCATTCAACCGAACCTCGTGACCGTCGATGTCGCCCACGGGAACCAGATCATCACTGGTCACGTCATGGCTGGTGATCAGGCCATCAGCCAGGAAGGACATGGCGACCCTGTCACCCAATACCTTGCTGATGTCGCGCCCGGACCAGCGACGGCTCAGCCCGGAGGCGATGACCACCTGCACGTCGTCCACCTTGCACCGTGCGGCCATCTCAAGCACGCGCTCCACCATGGTGCGGCGGATGTCGAAACGCATGCGTGGCAATGGACCTCCGTTGTCCGTCACCACGATGGTGAGGCGTGTGTCCGGTCCCAGCCGCTCGGCCAGTCCGTCGCCACCCACGGGTGTCAGCAGAGCAGCATCAACAAGTCCCACGGGATCTGAGGAGGGTGAGGCATCCGCCGGATAGGCAACATGGGTACCCAGTCCGAATCGCTGGAGCCGGACCAAAGCACCTGCCATGGTGAGCAGCGGCGGGGTCTTGTCGTCGACCTCGAGGACGAATCCGGGGCGTGGCATGTGTGGTTTCCCTACTCCTCAGGCGTTGGTCTTCATCCGGCGTACACGTGGGTCCTACGATGGCAGCTTCCAGCGCGGCTTCGGAGAAGTTGCCGGCCAGTCGATGATGGACCAGCCGCTGCTCCGTGCGGCGCGCATCAGACCGATGTCCGGGCTGACGGCCACCGGGTTCCCGACGGCTCGCAGCATCGGGAGGTCAACGTGGCTGTCGGCGTAGGCGAAGGAGCGGGTCAGGTCAATGCCGTGCAGGGCAGCGTAGTGATCCAGCCAGGCGGAGCGCGACTCCCCCACCATCGGTGGCCCGCTCAGGAAGCCCGTGCAGTTGCCGTCGGCATCCACACCCAGATCCGCAGCCACGATGTGGTCGAAGAGCTCATTGAAGGGGCGCGTCAGTGGACGGATGACCCCGGTGATGAGGATGGTTGTGTGACCGGCTTCACGGTGGGCGCGGATGCGACGCAACGCGTCCGGAGACGTGCGGTCCAAGATGTGGGCGGACAGCTTCTCGTCAACGAAATGCTCCATGTCCGCCAGGTTGGCACCCTTGTAGCGCCTGTAGACCTGCCTGAGGAACACGCCACGGTCCTTGCGTTCCGCGGCCAAATAATTCGGCATCTGTGCAACGACCCGGGCGACCTCCGCGGTGCGCTCCATCACCGAGAGCTCGGGCAGCCGTAGCCACAAGTACGTCTCGATGACGTTGGTGACCATCACGGTGCCGTCGAGATCAAAGGCGGCCAGCACGGTTCCTGGTTCGGCAGGCTTCAGATCCTTGTAGGTGGTGGAGCGTGCCTGACGGCGCGTCCGGGCCGCTTCCATGCGCCGCACCGGGTCCGTGATGGCGGGGCAGTGCACTTCCTCGATGTAGTGCGTCCAGTCGAAGGCTGCCGAATCGAAGCTGAAGGTGTCCGTGTCAGCGTCGTCGAGGGACCTGTGCAGCGCAAGCGTGCAGTCGTCGACGAAGTGCAGCTCCGATTGCAGGTACTCGCCGTACAGGCTCAGGTACTTGGTGAGGAAATCCAGTTGCTTGCTGGTCTTGTCGAGCGCCGTCGCGGCCGCGCGCACCTTCTGGCTGCGGGGGGCGAAACTGAGCAGCCGATTGCCGATGGCCGTGCCCTTTTCCGCGAACCACAGCATGCGCTCCACGGGTTCGGATCCGGGAAATTTCCAGGTGGCCAGGGGTACCGAGCCCTGCCCGGACACATACGGATGATTCGAAAAATACCTGCGGATGTGCTGGTAGATGCCCTGGAATGTCAGGGGGTTCCGGGCACCGGAACTGCAGTGGTAGAACTCGGGCTCACCCACCGTGGGCTGGGTTGCGCACACGGCCACGATGGCGTTGACCACGAGGTCGCACGGGATGATGTCGATCACCGCGTCCGGAGACGCAGGAAACTCGGGAAGCTGACCTCGTCCGTAGGCGAGGATCAGCGGGTCGGCCATCTTGAAACCTTCGATCCAGCCCTCGTGAGGGAACCGGAGCGAGGACTCGACGATGGCAGGCCGCACGATTGACACCTGCATGTCATGACCCATCTCGGCCACGACCCGCTCCCCCATCGCCTTGGCGAAGGTGTAGGCGTCAGTCCAACCCAGTGAGCGGGCCCGTTCGGTGCCGGCATCCACCAGTTCCTGCTTCACCCATTCCTTGCGGCGACGCTCGGTGTCCTCCGAGGTGGTGAGGTAGCCCGCCTTCCGGTGCAGGCGCTCGGCTTCCCTGCGCAGGATGGCGAGTTGCTCAGAACTGCGTGAACGCGCCTCGACGTGCTCCTTCATGGCCAGGGCCGCCGCGGCCTCCAGCTCGTAGTCCACGTCATGGATGTGCGCGGCCTCCGGGATGGGTCCCCGGCGCCGACCCGCGGTGTAGGCGGTGGAGATGTGCACGTAGTGGGGCACCTTTTCGAGGTTGCCGTCGTCGTCGCTGCATGCCTCACGCAGCTTGGTGAGCAACGCCTTGGTACCCACGACGTTGGTCATGAATGCCTGGTCGATGGGCGGATCAAAGGACACGTCCCCGGCGCAGTGCACGAGGATGTCGAGATCACGGGGCAGGTCCGGCACCTGCGGCAGGTCACCCTCGACAACCTGCACACGACTTTCCATCAGTGCTTCGACGGATCCCGCTGCGGCGACAACGTCGGCGAAGATCTTCTTCTTCAGGAGACTTGTCACACGCTGCTGTGCGGTGATGGATCCCTTGGGACGCACCAGGACGGCGGTGGTCACATCAGGGCATTCCGTCAGGACCTTCCAGAGCAGTTGTTCGCCGATGAAGCCGGTTACCCCGGTCATGGCGATCTTCTTGCCTGCGAGCAGGTCCTTGATGCGTCCGGTCAGCAACGGCGGGGTATGCACGCCTGCGTGATCCGATGCACCAAAGCTGCTGCGTGGGGCCTTAGCCATGTGCGCCCCCTGCCACTTCCAGTGCTTCCGGCAGCGTGAAGGCACCGGTGTAGAGCGCGGTGCCGATGATGGCACCCTCCACTCCGATCGGCACGAGGGTACGAAGGTCCCTCAAGTTCTGGAGCGTGGCGATCCCACCGGAGGCGATGACCGCGGCGTCTGTCAGCGCACAGACGGCTTCGAGCAGTTCGATGTTGGGGCCGGTCAGCATTCCGTCGGAGTTGACGTCGGTGACGACGAAGCGTGCGCAGCCGGCGTCCGAGAGGAAGTCGAGTGTTTCCTGCCAGGGCCCACCTTCCTTCGTCCAACCCCTTGCTGCGAGGTTGTCGCCGCGGACGTCGAGACCGATGGCGATCCGGTCGCCGTGGTCGGCGATCATTTGTTCGCACCAGTAGGGCTGCTCCAGGGCGGCCGTGCCAATGTTCACGCGGCGGCACCCGGTGGCCAATGCGCGCTGCAAGGAAGCGTCGTCGCGGATGCCGCCCGAGAGCTCAACCTCGACGTCCAGTTGCCCGATGATCTCCTGCAGCAGCGTGGCATTCGAGCCCCTGCCGAATGCGGCGTCGAGGTCCACGAGGTGGATCCATTCCGCCCCCTGCTCCTGCCAGCGCATGGCGGCGGCGAGCGGGTCGCCGAATTCTTGTTGGGTCCCGGCCACGCCCTGGACCAGCTGGACGGCGCGTCCATCTTGAACATCAACGGCTGGCAACAACTGCAAGGCATCCACGATCACGAACACTATCGGACCCGCACCCCTGCGGCGCTCGACTTCCACCATGACTCACGTGGTTCATGCTGAGGATAGAGCCTGTGGTGTTTCAACGGTAGAGCCAATGACCGATGGCCCGTCCGGATCTCGACCACCGAACCGCGCCGTCCGGCTGAAGGCTTCTGTTCTGCCGGGGGCGGTGATCACAGGATGTCCGGTGTGGTGGTCGATGTGGATGACCCATCTATCTGCGGGTCTTCGGTACCGGTCAGGCTCAATGAGCGTGTGGTGGAACGGGCACAGCAGGACCATGTTGTTGAGTGCCGTGTGCCCGCCGTCCCACCACGGTCTCAGGTGGTGTGCCTCACAGCGGGTGTCGAAAGCTGCGCAGCCCGGGAAGATGCAGCCGCCGTCCCGCATGGTCAGGGCCTTGCGGATGGCCGGTGTCACAAGTCGTTGTGTGCGGCCGACGTCGAGTATCTCTGAGTGGCTCCCCAGGACAGCGGGCATGAGATCTGCGTCGCAGCAGAGCCGTCTCAGGTCCCCTGCGGTGATCTTCGCGCCGGTGGCCAGCACCCCGGCCTTTTCTGCCTTGTCTCGCAGGTCCTGTTCGCGGATGGTGACCACTATCCGTGGGCGGTCCCCAAGACTTCTGGGCGCATCCCGATGTTCTGCAAGGAGTTGGGCTAATGCATCTGCCCGGCGCTGATCGGGAGTGCGGAGGTTGTCGTCGACGACCTGCTCCTCAACGATCCGTGGGCTCGCACCCGTGGCCCGGGTCGACCTGAACCGGTCCCGCTCAGCGCGACGATCAGATTCGACGTAGGCCTGCACCACCGCAATCAGCGGGGCCGCCTCCAGATGAGGCAAGGATCCCCGGAACCACATCGAACCCTCACCGTCATCGCCCCACCTGAGATGGCGCTTCGTGCGGGCGCGGCGGCGCTGTGCCTCAAGGACTGCGTCATCATCGCCAGTGACGGGCACCAAGTCGGGTGCGACCTCCGCCAACACCTCATTGGCCAGTTCGCTCAGCCGTTCGGGGGTGTTCTTCGGTGCCCGCCGGATGAAGGCCTGCTCGGCCCTGGACCCCTGCTCAGCGGTTAGTCCTGGCGGCAGTTTGTCCAACCCTTGGGTGATGGCGGCTGCGTGTCGTGGTGAGAGTTCCCCGTTGAGGGCGGCATCACGAACAGTGTTGTTCTGGTTGACTCGATGGGCCTCGAAGACTTGTTTGGCCGCGTCACCGGAGTTCCGACCCTCATCCAGTCCAATCAATGACGTCAGCGGGGTGCCGGTGGCTGCCAAAGATGCGGACGCAGCTTCGTCGGTCAATACACACGCCAAGGACGTGACACGATCCTGGAGTCTTCTCGCCCGACCCATCAGAGCCACCCGCTCAGGACCTGAGAGCCGCAGACGGTCGGTGTGATCGAGCGAGGACAAAGCGGACTCGATCAGGCCAAGAACCTCGGTCGCTGTCCGCTTGATCTGCTCCATGAAACAACTGTAATAGGGAGGTCTGACAATTTTTGGAGGGTCAGTTGGGGAATGGGAATCAGCTGTTCAGCCAGTTGCGGAGCAGACGGACGCCCGCTGCTCCCGACTTCTCGGGATGGAACTGCGTGGCGCTGAGGCTCCCCTGTTCAACAGCCGCGACGAAGCTGATGTCCTCGTGCCGGGACCTCGTGATCATGCCGTCGCTGGACACATCCAGCGCGGCGTAGGAGTGGACGAAGTAGAAGCGCTCGTCCTCGATCCCAGCGAACAATCGCGATCCAGTGGGCGCCTGCACCTCGTTCCACCCCATGTGTGGGAGTCGTCGAGCGGGAAGAGCCTGGATAGTGCCCGACAGCACCCCCAGCCCAGCGGTGGGGACTCCGTGTTCGGTGCCCTCGTCGAACATGATCTGGTGACCCACGCAGATCCCGAGCAGTGGGCGCTCCTCTACCAGCCAGCCCGTGATCAGTTCACGACCTCCGACCGCCTCAATGCCCGCCATGCAGGCGGCGAAGGCCCCGACGCCGGGAACCACGAGACGATCCAGGCGGTTCAGCGCGACCGGGTCGCGACTGACCGTGACGTCCGCACCAGCCAGCACCAACGCGCGCGCCGCCGAGTGGAGGTTTCCCGAACCGTAGTCCAGGAGCCCCACGCGGGGCGCCACCATCAGAGGGCGCCCTTGGTGCTGGGAATCCCCTGCTGGCGCGGATCGACGGCGATGGCGTCGCGCAGCGCGCGTGCCAGAGCCTTGAACTGTGCCTCAACGATGTGGTGCGGGTCGCGGCCGGCGAGCAGGCGCATGTGCACGCACAGGCCAGCGTTCAGGGCCAGCGACTCGAACACGTGGTAGGTCATGGACCCGGCGAAAGGCACGCCGGAGCCGCCGATGAGGGCGTAGATCTGGCCGTCGGGCTCTCCCGAGCACACGGCGTAGGGACGACCAGCGACGTCGACGACGCAGTGCGCCAACGCCTCGTCCAGGGGAACGGTGGCATCTGCGTAGCGTCGGATACCGGCCTTGTCGCCCAGTGCCTGCGCCAGGGCCTTGCCCAGGACGATGGCGGTGTCCTCCACCACGTGATGGCCGTCAATGTGGACGTCGCCATCAGCAGAAATGTCCATGTCGATGAGGGAGTGCTTCGACAGGGCGGTCAACATGTGGTCGTAGAAGCCGACGCCCGTGGAGATGTTCGAGGTCCCGGTGCCATCGAGGTCGATGGACACCGTGATGGTCGACTCACTCGTCGAACGCTGGGCTGTGGCGGTGCGGCTCATGCCGTCTCTCCTTGCAAGGTGGGTGAGATGTCATCGAGGGCGTCCCTGAGGGCCGCCATTTCTTGGGGCGTCCCGGCGGAGGCGCGCAGGAACCCTTCGGGTCCAGTCTCCCGGATCAGGACGCCCCGATCCAGCAACTGCTGCCACACGTCGTGTCGGTCGACGAAGGCGCCGAAGAGCGTGAAGTTCGCTTCAGAATCCACGACGACGTACCCGCGGCTCCGAAGCCATCCCTCGAACGCTCGTGATTCTGCGGCCAACTGGTGCACCCGTGACAGCAGTTCATCCCTGTGACGCATGGCCACTCGCGCGATCGCCTGGGTCTGGGCGCTCAGGTGGTACGGCAGACGCACGATGCGGCAGGCATCCACCACCGCTGGCTGGGCAGCGAGGTATCCCACCCTGCCGCCGGCCAGCGCGAACGCCTTGCTCATGGTGCGGCTCACCACCAGCCGCGGATGCTTGTGCATCAGTTCCAGGGCTGAGGGTGTGCGTGCGAACTCCTGGTACGCCTCGTCCACCACCACGATGGCATCGGTGCGGCGACACACCTCGTCGATGACCTCGTTCGGCGTGATGGTGCCCGTGGGGTTGTTCGGCGTCGCGATGAGGACGACCGTGGGCTCCTGCTCGTCGATGGCGTCGCAGATGAGGTCCGCGTCGAGCGTGAAGTCACGTTTCCGGTGAACCGTGACGTACTCGGTGCAGGTGTTGCGGGCGTACTCCGGATACATGGAATAGGTGGGGGTGAAGGCGAGCACACGCCGTCCCGGACCGCCGAACGCCGTGAGCAGGTGGGACATGATTTCGTTTGAGCCATTCGCCACCCAGATGTTTTCCGGGCCGAGCCCCCCACCCAGGTACGCAGCCAGGTCCTGGCGCAGCTCCAGCGCCTCCCGGTCGGGGTAGCGGTTCAGCCCGGCGGCTGCGTCGACGACGGCATCAGCCATCTCCCGGCGCACCGCCTCGCTCGGCGGATACGGATTCTCGTTGACGTTCAGCACTACGGGCACCACCAGTTGGGGTGCCCCGTAGGGCTCGGCGCCCACGAGGTCAGCCCGCAGTGGGAGGTCACTCAACGAGATCATGCTGGGCGCCGGACGGTGATGGCGTTGGCGTGGCCGGGAAGATCCTCGGCCAGGGCGAAGCGCTCCACGCCGTCGGCGATCTCCAGGAGGGCGTCGCGCGTGTAGTTGATGACATGCACGGTGCGCATGAAGCTGCGTACGTTCAGCCCGCTGGAGTGGCACGCGCATCCTGCCGTCGGCAGGACGTGGGTGGACCCGGCGGAATAGTCGCCCAGGCTGACGGGTGAGTTGTCACCTACGAAAATGGCTCCTGCGTTACGAATGCGGGCGGCCACCGCTGGGGCGTCGGCGGTCTGGATCTCCAGGTGTTCGGCTCCGTAGGCATCTGCCACGGCGACCGCTTGGTCCAGGTCTCGCACCAGCACGATCGCGCTCTGGCGTCCGGTGAGCGAGGTGCGGATGCGTTCCTGGTGCTTGGTGGCGCCGAGTTGCTTCTCCACCTCCGCAGCCACGGCTTCGGCCAGAAAATCGGACTCCGTGATGAGCACCGATGCGGCCAGTGGGTCGTGCTCGGCCTGGGAGATGATGTCGGCCGCCACGTAGACCGGGTTGGCCGTCCCATCAGCGACGATCGCTATCTCGGTGGGGCCGGCTTCGGAGTCGATGCCCACCACGCCGCGAAGCTGTCGTTTGGCAGCCACCACCCAAATGTTGCCGGGCCCGGTGACGAGCGAAACGGGCTCGCAGAGGTCGCGGACACCATGGGCGAACATCGCCACGGCCTGCGCACCGCCCACCGCATAGACCTCGTCCACGCCGAGCATGTGGCACAGGGCCAGGATATTGGGGTGCGGCCAGCCGCCGAAATCCTTCTGCGGCGGTGATGCGACGGCGATCTGACGCACCCCGGCCACCTGGGCCGGCACGGTGTTCATGATCACGCTGGAGCTCAGTGGCGCCAGGCCACCCGGCACGTACAGTCCGACCCGATCCACCGGAATGTTGCGGAGCCCCACCTGTGCACCCTCGGCGAGGATGGCTGGCTCGGGATCACCGTCGAGTTCCAGCGTCTCCGCCACGTGACGGCGACGGCGAATGCTCTCGGTGAACGCCTCGGCAAGCAGCGGGTCCAGCTCATCGGCGCACTTCTGCAGCACCTCGGCCGGCACGCGAAAGGACTCGGGCACAATGCCATCGAACTGCTGCGAGTAGTCGGTGAGGGCCTCGGCACCGCGGGCATGCACGTCGGCGCAAATGGGCCGGACCACCTCCAGGGCAGCCTCCACGTCAAATTCCGCGCGCGGCAGCCGAGATCGGTAGTCCGATGTGATTTGCCTCAGGTCAACAGTTCTCAACACAGTCACGCAGTCTAGTTGCTTCCCCACAAGGGCCCCGCGCGACCTGGTCCCGCAGACATGTTAGGTTCACGCCTGTCCCGGGCATCCG
>RCNJ01000599.1_pt1 | contig 11626 bp, 9 predicted proteins | sample 2041171 | NCBI WGS metagenome assembly RCNJ01 (sample SAMN09708213, study PRJNA481090) | feces metagenome | biome: feces | host: Pygoscelis adeliae | place: Antarctica: Rookery Lake | collected 2010-03-01 | reverse complement strand
GAATGGCTCGGGGAGCCAAATGCCATACCAATGGGGAATTGTTGAACCTCGATTGTTGTGCTGGCCAAGAGTGTGATGATTGGAGGGCAAGGACCGCCAATGGAATGTGCCCGTGTGCCGGAGCTGTTTCTACTTCCTCGTGTGGTATATCTCTGCGTATAGCTGTCTCTACTATCGTTCCTTCGCGTTGCTCGTTGTTGTGAATATCTGTTGGATGACCTTGAGTTTGGTCTTGAGTTTAGTCTTGATGGAGCTGGCGATGACGATGTTGTGCGGTCGTTGGGACTAGTAATAGTGATTTGTCTCGGCGTATTATCGTTTTCACGTGTCTTGGGTAGTGGGAAGTCGAAGTATATCAGTTCTTTGTCGTAGGTATTCCTTTTCATAGTGGATCCGACGATCTGTAGATCATCCTTCGCCCGCCCTCTGCCGTTCTCGAACGTCCAAGTGACACGTGTGGGCCCTCGAGTGCCGGCATTCGTGTTTGGTCTTTGCAGCTCCGCTGTCTCAAATCTATGTGCGTTTAGGGCCGGAGATTGTGAGCGTGAAATACGAATTGGGAAATTGAAGAAAGGGCGGTTCAACCGGTGATTGTTAAGCGTTGTGACAGCAGATTCGGATGGTGTGACAGGCTGCTGTCTGACCAATATACCAAGACCCATGGTTGAATGAGGACTGTCAATCCTTCGGTGGAGGGTTACTAAGTTGGAAGAGCACCCGCTTGCGAGTCTTGCGAGCTCGGTATGTATGGGGTGTTGCAGAGTCGCAGCGCCGAAACTTGATACACTAGCCTTCGGCGAAGAGGTCTTGGAGGGGAAATAAGGTGATGTGCATGAAAGAGTGGACGGTTTCAAAGGAACCAAATGAATAAGTGAATGGTAGCGAAAGGTAGCAAGAGGAAAGTAAAGGAAAGGTGACGGGAAGCAAAGAGACAAAATACTTCTCGACACAATGCCTTGCGGCTCGTTTCCAACAAAAGCCGCTGGCTATTCTCACACTTTAGCCAGATTGTGCGATCTGACAGCGCGTTTCTTTGGCCTCGACAGCCGCCATCCAATACCTTTCTGCCACAAAAAGTATTCCAATTTCCAGGCAAACCTTGGTGTGCTGTCATTTTGGCGCCGGCGTCCAGTTGCAGGACGGATCATCTCTTCATGCGACTTGTTTGAGGTTGAAAGAGATGGGGTCTCGAGAGGTGATCAAGGCCGAGACCTGGATCGCGTTTAATTTGGCGCAGGGGCCAACTGGTTAAGCGGGCCAAGTAGCACCCACGATGGGCTATGGCAGGGATGAAGGGCGTTTCGCATTAAAATTACGAAGAACACGCTGATACGGGCTAGGTGTCATGCTTGTGAGCCGAAGAAAATGTTCCTTCAATTTGCTGAGAAGTCTCGCAAATAACATGGGTTCCTGCAGGTAATTTGTCGGCAATGATATCATATTCGAGAGGCTTGAAGGCACATGAACGCTAAAAAGAGCTGGACTCCGACAACCGCGAGCACAAGCTCTGGCCTTCGCCAAGCCACTTCTCTAAATGGCATCATGTGCGGAGGCTGAGGCTAATAATAGTCTTAAAGTTTTGTTCATTTCATATATCCGTAACTTGATCAATTATTTTTCCGGCCAGAAACTCCTCAATCCATCATCATGGTATCATCGCCTCCATTGTTCATAGTTGGTGCCTCCGGCTCAAGCACAACGCCTCTTCCTCTACCCTCAAGCAACTCTCTCCTGACCTCTGGACCGATTTGCGAGTGTCCCTTAGTCAACAGCAAATCAAGAAGCGCCTCTCTTTGATCCTCAGTGATATCATTTCTGTATCTCTGTGCGAACGACAACAAGCACTGGTGCCAGATAACAGGCAACTTCGAAAATTTCTCTCCTCCAGTCTTCATCTTGTTTGGATCCTCTCTGAATCTCAAGAAGTGGAAGACTACGGCATCAATAACCTGGTATGGAAGTGCGTACTTCTTCTCTAACAAAGTCTTGATAAATATGTTTGTTGATCCACCGCCCTCGGTATCCTGGTTCGTCTCCTGTGCCGCAATGTCGCAAAGACCCTTGAGTGCTGCTGCGGAGTGCAGAACTGGAATGGAAACTCTCGCCAAAACAGCCGAGATGATGTGAGCCTCTCTCAATGTGCACATTCCGCCGCCAACAAGTGGGAAAAGGAAACCCTTGAACCATGCTGCCGGCTTGTAAAGGCCCTTCTTCAATGCCTTGAAGAGATGTATGTTGAGCTTCTTAGTCTCCTGGATGTCCTCTCTCACGCGCTCGAGGATGATGTGCTCCATGAAGATCTGGGCGACTTGTGGGGTGGAGGAAACGAAGATCTTGGTTGCTTCGTAGCAGGCGTTTGGAGTCCACTTGTCAGGGCGAGTAAGTTGGATGATCTCCTCCCAGTGTGGGACGGACGGAAGAATCTTGAAAGGTTTTGGGAGCTTTCCAGACTTGTATCTGCTCAGTAAGAAACCGATCCTGCGTTGTCAGTCAGTGTATGCTCATCTCCACTGCGCTCACGAGCTAAGGAAGGATTACGTACTTTGTGTAAACCTCCACGACCTTAGGTGGCAGCTCAAATGGCTCCTCCTCAACAGCACCAGTCATGAACTGGTTCTCCTTCTTCTCCTCAGCCTCGGCAATCTTTTGCAGAATCAGATCCGCAAGATTTGTGCTCTGTCCTCCCATCCCACTGTCCTCTGCTCCTTCTCCGGAACCCCATGCGCCTCCAGTCGTCAGAAGATCGTCTTCTTGTGTCGGGAAGAACTTCTTGTATGTCTCCAAATCCTCTGGGCTCATCTCCACCTCTTCCACAATCTCCTCCTCGTCACCCCACTCCTCATCTTTGAACTTTACGTCGTCGTCCTCCTCGTCGCTATCCTCGTCCCTCGCATTATCGAAGTCGAATGCCGCATTTCTCGTTGTCGGCCTGTTCTTCGCCTCCTCCGCCTCATCCTCATCCGCCAGCTCCTGACCAATCCTCAGAATTTTTTTCGAGGCCTTCGCATCCACAAACTTCTCATCGCCGAACTCGTTCTCGTGTCTCTGCTTGCGCTTTGACGCCTTCTGCTTCAGCGGGCCGGTGGCGAGAATGTCGTCTTCGAGCGCGACATGTTTGCGCTCGCCCTTCTGGTCGCGTGCTGCTGGTCGTGACATATTGTGTGGTTGTGAGGTGGTCGAGTCGCAAAGAGTTACCACCTTGCGATATGCGGTGGGAAAAAAATAGCGCGATAAGTGATTTCGTGGTCGAGCGGATCGTTATCTGATAGGCGGGGTAACACGTGATAAGCTCTTAATTTCTGAGTTCTCTAGGCCATCAACATGAAAGCACTGCCTCCTTTATTCGAGTGTTCTCATTCAGGTTGAGGAGAAATATCCCCAGTATGAGAAAAATAACTCTTTCACTTGAGTTCAAGAACCTGGGATACTGCACCAAAAAGCGAGAGCCCGGCAGTTATCGAAACCAGCCAACCGTTTCCCATTTCAAGCGCTGGTCGGTTTATCATCTCTACATAAAGCAAATCACGGAACTAAGTCAACTGTTTCCTCGGTTTTTGAAGGGCTATGTGCGACCGGATGGCGACCGGATGGCGGCCAGAGGGCGGCCAGAGGATGGCCAGAGTCTGAGCACGGGGAACTATTGGCTGGCTGCAGACCCTGCCTCGAGGCTCTGGCTTATCTGCTCCGTCAGTTGACTGATTTCAAGGCCTCTACGGTCCGTAGCAATATAACTGTTCGCCTGCCTATTCAATGTCTAGGGGCCTGCCTGCTTAACGTTTACCAGCCGACCGCCCGCCCCTCGTAACAAGTACCCTCAATATCACAGGCCCAGCATTCGGTGCCACCCGTTATATAAGGGAGAATACATGGAACTGTTGACCACAATATAGTTGCCGTACCCTGGGGCTGACACCGCCCTGCTCGTGCCTCGTAGGGGCGAAAGCGGCTCTGCCACGGAAAGCGAGTCTGCTGCCTCGAAACGTGAAGGAAATTCCGTGCAGTCGCAAATGATAAAGTATGTAACATAGGTACCTAGTTGAAAGACATCACCTCTTGCTGGCTTGTAAATGAGGTGGCGGAGTCGCTTTCTGTGGCAGAGTCGCCTTCTCCCCTCAGAGGCACGAGTAGGGCAGTGTCAGCCTCCGGGTAAGATGAGAGGAGCTGGTGGTGCATCCATCCATCGAATCTATGTAGCTGCTGCCCTTTAGCTTACCCGAGTTCTCTGCCGTCGGCGGCTCTGTCTGCCTTTAGTGTGATAAACCAACTTTAGACTCGACCGTCTCGCCCCTTAACCCTCCATCGAAGACACGTTCACAACTAGATGTCGCCGCGGCTCATACTTGCCTTCATCTGATCCATTGTCATTTACTCATGGCTATGCAGCATCCTCACGATACCGGTTCAAAGAAGTTCACGCCGGGCTGACACCACCAACGACTGACACAAAACCATCGAAACCTGTGGCGGGAATGCCGCGATTTCTACGGCAACTGGAGAACGGTGGAGACATATCGAAAACTCCCTGGCTTGCGCTTAAGTTGCAGCCTACCGAGTACGACGAGTTGCTTTGCCAGCTCAAAAAAGACGAGCGTCTTTGGGTATACACAGAAAGCAAGGTCAGGTATGTATTAAGGTTTTGAACTCTTTCAATAGTGCCATATTAACTATTGTATGTACGATTACGATTCTACATCTAGGACTGTTATTATACAAATGCCCACACAGCAGGGCGAGGTGGACTTGGTGGCAGCTCAGACAGTAGACCGTCAGGGAAGCATCGTACAGGATCTGAACTTTATAGCGATGTTAATATGCCGTAGATTTTTCGGGACGAACATGGTCTCGCTCGAAATGCAGGTCTAGGGCTTGAACTGAGAGATTTTGCTCCTTCCGGTCTTCCTCACCCTCAAGGTATTGCTAGAGACTTGACCGACTCTTTTGTGATCGATTCAGACACATTATGCCGATTTCGTGATGAAGCAGAGAAGGAGGAGCGGGAAACTAAGCAGACAGGGGGATTTACGGAGCCTTTACAACAGGGCGCGAGAAAACGGTATCGAACGACAACGCCACCTGTGGAGCTGAATTCTGAGGAAGAATGGATATATGAAAATGATAGTTCTTACAAGTCGTCTGCGTCAGAATAGTGGAGAGCCAAGACGCAGCATTACGATGCGATCGAGGTGCTTCAAAGCACTCTTACGAGGTAATCTCTATTTACGGACAAGCCGTCTGAACGCAACGATCCTGCCACAGTCTTACAATCACTCGCAGAATGTTTAGTTGGTGGCGATGGATAACGTGCTGGCGGATTGCGGTGGCTATTTTCGCTCGGATCACCGGTACGATATTATGGTTATACATGAGCCACGGGGATAAGATTTCGATAGAGCAGGAGGTGGAGAGTGGCCAAAGAGCCCTTTCCACTACTGAAGCAAACTTCGACATGTCTCGAACCCGTCGGATGCCTTTCGCCTCACTTTAGCGCATGCGACTTCCTCGCTGAAGGTGCTACAGCACATATTCACATCATCAATAAAATTGTGGTGTTAAAAGGTTTAATTCGCTACAACAACCCCGACGCGACTGATATCGCGAATCATGCTGCAGGTATTAAATCATTTGAACACGAAAAGGCCATCTACAAAGCCGTTAATGAGCGCGCATTCAAGCATCCAAATATTCTCCAATGCATACTTGCCATACCGGAAGGCATATTTCATGAGCGTCTTGCAACAACGCTTGAGTTTCGAAACAGAAACCGAGAGAACGAGCCAGTCAGTTAGGGTACCGTGATGCGTTGGGTCAAACAACTCGTCAGTGCAGAAGTTTATCTGGAAGGCCTTGGATTTAATCATGGCGATCTACGGCCGGCAAACATCCTGCTTACGATTGAAGATCATGTCAAGCTTTGCGATTTCGACGCAACTGTAAAACCTGGTGAACGACTTCAAACTGCAACCCCAGGATTCTCTCAAGTTTCCGACTTGCGAACCTTCCGTCCGTGTACGGCTAGTTCTAGCAGCGGGCAGTTAGCCATCGGTTCTTGCATTTACACGATTGCAACGGGAACTGAGCTCCTTCAAGACGCGGTGAATCAAGTCCAAAGGTTCTTTCAAAATAATTTCCCATCCACACATGGCGGGATCTTCGATGAAGCCATTCAAAATTGCTAGAGAAAGAGATATAGCTCAATTGCTGAGCTGGAGCTTGCTATCACTGCAGTCTTGAATGTTACTTTCCAAGAAACGCCAGTCATGGATAATCAAGAGTTGGATCTCCGACGCAGAGAGTGTCAAGAATTTTTGCGCAGGGATGCGAAGACTGACAGTAATGATATGCATGTCACCATGTACATCTGCAACCCTTGAATACACTGTCGACGTAACCAATCCGAGCCAAGTACAGAGAAAACGTGCCACAAACATCATGGGACAATATATTATATTGTTTGCTTTACCTAAGCTGAACGTATAAGTGTCATTATTTGTTTCTCTGTCACATGCCTACCCAAGCAATGATTTGTCTCGTCTGTGATGGAGCTGTTCTTAAGACAGGCAATGGGAACAATAATAATACCGGAACCTCAATCATTGTGTATTGAAGTAATCTAATCACTGGCTATTCCGAATAGCCAGCATTGGTATCTATATATGAGCGACAGCGGGGTATGCCACGTAGGTGATTGACGTGATTGTGGTGTAGGATCATGGGCCCCAATGGTATGGCCGCCCAACCTTACCTGTCCCAATGGTCTCCAGAATCCGGCCCGCCAATCAACCCCGGGGATCAATCCTGACATCGTCTTTGACGTCTTGAGAAACTGCTGAAATTCGTTTCCTAGCGGGCCTGAATGTAGTAATCTTTTGAGAAAAGTTTTGTTGTAGTGTGCAAACAGTTGGCATCTGATAGAGTTGTTTTTGAAAGCCTAACTACGAAGGTCTGAATATATGGAGTACATGAACAAAGAGTACAAGCAACAGCTTCCGGCCGGTTCTGATCGCAAAGGCTCATTGCAGTCGAACAGGCAGGTAACGAATAAAGGAGTGGCGGCAACAGCCACATTCTTCCATATGTCCCATACCACCTTCGCGCTCTTTCCATAATTCAACAAACTTTTGTGTGGAAGAGAAGGTAAGGGTTGAGGACGTTGCTTGGTGCAATAACGGAGTGCGTATTTTTAAAGATTTATGACGAAGCCAAGGCATTGTTTTTCTCCAATACAAATATACTCTTTCATTTGTTCCAGATTATTTGAAAACATACAACAAGTATTTCATCAAGTTCAATCAGAAACTTTACTCCCCTGCTCGAATCTCTCGGAACTAAATGTTGTACTTGTCCATCCAAGTCAGCGAGACTGAGGAACTGGGGAGGCGCGAATCGAGGTTTAGAAGTGATGTTGCCCATACTGACCTTCGCTCCTCACAAATCTGCATCAGATGCCCAACGAATGGTCATCCTGCCGCAAGCGGAATTGGCAAACTCGAAAACGAAAAGTGTTGTCCCAACGTAGAATCGAAGATTGGGAGCATGTGAAGAGAATTCGTGTATAAATGGATCGTGGGACAGAAAACCAATATCAGGAGTTACCGAGCGAGATATTGAAGTTGCTGGAGAGAGCAGGGAAGCTGGAAGTGGTGTCGGACCATGAGGTTGACTTATTGAAGAGATATGTGGTCGACAGGAGGATGACTGGATCGACTGCACACCATTATTGCCAGCCAGGGTCGTCGCGATGCCGACAGTCGAAGCTTGATTGTGAGAGCGTATTGAACAGGTCCTCAAATTCTCTTCACCAGGGAGAACTTGACGCATGGGCTGCGGGTCGGAAAGACTTTGAGGCCGTAGTGGCAGTTCAATTAAGTGAGGGTGTACAAGGGACGGTATAGGGGCTGTAGAAAGACTCATCGTCGGAGTGACGCTACCTCCCCACGATCGATCAGAAGCTAAACTTGATCCACTGGCAATAGATGACATTCTACTCAAGGTCGATGCAGTTACCGAAAACGGCGAATGGGCTCTGCTTTCTGGAGTACCGAGAGTTGTTCCCATTGTTGCGGCGTTCTTCCGAAGTCGATCTAGATGTTTCGTCATTACTCGCACAATTTGCTGATAGCGAGCAACCTGGGCAGGATCCATCCAATTCGTGTCTGGAATAGTCCATTGGGGGTAGAGTCGCCGATGAGAATGCGATATCCAGTACCTTCTATGCTTCATGATAAATAAATCGCATAGGAAGCAAGCGGACTTGCTAGATCCTATGACTCGTGGTGGAGGGTTGTGAGGATTTCGATCATAGTGCAAGACAATCTGCACATCTCCGTGGGTGTGGCATGGCTTAAGTGCTCCTCTAGGTATTGTCGATACTGGAGCTTGACAACATACAGTGGTGACATTGCTGAAGAGCTCCTTGTGCTTTCGGGCTGTTCTGATCAGATGCTTACATATTTCGTAATACCTGGCAATCTTATCAACTTGTAAAACCCCCATACCTTGTGACGTTTGTACACTGAATCCTAAGCTCTCAAATTGCTTCTCAAGGGAATGGCTGCCATTGAGCGTGCTCACGGCGTAGCTTCTGAGCACGGCCGCTTTCAAAGCTTGGCCCTCTTTTTCTACGCTTTGAGCTGCATCGACGAGCTCATATGCGTTCAGCAAACTTTGAAGCTCATTATAAATATTTTCAAACATCTGGCACTTGTCTGGTGGCAACTCGCGATATATGGAGGACTGCTTCAAAGCCTCTAACTTGTTTCGAATCCGTCGATGTAGAGGCATCCAGACTGAGGTGGGGTTATAATGAGAAGGACGCGTCGATCTTGTTGACTGGAGACGTTCGAGAAGCCGGCGCGACCGTACCGCCAAAACAACATCAAGTAGCTGTTCCAAAAACTCTTCTCTCCTCTTCCCTGTCTGCTGTCAGTCGACCTGCTTATTACCTCGAGTTGGATACCGACCTGTTTGAGCATACCTCATAACAACATCTAGCAAACAGGCAAAACTCTGGATCATATTTGCTGGAGGCGTCTCGTTCGACGCAATTCGTATGACCAGCAGCTGGCCATCCTGGTGCTCTTCCAGAGCGAGCGCTGTAATAGTCTTGACACCTTCTTGTGGCGGTGCTAGAAATGCAAGATAATCGGCGGTTTCTAACTCCTCCCTGCGATTTAAAACGTACAAGCTGGACTCATCGCCAGTATTCCTCCGATATCCTTTGGGAGAGCCTTGGGGGTGTGAGGTGACGGCTGAAAGCCGGTTGATGCTTTGATGGAACTTTGGCTTATTACGACCAGTCCAAAAATTCTGTCCCGGTTGCATACTTCAACTGATGATTCCTGAATATTGATTGATAAAAGTGCTCAATTCAGAGACCACTGTCGTGGAGTGCCAACTCGACGTCGACATCATGGCTACCAACGCGGATCGGCTCAAATCATCATTGTGCACCATACACATGTACCATACCTGCACCTCAACACCTTCATATTCGATGAAGCTCCAATGAAGTTTAGGATTAAACGCTTTCGCACACAGCGAAGATTTCCGCAAACACATCTAATTCACGCCACAGTAGTAGAATCGCAAAATATTCTTGGCAGCGTTTCAGGGTGAAGTTATTTCTTGTTCTAAGGTAGCAGACAATAGAATTAAAATGTGGTCACAGAGTAAAAGGGCGTGGATGAAACTGCCATCCTGAGAGCCTCGTTATTGGCTCAAAACCCGCCCAGGGTTTGGTGAAAGTCACTACCAAACGTGGTAAATCCTTGGTGACTTCGATTAGGCGAGTCGATGAAGACTGTTTTCTCACCAAGACGACATTAATGGTGATAGCAAGGATCCTGCGCCTTGCCAAAGCATCGGCCATCCACGATACCAGGCCTCGTCCGTTTGACGGTGCCTCTCAAATGTTTATTGCCAGGTTTATATTAGCTGCACATCATTGTGCCATGCACTGCCACCTCCTATCTACAGAGTGACTGTGCTGCCACCTCGTACAGCTGGCGTCCGATTGTGGAATTTTCAGAGGTAGAGAGTCTGGAGCTCCATTAGTTATATTGTTAGTCTGGTCGCCAACACGCTCAAGATGATGAAACACACTTCGCAATGCACATCATGCTTTGTTGGATGTTGGGTATATTGTGTGGCACAGGCAGGAACTCGATGGAACATCCATGTTCCAGAACTGTCGCCCTGCAGATTGATAGGATCTTGGCTCTTGGGGTTGAAGCGCCCAGTCTTGAAGTGAGGGGCACGACGTGATGGATACCAAAACACTTCGAGGCAACAACTAATGGTAGCTGCCTCAACAAGGTTTCAAATGGATACAATCGCATTTACAGCTGATGATCTGGTTCATTGCTACTCAATGTCTCACGTTCTTATTCGGGACGGAAGCATGGGGATTGTTGGCCCATCCATTTACACAACTTACAACTGCCAACGTTTACGCTTTCAGATGGAGCCGCATCATAACCAACCAAGCTAGAAAGAGTTGGTACAAATCGTCAGGGACTCTAGTGGCCACACCGATGAGACGCGCCATCTGTTTGGTCTGCTGAAGCTATCTGACAAATTACTCCACGGCCAAGAGCACAACACGACTCGTGAAGTAAATTTTAGCGGCTTCACCGTCGTCTTCACCGTTGTCCTCTGTAGGAGGTACAAGTCGAATTTGCTCAAACCTTCGATATCCACCGAATGACCTCGGTAATCTTGATGGATATGACGATGCTGATTGTTTTAATGCAGAGGGTAGTTGTTAGCCGCTGGCGTTGGTCATAATTGAAATATGGCTGGCAGATGCAAGTTTCATAATGTGGCCGGGCGGAGTTAGACCATAAGGTTCGAGTACTTCACAGATGGTTCGTGAGCTCCGAGATCCCCTGTTTCCATTAGAAACGGCGCAATCTTTGCTCGAACGTTCGGCGATAACGATATAGTGTATGATGGGATGATCAAGGCATACAGCAAACAAATTGAGTCTGTGGGAGAGGGAGAGGATGGTGGTATTGCGGCCTGCACAAACCTGCTTCTGGTGCTAGGTACCACCGCTGCCTTAAGCAAACATGTTTTGCCATAGTTCAAATTGCCGCTGTTTCCTGTATGTTGCAAAAGTTGGCAGTGTCTGTGAGCGCGTAGAACGTGACATGGTTGGCTGACTCCTGAAGTCGGCCTTGCGACCTGCATGAAAAAGCTTCATCCCGTACCGTTGAAACTGTTGATGGGCGCTTAAAAAGAGGAAATGGTTGGCTAATCTCTGGAATCTGCCTGAAGCTTGATGGCGACGATCGGTGTTACCTACATGCTCAGAGGTCTCAGGGCCTTCAGCAATATCCGATGAGTGGGTTTGCATGTGTCGGTGGTCGGCCTGCTGGTAGACTTTGGATTCCCTTTACAATCTTGTTCACGGCCGTATCGACATTGGCCGAATGTGTTGCTTCACCCTCATCCTCTTGTTGTGGTAGTGTCGCATTGAATTCGTCTCTCGTGCTGGTTGCCAGATTCGCGACGGTGGATTAGTCCATTATAGATTCTGTTGAACGGAAGACTGCTCCCGCAGTCAAACGGCAGTCCCGTGTCCACGGACGCAATCAACGGACAACAAACAGAAAGGCAAACACGC
>RCNJ01000598.1_pt1 | contig 11627 bp, 12 predicted proteins | sample 2041171 | NCBI WGS metagenome assembly RCNJ01 (sample SAMN09708213, study PRJNA481090) | feces metagenome | biome: feces | host: Pygoscelis adeliae | place: Antarctica: Rookery Lake | collected 2010-03-01 | reverse complement strand
CGCGAGCAGATTCTCCTCCTGGTTGGTGCCGATCAGCCGACCGTGCCGGGGTGGGGCCCGGCCCAGCACCAAGAGACCAACCTCGTGTCAGCGACCATGGCCATCACGGAACTCGAAGTTGGGCCAGGCGCGGAACGGGGACTGGTCTGGCAGCAGCTTGCGGACGATCTGCAGGCCGTCGGTCTCGTGGGTGAACTGGGAAGGCGTGACCTCGACCCAGCGGTCACTGTCGCCCTGGACCACAGCACCCTCCCATCACGCCGATTGTCGACCTGCGGTGATCGATGTACCGCGTCACCCTATCTTCCCCATGAAGATCGACATGATCGAACCGGGCTCCCAGAAGGCTGTGCTGATGCAGCAGCGGCACGGCGCGAGGCTCAGCGGATCGAACCAAGATCCTCGCTCGCGCGCTGGTGAACTTGGCCGTAGTTGAATAGAGCCACAATCAGCACACCACCGACGCTATTGCCCAAGACCGCGCCAGCCAGCCAGCTGAGGTAGGAGGTGATTGGCAAGGCACCAGACAGGACCGCGGTGAGGACCTCGCCACTCCCAGCTATCGAGTGTGCGAAATGCCCGACTCCAACCAGGTAGGTCAGCGAAAGCGTGATAAGGATCTGACCGGTGGTGTCGGTACTGGCCGTCACCAGCCAGGCGACGAGCGCAATGATCCATCCGCCGACGACCGCGGTCCAAAACACCGTGCCGAAACTTCTGCTCGCGCTGTCCACACCAAGCTTCGTCAGCTCCGCTGCCACCCCGGTGGTCAAAGCGCCGGTACGGGTCGCCAGCAACGCGAACAGCAACGTACCCACGATGTTGCCGGCGAGCACCACGAGCCACAGTCGAGCGGTCGCACCAAGCAGGCGGCGCTGCCGAAGGACAACGGCCACCGGGAACAAAGTGTTCTCGGTGAACAATTGCATCCGGCCAATGATGACGGTCAGGAAACCGATCGGGTAGGCCAGGTAGGCGACTGCCTCACCCACTCGGTCATGTCCGAGGGTGTCCAACAAGACCGCCACGCCGAGGCCGGACAATCCCATCGCCACCCCGGCGGACACCGCCGAGAACGCGAGATTGTAGAGCCGTCGGCCCAGTTCTTCCTCGGCCCCAGCCTCGACCCGGTCGAAAATCTCCGCGGCCGACAGCCTGCTGGTTTCACTCACCACGACAGACCTTGATCCGGCTCATGACATCCGGCTGGTCGGGCGCGTTGGCACCCGCAAGGACCGCAGTTTTCACTCCACCCACTGTAGATGTTGGATTCTCAGCAGCGTTGCAACCGCGCTGTCAATTCCCTCGGCAACTCACCATGAACTCCCTCCCCATACGACGCCAAGCTGACCAGCCGCAGGACTAGGCTGAGGCACCCATGGTTCCTGACTCCGCGGCGCCCGACGGTCCGCAGCCCCCGCCAGCCAACCGACCGGTGTGGCGGCTGCCAGGGATGATGTCGCTTGTCATCCTGAGCATTTGTGGCTTCGGTGGCTATGCGGCCCTGATCTCGGTTGCACCCCTGTGGGTGGTGCGCGGCGGGGCGGGGTCGGCCGGGGCGGGTTTGGTCACCACCGTGATGCTGCTGATGACAGTGCTGACGCAAGCGTTCGTTCCGCCGCTGCTGGCCCGTTTCGGCTACGGCACCGTCATCTCGGTGGGGCTACTGCTCCTCGGCTTGCCCTCCCTCGGCTATGGCCTGTCCAGCCAGCTCACGATCGTGCTGGCACTGTCTGCGGTGCGAGGGATCGGCTTCGGTGTCGTCACTGTCACCGGCAGTTCGCTGGTGGCCGAGCTGGCACCACAAGCGCAACGGGGTGAAGCCATTGGCGTCTATGGGCTCGCTGTCGCTATCCCCAATCTGGTCATCCTGCCGTTGAGCGTCGTGGTGGCCGATCGATTCGGATTCTGGTGGGCCTTCGGCGTCGGCGCCATGCCGATCTTGGGCGTGCCCGCAGCGCTGGCCATCAGCGTGGTCCGTCATCGGCAGGGTCTCGACAAGCTCGACCGGCCTGATGAGGGACCCGATCGGCGACATGAGCGGCCCGACCGGCGTGAAGAGGGGCACGATCGGCGACATGAGGGGCCCGCTGGCGAGCCCGGTCTTACTGAGCCCAGCGATCGGGGCAGAATGCTGCGCCGACTGGTCGGACCGGCCATAGTGCTGCTGGCGATCACGGTGACTGGCGGGGCACTGCTGACTTTCATCCCGCAATTCACCACCTCCAGCACCCTGTCGGCGCTCGCTCTCGTCACCCTTGGCATCTTCACCACATTTTTCCGCTACTGGATTGGCCGGGTCGCTGACCGCCGCGGCACCGGTCGGTGGCTGGTCTGGTTGCTGATCGTGGGAGCGGTCGGGATGGCCCTGACTGCACTTGCCGTTGGCTCGGCCGACTGGCAATGGCTGCTGCTGCCTGCCATCGCCATCGTCGGCACCGCGTACGGTGCGCTGCAGAATCTTACCCTGCTGGTGTCTTTCGGCCAGGTGAGCAGGCGCCACTATGGGACCGCAAGCACGGTATGGAATATCGGTTTTGACTCCGGCACCGCACTTGGTTCGGCCCTGCTCGGCGTGGTCGCCAGCCAGATCGGGTTCCCGTCCGGGTTGCTCATCCTGGCCGGAGTGATAATCATCGTCCTGCCCGTTGGGTGGCGGCTTTCCGGCCGATGATGTGCAGGCCGAGAGAATTGGTCTCGACAGGCTCGACCGGCGTTGCCCCAAAGGGGTTCGACCGGCGTTGCCCCGGAGATTGGACCGACGTTGCCCCCGGGAGGTTCGACCGTCGTTGCCGAAACGCTTGACCGGCCGGTCGGTGACTAAGGTGACTGCATGAGATCAGCAGCGACCCGTACGGCCACCTTTCCGGCCGGCGATCAGGTTCCGGTCCTGGGCCAGGGCACCTGGTACCTGGGCGAGGACCCTGGTCAGCGGCAGACCGAGCTGACCGCGCTGCGTCACGGTGTTGATCTTGGCCTGACCTTGATCGACACTGCCGAGATGTACGGTAACGGCGCTGCCGAGGAATTGGTCGGCGAGGCGATCGCCGGGCATCAAGACGAGATCTTCCTGGTGGACAAGGTGTTGCCGCAGCATGCGACCCGCCGCGGCACCGTGGATGCCTGCCGGGCCAGTCTGCGCCGACTGGGCACCGACCGCATCGACCTCTACCTGCTGCACTGGGTCGGCAGTGTTCCGTTCTCCGAAACGATCGCCGGTTTCGAGGATCTGATCACCGCCGGTGACATCCGGCACTGGGGTGTCAGCAACCTGGACCCGGGTGAGCTGGCATCCCTTTGCAGTGAGCCGGGCGGTGATGCGGTTCAGACGAACCAGGTGCTGTACAACCTGACCAGACGCGGGGTGGAGTTTGACGTACTGCCGCAGTGCGGCCAGTTCGGCCTGCCCGTCATGGCGTACTCACCAATCGAGCAGGGCCGGCTGCTCGGCCATCCCGCTCTCACCGAAGTCGCAGGACGGCACCAGGCGACGCCGGCCCAGATAGCGCTTGCCTGGGTACTGCGCACCGACCAGATCATCGCCATCCCCAAGGCCGGTACGCCCGAGCATGTGGACGACAATCATGGCGCGCTGGAAATTCAGCTGACCGCAGACGACCTGGCCGCCCTGGACCACGCCTTCCCACCGCCGACTGGGCCGACTCCCCTGGAGATGCTCTAGCTCGGCGCCGGGACCCTCAGCTGAATCCTAGAAGGACGATATGAACGAGCCGGGCCCGCAGAGAGCGGTCATCGATCTGAATGCCGACATCGGCGAGGGTTTCGGCCGCTGGCCGTTGGGTGACGACGAGGCTTTGCTTGGGATTGTCAGCAGCGCCAACGTGGCTTGCGGCTTTCACGCCGGTGATCCGACTATCATGCGCCGGGTCAGTGCCGTTGCCGCCCGCCAGGGTGTCGCCATCGGCGCCCAGGTCGGCTATCGCGATCTCGCCGGGTTCGGTCGCCGGTTCATCGACATGGATCCAGACGAACTGGCCAACGATGTGCTCTATCAACTCGCTGCCCTGGATGGCGTCGCCCGGGCCGAAGGCTCCCGCGTCAGTTACCTCAAGCCACATGGTGCCCTGTACAACGCCATCGTCCACCACCAGGGGCAGGCGGCCGCCCTGGTCGAGGCGGTCCTCGCCTTCAACTCGCGGCTTCCGGTCTACGGGCTGCCGGGCTCGGTCTGGCTAGCGCAAGCAACGGCCGCCGGCCTGACGACCGTTGCCGAGGCCTTCATCGACCGCGCCTACACCGCCGACGGGACGCTGGTCTCCCGGCGTCTGCCCGGTGCGGTATTGCACAATCCCGACCTGATCACCGCCCGGGTGGTTCAGTTGGTCACCCAACACACAGTGCAGGCCGAGGATGGGTCAACGATCACAGTGGCGCCGCAATCTCTATGTCTGCATGGAGATAGCGCGGATGCCGTATCCCTGGCCACGCTGATCCGGACCACGCTGGACCGAGCCGGTATCGCCATCGGCCCGGTCTGCTGACGACATGTCCGTGCTGGCGTACGGGGAGCGGGCGCTGCTCGTCGAGATGGCGGATCACCTGGCAGCGCTCGCCCTGTACGAAGACTTGCGGCGCGACCCGATTAACGGCGTAATCGATCTGGTGCCGGCAGCGAGGACCCTGTTGATCATCTTCACCGACAGCGGCAGCTGTCAAGCGGCCGTCGCGCAGGTAGCCGGCCGGCAGGGGCAGCCTCGAGCCAACGTGGTCTCGACCAGCTCGACCAGCTCGACCGACGACCCGAGTAGGGCCAACGTGGTCTCGACCGACGACGTCGTTGAGATTCCGGTCTGTTATGACGGCGAGGACCTGGCTGCCATCTCCGACCGCGCCGGCCGATCAACCGCGGAGGTGATCCGTTTGCATCACCAGGCCGACTACGTTGTCGCCTTCATCGGCTTCGCGCCCGGCTTCGGCTATCTCGCAGGTCTGCCGGCGGCGTTGCAGCTGCCGCGCCGAGACACGCCGCGGACCCGGGTTCCGGCCGGCAGTGTCGCGATCGCGGACCTGTTTTCTGCCGTCTATCCGCAGGCCTCACCGGGTGGCTGGCATCTGCTCGGCCACACGTCGCGGCAGTTGTGGGATTTGAGCCGCGATCCGCCCGCGCTGCTGAGCCCGGGCACCCGGGTGCGTTTTACCCCGGTGTCTGGATGAGCACCCCGAGCCGGCTCAGTCCGCGGCAGATAGAGGTGCTCGATCCCGGTCCGTTGACCACCGTACAAGATCTTGGCCGGCCGGGGCTCGCGCATCTGGGTGTCGGTACCTCCGGTGCCTGTGACCGGGCAGCGCTCCGGTTGGCTAACCGACTGGTGGGAAATGCCGAGGCAGCGGCCGGACTCGAGCTCACCCTTGGTGGCCTCGTCGCCCGGTTCACCGCCATCTCTTGGCTGGCCCTGACCGGTGCCCGATGCGACGTCCAGGTCGGTCAACGGGCGGCCCCGTTCGGGTTGCCCTTTCCGGTCGGCGCCGGAACTGTCGTGCGGGTGGGCAGCCCGGCGGCAGGCATGCGCAGCTATCTTGCGGTACGGGGTGGGGTCGAGGTGCCCGCCGTGCTCGGCTCCCGGGCAACCGACCTGCTCACCGGCATCGGGCCGGATCCGGTCGGTCCAGGGACCATCCTGCCGCTGGGAACCAGCACGACCATGGACGTGGCAACCCTCGACGCGGTCCCGACACCCCAATTGCTGGAACCCCCGGTGATCGACATCCAGCCCGGCCCGCGCCGCTCGTGGTTTGCCGGCGAGGCCCTGCAGGTCCTGACCGGGGTTGATTACCACGTCAGTCCGGACAGCAATCGGATCGGCATCCGCCTCTCCGGCCCGCCGCTGCAGCGGCTTCGGCCTGACGAGCTGCCGAGTGAGGGTCTGGTGACCGGCGCGGTCCAGGTGACCTCCTCGGGCCAGCCCCTCATCTTCTTGGCCGATCATCCGGTGACCGGCGGCTATCCGGTTCTGGCCGTGGTCCGAGAACGGGCGCTGCCGCTGCTCGCTCAACTGCGGCCCGGGCAACAGCTGAGCTTCCGGCTGAGCTGACTCCCCCGGCATCATTTCTCGCGTTGTGCCGGCAAACGGTTAAGGAAGTGGTCCTCAGGGCGCCGTTTCTCGCGTTGTGCCGGCAACTGGTGCGGGCTCGGCCTTGCCGACTCACGCGACGCGCCCATCACCGGCATGCGCAAGTGTTTGCTGTATACATCGACACATGTATGGTCGGCCACGTGCAGACCACTCTCACCTCTGTCGATGTGCTGGCCCGGTTCGGCCATGCCCTCTCCGACTCGACCCGGGTGCGGTTGCTGCTGGCACTACGGGATGCTCCCGGGTATCCCAGTGAGCTCACCAACCTGGTCGGCGGCTCCCGCCAGGGTGTCTCCAACCATCTGACCTGTCTGCGCGGCTGTGGCCTGGTGGTGGCCGTGCCCGAAGGGCGGCGGGTCCGCTACGAGCTCGCCGACCCCCGGCTGGGACACGCGCTCGGCGACTTACTTGGCGTGGTCCTCGCAGTCGACTCCGGCTGCAGCCCGATCGACCTTTGCGACCAGGAGCCGTGAGCCAGGTGGCAGGTGGCAGAACTTTCGGCCAGCCGAACCGAGCCATCGCGGGCAGGAGAACGCCATGAGCGCCGACCATAATCATCCGCCGGAACGGGACGCGGCGTCCTGCCACGGAGCCGGCCCAATGAACTCCGCGCATTTGGATAGCTTCGACCGGCTGGCCGGACCTGCCCCGGCTCGATCTGGCGATCACGGCCACTCCCATGACGTGGCGCCGAATGCCAACCGCCGGTACCTGCTGATTGCACTGCTGCTCCTGCTGACCTTCATGGTCGTCGAGGTTGTCGTCGCGATTTTTTCCGGCTCACTGGCGCTGCTCTCCGATGCGGGGCACATGCTCTCCGACGTGGGTGCCATCGGGGCATCCCTGTGGGCGATACAGCTGGCAGCACGTCCAGCCACCGGTGCCTGGACGTTCGGCTGGAAACGTGCGGAGATCCTGTCCGCAGCCGCCAATGGGATTACCTTGCTGGTGGTGAGCGCGGTCGTCGCCATCGAGGCCATCCGGCGGCTGATCGAGCCCCCTGGCGTAGCCGGTATGCCGGTGCTGGTGGTTGCGCTCGTCGGTGTGGCGGTCAACCTGGTGGCGACGTGGTTGCTGGCGAAAGCGAATCGCTCCAGCCTGAACGTCGAGGGTGCCTATCAGCACATCCTGACCGACCTGTACGGATTCATCGGCACCGTCATTGCTGGCCTGGTCATTGTGCTCACCGGCTACACTCGCGCAGATGCGATCGCCTCGTTAATCGTGGTCGCGCTGATGATCAAAGCGGCCTGGGGACTGCTCCGCGACTCGGGCCGGATCCTACTGGAAGTCGCACCTGCAGGGCTTGATCTGGACAGCCTGCGCGCTCATCTGATGGACAACGACCATGTCCATGATGTCCACGATCTGCATGTCTGGACGGTCACCTCAAGCTTGCCGACGCTGTCCGCACATGTGGTGATTGATGACTCCTGCTTCTCCAGTGCGCACGCACCCCGGCTGTTGGACGAGCTGCAGGCCTGCCTGGTCGGGCACTTCGATGTCGAACACTCCACGTTTCAATTTGAGCCGGCCAGTCACGCTCAGCACGAATCCGGTACCCATTGAGGCGGGCCGGTGCTACAACAGGGGCTGGTGGGCGGACATCAAACAAAACTGCCGCCAGTTTGGGTGCCATCAGCCCGGTCCGCCTGGACCCGGGCCCGATGAAGAATCTGGTGGCAGTTTTGTTTGTTCCTGCTCGGCCCGTTCTTGCCCGGCAGTGCCTCAGTATTACCTGTTCCGCAGATTGCGCACCATGTCCTTGGCCTTGCGCTGGTTCTCTGGCTTGCTCAGCTCGCGCTGTGCAACCTGGAGCAGCTTGCCGATGATGACGGCCTTGAGTGCACCCTTGAAGAATCTCATTATGCCTCCTTGTGTCTGCAAGAAAGGTAGCGGAAGAAACCAAACCTTTGGGGCACTCGTGCCCAGCCGGCCAGGTGCGGTGAGCGGAGCGGCATCCGGCACCGCTGGAGGTCCGAGCGGGAGCCCCGTCGGGACGAGACCGGCTCCTCATGGTGCTTCATTCAGATCGAAGACCCGCTCTCCGGCGACGTACGTTGCCAGCACGGCGATGTCGGCGATCCGCTCGGCTTCGATGGTGGTCGGGTCGTCGGACAGTACGGTGAGGTCGGCGAGCTTCCCTGCGGTGATCGAGCCTTTCGTCTGTTCGGCCTTCGAGGCGTAGGCCGAGCCCATGGTGAAGGCGTGCAGCGCCTCGTCCGGCGAGAGGGCCTCGCCGGGGTTGAACGGCCGCCCGGTCTCGGTGCGCTGGATGACCAGGTCCTGGATTCCGCGTAGCGGTGCCCCGTCCACCACCGGCCGATCGGAGCTACCGGGCAGGCACAGGCCCGCGTCCAGCAACGAACGCTGGCGGTAGGCGCGCCGGACACGCTCCGGGCCGAGGGCGGCGATCATGCCATCACCGATCTCGTTGACGAACCGGCCCTGCGGCACCGGGACGATCCCGAGCTTGGCGGTCCGTGCCACCTGCGCGGCGCTGCTGACGCCGAAGTGCTCAATCCGGTGCCGCGGATCAGGCACCGGAAAGCGGGCCTGGGCCTCCTCGTACGCATCCAGCACTAACTCGATCGCGGCATCGCCGATCGCGTGCGTCGCCACCCGCCAGCCGGAGCGATGGGCATCGATGATCGCGGTCCGGAGCTGCCCCGGCTCGGCTTGCAGGAACCCACGGTTGCCGGCTGTGTCGGCGAAGTCACAGCACATGGCGGCAGTCCGTCCGATCAGCGACCCGTCGGCGAACACCTTCACCGGACCCAGCCGCAGCCAGTCGTCACCAAAGCCGGTCCGGATGCCGAGGTCCAAACCGAGCACCCGCCCGTCATCGGGGTGCGCCGCGAGCGGGTGCAGCGCATCCTGGGCCACCATCAGCTCGACCCGGACCGGCAACCGGCCGTGGTCGTACGCATCCTGGTAGGCCGCTAGCTCGACCGGTGACTTCCCGATCCAGCCACCGGCGATCCCGGCCTCGGTCACACTGGTGATGCCTTCGCGCAGGTACTGACGGCCGGCCCGCTCGATCGCATCCTCCAGCCCGGCCAGCGGATAAGGCAGTACCAGGTCCGCGACCAGCAGCTGGGCCCGCTCCTGCAGCAGCCCGGTTGGGCGACCCCGATCGTCGACCACCACAGCTCCGCCGGCCACCTCACGGCCCGTGTCGGCCAGGCCGAGCTCGGCCAGCACCGGGGAGTTGATCATGCATAGGTGACCGCTGGTGTGCTTCAACCACACCTTCCGACCACCGGCGGCGCGATCGACCGCGGCTCGGTCCGGGTGGCCGCCGATCTTGTTCTGGTCATAGCCGCTGCCGATGATCCAGTCGTCGGGACCGGCGCTGGCCGCACGGTCGGCAATTGCGGCGTAGACATCGCCAAGCCGGTCGATGGGTGGGGTGCCCAGGTCGATCTCCAGCAGGTTGAGACCGAACCAGGCCATGTGGTTGTGCGCGTCGTGGAAACCGGGCGTCACGACCGCCCCATCGAGGTCGACGACACGGCGGGCCGGTGGGAGTTCATCGCCATCACCGACGGAAAAGACTCGGCCGGCCTGGACGCCAATGGCGCTGGCTCGCGGCTGGACCGGGTCCATGCTGAGCACCCGGGCATTCGTCAGCAGCAGATCAATCATCACCGACTCCACTCATTCTTGGCGAGGTCGTACGGGATCCCGGCGAGACTGGCGAGTCTTGCCTTCTGCACCCGTTCGGACGGAGTTCGGGGTAGATCGTCATGAAAGGACCAAAAGCGCGGCACCTTAAAGGCGGCCAGCCGTTCGGCACAGAAGCGGGCCAGGTCAGGCGCGGCCACGCCGTCAGCAACGACAAAGGCGTGGGCCTCCTCACCACGGATCTCGTCCGGCACGCCAATGACGGCTACCAGTCGGACCGCCGGATGAGCCAGCAGCGTCTCCTCGACTTCCCGGGCGGCAATGTTCTCACCGCCCCGGCGGATCATGTCCTTGCTGCGACCCAGCAGAAAGACCCGGCCTTGCTCATCGATGCGGGCCAGGTCGCCGGTGTGGAACCAGCCGTCCCGGAACGCCCGAGCGGTGGCCGCCGGGTCGCCGAGATATCCGTCCATCATCCCCGGCCCGCGGAGCAGCAGTTCGCCGTCATTGGCTGTCCTGGCCTCCCGGTTCGCTGCCGGCCGGCCAAGGCAGCCGGTACCGACCAGCTCGTCGTGATCGGCATCGGTCACCCTGATGTCGGCGCCTGATTCGGTCATTCCGAAGGCCTCGTACCAGTAAACGCCCCAGCGGTCCTCCAACTGCGCATGCTGCGCCGGCGGGATCGCCGAACACTGCACAGCGCGGACCCGGTGCCGCCGATCCGCCGGGTCGGGCGTGGTGCGCAGCAGCAGCGTCGGCATGGCCGCCAGGCAATAGAAATAGCTGACCCGGTGCGCGCGGACGGACTGCCAGAACGTCGAGGGGTGGAAGCCGTCGAGAATCACCAACTCAGCGCCAGCCAGCAGCGCGGCGACGACATTCCACTGCGGGTCCAGATAGGAGAACGGCTGCGCGGTCAGCATGATGTCGTCGGCCCGCAGTCGGGGGAACCCATCGATCAGGCTGCCGGCCAAGGTGAGCCAGTAGTGGTGGCTGAGCAGGCAGCCTTTCGGGTATCCGGTCGTCCCGGAGGTGAGCTGGACGTTGACCGTGGCGCTCGGGTTGACCCGGAACTCGGCGAGGCCGTCGTGGTACGCATCGAGGTCGGCCGTCACAATGACCGGTGGGCAGGCCGGGAGCTGGGACAGCATTGGCACGAACTCTTCGTCGGTGATGATGGCCGCCGGTCCGGACAGGGCGAAGACGTGGGCTGCGTCGCTGAGCTGGTACTTCACGTTGAGCGGCACGATCGCGGCCCCGATCCTGGCCAGGGCCAGCCAGCTGAGCGGGAACTGTGCCCGGTTGCGGAGCATTACCGCCACTCGGTCGCCGGCGTCGATGCCCCAATTTCGCAGGGCGGCCGCGTAGGCCGCGGTCCGCCGGTCGATGTCGGCGAAGGTCAAGGTCTCACCGGGGTCGAATCGCCAGGCGATCTTGTCCGGCCAGCGGCCCGCGGCAGCGAGGACGGCCGCCACCAGGTCTGCGGGCCGTAGTTCAGTCATCGAAGACCGACGCCTCGTTTTCTGCGCGGAGGATAACGGAGTGGTTGATCTCCTGCCCGAGTGCCTGCTCGAGCGTCGCGTCGATGCCACGGTCGAGCGCTTGCTTGCCGATCGCCGTCGCAACGGCCGGGCGGCTCGCGACGATGGCCGCCCAGGCGTTCGCGGCCGCCTCGTGCTCCCCCGCCGCAACCACCTTGTTGATCAGACCGAGGGACTCCGCCCGGCGAGCGTCGAACCGTTCTCCCAGCAGTAGCAATTCCTTGGCCCGGACCAGACCGACCGTGGCCGGCAGCAGCTGGGAGATACCGCCGGTCACGGACAGCCCGATGGCGACCTCGGGAAAGCCGAACTGGGCGTCCTCGGTCGCGATCACCAGATCGCAGCCGAGCGCGATCTCGCACCC
>RCNJ01000597.1_pt1 | contig 11629 bp, 7 predicted proteins | sample 2041171 | NCBI WGS metagenome assembly RCNJ01 (sample SAMN09708213, study PRJNA481090) | feces metagenome | biome: feces | host: Pygoscelis adeliae | place: Antarctica: Rookery Lake | collected 2010-03-01 | reverse complement strand
CTGGCGGGTCGTCCTGCACTCGCCGTTCGGGGCGCGGGTGCACTGGCCGTGGGCGGAGGCGGTGCGGGCGAAGCTGGCGGCCGCGCATGGTTTCGATGCGGTCCCGGTGGTCAGTGACGACGGCATCATCCTCCGGGTGCCCGACACTGTCGACGAGGGCGGGGCGTCGGCGCCCCCGGGGGCCGAGGCGTTCGCGATCGACGCCGAGGAGGCCGTGGACCTCGTCACGCGGCACGTCGGCGGGTCCGCGCTCTTCGCCTCCCGGTTCCGCGAGTGCGCCGCGCGGGCGCTGCTGCTCCCGCGGATCAACCCCGGTAGGCGGGCGCCACTGTGGCAGCAGCGTCAGAAGTCCGCGCAGTTGCTCGACGTCGCGCGGCGCTACCCGGATTTCCCGATCATCCTCGAGACCGTCCGTGAGTGTCTGCAGGACGTCTACGACGTGCCCGCGCTGGAGCGGCTGCTCCGCGAGATCGAGTCGCGGACGGTCAGGATCGTCGAGGTGGAGACGCCGACGGCGTCACCGTTCGCACAGTCACTGCTCTTCGACTACGTGGGGGCCTTCGTCTACGAGGGCGATTCGCCGCTGGCGGAGAAGCGGGCCGCCGCGCTCAGTATCGACCCCACGCTCCTGGGTCAGCTGTTGGGCCGGGTGGAGTTGCGTGAGCTGCTCGACGCGGAGGTGCTGGACGAGGTCGAGCGTCAGCTCCAGCACCTCGAACCGGAGCGCGCCGCCCGGGACGCCGAGGCGGTAGCGGACCTGCTGCGGCTGCTGGGCCCGCTCACGATCGAGGAGCTCGTCGAGCGGTCCGGTGACGCCGGCCCCGCGGCGGTCGAGGAGCGGCTCCGGGTCCTGGCGGACCAGAGCCGGGTGGTCGCCGTCGATCACGCCGGGCGCACGTGGTGGGCCGGAGTCGAGGACGTCGCCCGACTGCGCGACGGGCTGGGCGTACCCACTCCGCCGGGCGTGTCGTCCGCGTTCCTGGAGGTCGTCGACGATCCGCTCGGTGAGTTGGTCCGGCGTTACGGCCGCACGCACGGCCCGTTCACCGCCGACGCCTTGGCCGTCCGGTTCGGGTTGGGCGTGGCCGTGGCCCGCGGGGTGCTCGACCGGCTCACCGCGTCGGGCGTGCTCCTGGCCGGGGAGTTCCGGCCCGGGGCGACCGGCCCGGAGTGGTGCGACGTCGAGGTGTTGCGTCGTATCCGTCGGCGCTCGCTCGCGGCGCTCCGGAGCCAGATCGAACCCGCCTCGACCTCCGCGCTGGCGCGGTTCCTACCCGGCTGGCAGTCGTTCGGACCACGGTCGGGGCAGGAGTCCGGTGTCGACGGCGTCCTCGCCGTGGTCGAGCAGCTCGACGGGGTGGCGCTGCCGGCGTCGGCGCTCGAGCCCCTCGTCCTGGCACCACGTGTTCGTGACTACTCACCCGCGATGCTCGACGAGCTCCTCGCGGGCGGCGAGGTGCTGTGGTCCGGGCGTGGGCGGGCCGGCGCCCGCGACGGCTGGATCTCGTTGCACCCCGCCGACTCCGCCGGGGTCACCCTCCCGCTCGACCGGCCGGAGCCCGGGGGGCCGGTCCACCGGGCGGTGGTCGACGCGTTGCGGGGCGGTGCGCTGTTCTTCCGCGACGTCGCCGCCGCGGTCAAGGTCGGCGCGGGGGAGACGGGCGAACCGGCAGAACCCGTCACCGAGGCCGCCGTACGTGATGCCCTGTGGGACCTGGTGTGGGACGGCGTCGTCACCAACGACACGCTCGCCCCCGTGCGTGCGGTGCTCGCGGGCGGCGGATCGTCCGGCTCGGGGACCGCACACCGGTCCACCTGCTCGTCCGCGCGCCCGAGGCGGGCCCGGCTGGGGCGCCCCAGCCTGGCCCAGCTCGACGGCGCGGTGGCCGCCGGATTGCGGACCCCGCCGGTGCTCTCCGGGCGGTGGTCCCTGCTGCCCGATCCGGTCACCGATGCCACGGTGCGTGCGCATGCCTGGGCGGAGACCCTGTTGCTCAGACACGGCGTCGTCACCCGCGGCGCCGTCGAGGCCGAGTCGATACCCGGGGGGTTCGCCGCGGTGTACAAGGTCCTGGCACAGATGGAGGACGCCGGCCGGTGTCGACGCGGCTACTTCGTCGACGGTCTCGGGGCGGCGCAGTTCGCCACCGGCAGTACGGTCGACCGGCTCCGTACGGAGGACGACTCGGCCGACGACACGCGCTGGCCCTCCGGCGCCGCCGAACCCACGGTGCGCGTGCTCGCCGCCACCGACCCGGCGAACCCCTACGGGGCCGCGCTGCCGTGGCCGGCGGGACCCGACGCGGGGACCCGCCACCGGCCGGGGCGGAAGGCCGGGGCGTTGGTCGTTCTGGTCGACGGGCTGTGCGCGATGTTCGTGGAGCGCGGGGGCCGGACCGTGCTGGTGACGGACCGACGCCCCGAGGTGGTGCCCCTCGCCGCGGAGGCGCTCGTCGGTGCGGTGACCTCCGGTTCCGTCGGTACGCTCACCGTCACGGCGATCGACGGCGAACCCGTCCACTCGTCACCCCACGTGGCAGCTTTCGAGAGTGCGGGCTTCGGGGCCACTCCCAGGGGGCTGCGTATCCGACGCTGATCGGTTATCGTATGCGCATGAATGCATGGATTAATTGGCTCGCGGGTTCATGATGGGATCGGGACACGGGCACGGACACGGGCACGGACACGGGCACGGCAACGGACACAGCCACGGCGCCGCGACCGGGCACGTGGGCGGGAGCTACCGGGTGCGGCTGGCCGTCGTGTTCGGGCTCACCGCGGCGTTCTTCGCCGTCGAACTCGTGGCGGGACTGCTCTCCGGTTCGCTCGCGCTGCTCTCCGACGCCGGCCACATGGCCGCCGACGTCGTGGCGCTGGGTTCGGCGCTCGTCGCCACGGCCGTCGCCACGCGACCGGATTCCACCGGGCGGCGCACCTACGGGTCGTACCGCGCGGAGATCTTCGCCTCCGGCCTGGCCGTGCTCATCATGTTCGGGGTGGGGGTGTATGTGCTGGTCGAGGCGGTCTCCCGGGTCGGGGAGGCCTCTCCGGTCGCGTCAGGGACGATGCTCCTGGTGGGCGCGGTGGGGCTCGTCGTCAACATCGTGGGGATCGTGCTCTTACGCGGCGGTGCAGAGGAGAGCCTGAACGTGCGTGGGGCCTATCTGGAGGTGGTGGCGGACGCGGCCGGTTCCGTCGGGGTGATGGTCGCGGCCGTGCTCATCTGGGCGACCGGGTCCCCGGTCTGGGACCTCGCCGTGGCGGCGGCGATCGCGGTGTTCGTGGTGGTGCGCGCGTTGATCCTCGGCAGGCAGGTGCTCGCGGTGCTCGCCCAGCACGCCCCCGAAGGCATCGATCCCACGGAGGTGACCGGGGCACTACTCCGGGTCGAGGGTGTCGAGGAGGTGCACGACCTGCATCTCTGGACCCTCACGTCCGGGATGCATGTGGGCACCGTCCACCTGGTGGTGCGGGACGGGGTACGGCACACCGACGCGCTGGGCGGGGCGCGGTCGATTCTGCTGGAGGGGTACGGCATCGATCACGTGACGGTGCAGATCGAGGCGCCGGATCGCGCCGGTTGTCACGAACTGAACTGGTGAGCGCACGCCCCGGGCGCGGGTGGGAGACTGGGCCGCATGCCCGAGGGTGACTCCGTCCACCACGCCGCCCGGCGCGTCCACGACGCGCTGGCCGGTCGGGTCCTGGAGCGCGCCGAGCTCCGGGTACCGCGGTTCGCGTCCATCGACCTAAGGGGCCGGACCATCGAGAGCGCCCGGGCCAGGGGAAAGCACCTCCTCGTCGTACTCTCCCCGGATTCCCTCGGCCGCGATCCGGTGACCCTGCACGTGCATCTGAAGATGGAGGGCCGCGTCCGGATACACCCCTCCGGTGAGAGGTGGCACTTCCCCGCCCACACGGCCCGCCTCGTGTTGGCCGCGGACGGGGTCGAGGTGGTGGGCACCGAACTGGGGCTGCTGCGGGCGCTCGACCCCGCCGAGGCCGAACGGGCCGTCGGTCATCTCGGGCCCGATCTCCTGGGCGCCGACTGGGACCCCGCCGAAGCCGTGCGACGGCTGGTGGGGAGACCGCGCAGGACGATCGGGGAGGCGCTGCTGGACCAGCGGAACCTCGCAGGAATCGGCACGGTCTACCGCGCGGAGGTGTGCTTTCTGCGCGGCGTCGACCCTCGCGACCCGGTGGAGGCCGTCGAGGACCCTACGGCGCTCGCCGATCTCGCCCGCCGGCTCCTGTCGGCCAACGTCTCACGTGCGGTCCGGGTGACGACCGGCGACACCCGGCCGGGACGCAGGTTATGGGTGTACGGGCGGGAGGGAAAGTCGTGCTTGCGCTGCGGCACTCCGATCGAGCGGTTCCGCCTGGGCGGTGGAGCGGGCGCGGCGGACCCCGATGAGCCCACCGACTCACTCGACCGGGTGGCGTTCCGCTGCCCGTCGTGTCAGCCTTCCCGTGCCACACTGGGAGACCTGAACGGCCAGATCGAACCACCATCCGAGGAGCACTCGTGACCGATCGCAGCACCATCCTCATCACTGGCGCGAGCAGCGGACTCGGCGAAGGCATGGCCCGCCGTTGGGCCGCAGCCGGTAAGGACCTCGCGCTCTGCGCGCGGCGTCTCGACCGGCTCGAGGCCCTGCGCACCGAACTGGTGGCCGCGAACCCTGGTATCAGGGTGGTCGTTCGCGCGCTCGACGTGACCGAGGGCGAAGCCGTCCGCACGACTTTCGGCGAACTCGACGCCGAGCTGGGTGGCATCGACCGCTTCGTCCTCAACGCGGGACTGGGTAAGGGTGCCTCCATCGGCTCCGGTAAAGCGCACGCCAACGTGGAGACGGCCACCGTCAACGTGATCGGCACCCTCAACCAGGCAGAGGCGGCGATGGAACTCCTCACGCCGCGGGGGTCGGGGCACCTCGTGTTCATCTCGTCCGTGAGCGCGCTCCGCGGGATGGTCAAGGCGCAGAACACCTACGCGGCGTCGAAGGCCTTCGTCTCCACGCTGGCGCAGGGGCTACACGCCGAACTCGACAGCGCCGGTAGCCGGATCGTGGTGACTGACATCCTCCCCGGATACATCCGCACGGACATCAACCGCTCGGTCAAGACCTCGCTCATGACCGAGTTCGAGGAGGGGTGCGACGCGCTGGTCAAGGCTATCGATTCGGAGCCCACCCGCGCGCTCGTCCCGGGGAAGCCCTGGACCGCGATCGGTCCGATGTTGCGCCTCCTGCCCGAGAAGGTCAGCCGTAGGCTCGTCTGACCCGTCAGAATGGTGGGGCGTCCAGCAGTTCGTCGATCCGCGCCTCGAGCCGACTGGTCGGGGCGCCGGGTCGGCGGCGGGATTCGTTCCAAACGGGCCGGTGATCACGTGGCCGCGAGCGGTCCTTCCGGACAGCTCTCCGCTCGGACTGACCCCGCTTCGCGCGGCGATGCCAGTACGTGGGCTCTGGTGTGGCACCGGGTTCGGCTCGGGGCGCGCGACCGACTCCGGCCCCCTCACGATCGAACCCGGCGTGTTCCCGACGGAACGCGGCGAGCGGACCCGACGGGGCGGTGACCATCCGTTTACCGTCTCCGGTGGTGACGACGAAGGCCCCGTTCGCCGTCAGGCGGTAGCGCCAGTCGGAGAAGGTCTTGAACCGGTGATGCCGCCGGCACAGGCACAGCAGGTTCCCCTCCGCCGTGGGACCGCCGCGGGTGGGGTCCGCGTGATCGAATGGTCGGACATGGTCGAGGTCGCAGTACTCTGCCGCCACCGTGCACCCCGGGTGTCTGCAGGTCCCGTCGCGGAGTCGGACCACCCGCTCGAGGGCGGCGGTGGGGCGGTACCCGAGCGCACGCCCGGCGTCATCCGCCGCTCCGATCGCGGGATCGATCCGCTCAAGGGTCGCGCCGGAGCCCGCGGAGAGCATGGCGAGGAGCGCGTGCACCGAGGACTCTCCGGTGCGCGGGAAGCACACCGTGGGCTCGGAGCCGTCAGACGACGCGATCACGCTGACCCTCGGGCGTAGCACCGGCGCGTCGCCGGCGGACCCGTCCCCGGCCCCGGCCCCGATACCGAACGGTTCGCCGCACGCCAACGACATCAACGCGTCGGCTCTACGCTCCGCGCGGGAGTGGCGTTCGGTCTCGGAGTGCTCGGCGGCGCGCTGGTCCAGACGCTCGGCCAGGACAGCTGCCTCGTCCGCCGCGAGAGTGGCCCAGAGGTTGGACATGCCGTCCACTCCCTTGCGGATGTGTACGCCGCGGTCGCGCGAGGCGTCTTCTTTCCGGCGGCGCACCCCGTCCGCGTCATGGGCGCGGATGATCGCGTCGACGGTGGTCCTCACGGCGGCGTCGCCCGGACGGCCGCCTGACTCGAGCGTGGTGAGGTAGGACTCGACGACCTCGCGGTGAACCCTCGGGAGCACCGCCGGGTCCACCGTCCGCATCTGGCGGGCGAGCAGCTCCGCCGCACGCTGGTCCAGGCGGCCCTCACCGAGGGCCTCGAGGATCGCCGGGTAACGCTCGGACAGGTCCACGGCGAGGCTGATCATGGCCTCGGCGCGGCCGCTCGATACCGCGAAGGACTCGACGAGTTGGCCGCTGCTGACGTCGAAGGGGTCGATCACCGCGTAGCCCGGACGCGCCTCCTCGCCCGCACCGGACACGTACTCTCTCACGCACTCGCGGTAGAGCGCATAACACGCGCGGAGGCGTTCGGCCGCGGCGCGGTTCTCCTCGATGCGGGCCCTCCGAACGCGATCACCGAGGGAGGTGATCGCCGACGATCCGCCGCGATCCGCAGTCATGACCTCACCCCCGAGTGTCGAATGTGTGTTCGACCCTACTGGGGTGGGGTGGCGTCCGCAAGATCTGGGCGGCTCTCATCAGGAGACGGTTCCGGGGCGGCTCCGGGGTAGGGCCGGAGAGACTCCACAGACCGCGCGTCAGCGGCGTCCGCGGGCCTCCCGGTAGATCTCGACGAGCGAATCGGTCGACGAGTCGAAGAGGTCCTCCGGATGCTCTTCAGCGGTGAGTACGGGCAGCAGTTCACCGGCCTGGGCCTTGCCCAGTTCCACGCCCCACTGGTCGAACGCATTGATGTCCAGCACCACCGACTGCACGAACACGATGTGTTCGTACAGCGCGATGAGTTGGCCCACCACCCCCGGGGTGAGTGACGGAGCGAGGATGGTGGTGGACGGGCGGTTGCCGGGCATGACCTTGTGCGGGGCGAGAACGGGGTCCACGCCGTCGGCCAGCACCTCCTCCTCGGTCTTCCCGAACGCCAACACCCGCGACTGCGCGAAGAGGTTGGCCATGAGCAGGTCGTGCATGGAACCGGACCCGTCGGCGGTGGGGAGGTCCTCGGTCGGGCGCGCCACACCGATGAAGTCGACCGGCACGAGATGCGTGCCCTGGTGCAGGAGCTGGAAGAACGCGTGTTGGCCGTTGGTCCCCGGTTCGCCCCAGTAGACCTCGCCGGTCGGGTAGGAGACCTCGGTGCCGTCGAGCCGGACGGATTTACCGAGCGACTCCATCGTGAGCTGCTGAAGGTACGCCGGGAAGCGGAGCAGGTCCTGCGCGTAGGGGATCACGGCCTTGGACTGGGCGCCGAGGAAACAGGTGTACCAGATGCCCAGCAGCGCCATGAGGACCGGAGCATTGCGCTCGGGGGCCTCGGTGGCGAAGTGCTCGTCCATGGTCGAGAAGCCCTCGAGCATCTCGACGAAGGCCACGGGACCGGCCGTGATCATGACCGACAGCCCGATCGCGGAGTCCACCGAATAACGGCCCCCGACCCAGTCCCAGAAACCGAAGACGTTGTCCGCACCGATGCCGAAGTCCGCGACCTCCGCGGCGGCCGTCGACACGGCCACGAAGTGGCGGGCCACCGCGTCCTCGGACCCCAGTGTCTCGACGAAGTGCCGCCGCGCGGCCTGCGCGTTAGCCATGGTCTCCTGGGTGGTGAAGGTCTTGGACGCCACCACGACGAGGGTGGTCGCGGGGTCGATCTCAGCGAGGACGGCCGACAGGTCCGCCGGGTCGACGTTGGAGACGTAGTGGGCGCGGATCCCGGCCGTCTGCAGCGACCGTAACGCCTTGTCGACCATGACCGGCCCGAGGTCGGACCCGCCGATGCCGATGTTGACGACCGTGTCGATCCGTTCGCCCGTGTGGCCGGTCCACTCACCGGAGCGGATCCGGTCGGCGAAGTCGGTCATGCGGCCGAGGACTTCGTGGACGTCGGCCACCACGTTCTGACCGTCGACGACGAGTTCGGCGTCGTCCGGGAGCCGGAGTGCCGTGTGCAGGACCGAGCGGTCCTCGGTGGTGTTGATGCGGTCGCCGCGCAGCATGGCCGCGCGCCGGGCCGGCAGCTGCGCGGCGCGCGCCAGTTCGATGAGGGACGCTATGCCGTCATCGGTGACGAGGTTCTTGGAGAAGTCCACGTGGAGGTCGCCCGCGGTGACGGACATCCGACGTCCGCGCCCGGGGTCCGCATCGAACAGTTCCCTGAGCGAGACCTCGCCGATCTCGGCGACACGGTCCCCTACGGCCGCCCACTGCCCGCTCATGCTGATGTCCTGGTCGGTCATTGCCACTCCTCGCCACATGTCATACCCGGTCATCTCCGAGGTTATCGGGGAACAGTCGCAGGGGAGCGGGCGTCGGGCGACGGCCGGTCAGCCCAGCCGTCCCCGGCCGAGGCGTAACAGCATCCCGGCGAGGGTCTGCCCCTCCTGGCCGAGCGAAGAGAAGCGTTCGTACACCTTGAGCTCGCGGGTGTGGACGAGCTTGGTCCCGCCGGACTGCATACGGGTGCGGCCGATGCGACGCGAGATCTCGCTGCGACGGGTGATGGCCTCGAGGATCTCCGCGTCGAGACGGTCGATCTCCAGCCGCAACTCGTGGATCTCGGCCTCGGACAGCGGGTCGTCCGTGCCGGCGGGATCAGTGGTCATGACCTGAGTATCTCATTGCCCCCGGAGTGACCGCGCCGACCGGCTAGTGTCCCTGTCCGTGAATTCCTTGAACACCTTCCTCGCGGACGTCGGCTCGGTGATCTGGGGGCCGTTCGTCCTCATCCCACTGCTCCTCGGAACGGGTCTCTTCCTCACCATTCGGTTGCGCGTCCTCCAGTTGCGCACGCTCGGGCCGGCGCTCCGGTTGGCAGTGAGCAGCAACAAGCACGACGACGACGCCGAGGGCGACATCTCGCAGTATCAGGCGCTGACCACCGCGCTCGCCGCGACGGTCGGCGTCGGCAACATCGTCGGCGTGGCCACCGCTGTCGCGGCCGGCGGCCCGGGTGCGCTGTTCTGGATGTGGGTCACGGCGCTGGTGGGGATGGCGTCCAAGTACTCCGAGGCCTTCCTCGGAGTGCGGTTCCGGGTGACCGATGCGCGTGGCGAGCAGTCCGGCGGACCGCAGTACTACCTGCACCGCGGTTTCGCGGAGGTGTTCGGGACGACCGGCGGGAAAGTCGGTCGGGTGCTGTCGATCGCCTTCGCACTGTTCGCCGTGCTGGCCAGTTTCGGCATCGGCAACATGACGCAGGGGAACGCAGTGGCCGTGCAACTCGACAGTTCCTTCGGCGTGCCCACGGCGGTGACCGGAGTGGTGTTGTTCGTCCTCACCGGCGCTGTGCTGCTGGGCGGGATCAAGGCGATCGGCCGGGTGACGGCCGGGTTCGTCCCGCTCATGATCGTCCTCTACCTGCTCGGTGGTCTCGTCGTCCTCGTGTCCAATGCGGAGGCGATCCCGTCGGCGTTCGGGCAGATCTTCTCCGAGGCCTTCACTGGTCAGTCAGCGGCTGGCGGGCTCCTCGGTTCCGCGGTGCTCTACGCCATCCAGATGGGTGTGGCGCGCGGAATCTTCTCCAACGAGTCGGGAATGGGCTCCGCGGCGATCGCGGCCGCGGCGGCCAGGACCTCCCACCCGACCCGCCAGGGACTGGTCTCGATGACGCAGACGTTCATCGACACGATCATCGTCGTGACCTTCACCGGTCTCGTCCTGGTCACCTCAGGGGTGTGGGAAGACGGTCGGGATGCGGCCGGCACCATGACCGCCACCGCGTTCGGCGAGGCGATGCCGTACGGCGACAAACTCGTCGCCGTGTCGATCGCGTTCTTCGCGTTCTCGACGATCCTCGGCTGGTCGTACTACGGCGAGCGGTGCGCAGAGCGTCTCGTCGGCAGCGGCGGCGTGATCCCGTATCGGATGATCTTCACCTGCATCGTGTTCCTGGGCGCGGTCACCGAACTCAAGGTGGTCTGGAACTTCGCGGACGTGATGAACGGGCTCATGGCGATCCCCAACCTGATAGGGCTGCTCGTGCTGTCCGGCCTCATCGTCCGGGAGACCCGCCGTTATCTCGACAACGACCCGGGTCTCACCGCGACCTCCGCACAGGTCGAGGAGTTCATGGGGCGCCGCTCACACTGATCCGGGGGTGTCGGACCGGATGGGTAGATTGGTCGGACGATGACGAACTCCGCCCCCACCTCCTCGCTCACCCCTTCGCTCACCCCTTCGCTCACCCCTTCGCTCAGCCCGGGATCGCACGAGTCCCCGCTGCTCGCTGATCTCAACCCGAACCAGGTAGCCGCGGTCACCCACCGCGGTGGTCCGTTACTCATCGTGGCCGGCGCGGGATCCGGCAAGACCAGCGTGCTCACCCGGAGGATCGCGTTCCTGCTGGCACAAGGCGGCGCCCACCCGGGTCAGATCCTCGCGATCACCTTCACCAACAAGGCCGCGGCCGAGATGCGCGAGCGGGTGGCCACGCTCGTGGGTCCGCATGCCGAGCGGATGTGGGTGGCCACGTTCCACTCGGTGTGCGTGCGGATACTCCGGGCGCAGTCGGCGCTGCTCGGCAACCGTAACTCCAACTTCACGATCTACGACTCGGACGATTCGCGGCGCCTGCTCGGGATGATCGCCAAGGAACAGCACCTCGAGGTGAAGAAGTTCACCCCGCGCATGCTGGCCTCGGCCATCTCCGCACTCAAGAACGAGTTGGTCCAGGCGTCGGAGGCCGTGGACCGCGCGGCGGAGGACTCGGACCGCACCGCGCAGACGGTGGCGGCGGTGTACGGGGAGTACCAGTCCCGCCTGCACGCGGCCAACGCGTTCGACTTCGACGACCTGATCGGGGAGACGGTGGGCCTCCTGCAGGCGCACCCCGAGGTGGCGGCGTACTACCGGCGCAGGTTCCGGCACGTACTCGTGGACGAGTACCAGGACACCAACCACGCCCAGTACGTTCTCGTCCGGACACTCGTCGGAGGCGCTGCCGGGACGGAGGCTGACGCCGCGGCCGGCGTCACGCCCGCGGAGTTGTGCGTGGTGGGCGACGCGGACCAGTCCATCTACGCGTTCCGCGGCGCCACCATCCGCAACATCGAGGACTTCGAGCAGGACTACCCCGACGCGAGGTCGATCCTGCTCGAACAGAACTATCGGTCCACGCAGACCATCCTCACCGCGGCCAACGCCGTGATCTCGCGCAACCCGGGCCGTCGTGAGAAGAACCTCTGGTCGGATTCGGACAGCGGGGACCTGCTGGTCGGGTACGTCGCGGACAACGAGCACGACGAGGCCCGGTTCGTGGCGGGGG
>RCNJ01000596.1_pt1 | contig 11629 bp, 12 predicted proteins | sample 2041171 | NCBI WGS metagenome assembly RCNJ01 (sample SAMN09708213, study PRJNA481090) | feces metagenome | biome: feces | host: Pygoscelis adeliae | place: Antarctica: Rookery Lake | collected 2010-03-01 | reverse complement strand
CCTTGAGCCCATCGATGCCGAGGCCGACCACGGGCCCGAGTTCCAGGGTGGCCGGCGCCGCCTCCGCGGAACCGCTCCGCACTACGGAGAGTCGATCCACATAGGCCTGTCGGGATTCGTCGATGCTTTCAAGCCAGGCCGGTTGGAACCCTTCACTGTCCAGCACCACATCCACGGCCCGTGCACTGGCTCGGTTCAACGGCTCAGCCAGCATCTCCGGCAATTCGATGCTGCCGGGGAGGGCATCGCGGATGCCATCGATCATCACCTGCGGCAGTGCGGCCCGGATGTCTTGGTCCGCGGGGAGCCCCCCAGCAATCTGACGGGCAGGTTCCGCCGTGTGCGCCAACCGCTCGACGAAGGATCCGGTCACGGCCCCGCAGGCCAGGAGCGCCGACAAGATCATGAACACCACGGGTCCTGCAGAGCGCACGGCCTCCCCTTCAAGGATCGTTTCGATCGGCACGCCCGGCCGGGCGTGCGCCATTTGTCCCAGCCTACTGGTATGCATGTACATGGGCCCGGACGACTGCCGGAGCCGCAACGAGACCGGGGAGCAAGAGCAGTGGAGAACCCGAACCCATCCGCCGCAGCGGGCCGGCAGCCCGATGGCGGGGCCACCCTGCCACCGATGGCCGGTGACACCAGCCCCGACGCACCCTGGCCGCTCAGGGTCTTCTCCGAAAAACTCAAGCAGCATGTCGAAAGGGCGCCGGCAGCCTGGATCGAAGGCCAACTGCTCGAAGCCAATGTCCGCAACGGCCACGCCTATCTGACCATGCGCGATGTCGACGTCGAATATTCACTCTCGGTCAACGTCTGGTCCTCGGTGATGCGCCGGCTGGAGACCAAGCCGGAGGTCGGCTCCCGGGTCGTGGCCCGCGTGGCCCCGAACCTCTATTTGAAGACCGGCAGACTCTCCATGATCGCCTCGGACCTGCGGCCCGTGGGGCTGGGTGATCTACTCGCCCGCCTCGAACGGCTGCGCCATGCGCTGGCCGAAGAAGGACTCTTCGCTCCTTCCCGAAAACTCCGGCTTCCGCTGCTTCCGCAACGGATCGGCCTGATCACCGGACGTGACTCGGACGCCGAAAAGGATGTCATCCGCAATGCCACGCTGCGCTGGCCGGCCGTGGACTTCACGGTCCGCAACACCGCGGTGCAGGGGGTCAATGCCGTTCCGGAAGTCATTGCCGCGCTCAAGGAGCTCGATGCGGATCCCGAGGTCGATCTCATTGTCATCGCCCGCGGTGGCGGCGCGCTGGAGGACCTGCTGCCCTTCAGCGCCGAGGAACTTGTCCGCGCGGTCGCCGCTGCGACGACGCCAGTAGTCAGCGCGATCGGGCACGAAGCCGACCGGCCGATCCTCGACGACGTGGCCGATTTGAGGGCTTCCACACCCACGGACGCCGCCAAGCGGATCGTCCCGGACCTGGCCGAGGAGTTGCAGGGCATCGAACAAGCCAGGCAGCGGCTGGACCGCTCGGTGATCCTGTTCCTGGACCGCGCGTCCCAACAACTCGAAGCCCTCCGCACCCGGCCGGTCCTGGCCCATCCGGAGGGCATGGTCCAGGTCAGGAGCGAGGACCTGGAGCGCCTGCGCGAGAGATCCCACCGGTCCATCGATATGTTGGTCCGTCGCGGGCACGATGCCGTGGCCCACCTACGGGCCCAGGTCAGGGCACTGTCACCGCAGCAGACCCTGGACCGCGGGTATGCGGTGGTCCAAACGACCGAAGGTGCCGTGGTCCGCTCCCCTGCCGATGCGCCCACCGACACCGGGCTGGCCATCCGGCTGGCCCGAGGAAAGCTCACCGCCGTCGTCCTGTCCGGGCAGGACGATCAACAGGACGCGGCACAAGACAGGAAGGCAACAGAATGACAGAGACGGATTCCACGGCCGATATCGCCGCGCTGAGCTACGAACAGGCCCGCGAGGAGCTCGTGGCCGTCGTGGCCCAGCTCGAAGCAGGGGGGGCCAGCCTCGAGCAGTCACTGGCCCTGTGGGAACGTGGCGAGGCGCTGGCCGCCCGCTGCGAAGCCTGGCTCCAAGGCGCCCGGGAGCGTCTGGATGCCGCACGCAACCGGGCCGGTCGCGGCGACGCGGAGGATCCTGTCGACGGCTGAGCGGCTCAGCCGACGTCCTTGGACTCCTTGAGTCGGCGGCGTTCGGCTTCCACGTCGAACCGGGCGGCGGGCCACTGCGGTTCCATCCCGGCCAGGGTTTCGAGCAGCAGGTGTTGGACGGCAACCCGGGCATACCATTTGCGGTTGGCCGGAACGACGTACCACGGGGCGTGGTCTGCATCGGTTTCTTCGATGACCCGCTGGTAGGCCTGCATGTACTCCTCCCAGAGGAGTCGATCATCGATGTCGTCGGGGGCGAACTTCCAGTATTTGTCCTTGCGGTCCAGGCGTTCGGACAGCCTCTGATACTGCTCCTGCGGGGAAATATGGAGCATGACCTTGATGATGCGGGTGCCTTCATCGGCGACGCGTTGCTCGAACTCGCGGATCGCCCCGTAGCGCCGTTCGATCTCCTCCTCCGCGGCCAGGGACCTGACGCGGCCGATGAGCACGTCCTCGTAATGCGACCTGTCGAAGACCCCGATCATCCCTGCGGCCGGCAGACTGCGTTCGATCCTCCACAGGAAGTCGTGGCGTTTCTCGGCCGACGTCGGCGCCTTGAAGGACTGCAGCTCCACACCCTGGGGGTCCACGGATCCGATCACGTGGCGCACGATGCCGCCCTTGCCTGCCGTGTCCATGGCCTGCAGGACCAGCAGCACCCGTTCGGTGGCGTCGCCGCCCATCGCCTGCGCGTAGAGGCGTTCCTGCAGGTCATCGAGGCGTTCGTCGGCGGCGGCCAACGCCTTCCTGCCGTCCTTCTTGCCTCCCGGGAAGCCCGGCTTCGCTCCCGGGTCGGCATCCTGCAACGAGAAACCGCGTCCGGCCCGCAAAAGGGTCGATAGTGGGTGGGTGACCCCGAAGGATGCCCCCGGAAAGTCCTGGGATTTCTTGTGTTTTTTGCCCATATGAGGCCCCTCTGCCGTTGCTTCGCCCGGCGGCACCTCCACCGTGCGACCCACTATGCCATTCGGAGCACGCTGCCGATAGCGCAGGGGGTCCGATGTGCAGAAGCTGCCCGGTTCAGCGGCGGATGTCGTCCAGGAACTCGGCGATCCGTCCGATGGCCTCCTCCAGGTCCGGCACCGACGGCAGGGTGACCAGTCGGAAATGGTCGGAGGTGATCCAGTTGAAGGCCCGACCGTGGGAGATGAGGATCTTCTGCTGTTTGAGCAGGTCCAGGGCGAACTGTTCATCGTTGTCGAAACGGAAGACCTCCCGGTCCAGCTTCGGGAACAGGTACATAGCCCCCTGGGCCTGCTGGACCGAGACGCCATCGATGTCGTTGAGCAGCCGGTAGGCGGTGTCCCGCTGCTCCTTGAGCCGTCCTCCCGGCAGCAGGAGGTCGTTGACCGACTGGTACCCACCCAGGGCCGTCTGGATGGCGTGTTGGGCCGGGACATTGGCACACAGGCGCATGTTCGTCAGCAGGTTGATGCCCTCGATGTAGTCCGCTGCCAGATGCCGGGGCCCGGAGATCGCCATCCAGCCGGCACGGAAACCGCAGACCCGATAGGCCTTGGACAACCCGGAGAAGGTCATGATCAACACGTCGTCGGCCAGGGCAGCGGTGTTGTAGTGCACTGCGTCGTCGTAGAGGATCTTCTCGTAGATCTCGTCGGAGAAGACGATCAGTGAATGTTTGCGGGCCAGCTCGAGCATGCCCTCGAGAACGTGCTTCGGGTAGACCGCACCGGTGGGGTTGTTCGGATTGATGATCACCAGGCCCTTGGTGCGCGGGGTGATCTTCGCCTCGATGTCCTCGAGATCCGGTAGCCACCCTTCCTCCTCGACGTTGAGGTAGTGCACGGGGGTGCCCCCGGCCAGTGACACCGAAGCGGTCCACAGGGGGTAGTCCGGTGCGGGGATGAGGATTTCGTCGCCATTGTTCAACAGCGCGTTCAGGCTCAGCGTGATCAGTTCGGAGACGCCGTTGCCCAGATAGACGTCGTCGACGCCGATCGTCCGGATGCCACGGGTCTGGTAGTACTGCGAGACCGCCGTCCGGGCGGAGAAGATGCCGCGCGAATCCGAGTAGCCCTGCGCCTGGGGCAGGTTGCGGATGATGTCGACCAGGATCGCGTCGGGGGCTTCGAAACCAAACGGTGCCGGGTTGCCGATGTTCAGCTTCAGGATCCGGTGCCCTTCGGCCTCCATCCGTTGAGCGTGCTCAAGCAGCGGGCCGCGGATGTCATACAGGACGTTATGGAGCTTATTGGACTGCTTGAACTCGGGCATTGGTCCAGCATATGACAGCAGCGCCGGGCGATCCCGAAAGGACGACCCGGCGCTGCGACATCTGCTGAAGTATTTTCGGTGGCTACTTCCCGTCCAACCCCTTGTCCTTCAGCCATTCCCCTGCGGCGTCGGCCGGGTCCAGCTTCGCGTCACCGGAGACCGAACGGTTCAGTTCGACCAGGTCCTCGGTGGTCAATTCGCTGGAGACCTGATCCAGTACCGCGGCCGCTTCCTGACTGACGACGCCGGCGTTGATCAGCGGCAGAACCTGCTGGGCGATGAAGTTGTCCTTAGGATCCTCCAAGGAAACCAGCCCGTTATCCTCGATCGCCGGGCTGGTGGTGAAGATGTCGGCGATCTGGACCTGATCGGAGATCAGCGCCTTCACGGTCAGGGGTCCCCCGCCGTCGGCGATCGGTTCGAAGGATTTCGGAACGCAATCGTAGGCCTTCTCCAGCCCCGGGAGCCCGTAGGCGCGCGTCTTGAACTCCGGCGGTGCCCCCAGGACCAGTTCGTCGCAGACCTTCGCCAGGTCGGCCACTGTCTTGAGGTCATGCTTCTCGGCCGTCGCGGCGGTGACGACCATCGAGTCCTTATCTTCGGCTTCGGAGGCCTTGAGTACACCCAATCCTTCAGGGACTGCCTTCTTCAGCGCCTCGGTGATCTCCGTATCGGAGACGGCCTTGGCATCCTTGTCGAAGAAGAGCAACAGATTTCCGGAGTAGTCGGGAACGACGTCTGCGGATCCGTCCTTCACGGCTCCGACATAGGCCTCACGGGCCCCGATGCCCGGTTTGGTGGTGGCTTCGATCCCCGCACCTTCCAACGCTCCTGCGTATAGCTCGGCGATGATCTGGGATTCGGGGAAGTCGGCGCTTCCGATGACCAGTGGCCGGTCCAAGGCCGATCCCGAGGCCTGCGTGCTATCGGAATCCAGCGGATCGGATCCGCTGCAGGCCGACAGGCCGATGGCTGCCACGATTCCAAGCGCGGCTGCGAGCCGTGCGCGGCGGAACGAGCGGGCTCCGGACGTGTTGATGCGATTCATAAGGTGCCTCCTGTGTTGGTTCTCAAGCCGGGCGAAACGGTAATCCGTTGGACCATCGCCAGCACCGCATCAACCACAATAGCCAATGCTGCGATGACGACGGCGCCTCCGAAGACCTGGGGGTAGTCACGGACGGCGATTCCGTCGATGAGGTAACGGCCCAGGCCACCGAGATTGATGATCGAGACGATGGCGACGGTGGCGATGACCTGCAGGACCGCCAGCCGCAGGGCGCCCATGAGCACGGGCAGCGCATTGGGGAGCTCGACCTTGAAGAGCACCTGCATCTCCGTCAGGCCCATTGCCCGTGCCCCGTCGACGACTCCCGGGTTGACTGCCGAGATGCCTGCGGCGATGCCGGCCAGCAGCGGTGGCACCGCCAGCAGCACCAGCGCCAAAATCGGGGGCATGATGCCCAGGGTTCCCGAAAGCAGGATGAACAAGGTGATCATGCCCAGCGTCGGCAGGGCACGCAGCATGCCGGATCCGGCGATGACGGCGACCCGGCCCCTGCCGGTATGACCGACGTAGAGCCCGATCGGTACGGCGATGACCAAGGCGATCGCCAACGTGAGGCCGGTATAGGTCAGATGCTCGACCAGACGGGTCGGGATGCCTCCGGGGCCGGAGAGCGTCCCGGGGCGGGAAAACCATTCTGCGAGTCCGCCCAGCGGGCCGGCAGTGGGCACCGCGGAGGGTAGCAGGGCGAACGCTGCGGTGGAGGCACTCATGCGGCCACCCACCGGGTCGCTCGCGGTGCGGTCCGGGCGCGTTCCCAGGGGGTGAGCATCCGTTGGGCCAGCACCAGGATCAGGTCCATCAACAGCGCCAGCACCAGGGTAGCCACGATGCCCACCCCGACTTCGAAGGTGAAGCTGCGCCGGAGTCCATCCATGAACAAGGTTCCCAGGTTGTCGATGCCGATCAGTGCCCCGACACTGACCAGGGAGATGTTGCTGACCGACACCACGCGCAACGCCGGAAAGAGCACCGGTAGCGACAGCGGGAGGTCCACCGAGAAGAACCGACGCACCGGCCGGTAGCCCATGGCGTCGGCGGCACGCAGTACCGCGGGGTCCACCGATTCCAGGGCGTCGGCAGCGCTGCGCACCAGCAGGGCGATGGCGTACATGGTCAGGGCGACGATGATGTTCAGCGGGTCCAGGATCTGCGTGCCCAGGATGGACGGCAGCACCACGAACAACGCCAGCGAGGGAATCGTGTAGAGCAGGGCGCTGAGTTGGACGACACCCCACCGCACGGTACGACGGCGGCGGGTTCCGTTGATGCGGATCAGCCGGGCCACCGGAATCGAGATCAGGGCAGCCAGCAGCAGCGGCAGGATCGATTGGATGAGGTGGCTTCCGGCCAGACTCAGGATCTCCTGCCAGTGCCCCTCAAGCCACCTCATGATGTCCTCTCCCACCGATCTGACGACCGATCTCCGCGGCATCCAGAAGCCCCGTTTCGTTTCCGTCCTCGTCCACAGCCAGTGCCAGTCCGGAGAGCGAGGTCAGTGCGGCGTCCAGGGCGGCACGGACGGTGGAGGAACGCGGGATCCGCACGGCGTGTGCCACGTCGTCGTGGGTATGGCCCGCCAGGGGCTTCCAGCGAAGTCCGGTGGCCGGTCGGAAGGACAAGGCCCGGAAACCGCGGTCGCGGCCGATGAAGTGGGCGACGAAGTCGTTGGCGGGGGCGCGGAGCAGTTCGTCCGGTGGGCTGAACTGTTGCAGCACTCCCCCGTTGCCCATCACCGCGACGTGGTCTCCCAGCAGGACCGCCTCGTCGATGTCGTGGGTGACGAAAACGATGGTCTTGGAGAGCTGGCCCTGCAACCGCAGCAGTTCGTTCTGCAGTTCTCCGCGGACCACCGGGTCCACGGCGCTGAACGGTTCGTCCATGAGCAGGACCGGTGGGTCCGCGGCCAGGGCCCGGGCAACCCCGACGCGTTGCTGCTGGCCACCCGAGAGTTGGGCCGGGTACCGTCCGGCAAGTTCCGCATCCAGTCCCACGGTCTCGAGCAGTTCCTTCACACGGCGCCGGTAGTCGGCCTTGGCGGTGCCGATGAGTCGGGGCACGGTGGCGATGTTCTCGGCAATGGTGCGGTGCGGCATGAGTCCGCCGGCCTGCATGACGTACCCCATGGAACGGCGCAGCTTATGGGGGGCGACGTCGGCGATGTTGCGGCCATCGACCTCGATGATGCCCGACGTCGGATCCACCATGCGGTTGATCATCCGCAGGGAGGTGGTCTTCCCGCAACCGGAGGGACCAACGAAGACGGTGATGGAGCCCTCGGGGATCTCCAGGTTGAGGTCCGAGACGGCCGGAGCACCGCCGTCGTACTGTTTATTGACGTTCTCAAAGCGGATCATGGACGGCCCCCGTCGACGTGGTGGTGGTGGTGGTGGTGTGCCTTCACTGCCCAGTCGACCCTGGAGGTCCGCTCCAGCCGGGACAGGTCTTCGAGGTCGAACCATCCGGCCTGCGAGGTGGTGCCGTCGACTTCGAATTCCAGCTCGCCGCCGGTGATCTCGGCGGAGTAGAGCACCGCGACGTTCTGCAGCGGTTTACTGGTCGGGTGCAATCGGGATTCGGCAGGAATATGTCCGGCATCCACGTCGAGCAGACCCGTCAGGCGCACGTCGTAGCCGGTTTCCTCCGAGACCTCGCGGACCGCCCCGTCCTCGATGGCCTCTCCGAGTTCGACGCCTCCCCCGGGCAGCGTCCAGCTGGGGGTGAAGCCCGGAATCCGAGAACGCATATCCCACAGGGCCAGGAGGATCTTGGATTGGCGGACCACCACGCAATAGGCGGCCAGCCGCGTATCGAAACCTGTGTCCTGCTCTCGGGGCGCAGTGCTCATGGCCCCAGCGTACTGTGCCCGGTGGGCCGCGCTCCGCGAACCCGGCCGCATGTGGTGGAATATTGGCATGTCTGCCGCCAAGAAGCCCTCAGGAAACACCCCGTTGGACGAGGTCGACCGTGTGCTGATCTCCGAGCTGCTCGCCGATGCACGCATCAGCAATGCGGCGTTGGCCCAGCGGGCCGGAATCGCTCCGTCGACCGCTCTGCTGCGCACCCGCCAGCTGGTCGAACGCGGGATCATCGAGGGCTATCATGCCCGGCTGCACCTACCAGCCGTCGGTCGCAGCGTGCAGGCGTTGATCTCGGTGAAGTTGCGGATCCACGACCGCGTTCAGATCGACAGGTTCACCGGCGGGGTTCCGCAGTTGCCCGAAGTCCTTTCGATGTTCCATGTCTCCGGTGGCACCGACTACCTGCTGCATGTCGCGGTTCCTTCGACGGAGGCACTGCGCGATTGGGTGTTGGACAACCTGGCGACCGATGAAGCCGTCGGCCATACCGAAACGACGCTGGTCTTCGACCACGTACAGGGCCAGGCCGGCCCGCTCTGAGGACCTAGGCGGCGTCGGGCTGCCGGTGTGCCAGCACGCTGATGGCCACCGCTAGGCAGCCGGCGGCGATGATCCCGGCGAACCAGGCCACCGCTGCGGGCAAGCCGATGAGTCCGGCGACCAGGCCGAGGCAGAGCACGGGGACGGCGCTGCCCAGGTAGGTCACCACATACACGGTGCTGATGACCTGGGAGTGCCGGGCGGGTTCCACCGCCAGTGCGACGTCGTTGAAGGCCGTGCGGAAGGCTGTGCCTTGTCCGGCACCGGCGAGCAGGCTGGCGGCGATGAGTAGCGGCAGGCTGCGCACCGACCCGGCCACGGCGATCAGCACGATCCCGGTGGCCATGACGGTCAGTGCCACCGGCAGCAGCTTGCGGTGCGAACGTCCCAGCAGTTGGGCTGCCGCCGAGGCCATGAGGGTCAATGCGGCCAGCGTCCCGATGCCCAGCATCGAGGTGATCCCGAACAGGTCGGCGAAATAGCGGGGGGCCAGCGAGAGTCCGAAGCCGAAGAGCGCGAAGCTCAGGAATCCGATGGAGGCGGCCCGCCGGAACTGCACGCGGGCGTCGGCGACGGGGCCCAGGCGGCGCGGGCGCAGGGCCTTCACGGCAGCGGCACCGGGGGCCGGGGCCAGGGCGGGCCGGGCATGCAGCGCCCACAATGGCACCAGCACCAGCACCAAGGCGAAGCCCAGAAGCAGGAACGGGGTGCGGTCCGGTCGGGGCAGGACGCCCAGCGCGCCCCCGAGCAACGGGCCCGCGGCCACCCCTGAAGACGAGGCCAACAGGGTCAGCCGGCTGGCCCATTCGGGGTTGCGTGGCAGTAGCTCGCGCAGGGCGGCGCTGCTGGCTCCCGTGCAGAGTGCGACGGCGGCCCCCTGCAGGATGCGCCCGAAGATCAATCCCCCGAGTCCGGAGGCCATGCCGAAGACCAACGCGCCGGCCAGGCCCACGAGCACCGCGACCACTAGGGCGGCCCGGCGGCCGATGTGATCGGACCAGTGCCCATAGAGCACCAGCCCGGCGATGAGAGCCAGCACGTAGGAGGCGAACGCCAGCGTCACGGCGAAGGGACCCAGACCGAGCCGCTCCTGCAGCAGCGGATACAGCGGGGTGGCCAGGTTCGCCCCGATGAGCAGGAGCGTCATGGCCGCGAACGTCAGCAGCAGGCGGGCCTTCACCGAGGCATTCCAGCCGCGCTTCGGGGCGGTGGGGCGGGCGCGCATGCGCAGTTCGCTGATGACGGTCACGAGGCCTCACAAGGTGGGTTGGGCGTTGGTGGTCCGAACGGTGGATATCCCGATTTGACCTTCGAGTAATCATTCTGGGCGAGGATGACCCCAAATACTGCATGGTGGAGTCCAGAATTGATGAAATTGATCAAAATCCGGTGTCGATGTGATCTACTGGGATGCATCATGGCTACTTTTGATGAACTCGAATTGCGTCTGGTACTGGCCCTGCTCGAAGAACCCCGGGCGCAGATCGGGGACCTCTCCACCACACTGGGGGTCGCCCGGAACACGGTGCAGTCGCGGCTGAAACGACTGGACAGGACCGGGGTGCTGCGCCACGGCGGGCGGGAAGTCGATCTGGCGGCGCTGGGCTTCGACGTGCTGGCCTTCATCACCATCGAGGTCTCCCACCGCGAGCTTGACGCCGTCATCGCCGCCCTGCGCACCCAGGAGCAGGTCCTGGAGGTCCATGAAATCTCCGGGCGCGGTGACGTCTGGTGTCGTGTCGTCGCCCGGGACACCCACCATCTGCAAAGCCTGTTGCGCTCGATCCTGCGCATGCGTGGGGTGATCCGCACCGAAACCTCCCTGGCTTTGAGCGAACACATCCCGTACCGCGCCGAACCGCTGCTTCGGCACCTCGCCGGAGCGGGCAGGCACTAGGCTGGAAGGCCACCGGCCACCCGGGAACGAACGAAACGCAGAACTTGGGAGAATCAGGTACTTGTCGGCATTGACGCAGCGGCTGCAGGAGATTTCCGGCATGCCGCAGCCGGACCCGCTGGCCTCGCCCGCCACCGCCCATGGCTGGCTTGAGCTGGCCTACGACCGCGCCTACTCGGAGGACCATCCCGGTGCCGCCCGTGCCGCGGCCGCGGGACTAGATATTCTGCGCCCCCTGTTGACCGGCGCCCCCACGACTCCGGGCCCGGACACCGGTTCCGCCCACGACGAGGAGTCCCCCGCCCTCGAGACGGCCCTGTCACTGCTCGGGGTCCTGGCCTCGGTCCAGCAGCTCGACGGCAACATCTCCGACGCCGAGGAGGCCGCCGCCCGCCGCATCGTCCTGTTGCGCTCGGCGGAACGGACCCATCAGGCAGATCTCGAGGAACATCTGGGAGGGCTGCTCTTCCGTGAGCCCCGCCCGGAGGAAACCGCGATCCTGCAGGCAGCCCTGGCCACCCATGCGGCCTCGGGGGCCAGCGCCGACGTCCTGGCCGATGCCCGGCTTCCCCTGGCGGTGGTGCGTTTCGAAGGCGGCGACGAATCCGCGCTCGAGGAGTTGCAGCGCTGTGCCGACGACTACCGTGATGGCGGCCGCCCGGAGAGTGAAGCCGGGGCACTGTTGTATCTGGCCCACGGATTCGCCAAACACGGCAGGCAGCCCGAAGCCATCGAGGCAGCCGACCGGCTGCTGGCCCTGCAGACCAACCTGGCGATGCGGGCAGCAATCTGGATGGTCAAGGCCTCCTGCCACCACGAATTGGGGCATCCGGTGGAGGCCGAAGGCTGCGCCGTGGAGGCATTGGAACTGTATTCCGTCACCGGTGAGATCGGAAGAGC
>RCNJ01000595.1_pt1 | contig 11637 bp, 11 predicted proteins | sample 2041171 | NCBI WGS metagenome assembly RCNJ01 (sample SAMN09708213, study PRJNA481090) | feces metagenome | biome: feces | host: Pygoscelis adeliae | place: Antarctica: Rookery Lake | collected 2010-03-01 | reverse complement strand
GTCTCCGCGCGCGGTCGTATCCCCACCGAGGTGCTTGAGGCCTATCACAAGGCGAACTAAATCTGAAGTCACACGAGGGCCCCGCCAAACATGGCGGGGCCCTCGTGTTTGCAAGGCGCTCGTGTTTGCGGATCCTTCGTGTTAGTTTCGGCACACAATATGTCCGGTTAGAACCACGGGAGACCCAATGCGCAAGGTGTGGCCTGCGATCTTATTCTTTGTTGCCGCACTCGGGCTCGTCGCGGGTGGTTCGTCCGCCGCGGCGGCCCCGTTGCCAGTGCCCCCGTCATTCTTTTCGGGTATTGGCCCCGAGTTAGTCAACCCGGGAGGCGACCTGCCCGGCGTCAATGAGTGGGGTTGCAAGCCGAGCGCGGCACACCCCAATCCGGTGATCGTGGTGCACGGCACCGCTGGGGGAGCCCAGACGAATTGGGGACCGGTGGCTCCCCGGCTGAAAAACGAGGGTTATTGCGTCTATGCCCTCACCTATGGCTCGTTGCCCGGTTCCCCCTGGCCCATCAGTGCTCTCGGCGGCGCCACACCGATGGAGGACAGTGCGGCGGAGTTGTCCGTCTTCGTCGACAAGGTGTTAGCCAGCACAGGCGCGGACGAGGTGGATTTCGTCGGACACTCCCAGGGCACTCTGATGCCGAACTACTACGTTAAGAAGCTTGGCGGTGCGGCGAAGGTCGGCCGCTACGTCTCGCTGGCTCCGCTGTGGCACGGCTCAGGCACGCAGAAGGGGGGCGAAATTTTCAGTGACAGCGCCAGCATGTCGGACGCGTTGAAGCCGTACTCGGCGGGGCAGATGGTGACCGGGTCCGAATTCTTGCAGGAGATGCACGCCGGCGGGGTCTACGCGCAGGGGGTGCAATACGTCAACATAATGACCCGGTATGACGAGCTCGTGCTGCCGTACACCTCGGGCTACCTCGAAGGCGCGAACGCCACCAACATCATTGTGCAGGACGACTGTGAACAGGACTTCTCCGATCACCTCGCCATCGCGGCGTCGGTGCGCTCGCAGCAGTACGTGCTCAATGCCCTTGACCCGGGCAACGCGAAGCCGGTGCCCTGTGTCTTCGTGCTGCCGCTGATCGGCTGATCGGCTGGCTCGATGCGGGGTTTTGCAGGCGAAAGGGCACTGTTCGCTGGTGGCGTACCGACGGTGGTAATGAATCGCTGACGTGCGGCGTTGGAACAGACAGAACCCAATTAATGAGTAAATGCGCGCAGGATCGATATCCGTGCGCGACCTAGGCAACTAGAGTGTGTTGTGGGGTGGTGGAACTGTTGCCGGTCAGTCGGTATGCGGTCGCCAGGCCATTGCCGCTGAAGCAACTGCCGTTTACCCAGCTGCGGAAGAGTGAGGGAGAGCAATGTTCGAGAGGTTTACCGACCGCGCACGGCGCGTCGTCGTCTTGGCTCAAGAAGAAGCCAGGATGCTCAACCACAACTACATCGGTACCGAGCACATTCTGCTCGGTCTCATCCACGAGGGTGAGGGCGTAGCGGCCAAGGCGCTGGAATCCCTGGAGATCTCTCTCGAGGGGGTGCGCAGCCAGGTCGAGGAGATCATCGGGCAGGGCCAGCAGGCACCATCCGGGCACATCCCGTTCACTCCTCGGGCCAAGAAGGTCCTCGAGCTCTCGCTGCGCGAGGCGCTCCAGCTGGGCCACAACTACATCGGCACCGAGCACATCCTGCTGGGCCTGATCCGCGAGGGTGAGGGCGTAGCCGCGCAGGTGCTGGTCAAGCTTGGCGCGGACCTGAACCGTGTCCGTCAGCAGGTTATCCAGCTGCTGTCTGGTTACCAGGGCAAGGAGGGCGCGGAGGCCGCAGCCGGAACGCGCAGTAGCGAGACAGGCACGCCGTCGACCTCACTGGTGTTGGACCAGTTCGGTCGCAACCTGACGCAGGCCGCCCTCGACGGCAAGCTGGACCCCGTCATCGGACGCGCGAAGGAAATTGAGCGCGTGATGCAGGTGCTGAGCCGTCGCACCAAGAACAACCCCGTCCTCATCGGCGAGCCCGGCGTGGGCAAGACCGCCGTGGCGGAGGGTCTTGCCCAGGCCATCGTCAACGGCGACGTGCCGGAGACCCTCAAGGACAAGCAGCTTTACACGCTCGACCTGGGCTCGTTGGTTGCTGGCAGCCGATACCGCGGTGACTTCGAGGAGCGGCTGAAGAAGGTCCTCAAGGAGATCAACACCCGCGGCGACATCATCTTGTTCATCGATGAACTGCACACCCTCGTCGGTGCTGGCGCGGCTGAAGGAGCTATCGACGCGGCCTCGATCCTCAAGCCGAAGCTGGCACGAGGCGAGCTGCAAACAATTGGCGCAACCACTATCGACGAGTACCGCAAGTACATCGAGAAGGATGCCGCTCTGGAACGTCGTTTCCAGCCCGTCCAGGTGGGCGAGCCTTCGGTCGAGCACACCATCGAGATTCTGAAGGGCCTGCGCGACCGCTACGAGGCCCATCACCGCGTCTCGATCACCGACGGCGCATTGGTATCCGCGGCGACTCTCGCGGACCGCTACATCAACGACCGGTTCCTGCCGGACAAGGCTATCGACCTCATCGACGAGGCGGGTGCCCGAATGCGAATCCGTCGGATGACCGCGCCGCCAGACTTGCGGGCGTTCGACGACCGCATCGCCGACGTGCGACGCGAGAAGGAGTCCGCGATCGACGCGCAGGACTTCGAGAAGGCAGCCAGTCTTCGCGATCAAGAGAAGCAGTTGATCGCTCAGCGGGCGGAGCGCGAGAAGCAGTGGCGCGCGGGCGACCTTGACGTCATCACCGAGGTCGATGAGGAGGAGATCGCCGAGGTCCTCGGCAGCTGGACCGGCATTCCCGTGTTCAAGCTCACCGAGGCCGAGACGACCAGGCTTCTGCGTATGGAGGACGAGCTCCACAAGCGCATCATCGGGCAGGACGAGGCCGTGGCGTCGGTGTCCAAGGCGATCCGCCGCACAAGGGCGGGGCTTAAGGACCCGAAGCGTCCGTCGGGATCGTTCATCTTCGCCGGGCCGTCCGGCGTCGGCAAGACGGAGCTTTCGAAGGCGCTGGCGAACTTCCTGTTCGGCGAGGACGACGCGCTGATCCAGATCGATATGGGCGAGTTCCACGACCGCTTCACTGCCTCGCGGCTGTTCGGTGCTCCTCCCGGCTACGTCGGCTACGAGGAGGGCGGCCAGCTCACCGAGAAGGTGCGGCGTAAGCCGTTCAGTGTGGTGCTGTTCGACGAGATTGAGAAGGCGCACCAGGAGATCTACAACACCCTCCTGCAGGTGCTCGAGGAGGGGCGTCTCACTGATGGCCAGGGCCGCACGGTCGACTTCAAGAACACCGTGCTGATCTTCACCTCGAACCTGGGTACCGCAGATATCTCGAAGGCGGTGGGCCTCGGCTTCACCTCCGACAGTGGTGAGGGCGACAACTACGAGCGGATGAAGCTCAAGGTCAACGACGAGCTGAAGAAGCACTTCAAGCCGGAGTTCCTGAACCGCATCGACGACATTGTCGTGTTCCACCAGTTGACACGCGATCAGATCATGCAGATGGTCGACTTGATGATCGGGCGTCTGGCGGAGCAGCTCAAGGCCAAGGACATGGCGATCGAACTCACCGACCTGGCGAAGTCCCTGTTGGCCAAGCGCGGCTTCGACCCGGTGCTGGGAGCCCGTCCGCTGCGTCGGACCATCCAGCGCGAGATCGAGGACCAACTGTCCGAGAAGATCCTCTTCGGCGAGCTGAACGCTGGTGACATCGTGCTGATCGACGTTGAGAACTGGGATGGCGAAGGCCAGGGTGACAAGGCGAAGTTCACGTTCGCCGCGTCCCCACGGCCGAGCGTGCTGCCGGACACCCCGGCTGACGCGCTGTCGACGACCGGTGCCGAGCCCACGGTGGATCCCACCGCTGAGTAGAGGTGTGACAACCAGTTAGCTGTTGAGAATAACGTGCGGGTGGCCACTAAGGTCGCCCGCACGTTTTTCATGGAGCCTGTAATCCCTACTGCCGCCTGGCCTTTTGGGTGAAGCCAGTGACATTGGCGCGTAAAGAGACGAGTATGGGGCTTATCCAGCGACAGCAGACTTAGAGAGGACAGCCATGCCTACACGTAGTGCACGCACTGATTGGACAGGAACTTTCGCCGAGGGGTCAGGCAAGGTGGAGTTGACCAGTTCGGGGCTGGGCACGTTTACCACGTCTTTCCCGACGCGTTCCGCCGACGACGCAAACGGGTCCACTAGCCCGGAGGAGTTGATCGCGGCGGCGCACTCCGCCTGCTATGCGATGCAACTCTCGGCCGTTATCGGCGACGCCGGCGGCACCCCAGTCGCGCTCGACGTTACTGCGGACGTCACCCTGGGCGCCGATGACCCCGGCTTTAAGCTGACGGGTATCAAGCTCACTCTTCGCGCTGAAGTCGAGGGCTTGGACGCGGAGGGCTTCGCAAAGGCGGCGGAGCTTGCGAAGCAGATGTGCCCAGTGAGCAAGGCGTTGACTGGCGTGGAGATCACGCTCGACGCCGAAATGGTGTAGAAGCCCAGGGACTAGATAGCGCAGGGATTAGATACACCTGGGACTAGACATGCAGAGAAGAAGCGGTGCGGGCATCTCAAACGGGAGGTGCCCGCACCGCTGCGTTGTACTAGAGGTCAGGAACCCGCGATGACCTCTTGCACAACCTCGAACTCGAGAAGCGCGGCGCCAGTCGCGACGGGCTTGCGCTGCTCGCCGGCATGGGCGGCCTTGGCGCGGCCGCCGGACCATTCCTGGAACGCGGCCTCGGACTCCCACTCCGTCACCACGAAGTAGCGGTCCTCGCCCTGCACCGGCCGCAGCAACTGGAAGCGGATGAACCCGGGCGAGCCCTCCACTGCTCCAGCCCGAGCGGCGAAGCGTTTCTCGAGCTCGGACCCGGAACCGGCGGGGATTTCGATGGCATTGATCTTCACGACAGTCATGGCGTCGAGGATACCGGCGCGGACAATGAGGCAGCCGAAGTGTTCGCTAGATTGGTCGGCCGTCGTGGCGTAACGTTACGAAACCGTGGACAACCGATCACAGGAATTCGACAGGCTAGGGGTCAGCGACTGGGGCGGTGCCGGACGTCCGATACTCCTGCTGCATGGGCTGATGGGCCGTGGCCAAGCGTGGCACCCGCATATGGATTGGCTGCGCCAATACGGCCATGTGTTTACAATCGACGCGGCTTGGCATCGGGGTCGCGGGGTGACCGAGGAACCCGACGGGCAGAACCTGACCACCGAGAGATTCGTCGCAGACGTTGCCGCCGCGCTGGAGGCGATCGGGAGCAGCCCGGCCGTGGTCATCGGCCACTCGATGGGCGGGCTGCATGCCTGGTGCCTGGCTGCGGCACGCCCCGATCTCGTCGCGGCGATCGTCGTCGAGGACATGGCACCGGACTTCCAGGGCCAGACCACGCAGCCGTGGGACGCGTGGTTCGACAGTTGGCCGATCGAGTTCACCGATCGGGCACAGGTGATCGGCATGTTCGGCGAGGTCGCTGGCAGGTACTTTCTGGACTCGTTTGACCGCACTGCGGCGGGCTGGCGCCTGCACGGAGAGATTCTGCACTGGCGGGACATCGCACAGCACTGGGGAACGCGAAATTATTGGCAGCAGTGGCAGGCCGTGCTGGCCCCGGCCCTCCTGATCGAGGCGGAGTTCTCGCTGGCGCCAGCAGGTCAGATTGAGCGCATGGCGCAGGTGTCGCGCGCATCGCGCACCCGATACATCCGCGTCAACGGCGCGGGTCATCTCGTGCAGGCAGACGCCCCAGAGATCTACCGCGGGGCGGTGGAGGCGTTCCTATCGGAGGTCCTGGACTAGCTTCGGCGGGCCGCGTGACTTAGATCGCGGCGGGTGATTCCTCGCCTGGTAGCGCGAACAATCCGTCCGGCGTCTGCTCAATCAGGCCGTCCACCAGCAGGGAATCGAGAGCGCGGTCGCGCTGGCCCGGGTCTACGGTCCACGCGAGGTCCATCAGCGACCGCTGGACCGGGCCGGGCGCGTCGCGCAAGACATCGAGCAGGCGACCACGGGCTTGCCGATCGGTGCCCTCAAAACGTTGCGTTGGCCGCTTTGGACCGTCATAGTTCGGGAAACCCGCGGTTCGCCAAGCGCACTCGGGGAGCGGGCAATTACCGCAGCCGGGTTTGCGTGCAGTGCAGATTAGTGCCCCGAATTCCATCAGGGCCGCAGAGAACCGCGCCGCGCGGGACTGGTCCACCGGCAGCAACGCGGCGACGTCGGCCAGATCCCTGGTGGTGGAGGCTGGGCCCGGGTCGCCCTGGCCGTGCACCGTGCGGGCGACGACGCGGCGGACATTGATATCGACCACGGGGACGCGCTGGCCGTAGGCGAAGCACGCGATCGCACGGGCGGTGTAGGCACCGACGCCGGGCAACCCCAGTAATGTGTCGACGTCGCAGGGCACAACGTCGTTATGGCTGCTGGCGAGAACCCTGGCGCACTCATGCAGTCGCAGCGCGCGGCGTGGGTAGCCAAGCTTGCCCCATGCGCGCAGGACCTCCGCGGGACTCGCGTCAGCCATCGCAGAGGGGGTGGGCCAACGCTTAGTCCACGCCAGCCAGATAGGCAGCACACGTACGACGGGCGTCTGCTGCAGCATCACCTCGCTGATCAGGATATGCCAGGCCGGGGTTCCGGGCAGCCGCCAAGGAAGGTCTCGGCCATGGTCGTCAAACCAGGTGTTGAGCACCTCGACTTCGGGGTGCTGTGTGCGTCCCACCAACCTGCTTTCCCCGTTCCTACTGGTCAGTAACTGTTCTCGCGCGAATCCAGACCCGTCGTATAACCCATCCCGGCGAAAGACTGGATGCGAACCGGGTTCATACTCAAGGCATGCCTAACTCCACACCAACCTCTGCATGGCAGGCTCTCATGCAGGGTAACCGTCGCTTCGTGTCCGGCGCATCGATGCACCCGTCCCAAAGTATCGAGACGCGGAACTCGCTTGTTAACGAGCAGAACCCCACCGCGGTGATCTTTGGCTGTGGTGACTCGCGGGTGGCCGCCGAGATCACCTTCGATCAGGGCCTCGGCGACATGTTCGTCGTCCGCACGGCCGGGCATGTCATAGACAGTTCGGTGCTTGGCTCAATCGAATATGCCGTGGAGATCTTGGACGTCCCACTGGTTGTTGTGCTCGGCCACGATAGCTGTGGCGCGCTGTCGGCCACGCTGGACGCGTTGGACCAGGGAGTGGTCCCTGGCGGCTTCATCCGCAGCGTCGTCGAGCGGGTGATCCCCTCGGTGCTCATCGGTCGCCGGGAGGGGTTGACCACGGTCGATGAACTTGAAGGACGGCACGTCATGGAGACCGGGAAATTGCTGATGCAGCGGTCCAGCATCATCTCGGACAAGGTCGAGAAGGGTGAGTGCGCTATCGTCGGCGTCACATACACGCTGACCGACGGGTGCATGAAGTTACGCGATGTCATCGGCAATGTGGGCGAAACCGCAAGCTGACGCTGGCGACACGCCGTACCCGGTCCAACCTGTAGCGGGCACGCTCGCCTAACGTTGGGCCCGTGTTGGAACCTCAGGGCCCATTGCCCGAACAAGTCTATTGGCGCAGACGCGCTGTTGCGATCGGCGTAGCCGTCGTTGTGTTGATCGTGGTCATCGTGCTCTTTGCCAGTCAGTGCGGCGGGACGGACCCGGTCGTCGACGACACCGCGAGGTCGACGACGCCGGCGGCACCGTCGAGCACTACCGCGAAAAGCACCACGAAGGCACCGGCGGCGACGACTGCCGACTCGTCGGAGGCTGAGAAGGCGGAGCAGGACGAGGCCGCTGCCATAGAGCAGGGGCAGTGTCCGGATTCGGCGATCGGCATTACCGTGTCCTCGGAGAAGCCCAACTACGAGGTGGGGCAGCAGCCTCGGTTCTTCACCACGATCACCAACATCGGTAACGTACCGTGCGCCAGAGATCTCGGCGACGCGGTGACACCCAACACCGTCACCACGCTCGATGGGCAGACCCGGGTGTGGTCCAGCACCGACTGCTTCCCCGGCGGCGAGAGCCGGATTGTCACGCTGGAACCAGGTAAGCAGGAGCGGACGCAGATCGACTGGTCCGGGACCACCTCTGACGAGGGGTGCGTGTCGCCGCGGGAACCAGTCGGACCCGGTGCCTACGCGGTGACCGCGTACAACGGTGGCAAAGCTAGCGCACCGGAGACCTTCAATATCGGCTAGACCAATCACGCGCGCGTCGGCTTGTAGCCCATTGCGCGTGTTAGCTGAACCGCTCCGCAATGCCGGCTTCCGCGAGTCTGGATAGACCCTCTCGGATGTGGCGAGACCACAATTCGCCGATGCCGTCGACCGAGTAAAGGTCTTCGGCGGTAGTAGCAAGCAGATTCTGCAAGGTGCCAAACGATTCCACCAGACGGTCCACCTGGATGTACTGCAGCCTGGGGATACGTGTGAGCAGGCGATAACCGCGAGGCACCAGTGGCGCGTCCAGAGCCTCGATAGTGGGGGTGTAGCCGAAGGTCCGGGACAAGGTCGTCAAGTCCAGGAGATCCGCATCCGTCAGCTGATCGATAGAGTCGAGGGTCGCGCGCACGGCCTTGCTGTCGGGGCGGTCTTCGCCTGGCAAGTAATCGCGGACGAGTAGTTCGCGGGCGGTGTCCTTGCTGCCGACCAACTCCTCGAGCTGCAATGCCAGTTGGCGGCCATCGGTGCCGAGCTCGACAACGTTCTTTTCGATCTCCTGCGATAGCCGCCGCACCATCTCGAGGCGCTGGACCACGGTCAGCGCTTCCCGCAGGGTGACGAAGTCCTCGATCTCGCTAACAGACAGTTGACGGTTGACCTCGTCGAGTCGGGTGCGATAGCGCTCCAAGGTTGCGACGGCCTGGTTGGCGCGAGACAAAATCGTGCTTGATGTCTCGAGGACATGGCGGATGCCCCCGATGTAGACGCTGACGATGCTCATCGACTGGCTCACCGAGATCACTGGATAGCCGGTCTGAATCGCTGTGCGCTCTGCGGCGCGGTGGCGGGTGCCTGACTCCTCCGTGGGCAAGCTCGGATCGGGGACCAATTGCACGTTCGCACGCAGGATGCGGCTGCCGTCGGTGGACAACACTACGGCCCCGTCCATTTTGGATAGTTCGCGCATTCGCGTGGGCGCGAAACGAACGTCGAGTTCGAAGCCTCCGTCGCAGATGGACTCGACCAATTCGTCGTAGCCGAGCACGATCAGCGCGCCAGTCCGGCCGCGCAGTATTCGCTCAAGCCCCTCGCGCAGCGAGGTCCCAGGGGCCAATCTGGCAATCGTGTCCCGGAGCCCCGCGGTAGTAGGGCCGTGGTGGTCCATTGCTCCATCCCTCTGTGTCATTCCTCTGCGTCACCCCCCCTGTGTCATTTCTCTGCATCATTTCTCTGCATCATTTCTCTGGGGCACTGAAGAGTGTGGCAAGCCGCCCTTGGGGCGGGCACCGCCGCGGTCGAACGATTTCGGTCCCAGATCCGTGAGAGGGCGCACATGCTGAAGGGGTGGCCGTCGATCGAGGATGTTTCACGATTAGATTACTCACTCATGAGTAGTACATGGACCGTACCCGTGGATGCCGCGCTCCCGGACAAGCATCCGAAGTCACCCCCGGCAGGCACTGCGCTCCAACCTCATTGGCGTGGCTGTTTCGGCTGCCGTCCCAGGGAGGCCGGGGGCATGGGTACGGAACTGATGATCGGCGAAGGATTGGGCCTCATCGCGGTATTCGATGTGACAGAGGAGTTCGAGGGCGGGCCCGGGGTGATCCATGGTGGGGTGCTGAGCGCGGCCTTCGACGAAGCGATGGGAAGCACCTCCGTTCACCTGTACACGCCAGTGGTAACCGCGCATCTGGAGGTCGATTTCGCCAAGCCGATCCTGCTGGGCAGCCGTTTGGAGATCCGCGCCCGCATTGTCGGCATGCTTGGCCGGAAGTTGTATACGGACGCGGCCGCATACGTCGATGGCAGTGAGGAACCGGTGGCCACTGGGCGGGCGCTGTTCCTGACTATCAATCCCGAGGAACATTTCAAGGCCTCGTCTGGATTGTCGTCGCGGCTCTGAGCCTGGCGGGTGCCGGGTCAGGCCAGCGCTAGGTGGGGTTGGCCCGATAGTGTGGCTAGCCCGTCAGCGCCCGCAGGGCCAACCCCAAGTTGTCGGCCTCCAGCCGGCGCACTCCGGCTGGCAGGGTGCCGGCGCCCGCCGGGATCAGGGCTGCCTTGAATCCCAGCCGGGCCGATTCTGTGACGCGCCGGTCAACGCCAGCGACACGCCGAACTTCTCCGGCTAGTCCGACCTCGCCGAGCACCACAAGTCCGTCCGGCAGGGCGCGATCGATCGCTGCCGACGCGACCGCCATCGCGATTGCCAGGTCCGCGGCAGGCTCGGTCACCTTCATGCCGCCGACCGTTGCGACATAGACATCCTTGTCGGAAAGTTTGACGCCGCAACGCTTCTCCAGAACCGCAAGGATCATGGAGACTCGGGCGGAGTCGAGGCCGCTGACGGCTCGGCGAGGTGACGGCGTGCTCGAGGTTGCCACCAGCGCCTGCACCTCGCCGAGGAGCGGTCGCTTGCCGTCCATGGTCACAGTCACCGCGGTGCCCGGCACATTCGCGTCCCGGTGGTGCAGGAACAGGCCAGACGGGTCGCTGACCCCGACAATACCGCTGTCCCGTAATTCGAAGCACCCGACCTCGTCGGCTGCGCCAAACCGGTTTTTGATTCCCCGGACCATGCGCAGCGTCGAGTGCTTGTCGCCCTCGAAATGCAGCACCACGTCCACCAAGTGTTCCAGTGCGCGCGGTCCAGCCACCGCGCCATCTTTGGTCACATGTCCTACGAGCAGCACAGCGACCCCACGGGTCTTGGCGAGCGTGGTGAGGGCGCTCGTGACTGCCCGCACCTGCGTCACGCCACCGACGACGCCGTCAACATCGGAGGCGATCATGGTCTGCACAGAGTCGACGACCAGCAAGGACGGGCGTACCTGGTCGACGTGGCCGATGATGGTGTGCAGATCGGACTCTGCAGCCAGCATCACCTGCTCGTGGACTGCCCCAGTGCGTTCCGCCCGCATGCGTACTTGCCCCGCGGACTCCTCGCCGGTGATGTAAAGGGCGGGGCCTTGGTCCAGCCGAGCCCACTTGTGCACGACCTCTAACAGCAACGTAGATTTTCCGACCCCCGGCTCGCCTGCGAGCAGGACCACGGAGCCGGGCACGATGCCGCCACCGAGAACCCGGTCAAACTCGTCCACTCCCGTCGTTCGATAGTGCGAGGTGGTCGCGTCGACTTGGGTGATAGGCACTGCTGGGGTGCTGGGAAGCATCGTCGCGTGGCCTGCTGCGGACCGGCCTGCGGGCACGGCACCGGGCTGCACGATCTCCTCTAGAGAACCCCAACTTCCGCAGTCGGGGCAGCGCCCGAGCCACTTGGGCGCGACATGCCGGCAGTCGGTGCAATGATATGAGCTCTTTTGCTTGGCCACAGCGGCAGCTTAGGGCCAGGGTCAGACAACTCTCAGCCAGCCGTGTGGCACGGGATTGCTGAAAGCACTGACTC
>RCNJ01000594.1_pt1 | contig 11641 bp, 11 predicted proteins | sample 2041171 | NCBI WGS metagenome assembly RCNJ01 (sample SAMN09708213, study PRJNA481090) | feces metagenome | biome: feces | host: Pygoscelis adeliae | place: Antarctica: Rookery Lake | collected 2010-03-01 | reverse complement strand
TTACCGTGGTCAACGTGACCTATTGTTCCTATATTTACATGCGGTTTATTTCTTTCGAAAGTTTCTTTACCCATTTTTAATTTCCTCCTCTATATTATCTATGTTTTAACTTAAGAAGATTATTTAAGAATTTTTATAGCTGGAGCCCATAACCGGAATCGAACCGGTGACCTCTTACTTACCAAGCAAGTGCTCTACCGACTGAGCCATATGGGCATCTACTGTTTAAATCATTTTACTACTTGATTTTAATAATGTCAACTATAAAAAACACTTTTATTTATGTATATTTCAAGACATTTCAAGTTCTAAACATCTCTCAAGTTTTTTCTTAACTCTTTGAAGTGCATTATCTATAGACTTATAATCTCTTCCTGACAAATTAGAAATTTCATCATAAGATCTTCCGCCTACATATAGCTTTAAAATTTCAAGTTCTAATCCGCTTAAAACTTCTCGTATTTTAGTCTCTATTTTTTTAACTTCTTCCTTACTTATTATAAGATCCTGGGGATCTGTAATCTTTATTCCCTCTACAATATCTATTAAAGTTTTATCTGACTCATCATCATATACAGGTTTATTAAGAGATATATATGAATTAAGCGGAATATGCTTTTGCCTTGTTGCAGTTTTAATTGCAGTTATTACCTGCCTAGTTATACAAAGCTCTGCAAACATTCTAAAAGATACTCCCTTGTCAAAATTAAAGTCTCTAATCGCTTTATATAAGCCTATCATACCTTCTTGCACTATATCTTCTCTATCTGCTCCTATTAAAAAATATGATCTTGATTTGGCTCCTACAAAATCTCTATACTTTCTTACTAAATAATCTGCTGCAACAGAATCCCCACTTCTTGCAATTTCTACTATTATCTCATCTTTCATACCTTCATATACTTCTGTCTCTGCTTTTTTATATACACTGAGTGCCAAGACTATATCCCCCTCTGATGTTATGTTTCATCCCCTATGAAATCATATTCACAGTCATTATATATTAACAAGTACACCGTAGTCAAGGCTATTTGCTTGTCTCAGTCAAGTTTAAAAGCTTTGCTAAAGTCTCTCCATCTAATCTTCCCATAATAAGATCATTTACTTGACTTTGCTTTTCACTATTTTTGTTTATATTCTTCTTAAATTGTTGAATTTCTATATTAAGTTCTCTAGCAGATATCCTAGTAGCTCCTCTGCCAAGTACAACTTGTTGTTCTACCCAGTCAGATGTTGCTACTGTAACTTTCTTAATCTTACCTATTTTACTTACTTCTTTTTCTATATATTGATCCGCTGTTTGATTTTCTTTTGTATATACAACCTCTACATCTTTTATTAACTCGTTTTTCTGTCTACTTCCTTTAACCATATGTGCATCAAATACCACTATAATTTCTACTCCTGTATAAATCCTGTATTCAGCCATGGTTTCAATAAGTTCATTTCTTGACTCGTCTAGGCTCACATCACTTATTGCTTTTAGATTTCCCCAACAATTTATTATGTTATATCCATCTACAAACATGTACTCCTTTTTTTTATACTTGTTTTTGTACCTCATGTCATCGACTAAACCCCTCTCTGTCTAACTACATCATAAGCAAGTATAGAAGCAGCCACTGAAGCATTTAGTGAGGAAACATTTCCTCTAACAGGAATCTTTACTAAAAAATCACATTTTTCTTTGACTATCCTACTCATCCCTTTTCCTTCATTTCCTATCACTAATGCTATAGGGCCTCTTAGGTCTTTTTCATAATAATAATGCTCACCATCTACATCTGCACCATAAACCCATATGTTCAATTTCTTGATTTTTTCTATAGTGTCACTTATATTTGTAACCTTAGCTACAGGTAAGTATTCTACTGCCCCTGCAGAAGTCTTTGCTACAACCTGAGTAAGCCCTGCCGACCTTCTCTTAGGTATTACCACCCCATGAGCTCCTGCACACTCAGCAGAACGTATTATCGCTCCTAGATTATGCGGATCCTCTATTTCATCTAAAATTATAATAAATGGGTCCTCATTTTTTTCTTCTGCAAGTAATAACATATCCTCTATAGTTTTATAAGTATAAGATTCAGCTATAGCTATAACTCCTTGATGAGATTTTGTATCTGCCATAGAGTCAAGTTTGGCTCTATCTATATTTTGAATTATTATATTTTTACTCCTAGCCATACCTACAATTTTATTTATGCTACCTTCTTTCGTACCTTTAGCTATAATTATTTTTTCTATCTCTCTTCCAGATTTTAGCGCTTCTAAAACTGGATTTCTACCTTCTATATAATTAGAGTTACTCATTTCTTTCACCTCTTTATATTTTTTTAAACGTCTCTCTAACTTCTTTGATTTTGCCACAAGTCATCTTACCTTCAGGACAACTGTCGTATAAACATCCTGGACCTGCATATTTAAAAAGTGTCGGTGCTACATTTTTAACTAACTTATACATCTCCATTGCTAATGTTCTTATCTCCCACTGCGCTCTGTTGCAACATCTGTTTTTAAAGAAGTTAAATAGTGATCTTGCATTCATAGTAAAAACTATTTTAGTTTCACAAGCATTAGGAAATAAGTACCTTGCGTCTTCTATGCTCATTTTTTCAGATTTTGATTTAGCTGATTTTTCATCTAATCCTTCACTTATAAACTTAGCAAACTTTTCTTTGAAAAGTATATCTACAATTTTTCCATAATTTTCTTGATCTTTTTCCATTGATTCTATGAATATTTCTTTTGCTTTCTTATTTCCTGATATAGCAGGTGGCACTATATAGTTAAACTGATCTAGCTTTACATATCTTTGTGATTGCTGAGAAAAGCTTGCCATTCTATGTCTAACTAATTGATGCGTTAAAGTTCTACTAACCCCTTCTGCCGCAAATGTAAATGAAACATGTTCTATAGGTGATTCATGACCTATACTCATAAGCATATTTATAAAGCTTTCTGTGTTTTCTTCAGTTAGTTTCTCTTCTATTTCATCTACTCCAACAGGCGAATAACAAATTTTAGCCGCTTTTGCTACTAAGTTCTCTGGATTGTCTGTATGATTTATTAACTTAACTTTTAAATTTATTTCCATCTTTATAACCACCTTTTGAAGTCTTAAATTTCTTCCATTATCATTTCGAAAACTTCCGTTAATCTATCATATCTTTTTAATAGATACAAAGATCCTATTAACGCTTCAAATCCTGTAGCATATTTATAGTCTTGCACATCAGCATTTTTAGGTATAGTCCCGGATTTTGCATTTCTACCTCTTTTTACTATATTCCATTCTTCTTCTGTTAATCTATCTTTTATTTTAAACACTATTTCTCTTTGACCTTTTGCTTTAACATATTTTATAGATGTTTTGTGAAGTTCATGAACTGATATTTTCTTTCTATTTAATATTAAATGCCTTATAAAAAGTTCATAAACTGCATCCCCCACATATGCAAGTTGAAGAGGCGAAAGTTGTCTAGCCTCTTTAACTTCTAGTTGTTCTAATAAGTTTTTTATCATACTCGTCTCCATGTTACGCCTTCTTTACTATCCATAAGAGTTATTCCTTTTTCTAATAGTTCATCCCTAATGTCATCTGATTTTTTGTAATCTTTATCATCACGTGCTTTATTTCTCTCATCTATTAAACCTTGTATATCACTATCTAATATTTCTTCTTTCTTAGATAATAATCCTAATACCTCACTTAACATATTTATTTTATCTAATATATATTTTAATGTTTCTTTAGATGTTTCCTTAGTTAAGTTTGTATTTGCATACCTAATCACTTCAAATAATGAAGATATTGCATCAGCTGTATTTAAATCATCTTCCATAGCAGAGTTAAAATCTTCCTCTAATTTATCTATTACTGATATGTTTCTATCTTCATTTTCAGTTTTTTCTGTGCTTTCATCAGAATCTATAAGTTCTTCTATATTTCTCTTTCCTGAATAAAGTCTATCAAGACCATTTTTAGCCTGTTCCATATTGTCTTCACTAAAGTTCATAGGGCTTCTGTAATGTGAAGATAATAAGAAGAATCTTAAAACCTCTAAATCATATTTCTCTCCTATTTCTCTTACTGTAAAGAAATTACCTTCGGATTTTGACATCTTTTTATTATCTATATTTATCATACCATTATGAAGCCAAAAATTAGCAAAAGGTTTACCAGTTAAACTCTCACTTTGAGCTATTTCGTTTTCATGATGTGGAAACTGAAGGTCTTCTCCTCCTGCATGAATATCCATAGTATCACCTAGATATTTTCTAGCCATCGCAGAACATTCTATATGCCACCCAGGTCTTCCGTCCCCCCACGGACTAGTCCATGAAGGTTCATCTGGCTTTACACTTTTCCATAAAACAAAGTCTAGAGGATTATTCTTAATATCACTTACTTCTACTCTAGAGCCAGATATAAGATCTTCTATATTCTTCTTAGATAATTTACCGTAATCTTTAGCTTTAGAAATATCAAAATAAACATCGCCCTGTGATTCATAAGCAAATCCTTTTGATATAAGTTTTTCTATAAATTTTATCATATCATCTATATGCTCTGTAGCTCTTGGATGTATAGTATCTTCTTCTTTTAGTAAAAGACCTTTAGCATCTATTTTAAATTCCTCTATATATTTTTCAGCAACTTCGTTTACAGTCTTTTTTTCTTCTATAGCTTTTTTTATTAATTTATCATCTATATCAGTGAAGTTTACTAAATACTTTACATCAAAACCTTTATATTCAAAAAATCTTCTTAATACATCAAATATTACTTGTGGTCTTGCATTTCCTACATGTATATAGTTATACACAGTTGGTCCACACACATACATTGTAACTTTCCCAGGTGTTACTGGTATAAACTCTTCTTTTTTTCTAGTTAATGTATTATAAAGTTTCATATTATCTCTCCTTTTTATTTTGAAGCTTAGCTAGATCTTCCTCGAGCTCTTTAATTTTATCCATCATACAAGAAAACTCGTGTGCTACTGGATCTGGTAGTCCTATTTGATCTAGGTCTAGATTCATTCCACCTTTACAAGATTTCACTTTTTTATTGTCCTTAACTACTATTCTACCAGGTACCCCTACTACAGTACAGTTTGGAGGAACTTCTTTTAAAACAACTGCTCCTGCACCAATCTTTGAATTGTTTCCTACAGTGAAAGGTCCTAGAACCTTAGCACCACTGCTTATAACAACATTATCTCCTATAGTTGGATGTCTCTTTCCTATATCCTTTCCAGTACCACCAAGTGTTACACCTTGGTAAATTGTAACCATATTTCCTACTTCAGCAGTTTCACCTATTACAACTCCCATACCGTGGTCTATAAATACACCTCTGCCTATTTTAGCACCAGGGTGAATCTCGACTCCTGTAAGAAATCTTGCAATATTAGAAATTATTCTAGATATTAAATATAATTTATTTTTATAGAGTTTGTATGTTAACTTCTGGATTATTACCGCGTGAAGTCCCGGGTAACAAGTTAATGCTTCTATACTGCTCCTCACTGCAGGGTCTCTAGTTTTTATAGCTTTAATTTCTTCTCTAAGATATTTAAATATATATATCCCTCCTAAAAACAATATAAAAAGCCGTCTCTTAATAAATATAAGAGACGGCTAACCGTGGTTCCACTCTAGTTGAGCAAATGCTCCACTTATATGTTATAACGGCACAACCGTCTTACCCTACTATTTTCAGGTAGAAGTTCAAAAGTGCACTTCGAAATATTAATACCTTAAGTCTTCTTACAGCTTATAAAAGACTCTCTCTTAAAGGACTAATAAAACTACTTTACTTTATCGTAACTTTTTATATATTACTAAAGATCAATTTTATGCAATTATATTATTTAATATATAGTCTATTCTCTTAATTATGTTGTCTTTACCTAAAACTAAAATAACCTTATCTATATCCGGTCCATGCTTTCTACCTGTTAATGCAACTCTAGATGGCATGAATAAATTTTTACCTTTTATACCTGTAGACTTTTGAAGCGTTTTCATTATTCCCGATGCAAAATCTTCATCTACTTTATCTATTTTTTCTAATTCTTCTTTAAAAGCTTTTAAAAGTTCTGGTACCGTTTCTCCTTTTAATAATTCTAGAGTTTCATCATCTTCTATTTTTATCTCATTATCAAAAATATATTTAACCTGTTCAGATATTTCGCTTATTACACTTAATCTATCTTTTACAATTGACACTAATGTTTCTACCCACTCATAGTCTTTTTCTACATCTTCTTGTGTAATAAATCCTGATTCTATTAAATAAGGTATAGCAAGTTTAGTTATTCTACTTACATCTGCTTCTCTTATATAATGTTCGTTTACCCAGTCTAATTTATCATTATCAAATACTCCACCAGTTTTTGATACTCTTTTTAATGAAAACTCTTCTATTAATTCATCTTTAGTAAAGAATTCTTCATTAGAATCTGGACTCCATCCTACAAGCGCAAGATAATTTATTAACGCTTCTGGAAGATATCCTTTTTTCTTGAAGTCTTCAACAGCTACATCACCGTGTCTCTTGCTCAGTTTTTTCTTTTCTTTATTTAAAACAGTTGGAAGGTGAACAAGTTCAGGCATTTCCCATCCTAATGCTTCATATAAATAAACATGCTTTGGTGCTGATGTAAGCCATTCTTCTCCTCTTATTATATGAGATATCTTCATTAGATGATCGTCTACTACTACTGCCATATGATAAGTTGGAAATCCGTCTGCTTTTAAAAGTACTTGATCGTCTATATCATTAGTGTTTATAGTTATTTTCCCTCTAACTATATCTTCATACTCTATATCTGTATTTTCAGGGAGTTTTAATCTAACTACATATTCCTCGCCATTTTCAATTCTCTTTAGTGCTTCTTCATTAGTTACTTTTCTACAGTGACCATCGTACCCTATAGTAAGGTTGTTAGCCTTCTGCTCTTCTCTTATCTCTTCTAGCCTCTCTTTACCACAGAAACAATAGTATGCCTTTCCATTATCAAGTAGTTGATCTATATACTTTTGATAAATGTCTAATCTCTCAGATTGAATGTAAGGACCATAATCTCCCTTTTCTACTATTTCACCGTCTTCAATAAATACACCTTCATCATGCATTATTCCAGACCATTCTAATGAGTCCATTAAGTTTTCTATAGCACCTTCAACGTATCTACCTTTATCAGTATCTTCTATTCTAAGTATATATTTTCCACCCTGATTTTTAGCAAATAGATAATCATAAAGCGCTGTTCTTAAACCTCCAATATGTAAATATCCTGTCGGACTTGGTGCAAATCTTACTCTTACTTCTGACATATATTTTCCTCCCTCATATTTTAAGTTCCTTATATATAAAATTGCACTAGAAATATTTCTAGTGCAATAATGATTTACAACATATATTCATTATATAATATAGTAGCTATCTAATTCAAGAGAGAATATTTAGTTACTTCCAAATAACTTATTAATTAAGTTAGTAAAAAAGTCACCTATCTTTTGAATAACTGATCTAAATTCATCAGAATTCTGAGTTAATTCTCCAAGTTTATTAGATATGTTTTTAATTTGTGACTTTATATCTTCTACGTTCAAATCTAGATTAGATATCTTCTCCATAAGTTGTGATATCTTTTCTTTCTGTTCTTCTGTAAGTGTTATATTAAGCTCTTCAGCTGATTCTTTAATTACTATTTCTATATCTTCTTTACTTTTTATATCTTTTTCAATTACTACTTCTTTTACTCTTTTCACAAGTTCTGCCGCTTCATCTTTACCTACATCTTGACCAAGTTCACCAGTCTTTGCAATCTCTTCATTAGCAACTTCTTTTTGTTGTTCACTTACATTTTCTCCTGTGGCATCCTCAAACGCTTTAATTATCCCTGTAAGAGCTGCTGTTCCTGAAACATTAAATGGAGCTGCAACTTTTACTTTTGCATCAGTTATTCCTGCAGTAGCAACTGCATTTATTACCATTTCTTTAGTTACCCAAGTAACATTATAAACTTCAGCTTCTATTCCCGAGCCTTCATTTAATATTTCTACATATGCTGATGACATAGCTCTTTCACCTATTAGGCTACTATCTACGTAGTCACCTAAATATTTTCTTTCCTCTGCATTTGTAACTTCTATTACTTTGGTATCTTCATCTGCTCCTAAAATATTTATAATTTGACTTCTTTGATCTTCATCTAGATCCTTACCTAAACTTACTACACTTTCTCCTTTAGCCATTACTCCTGTAGTAGTCAATACAATTACTAACAATACTAATAATGTTTTTCTCACAATATCCCTCCCTTTACTATTATATTATATAACAAATTACTCTTGTTTTAACAATATTTTTGAAATATTAATATATTAAAGAAATTTAAAAAGGTTTAAGTAATACAAATAACACGACTAATAAAATTATGTGAAATATCCACCACCAACCAGATAAAAATCTAAATTTAATTATTTTTCTTTTTGGATTTTTGTCCATATTTATATAGTTAACCCCTGTTTATTAAACTCTTCTCTTATTTTATCCTCTAATTTAGATACTTCTATTTCCTCTTTTTCTCTATCACTTCTAAGTGAATATTCTACTATATCTTCGTCTGCTTTCTTACCTACTACTATTCTTATAGGAGTACCTATTAGATCTGAATCTTTAAACTTAACTCCAGCTCTTTCTTTTCTATCATCTAAAAGTACCTCTACTCCAATATCTTTTAAATCTTTATATAGTTTTTCTCCTAATACCGTTTGTTCTTCATTTTTTGTATTTATTATAGTTATAGAAACTGCATAAGGTGCTACCGATAGAGGCCATATGATTCCATCTTCATCATAGTTTTGTTCTATTATTGCTGACATAGTTCTTGAAATACCTACTCCATGAGAACCCATGAAAATCTTACTTGCTTTTCCATTTTCATCTAAATAATTTGCACTTAGTGCATCTGTATATTTAGTTCCAAGTTGGAATATATTCCCTATTTCTATTCCTCTATCCATGTTTAAAGGGCTTCCACATTTAATACATTTATCTCCTTCTTCTACAAGAAGTAAATCTTCAACTACTTCTCCTTTAAAATCTCTATCATAATTTATGTTTTTAATATGATAGTCAGTTTTATTTGCACCAACTATAATATTTTTCATCTCAGTTATACTTGAATCTATTAAGATTTTAACATCATCTGTTAATCCTATAGGTCCTGCAAATCCAACATCTGAACCTGTAACTCTTTCTACAATTTCGTCATCTGCCATCTCCATATCATGTTCTTGTGCTCCAAGCTCATTTATAAGTTTTACTTCATTTAACTCTCTATCTCCTGGTATTACTACAGCTACAACTTCTTCGTTAATTATAAATAAAAGAGTTTTTACAAGTTTATCTTCTGAAACATCTAACATCTTACTTAAGTCCTCTATTGTTTTTGCATCTGGTGTATGAACTTCTTCTTGCTCTAAGAGTTCTTCATCATTTGAAGCTACATTATATTTAAATGTTGCTTTCTCATCTGTTGCAGCATAGTTACAATCATCACAATAAACCATTGCACTTTCACCAAATTCAGATTGCGCCATAAATTCATGTGATCCACTTCCACCCATAGCTCCAGAGTCTCCCTCCACCACTTTGTAGTCGACTCCACATCTATTAAATATATCTTCATAAGATTTCCACATTTCATTATAAGACTTAACCATACCTTCTTCATTTAAATCAAAAGTGTATGCATCTTTCATTATGAATTCTCTAGATCTCATAAGTCCAAATCTTGGTCTTTTTTCATCTCTATATTTGTTTTGTATCTGATAAAGGCTAAGTGGTAATTGTTTATATGATTTTATATCATCTTTAATCATATCTGTAATTACTTCTTCTGCTGTAGGTCCAAGGCAGAACTCTCTATCATGTCTATCTCTAATTTTAAACATCTCAGGACCAAATACATCCCATCTACCTGACTCTTTCCATAATTCTGCAGGTTGTATAGCAGGCATAAGTACTTCTTGGCTATAGATATTATCCATTTCTTCTCTAACTATATTTTCTATCTTCTTTATTACTTTATATCCTATTGGTAAATAACTATAAACTCCTGAAACTAATTGTTTTATCATTCCAGCTCTAAGTAATAACTTATGACTTGGAAGTTCTGCCTCTGATGGTGTTTCTCTTAATGTGTGTAAGTATAATCTTGACATTCTCATAATTCTAGTCTCCTTTTAATATATTTAAACATAAAAAAACTCCGTCTCATAAAGGGACGAAGTGTAATTTCCGCGGTACCACCCTAATAAACCATAGTTAAAAAACTATATGTTTATAGTTTGCTCATAATTTTAACGATTTTAACCGTCTAGATCTACTTTGTTTCGGTCTAGAAGCTCAAAGATTGGTTTAGTATTTTAGAGGAATAGAAATCTCTCACCACTGATTTCTTCTCTTTTAATCATAAAATACTTACTATTTCCTTTCAAAGCATTTATATTTTTAATTAGCCTTAATTTTACTATGAACCAAAATCTTTGTCAAATTATCTATACTCTCTTTATTATACATACTGACTGTGCAGAAATACCTTCTTCTCTACCTTCAAAACCTAGTTTTTCTGTAGTAGTTGCTTTTACATTTATGTTATCTATGTCTGTTTCAAGAGCATTTGATATGTTTTTTCTCATATCCTCTATAAATGGAGCTAACTTAGGGTTCTGAGCTGCTATTACACAATCAATGTTTCCTATTTCATAGCCTTTATCTTTCATAGTTTCATAGACATGATCTAAAAGATCTATGCTAAATATATCCTTATATTTTTCATCAGTATCAGGAAAATGTTTGCCTATATCACCAAGTGCGAGCGCTCCTACTATACTATCTATAACAGCATGCACTAATACATCTGCATCTGAATGTCCATCTAATCCTTTCTGATGTGGAATTTCAAGACCACCAAGTATAAGTTTTCTATTCTTAACTAATTTATGTACATCATAACCTATTCCTATTCTCACTTTTTCATCTCCTCACTTAGTATGCTCTCTGCAATATAAAGATCTTCTGGTGATGTTATTTTTATATTGTCATAACTTCCTTCTATCATTTTAACTTTTACACCCAGCTTTTCAATTAACATGCTATCATCTGTAACAGTCCATTCTTCGCTTTTACACTTCTCATGAGCATCTAGTATAAGATTGTATGAAAAAGCCTGTGGAGTGTGAACAGCCCAAAGATTTTCTCTATGAGGTGTCTCTACTATGTTCAGTTCATCATCTACTATTTTTATAGTGTCTTTAACCTTAACTCCAGTAACACAAGCATCTATTTTCAATGTTTCCTTTATTATCTCATTTATTTCTTCTGTTTTTATAAATGGTCTAACGCCATCATGTATTAATACTATTTTTGTATCTTTATTGCATGCTTTAAGTCCATTATAAACAGAATCTTGTCTTTCTTCTCCTCCGCTTACTATGGATTTCACTTTCTTATAATCATATTTATCAACTACATTTATTCTGCAGTATTCTTTTTCATTATCTTTAGTTACTACTATTATTTCATCTATATTATCATTGTTTTCAAACTTTTCTATAG
>RCNJ01000593.1_pt1 | contig 11657 bp, 9 predicted proteins | sample 2041171 | NCBI WGS metagenome assembly RCNJ01 (sample SAMN09708213, study PRJNA481090) | feces metagenome | biome: feces | host: Pygoscelis adeliae | place: Antarctica: Rookery Lake | collected 2010-03-01 | reverse complement strand
TATTAATACGGGCTCAGAGTTTAGCTTGTCGAATACAGAACTGGTTGCTATTGCCTTTGTTACTCACGTTATCCATTAAATCCTAACATGATCGGAAACCCGACCTCCAGGATGGAAACCCCGGGTATACCCTCCCCAGAGAGAAACTACCCCTAGGAAGCAAGACACACCAGAGTGGAGGAAAAGGCCGTGTCCGGGATTGCTGGATTGTTTGGATTGCTCTAACAATCCAACAATCCAAGCAATCCCACCAAATTGCGATAGTATATAGAATTCAGTCATTTCCATAGCACTTAGGACCTCATGGTCAACTCATGCATTCAATTTGGAATACACAATTCATTCCAGGCAATTGGATTAAGGTGATTGAGCTTCAATAATCCCCTCTATTCCCAGTCCCCAGTGTTGAATACTAGGACTCCCGCCTTCTCTCCAAGTATCATCAGGAGAACTTGACAAGATAGAGGAAGCCTGAGCCGGTAGTTCTACGTCCGAAATTACTCGTCGTCACAGTTTGCTTCAACGGGATTGTTTGCGTCAAGGGGGTTGTTTGCTTCAAGGGGATTGTTTGCTTCATGAGGATTGTTCGCCGCAAAGGGTTGTTTGCTTCGAGGCGTTTGCCGTCATGGTTTGTCCCGATGCGTAGGAAAGCAAGCTGTGCAACGATGCCACATTTCCCACTATATATCCAGTGAGTAGTACGTAGCGATAGTCGAAATGGAATAACTGATTCAGGACGTCTAAAAGTTGTCAACCTATGTGTGACACCAGTGGCCGCCCATTTGAACACATCTCAACACAATTGCAGCATACGACGATTTGGAGAAACTGCAAGTCGACAGGTCGACTCGAACTCAGAGAAGGATTTGTATGCTATGTTGAACGGTATGGCTTCAACTGGTTAGTGTACTCGCTAATTATGTTGTGGATACAGTAAAAAACTTGGTAATTAAAAGCTACATTAGCTAATCATTTTCCTCAGATACTGTGTACCAATATAATAGCCTCTGAACCTAAACATTGACACTAGTAGTTTATGGGGTTGTGCAATGGATCGCTTATACACATATTTTTCTTTTCCACCTGCGAACCTTATATTATGCAATTCTTCCAAGTAACAGTCTAGTCTCGGTAATACGATATGCGGTATGCCAATATACTCGATAGTGCGATAATTTTCTCGGTACGGATTAATCTACCACACAATCCACGATATTTGCAATATTGACTCTATTCTCCATATTATCGTCTTATTGTGATACAATTATTGAATTCGTACACTTCTCAGCCTCAATTTTGAGGTTACAGCTCAGCTACGAACAATTGAGCGAGTGGAACAAAAGTTGAAATCGTTAGATAGCAATAGCCGCATACAGAGTAACCTTGATGAGTGGATGACGTAATTAATTCAGTATGCCGATATATTCACTAAGACGATTTCCTGACGCGGGATAGATTACATCGTCTTACCGAGACTAGATTGTAGTTGGCAGCCTAGCGTGGCTCTTTATCGTGCCTCTCGCCCATTGTGCTCCATCCAGTGGCGCATAGTAGCCCTTTGATATTCCTACACTCTTCATTCACTTTCTCCTCTTCTCAACAGCCTCTCTAAGCTTGTTGATTACCTCCTTCGGATCCTTAGCCCCAAACACCGCACTCCCTGCCACGATAACGTTGGCTCCAGCATCAGCAGCCTGGTCTATCGTGTCAAGCGCAAGTCCTCCGTCCACCTCTATGTTAAGCTCAGGGTAGCGAGCGCGCAGCGCTGCTACCTTTGGCATCATATCAGCCATGAACTTCTGGCCGCCAAAACCTGGCTCCACAGTCATAACCAAGACCATATCCGGCCTCTCCTCCTTCCTTTCCGAGTCCAAAATCTCATACAGCACACTCACATCCGTGCCCGGTTTAAGAGCGATGCCTGCCTGGATTCCCTGTGCGTGGATATATGAGATGAGTTCGCGGGGCGTGGTGTTGCCGGAGATGTTCTCGGCGTTGGAAGGCGACTCCGCGGCGGAAGAGAACGCGGCTTCGTAGTGGAAACAGTACAGGTCGCAGCCGGCTTTGACGAATTCTTTTACCCATTTTTTGGGCTCGGAGATCATCATGTGGCAGTCGAAGGCGCCCTTTCCGAGGGTCTTGTTGCCGGCTAGGGTGACGCAGCCGGAGGAGGGGGATTGGGATTTCCCGCCGCAGCAGCCTGGGAGCGAGTTTTTGCATGGCTGTGGGCGGGCAACATGGCTTCTGATTTTGGTGACGACTGGCGGGCCTGGCAAACCGGTTAGCATAGATCTATTAGACACATGAGGAGGAGGGTTCAAAAATTCCCAATACAAATACCAAGTTTTTGGCAAAAAGGAAGGTGCAGGCAGAGGGATGGCGCACCGAAGGTGAGGTTTGGCACAAAATGCCCATCCATGATATCAACGTGCAGCCAGTCGGCACCTTGGGAGATAGTAGTGCTACATGCTTCGCCAAGGGCGGCAAAGTCGGCGGAGAGGATGGATGGGGAGATGATGGCTGGAGGAGACATTGTGGACTGCTAATCGGTTTACCGAGGTGCGGTGTAAAGTCCAGAATCAAAGAGGCGCAGGATGACACAAATGAGGCGCGAATTGGGTAGTAATTGGTTTGAGAAAATGTGATGAGTATAAGTGTGCGCGTACTGAAGCGTACTTAATGGAAGAAAGCGCGTAAACAGAGCGACGGAGGGGTAAATTGTGATGGTGGAGCTTTGGTGATGGAGCCAAGCAAACGTCACTGCCGAGACTGAGATCAGGCCTTAACTGCCACGCTCGCGGCATAAAACGTGTGGTGGCATCCTGGAATTAATACGACAGAAAGGGAAATTATAGGCGCTTGCTAGCGCAACCTTAATTAGCAAGGAGTCCTCACTTCAACCTCGACTTCCACAACATCAACATCATTCAACCTTAACAACATCCAGAATCTTCGACTCTGAGTCATACAAGACGAGAGTTTCACTGCCTTCAGACTATCTGGCGATAACTCTTCCTCTTTATTATGCGCATCTCCCGCCGCCGCCCGCGGCACGCAATCGTATGTTCTTCTGCCGTGTCACTTCTACCACTCCTCCATGCCCGTTACGCGCCCACCAAGCGGTTGCAGCCATCCTGGCCGTATGATTCGTCGACACTGAGCGGCTGCAACCACTAATGGCGAGCACAACGACATGGTTCGACCACACAGCCAAGGCAAGTGATCTTTTATTACTCTCTATTGCTTCGACTATCTGCAATATATTAACTGTGTTTTCCTCATTGGGCACCGTCGCTCGACCTGACCTCTCACAATGCTTGTAACTCGGTGCTTCTTTCATGATTTGCATCTTCTGCTGCCTTTGACGTCTGGCCATACCGGCGGCTCAAGCATCAAGTGCCGTTTTAGTCCAGGGCCTGACCATCGCATCGTCGAACGAAACGAGGACTTGCTCTCCTTGCCGCCACCAATTGGATGGCGCGCTACGCCGTGTAAGTCCTGTTGTAATATAACCGTGTTGGTTACCCAAGTAACTGCGAACCTCAATCCGTTCTCCTCCGTCTCGCTGTCGCCAATGTGGTTTTTGCGTTTGTCGCTTCGCACTCTTCGTTGATCGAAGCATTAACTATCGCTTTTAATACATTTTCACAACTATCACCATCACCCAGACGCTGTGCGTCGAGGTTCGAACGTTATTTCAAAACAAGCCGAGCAAAGCGCGACCTGCCGAGTCGGGCACCTTTGCAGATGGCTTATATCTTACCAGCTACGACTTATAGAGCGCCCTCACCAGTGCAGGTCACTAGGCCTAGGGATCGCCAGCTTAATACTATAATGGAGGATGATGAGGATGCGTCCATGAGAAATGACGGCGGGGAGGAGGAGGGGACAACAGGACGACGTAGATCGCCGTCCCCGTTGGCCCCAGGCTGGGCTGACTGGCGCTCACCTTTGAGCGACCACTTTCCAACTCCACGAGGTAACCACTTCATGTCTGCACCGATCATCCCCGACTCACCGGTGTCTTCCGTTGATGAGAGCGAATACTCAGGACAGTCATCGGGATGGACAAGAGATAGCATCGGAACTCATGCTACAGAGTTTGATGACCTCTATGACGTGTCTTCGGACGAGGACACTAAATACAACCGCGGCCGAAGGGCTTCTCTTGTTCGCACGTCTAGTGCACGCAAGCCGACAATCGTCAGCCGCATGTCAACCGGTTTGCTCGGCTTTAAAGCGAACCGCAACTCGCTTCCAGCACTTGTCATCCCAAGTGCCGACCATCAATGGGACACCATGAGCGGCTTCAAGAAGCTCCTCTCGCCAGTTCCACCAACACCACCACCAAAAGTCCCGATGTCCCCAGCAGTTCGCTCATATGTCGAGGCCCAGTCTGCCATCGCAGCGCCATCTCTCTCTGCCGCACCCTCTCTCGATGGGAGCTTGATGTCCGAGCAGTTGGTCTTATTGACAACACCGCCAACCCCAGACATGGGCAACGATGATATCCCAGACGATGGCGACCACTGGGGCGGCGTCCACCTTGCCCCTGGGGCCATGGCCACTCTCCGTGCTCTCTCCCACGAGGATGAGTACGAAGAGGAACAGCCAACCCAGATCATCGAGCTCCCACCAACGGATCCAGTGGTTGAGATGCAACAAAGCCCTCCGCCGATCAACACCGATATTCGCCGCGTCAACTCTTGCGTCTTGTCACCAGAGGGAAAGCGCAACATGGAGCATCTCACCGCCCTCGAAATTCCATCCCCAGGAGGTTTCTTCTCTAGCTTGTCCAATACTTCCCGCCACACATGGCACATCGTGCCTTACGGCCCAGAAGCCGATGCTCCGCCATCAAGCACGACGGCAGAGCATTTCTATAAGACGCCATGGACGGCCGAGCCATCCCAGTCTATCGAGCGCATCCTTGAGATCCATGAGTCCATGTCCGACGGCTGCCCAACCGCGCGCCCAGTACTCCTGAAGAACGATTCGGAAGAGACAATCAAAGGCTCCATCGACTCAACCACGACTGCCACCGCAGTGGATGATGAGATAGTAGCCACAGAAATCATTCCCGAGTACGACGGCAATTACGTCCGCGAACTCGAGAACGAATCCCTAGAGCACTTTGACCGCACGCACCTCTGGCTCTCTGCTCAGACGAGCTATCTCGAAGCTTTGATCAACCCTACAGAGTCCCACTCTGACGAAACAGCCCTCCAACGTCGCGGCACCATCGTCTCCCGCTCCAACACACTCAAGAGGACCGAAGAAGAAGAGGACACCCCACGCAAGAAAACAGTTCGCTTCTCCGAAGTTCCAGCCTCAACGCTCTCCCCAGGCATGTCTATAGTAACCGCCTGTCCCCTCCCGAAGCTCATCCGCGAAGAGTCCGCCTACCACCGCGCCTTCCGCACTCTTCTCGCGGCTTCGAGATACAGGGACGTCTTTGTCCATCGCCTGCCACGCTTCGAAGCTATTCAGATTTCGAGGACGAACTTCCCAGTGCAGTATAGGAATATGCTCCTGGGCAAGTTTCAGCTGTCCGTCCAGCCTTGCAGTGCCAAGAAGCGTATGTCCGCCAACGTGGCACGTGGTGACGAAGCCCCACTAGATGACCCTGAGAAGTTGAAGAGGGATAAGGAGATGGAGGCTAAGATGCAGATGGCTGCTGCGACTTGGTCGGTGCAGGCACAGAAAATGCTTAATGGCGGTCGTCTCATTTCTAGCCCGGTGGCGAAGAAACTCGCGAGGATTTCGGTCATGTATTCCGCGCCCACCGGTCCACCGCAGACGGAGGGTAATAAGGTGCCACGCGACAGGGCGAGGATTCTTGACCTCGGTGGTCAGGCCACTTGTGACTGGGCTTGGTATTGTGCACTGGAATACCCTGCTGCCAAAATTTACACTGTCCTGACCAAGTCCGCGAGGCAAACCGCAAACAGCAACATTCGTGGCCCAGCCAATCATCGTCAAGTAGCAGTCAACAAGCTCACCCGCCTCCCATTCAAGGACAACCAATTCGACCTTATCTCCGCTCGCAGCTTGTACGCACACCTTAAGTCCGTGGGTGGGGATGGAGAAGATGAATATCAGCTTTGTCTGGAAGAGTGCTTACGCATCCTCAAGCCGGGCGGATACCTGGAGTTCGGCGTCTTGGACTCAGATATCGTCAATGCTGGACCTCTCGGCTCTGCAAAGAGCGTAGAGTTTGGCTTCAGCTTGAAGACCCGTGGTTATGATCCAGTCCCAACACGCTCATTTATCGGCCGCCTCAACGACGCTGGCTTCTGCAATGTGAAGAGGGCGTGGACATTCCTGTCTGTCGGCCCACCACCGTCCACTCCTACCCTTCCCTCTGCGTTGAGACTTGACACTGGAAATGGTATGGAGGTTGCAAAGGTCGGTATCCTCGAGGCGATTGTTAAGGGAAGCACGAAGAATGCGGCCTTTATCACTGGTGTGGTAGGTAGCTGGGCGTGGGAGAGGTGGATGTTGAAGTTGCAGATGGAGATCGGTGTCGCCGAAGAGAACTTACTTGAGGGAGTTGGGGGGATCGTCGAGGAAGGACGCCGTTGTGGTAGCGGATGGAGACAAATGGTGGGGTATGCTAGGAAGCCTGTCAATGATGTTCTGGGGTGAGTGAATAGAGATGGAGGTGATCGTGGTTGTGGAGGATGGCGTTGGCGTTAGTTCTGGGGATAATGAATGGGAAGAGGGAAGAGAATAGACCCAAAGGGTATATAGTTGATTATAGTAGCATTGCGCGCGGGGCGCCTGCGTGTGGAATTGGTGTCAGCGTTTCATTTGTCTTTCATGTCATGAGCATGTATGTAAACAGCCAGCTTGACGGCTGCGCTCAGATGGGATAGGGAAGGAGCATTGATGTGCTGAAGTCATAGTTTGCTAGCCGTTTATGCCAATACCATCTACACTCATCTTGACGAAAAGCATTAACACCCTCGTGAACTTTGACACATGCATAGCCATGATCTTTCCATACTATCGCTGAACTGATGTCTTCGTTCAATGCCAATTGTCAAAAGAGTATGATAGCGATGAGTGATGCTCAGGGCCTCAAACACAATAACAGAAGATAGAAAGAACACTAGCATACTGCATCCTCTCATATGGTTTAGATCACTTAGATTACTGGAACTCAAATGCCTGTGTCTGTTCCTGACACATCAAGTAAATATCTCCGTCTTCGCAGTAAAGGGGTAACTTCATGTCATGTGACAGCGCGTTACATTGGAGTCCTTATCAGCATCCTTATCGTGTCGCGTCCTCAACCACGACTGCTCCCAGCGACAAAAGGCTGCTACACCCATCCAATACCTCAGTTCTGCCAATGGACTCCAGGTTATAGACAAAGAAACCGCCACCATGCAGGAAATCATTTGTCTGTTGAGTTCAAGTCCGCCGAGGTTGTCGCGGCAGCCTTCAAGAGACGCAGCGCCAGCACAAGCGACAGTGAGCGCTGAAGGGACGGAGACAGCGAGGTTTATGGAGAAGATCCCAGTGATGAAGAAGCAGACCGACTTCATTGAGCTGGACGACGAGGATTCAGATATTGAGCTGAGCTTTGATCCGAGGTTGAAGACAAGCTGTAACTTGGGGATATCTATAACACAGAAGAGCACTGCGACGATGAATATAGCAGTTGCTGCAATCAAGGAGAAGGATAATATGAGGACAATTAATGTGACAAGGCCTCTGTCCACGAATACTTCAGATCTCATTGCCGCCAAATCAACGGCAATAGTAACGGCAACCGAAAGCTTGGGATTCACCACAGAAGCAGAGAAACAGAAACAGACACAACGAGATTACGTCTTCCTAGACGACGACGAGAATTGGCCGAGCAGCAGTATCAATCTTGATAGCGAGTACTCGCTGCATATTGAGGAGGCTCGGGCGAGACCTGCCAATAGGGTTGGTAGTAAACTTGGAGCTGAGGTGATGGGTGCTGCCGCACCAGTTTCACCAGTTGGCAACCGGTTGGCCAAGACTGGGACACTTGATGGTGCCCAAGAGAATATGGAAAGGGGGAGAAGAAAAGAGGCAAAGGAGAAGATCCACGAAAATCTTGATGGCCTGTTCTCAGACAGCATAGATTTGGACAAGGAGTATTCACTACATCTGAACGAGGCGCGAGCGCGACCTGCGAACAAAGTTTTCAGTAAGTCTCCACCTAAATCGACAACAGGAGCCGCTTCACGATTACAGAATGGTTCACTTTCGCCGAAGTGCCCTCGGTGGACATCCGCTACCACAGCCGATGCATCCAATGTCACGAATGACTACAATGATCTCGACGATCCGTTCCCTAGCTCCATCAACCTAGAGCACCCGCTCCCAAATCGCACAACGAAAACATACTATTCAGACCCTTTCGCTGAGCCAGGCGACGACATGGGCGATTCCCCAGCTACCAAGCTTCCAGAGCTCCCCAAACCTCGAACCTCAAACCTCATGCAGCGTGCAACATCTGACGTGAGCTTGCTAGCCACGAACACGAATAACCGCCCTAACACCACCACAGCTGGAGCCGGTGCCAAGAAAGGAGTGAAACGCACAGCAACAATGGTTCTCGACAGCGACCCCATAACATTCACCTCCTCACCTGACTTCGCACAAATGGAGCGCGATCGAAGAAAGCGGAGAGACACATCACGGAAGAAACCTGTTGAGTTGTCTGATCTCGAGGAAGAGGCGGCGCCAGCCGCAAAGCTCCCTGCGTTGGCTGTGCTGGATAGTGATAGTGACGACCTACCCGAACTCCCACGGTTGGGTATGGGCGCTAAGAGATCGAATACGAGGGTCTTTGGGAGGGCGAGTAGCGATGTGAGCTACAACAAGACAGCGTCCAAGAGCTCGCTGTCGAAATCACTAGCGAGATCGACATCTCTGGCAAATCCTGCGACGAAAGGTGCTAATAAACGAGTGCCCAAAACAGCGGAAGAAAAGGCCGCCGAAATTGCAGCAAAACACGCAGCGAAAGAGGAAGAGGCGGAGAAAAGAAAAAATATCAGAGAAGAGAAGGCACGAGATAAAGTCATAGCCGCGGATCTCGCAAAGGTGAATACGCTGAAGACGGATAAGAAGAAGAGTACGCCGGAAATGGTTGTGATTTTTCCTATGGAGATGGATGAGAAGCTGAGGGAACAAGCAGAACGATTCCTAGGCAAGCTTGGTGTCGAGACTCGACCTTGGAGAGGCGCCAATGTAGCTGGTGGAGGAGGGGTGAGGAATGTGGTGAGGTGGAAGAGGAAGGTTGAGGCGAAGTATGACGAGGATGCGGATATTTGGCGGCCGGTGCCGTTGAGGGTGGAGGAGGAGAAACATGTTTTGGTGTATATGCTGGCCAAGGAATTCGTTGAGCTGGTAACCGGCGAGAAGGAGCAAGACCTCGACGCGCATGTGGGCAGGATGAAAAGTAAATTACAAGACTGCAAAATCATCTACCTAATCGAAGGCCTCATCACCTGGCAAAAGAGAAACAAAAACGTCCGTAATCGACAATACGAAGCCGCAGTGCGCGCCCAAACCCCAGCTGAAGCTCCAACCTCCACCCAACGCTCTTCCAAATCTAAGCGGAAAGCACCGGAATATATAGACGACGACCTCATTGAGGACTCTCTGCTCCGCCTCCAGGTTATACACAAAGTGCTCATCCACCACACAACCGCGTTTGTGGAGAGCGCCGAATGGATAAGCATCTTTACACAACACATCTCTACGATTCCTTACAGGAAGCAGAAAATGAATATGGATACGTCCTTCTGTATGGATACGGGACAGGTTAGGGTTGGCGAGGATGCGAGGGATACTTTTGTGAAGATGTTGTGTGAGATGCGTGGTCTCACCGCACCCGTAGCGTGGGGAGTTGAACAGGAAGTGAAAGGTAGAGAAGGAGCCGGAGGCGTTGTTGGTCTAATGAAGTGGCTCAGGGAGGAAGGCAGGGAAGCTATTGCGGACGTGAGGAAGAGTGCTAATAAGGATGGGGCGTTTACGGATCGGAAGGTGGGAAGGGCGATGAGTAAGAGGGTTTATAGTGTGTTTATGGGGAATGATCCGGGGAGTACGGAGGTGTGAGCGCGCATAGGGAGAAGATGTTTAGTCCAGAAATACGACGAACGAGCAAATTAAACTCTTTTGGATGCGAGGAGTGTCAGATGTCAGTTCGACCAATTTTGACTTTAGACTTCGATGTGTATAATGCAGATGATAGGTCAGAATTGGGAAATCTGGACGACTAAACCGGTTCGCCATTGTGCTAGTAGACAGCCCGCCAACGCAGAACACGATCTGGTTAGGTGCAAGCCATGCTGGCAAACAGCTATCCTCGACACTTCCTCGGTTGTCCTTCGCAATCAACCCTCCCCATGATCTTATAATGTCCAATTTTCAGGTTCAAGATCGCAGCTACAATCGTCGCCCCCCTCAGAATCTTCTTTAGCATACTCCGCATAACCCTCGCTATCCTGCCATTCCACTTTTTTATTTTTAAGTGTGTGCTTCCCACAAGTCTCCGCACGCCAGGTGCGGTACTCGGTCGGATGAACGTGGCTTTGCGAGCGGTCTTTGTGGATGATTTCCGCCCTTTTGCACATTTCGGTCTGCTGGTAAGCAGTAGAGTATGGGTGGAGTTGTTGATGGGAAGTTATGGTTGATGGAGTAGACGCAGGGCAACATATACAGGCTGGTTCTTTGAGCTTAAGGAGCTTTTGAAGTCACAAAAAGTTAATGCTTTGACCAGGCCACACAATAATGTGCTTCTTTGAATCAATATTGATCGTCAAGTATAGGATACCAAGATTATGTAAAAGAACCAACGGATTATTGATATAGGCACCCTGAGCGGTTGAAAGCTCTTTGCCTCTTTCTTGCAGAGCTTCTATAAATCGAATCTGGTCTCTACTTTCAGTCCCCAACATTCGTATCTGTTATCGTCCAGCCTTCCTTTCGAGTAGTGCACACCCACCACGCAAATAATATGTGTTCCGTCATGGCTTTCTCCTGTGTATGCTACAGTACTCCATACGGCACAGACTTATGCCCCAGAACAAGTCTCATTACCAGCGTTGGAAACGAGTAGTACCCGAGGCCGCCGGGTAGGTAGGGTCTTTTGGGTCTCAATGTCGGGCGAGTACTGAGTAATTACCTTGTATTGAGCTTATATAAACACGTGATGCTTGTTAGGCAAAAATCTTCAGGTATTAAGCTTAAAAAGTTGGCTGGTAATTATACTGGTAAGAAAGGTGGCACTCGCCGAAGTTAGATTAATGGCTAATGGCTGTTCTGAGATCAAGCGGCTACTGTGATCAAGTGAGGGCTCGCTTATATTGCTAGATGCAGTCAGGCGCGCCATTAATACATACTGGGTAACTACCTGGGTACTGGGGTAGGTTGGTACAAAAGTCCCGGATAAGTGCTTGGCAGTAATCTACTGGGTGACGCAGATGAAGAGTTGAAAATCGTGCCTGGGAAGTTCGGATATGTTTGTGCCAATTCTTTACTTTGTATTATTTATACTTGTTTAGTCTTTCTTAAGGGCCTTCCTCATAACCCTCTCCAACCTCTCTACCGCGTTATCACCAATCTGATAATGCAGCACCAACCCCCCCCCCCCAAGCTTAAGACCCTCC
>RCNJ01000592.1_pt1 | contig 11663 bp, 17 predicted proteins | sample 2041171 | NCBI WGS metagenome assembly RCNJ01 (sample SAMN09708213, study PRJNA481090) | feces metagenome | biome: feces | host: Pygoscelis adeliae | place: Antarctica: Rookery Lake | collected 2010-03-01 | reverse complement strand
AGCAAAAGACAATTCTTGCTTTTGCTGCGACCGCTGAAGTGTATTGCAATGTCTTGCGAAGCAAGGCGGAGCCCGCGTTGGGCTGTCCTTCTCCCCATCGTCTGCTCGTTTGCAGATGTGAGAGAGGAGCAGTCAGACAAGCCAGGTGAGGGTTTCTGCCAGGCTATGGCAGCAGGTGAGGCTTTCTGCCAGGCTTTGGCAGCAGGTGAGGGTTCCTGCAGGGCTTTTGGCAGCAGGTGAAGGTTTCTGCAGGGCTTTGGCCCCTTTCGACTTGCCCTGGCAAAGGAGAAGCGTCCCAATTGCTCTTTGTCCCTCCTCCTGAGTGTCTGTCTTTGTCCCACCAGCCCAAACACTCACCCCTCATCCTTCTCCCACCACTGCAGAAGCTAAAAATGGGGTGAAGCATGAGAGCAGCGCAATGGATTTCAGCAAGGTGAGACACTCGTGGCTTTCTTACGCCTTTAGGGCCAGATTTGCTCTTGCAAACTTGGCTGCAGAGTGGGCTGCAGAGTGGGGTGGGCTTTGCTTTTGGGGTAATTGCCTGAAAATCGCTTGTCGTGCCCAGGCGGAGCTGCACTTCATGAAGAAAATTCCCACCGGGGCTGAAGCGTCCAACGTGCTCGTAGGAGAGCTGGATTTCCTTCGCCAGCCCATCGTGGCATTTGTCCGCCTGACCCCGGCTGTCCTCCTCTCGGGCGTGACGGAAGTTCCCATCCCAACCAGGTCCGAATGAGGAGCACAAAGTTTTGATTGAAAAAAAAAAAAAAACCACCCCAAGAAAACATCGAATTGCGTGCATCGGTTTGGCGTCCCAAGGGAACAAGGCCAGTGGGAGCAAGCACGTTTCTCCCACCCACATCTCCTTGCCTTCGTTTCTCCCTTCCCTGCTGTAGCTTTTAAACCCACTGGCCAACTGTACTGAAAGTTGGCCCACAAACTAGATTTGCGATGGGTTCTGATGAATTTCAAATTCATCACCGGAGTCGGTGAGCCTACGTGTCCCCTCTCGAGCCGCGCTCTGGGCTGGGAGCTCCCAGGGATTTCCTTGGGTGCTCTTTGAGCAAGGGCATGTTCTTCTCTCTCATTTTGTTTTCCTTGCCCAGGTTCCTGTTTGTTTTGCTTGGACCGGAAGGAGAAGCCCATCGGTACCATGAGATCGGCAGGTCCATGGCTACTATCATGACGGATGAGGTGCGACGAGCTGAGAGAGATCTCCGGGTCCCTTTTGGCTTTCTTCACCTCTCCCTGTCTCTGTAGTAGTGAGGCAGAGGCTTTGCTGTCCCAGGTGCCCGCAGCTCTCCAAGTAGCCCGCCCTTGGTTTGCACCCCAAAGCAAACCTGCGGAGTTGCATCACCCCCCATCGCGGAGGCTGAAATCCCACCCGGGGTGCATCCTGCACCTCATCCTTCTCCCCGGGTGCCCAGCACGCTGTCCCCAGTGGTGGCATTGCCAGGGCCAGTCCAACTTGTCCTCTTTCAGCAAAAGGCTGTGGCGTGCCACGGGGGACGGGAGCCTCGTGGAGATGATTACAAATACCACCGTGCGCAGATTTTCCTTTTGGGGGAACATTCCCTGCCATTTCCCACAGGAACTGTGGGGAAAACTGTCTTGCGTTTAGCCGAGGGCTTATTGCCCTGCTTAGGACATCCGCGATGGGCTGTCCTCTCACCGGGTTGTCTCCTATCGGCAGGTTTTCCGTGACATTGCCTATAAAGCCAAGAAGCGGGCTGACCTCGTAGCCGGCATCGAGGAGTTCCTGGATCAGGTCACGGTCTTGCCGCCAGGAGAGTGGGATCCGTCGATCCGAATCGAGCCCCCGCAAAATGTCCCTTCGCAGGTGGGTGCTGCAGAGGAGGGAGGCGCGAGGGGGCCGGGCAGGGTGGCAGCACGGCTGGGAATGCTGTTCAGGGGCCCAGATTCACAAGGTCCCAGTTTGACACAGTCACATACCCGGAGCAGCAGCAAAACAAGCCAGTGGTTAAAATACGTGTCTTGATCTTGTTTCCATTTTAACAGGAGAAAAGGAAGATGCCAGGAGCTCTCGATGACAGCGCTGCTCAGAGCAAGGCGGAGAAACACAGTGGTCCTGAACTGGAGCGGACAGGAAGGTGTGAGCTTTAATGGTTTGGTGTTTTTCTTCTGTTTGGCTCTAAAATCTGAGCACGCCCCTCCCTTCTAGCAGGTTTTGGGGGTTAGCTGGTTCAGTGAAGGGGCTCCACATTACCAGCTTGGCCCCCTGGGCTGGGCAGGTGGGAGCTCTGGGCAGCTGGGCTCAGCCACAGCATCACTGCAGACAGGTTTTCTTGATTTGGGGTGGAAGCAGATGTGTCAATACCTCCAGGTAGAGCTCTGCTGCTTCTCAAAGCCAGGGACTGTTGCAAGAAGAGGGGGTGGGCTCTCAGGTTAGGTCTATTGCTGTTGTTGTTGGCGGGTTCTTTTGTGTGCCTCTGCTTGTACTGGGTATCAAATGGGAGAAGGAGACTGCTTCTTTTTAGCACTGCAAGTTACTCTGTGCTTGTGATTGCCCTTCTTCCAGGAGAACAGTCTGTATTTTTTCCTTCCTCCAGGCTCTTTGGAGGTTTGGTGCTGGATGTGAAGCGAAAAGCCCCGTGGTTCTGGAGCGACTTTCGGGATGGTCTGAGCCTGCAGTGCCTGGCGTCCTTCCTCTTCCTCTACTGTGCCTGCATGTCCCCTGTCATCACCTTTGGGGGCCTGCTGGGGGAGGCGACCGATGGCCACATAGTGAGCAGCTCTCTCTGTTGGGTGGCATGGGGGAGGGTAACACTCCTGCAAAAGTCCTTGCTGCAGTGAATTTGCTTTGTTGGTTCCCCCCCGCCCCCAATGATTTATTTACTCACTGCTGCCTCTCTTCCCCCTGGACAGAGTGCCATGGAGTCGCTGCTGGGCGCGTCCATGACCGGCGTGGTGTATTCCCTCTTTGCTGGCCAACCTCTCACCATCCTCGGCAGCACGGGACCCGTCCTCGTGTTTGAGAAGATCCTCTACAAATTCTGCAAGTAAGGCTGGCTGCTTTGGCCGAGTGGTGCGAGACTTCAGCAGGCAGCAGTCATGGAGAAAAGATGTTTTTCTGTTATTTTTCCCAGTGTTAGTTGTTAGATTTGTTAGTTTGTCTTCTGTGTCACAGACATTGCACGCTGCTGCTTTAGTACGTGGTGGTGCAAGAGGCCTCGGTCTCTGAAGGCTGGATGGGGTCGTCTGGGGTTTTTTGGGTCAAAGTGAAGCAGTGGGAGGAGGAGAAACCACAAGGATGTGGATGCCCAAGATGGGTTGCAGAAGGAAGATGAGACAAATCACTGTGGTTTAGGAATGAGGGAAGATTTGCTTCCCTCTGGGTACAAACCCAGGCACTTTTTAGCCTGATTTTTTGCTGGAAGTGGAAATATATTTTGCCCAAATATCCAAATAGTTTTCTGCTGAAATATTTTGAGTTGTGATGACTCGATTGAAAAAGTAGGAGCTTTCCATGTGAAATGGGTCTTTTCCATGACAATCCTTCTGTTGTGATGACTTTGATCCTTACTGCAATTAAATTCCTTATTAAGCCCCAACTTGCTGGCAGCAGGTGACTGGGTGCAAAACCAGCTGGTTTTGGTGTTTGGGCATGAGGGTGATGTGGGAGAGCACCAGCTTCCACCACAGGGACCTGACCTCAATTGGCCTCCAAGGTGTTAACACAAGACAATTGCCAAATAGTGATAATTAAATAATTGGCCTCTCCTCCTGTGGGTCCACACCCTGCACCACAGCCCCAAGGCTGTCTGTAGTAGTGTGTGGAAACCGCATTTGTCATCCGCAGCCTTGACAGGCTCCTACGTCGCTCCCGATTTTCCCCGAAGGCAGGCATGGCTTGGAGCCTCTTGCTGGCCTTGCGTTTTATTTTGGCTTTGCAGGGAGTACACGCTCTCCTACCTCTCTCTGCGGGCGTGCATCGGGCTGTGGACCGCCTTCTTCTGCATCGTGCTGGTGGCCACCGACGCCAGCTGTTTGGTGTGCTACATCACCCGCTTCACCGAAGAAGCCTTTGCCTCCCTCATCTGCATCATCTTCATCTACGAGGCTCTAGAGAAGCTGATTCACCTGCGAGAGACCTACCCTGTGCACATGCACAGCAAGCTCGACTTCCTCACCATCGACTAGTGGGTTTTTTCCCTCCTGAAACGCCGCTGCCCCTTGGCAGGAGCTCAGGGCTGCACCTCCATCGCCTTTCCTTTACCCCTGTCTCGGCTTCTCTCCTCCCAGCTGTAAGTGTGAGGCACCGACCCATCCCAGCAACGAAACCCTGCGTTTCTGGGAGAGCAACAAGATCAACGTGTCTGGCATCGCCTGGGAAAACCTCACGGTGACTGTAAGTGCCCCGAGCCACTGCTTCCTCGCGCCGCGGCCACGGGGTCCAGGGGCATTTGCGTGGTGCAAAACTCGGAGCCCTTCAGGTGATGATGGGCTTGAAACTCTGCTAGTGCTGCTCTGAAAAGTCATTGCTTAAATCCAATGTCTGTGGCTACGTGCATAAATTTGCCTGTGTGAGCAGCCTCTCGGGCTGTTGTTGCTGGAAGCAGAGCCCCAGGCGTAGCATGGGAGGCTCTTCTGGACATCGTCATCCCCTCTTGGCCACGTCCCCTCTGTGAGGCCTCCCCTGGGAAGGGACGGTTTGTCTCTTCTCCTTTCCTGTCACGGTTGCCTTAGCCCTCCGGACGTCCCCGTTCCCTCTGTCTCTCTCCCCAAGAATTTCCAGCCTTTCCTTCCCCTCTGGTGTCTTCTTCAGCCATGGTTACCTGCCATTCAAGCGGAGGATGTGCCGGGGGTCTGTGGTATGGTGTCCCGTCACATCTCATCTCCGCTCTCCTCTGTGTAGTTCGATGTGTCCCTTGTTCAGCTGCTGCTGCTGCTCCTTAAATAGAAATCTCCATCGGCAGCAGCAGTTACAAGGTCACGGAGGTTTCCCTGCCGCACGTGCCCTGCCTCTGTGTCCTGACGCTCTGTTTCTCCAGGAATGTCGGTACTTGCATGGAGAGTTTCAAGGACCTGCCTGTGGACGCAATGGCCCCTACACGCCTAATGTCCTCTTCTGGTGCTGCATCCTCTTCTTCTCCACCTTTGTCCTGTCGAGCTTACTGAAGAAGTTTAAAACCAGCCGTTACTTCCCAACCAGAGTAGGTAGAAGATGGTGGCCAGCAGCAGTCTCCCCACTCGTTTCCCAAAATGGCTTTCCTGGAGCACTAAGCAGTATTTGCCACCACTTGGTCAAGCTGGGAAACGTTGACCTTGAAGGCCAAGCTCTCCACCAGCTCGGATGTCCCTCACTCACTTGCAGGAGTGCAAAACGATGGTAGCATTTCCCACCTGCCTCGCGACCTGCCCCAGGGCGATTTTTTGCTCAGGCGGTGGGAAATGGGGTCTTCCAAAGCTGCTTTTTTTTCTTCCCCTTCTGTGCGTTGTGTGCTCAAGGGGAAAGTGGCTTGAAATGAGGAGCTGCCACAGAAAAAGACACTGTTTCTTCCTTTTGAGGAGCAACTGATGCCTCAGTGCCTTATTCCCATTGTGGCTGTGAGCGTGGCTGTAGTGGCAGGCATCTGCTTCCTTATTTTTCCAAAATGTCTTTAAGGTTTGAATTCAAACAACCCTTTTCCACCTAATTAACCTCTTTTCATTGCCTGACACCTGGTCTCACGGGGACAAACACAGCAACAGTATCTAACCAAGGGTTTTGGCTGCCTGTCCTCAGAGCGGTGGGCTGTTGTTAACCGGCCTTAATGTTGATGGTGTCCCTAACTTTTCCATCCCATGTTACGGCGCTGTCTGCGATGCCCCTTTCAGCTCTGGTTTCTCGCCCCAGGTACGGTCCACAGTAAGCGACTTTGCCATTTTCCTCAGCATCGTCGTCATGGTGCTCATCGACTTCATGGTTGGGATCCCCTCACCGAAGCTCCACGTCCCCCATACGTTCAAGGTAATGGGGTGTTTTGGCATGGAGCTGGTTTCAGCCCTTGGGGATGCCACAAGGCGAGGCCGGGGCAGGACAGGGCCGAGTCTGGGGGAGATGCTGGTGGTGTGACGGTCTCCTCTTGCGCCTCCAAGTGCATTGTTTCCTTCTGGAAACAGGGCGACAGCCCCAAAACTAGACACCTACAGGAGCAGTGTGTATAGGTGCTTGCGAAGAGGACGCTGGCAGTGCTGAACCCCATGGGAGAGGGTGACATGAAGGCAGGGCTGGGAGATGCTCTGAGCCAGGGGTGGAGGGGAAAATCAAAGCCAGTGGGGTGGCTGGTCTGGGAGATGATGCTGGTGTGTGTGCTTTGTTGCAGCCTACCAGAGACGACCGCGGGTGGTTCATCAACCCCATAGGACCCAACCCTTGGTGGACGGTGTTGGCTGCGCTCATCCCAGCTCTGCTCTGCACCATCTTGATATTCATGGACCAGCAGATCACTGCCGTTATTGTGAACAGGAAGGAGCACAGGCTGAAGGTAAGGGGCTGCAAGAGACGACCCCGTCCCCAACCCGCTCGGGGCTGCAGGTATGGGGAGAAGCTCCTACTCCAAAAGCTTTGTGAAGGCATTGGTCTGGGACAAGGTCAGGCTGCGTGGCAGGATGCTCTCCTGGATTAATGATGACACAGGGAGCAAACGGCAGGGGAGTTCAGATGAGCAATCTTCCCGAGCAGCAAATTAATCTTGGAGCAATATAGAAGAGCGTTTTTGTTTGAAAATGTCAGCAGCAGCTGGGGGAACGACTCCGTTTGCTGAGCTGCCAGGGATAACTCCTACTTGCACAGAACACAGCTTGCTTGCCAGTGGTGGAAATCTCTTTATGAATGAAAAAAATGTGAATTTGGTTGGGTTTTTTTTTTTTTGAGAAGTAGATACCACACAAACGCTCCAAATCCACTTTGTCTGAACTCCTGCCAGGTTTTCACGCAAGGTGCTTGCGCAAAGCCTGGATACCTCCTTATTTGTCTCCAGTGCTTGTTTTGAACTTTCAAGAAGTTGACTTGAGCTCGAGTAGGGTTTGAGTGTGGCTTGCGACGTGGTCCTGGCTCTTGTGCTGTGGGATGCTCTGTTTCTTGTTTTGCTCCCTGCAGAAAGGATGCGGGTACCACCTGGACCTCTTCATGGTGGCTGTGATGCTCGGGGTGTGCTCTGTGATGGGGCTGCCCTGGTTTGTGGCTGCGACCGTCCTGTCCATCACCCACGTGAATAGCCTCAAAGTCGAGTCTGAGTGCTCAGCTCCAGGAGAACAACCCAAGTTTTTGGGGATACGAGAGCAGAGAGTCACTGGCTTGATGATCTTTGTGCTCATGGGCTGCTCTGTCTTCTTCACTTCTGTGTTAAAGGTAAGCGGAAAATGCAGAACACCCAACAACCGCAAGCTTTTTTGGAGGTTATACAAAAATAGTCCCCTCTCTCCAGCCAGGCCTGAGTAGTTGTGGAGCGGAGGAGGAGGTGATCCCAAACCTTGGGGCTTGACCCCCGGTGGCAAGCAGCCTCGGTGATGCTTTCCAGCCCTTCAGACCCCAGTTTGGTGCGCTCGAGGCAAGCGAGCAAGACAACTGCTTTAATTTTCAGGTGTCTTTCGGGCCCACCCGTGTTTACGGGTTACACTGAAGCCTATTCAGACCCGTACGTCTGCTCTCTTTCAAACAGGCAGCACTTTACTGGTTGCCGTTTGCTCCCCCAAACGCCTCCAAACAGCCCTTCCCAGTAGCGAAACACACTGACATCATCCCCACGGGCTTCCTTGCCTGTTCCTCCCACAAGGTAATCTCCTCTCTAGGCTAAAAGGAGGCACGTCGCTTTGGCGTGTTGCCACCAGAAGATGTAGAAATGTTTCTCTACCGTCACGGAACGCGGCATATGGTAGCATGGGTGAAATCACCTGTTTTCCCCCAGCCTTTCTGGAAAATGGCATTATTCTGACAAAACGTATCTCAAAAGTTCAGCCGAAAGCAGAGCATTAGCTCGCTCGCTCGCTTGCACGCACAAAATCTCTGCCGGTTAAAATCCGGCACATCTCTAACCCTGTGGAAAGTGGAAAGCTTTAGGCAAGTTGAGGCAGTGCCTGTAGAAGAGAGTGGTAATACTGAAAATGCAATTTGAAAAAAGAAATTGTGGCATTCTTTCTTGTTTGTTTTCTTCCAGTTTATACCCATGCCTGTGCTTTACGGTGTCTTTCTCTACATGGGTGTGTCGTCGCTCCGAGGAATTCAGGTAGGGACTTTTTCACAGCGTGCAGCATGTCTGCTCCCTGGTATTTCATCTCCGTCGGAGCAGGGAAAAAGCAGTGGGAGTGGGGAAAAACCTCTCCGAAAGCAAGCAGTGAACGTATTTTGTGTAAGAAAAAGCTTGGTGGAGGCACAGGAGATGTGTAGGGCTGGGAGGACCAGGCAAGTTCAGCGCGCTCTGTTTCACGGCTTAGGGCAGGTCAGTGTTTGGTTACGTGCAAGTGGGGGAATTCAGTGCAAAGGGAAGGCAATTTCTACCACTGGTGGAAATCCTTGCTGGGGGATTCAGAGGGCCAAGAAATGCCAATAGTAGAATCATGTGGAATAATTGGAGTTTGGCGGGCAGCTCTCGTGGGCCAGCTGGCTTACAGGTGGAGCGGAGGGAAAACGGGTGCTGCTCCCGGGAGGAAGGTAGTGGGAGCCACGATTTGTCATTGCAAGCGAGATCCTGAAGACTCCCTCCACGTCTCAAGAGGGCCAGAAACTTTCCGCAGTGCCAAGGTGGCAACTTTTCCACTTTTTTGTTTTGCAGTTCTTCGATCGCCTGAAGCTGTTTTGGATGCCGGCGAAACACCAGCCGGATTTCATCTACCTGCGGCACGTCCCCTTGCGGAAGGTGCATTTCTTCACCATGATCCAGCTGATCTGCCTCGTCCTGCTCTGGGCCATCAAGGTGTCCCGTGCTGCCATCATCTTTCCCCTGATGGTAAGAGCCGGTGCTGCTTGGCAGCGGGATGTTTGCAGCGTTGGAGTGAGATGTAGCATCCTCTCTGGCCTCACCGCATCTTCCCTCTTCTTCGTGAAGGTTTTGGCTCTCGTTTTTGTGCGGAAGGTGATGGATTTCTGCTTCTCAAAGCGAGAGCTCAGCTTTCTGGATGACCTCATGCCAGAAAGCAAGAAGAAGAAGAAGAAGAAGAAGTTGGACGATGCCAAAAATGAAGGCGAAGAAGAAGAGGTAAAGCTTGCTGGGTGCTCGGGGCTGGCCCTCTCCCTCGGGCTGTGAGATTGCCTGTTCCTATCACAGCTTGTCTTCAGGTGTTGGGGGAAGATCAGAGCTGCGTAGGAATCGATCCTAATATGTTTTTACGGGGTGTTTAGTTTACCTCCACTTTGCCCAAAGGCAGAGAACGTGATTTGTCCCCTTTTTACGTCAGGAGTCCCAAGAGGCGATGGAAGCTGCTGCTGCAAATTCAGTTCAGCTGCAACTGGGGAAGACCAGCGACTTGGATATCCCAAGGCAACACCGTGACAGGTAAAGCCCCACCAAGCACCAGGACCCCGGGCAAGATTAGTTTGAAGGTGTTTGGCACAGTTTTCTCCACTTGCATCTTTATTGAGCATCCCATGGAAACCAGCAGTCAGGTTGGTGGGGAAAATCAAATATACGGGCAGGGCTGCAGGAGGTGATTGCGGGGCTCTGGCCGCAAGCTCACGTGGCTGCACAGCTCACGACTGACCCCCAAAACTTGCGTCGTCAGTGACTTTAGGGTAGCTGGAGACCCTCATACTTCAAGATGAGGAGTTGCGGGCATGATCTGTAGCAGCAGTGGCTCAGGAGCCCACTGCAGGGCTAAACACCAGCAAGAGCCTTTGCGCGGAGCTGTTGCTCTGCAGCTCTCAGGCTTGCCTCCCAAAACTCCTCATCCAGCAAAACCTCCCGTGCTTATGCTGAGCTTTGATTCTGCGGGTCCCCCTGTTCCTCTTGCTGATGCTGATGCGCTCGGTGGCATCAGTTCCCATAATCACGGATTGCTATGTCAAATATTTGTTGCAGGGCTGGTCCTTTCGAGATTAATATCTCGGATGAAATGTCGAAAAGGACCGTCTGGCAGGCTCTCCCTATGAACACGGAAACAGTCTGAATCCGGGGAGGAAAGAGGTAAAGGATTGCATGTGAACGTGACCGTGCTCCTCGGCAAGCGATGGCGCCTGCCTACGGTTTTCCCGTGCTTTGGCCGGCAATGCCGAGCAAACGGCCCTTCCCTGGGAACAGGCAGCGAGGACCGTGGCATGCAAACCAGCTCCTCTGTGCCGGGGTGGTCCCACGAACGGGGCCGAATCAGCAGCAGCCGGCAGGTCTTCCACTGACGATGCTCTCCCTCTTTTTCTCTTTCTCCGCCGCCCCACCCACCCCCCACCCCCCCAGTTTTCACGTTTAGGAATCTTGGCTTTGAAGGAGAGGAGTGAGAACGTGACTCAGGGATGTGCCAACGCAGACACGGGGAGAAACTGTTGTTTGTTATTGTTTCCAACTGGCGGATTCCCATTAAAGCCATGCAGATGTTTTCAGTTATCCTTGGTGTGCTTCAGGCATTCAGTATCTCTAGACCAGCAAACTGAGGTGCACATCACAGTCAACGGGAGTTGGGTGGTGGTAAGCCTCCGTGTGTACGTGTGTGTGGTGTTGCGGTTTTGTAGTGGTAGAGGGACTGCTAGCGCTTTATCATTCAGTGCTCTTTCTTTAATATCTAATTCCTCCTCTCCTTTCTCTTTTTTCCCAATATAAACTCAGCAACCTGGTCTAGTTGAAGACGTCCCTGCCCACGGCAGGGGGGTTGGACTGGATGACCTTTAGAGGTCCCTTCCAACCCAAACTATGCCATGATTCTATAATGTACAAAACCGTTTTCTGTTACATTTGACACATTCTCCACTTCCTTCTTCGTCACGACCAGGTTCTTGGTCTGGTTTTGTTGTCCCGAATGCGGGCTCGTTGCCCGGTGCGCAATGCCAATTCACACACCGCGACGAGGTATTTCCATTTCTTTCTTCTAGTTTGCGCAAAGTAGGGAGCTAGGTGGTAGCCCACAAAAGACTAGCTCTCCGATTATCCAAACCTTTCACTAGTTATAGTCTCTGTCAAATGGTCTTCTCGCCTCTTACGCTAATTAGTTTGCATGCTCAGTCTCTCTCCGCATTTGGGTCGGAGGGTTTCTTGGGTCGGTGGGCCGTGAGTCGGTGGGCGTGATCTCCCCCTGCCGCAGTTACCTCTTCTTCACCTTTAGCTTCATGCTTCAACCGCTGCTGCTCGGTTCCTGCAGCTGTCTTGGGAAATTGATTATTTCAGGCTTGAATCGCCACTCTCCATTCTTTGAGGTTTCGCTTGACAGAGACTTCGCTTAGCAAAACAGGTTATTGTGTCACAGTTTTCTCAGATCCTATGTTAAACAGTCACTTGAATGCTTAACAAAAGCATTGGGCAAAATATTGCACATGAATCAATGACAGCCTCCTGCAAACTTACATCAGTTTGGGGTCCTGCCTTCAACTCACTCTTACGCCTCTCACTGGTACGAGAGGGATGCTCTCCATGGCGGGGCAGCGTAAAGAGCATCCGAGCAGCTGGGCTGAGGCGAAGGAAAAGCACTTGCTCCCTGCGCTCCGGTTTTACATCTTTTTTTTTTTTTTCTTTTTTCTCTTGCTT
>RCNJ01000591.1_pt1 | contig 11690 bp, 9 predicted proteins | sample 2041171 | NCBI WGS metagenome assembly RCNJ01 (sample SAMN09708213, study PRJNA481090) | feces metagenome | biome: feces | host: Pygoscelis adeliae | place: Antarctica: Rookery Lake | collected 2010-03-01 | reverse complement strand
GCCACCGCGACCCCGAGGACCGCGGCGACAGCGGCGTAGGTCACCATGGGTGCCACGTATCGGGACCGGCGGCCCGACCGCAGCCACTGCGCGGTGGCGGCGAAGGCGCAGTAGCCGACGAGCCAGAAGGCCAGCAGCGGCACCTGCTCCCAGGAACCTCGCGAGCGCACGACGGCGACGAGGAACGGCAACAAGAGCATGGCCCAGGCCCCGTGCTGGCGCGGCAGCCACCCCGGCGGCACACGACGCCGGCGGCGCGCGGCCGCTGGGGCGGTCATCGCCGGGATGTCGCCCGGGCCGCCCGCACCAGCGCCGCGACACCGGTGTCGGGCGCGTCGTCGGGAAGAGCGTGGAGGTCCCACCAGGCGACGCGTGCGGATTCGCCGCTGACCCGGGGCTGGGCCGCAGCCGGTGCGGTTGCCGCGTAACACACGTCGAGGTGCTCGAGGCAGGCGCCGAAGCCGGCAGCGAGCCGGTACCGGCTCAGGGACAGCGGCTGCGCGTCGACGGCGAGGTCGGCGACGCCGCTCTCTTCGGTCGTCTCGCGCCCGGCGGCGTCCCGTAGCGTGGCGTCGGTGGGTTCGAGGTGTCCTCCGGGTTGGAGCCAGGCGCGCGCCCGGCGGTGCAGGACGAGCAGGGCACGGCTGGCCGTCGTGTCGACGACCACGACGCTGGCCGTCACGTGCGTGGGTCCGCCGGTCTTGGCGAGGACGGCCGGCCCGGCCGTGAAGGCCATGAGGAACTCCTCGCGAAGCCGCTCCTGCGCCGCGTCCGGGGCCACCCAGGCGCGCAGCACGGCCCGGGCGTCGTCGAGCAGGTGCGCGTAGGCGACGGCCGGCGCCCTCACGGCCGGTCGGCCGGTCCCTCCGGTCCTGGCCCGTCTTCCTGCTCCTGCTCGGTCGGCCCGTCGTCGGGTTCGGCGCGGCGCGACCTGGGCCACGGTCCGGCGTCGGCGGGTCCTTCGGCGTCGGCGGCGCTCGGACCCTGCTGCGAAGAAGGGGCCGGGGCGTCGCCACCGGCGAGGAGACGCTCGAGCGCAGCGTCGAGTTCGTCGGCGCCGCCGCCGGGGGCTGTCATCTTCTCCACGTAACCGAGCACGTCGTCCAGGTCGGCCGCGGTGGGCGCCATGTCGGGATTGGCCCACGCCCCGTCCCGAGCCGCCCGGCCGGCCGCATTCTCCAAGGCGGCGAACAGGTTCGCGGCGTCGCGCAGGCGCCGTGGCCGCAACTCGAGGCCGACGAGCCGGCTGAACAAGTGCTCGGCCGGGCCGCCGGTGGCGCGGCGGCGCCGCACCGCCTCGCCGAGCGCGGCGGCCTGTGGCAGATGCTCTCGGGTGGCGTCCTCGGAGACCGCGTCGACCCAGCCCTCGATGAGGGCCAGCAGTGTCTCCAGGCGGGTGAGGGCCACCTGTTGGGCCTGGCTCGGCTCGGGGGTGAACAACCCCCCGGCGAGCGCCTGCTGCATCGACTCCAGGTCGGTCGGATCCAGCGAGGAGATGGTGGCCTCGATGCCCTCGGTGTCGATGGAGATGTCGCGGGCGTACGCCTGGACGGCGTTGACGACCTGCGGCGCGAGCCAGGAGACGCCGGCGAAGAGCCGAACCCGGGCGGCCTCGCGGACCGCGAGGTAGAGCCGGACCTGGGCGTCGTCGACCTCCAGGCCCTCGGCGAACGCCGCCACGTTGTCGGGCAGGAGAACGACCTGGCCCTCTTGCACGAGCGGCAGGCCGACCTCGGTGCCGCTGACGACTTCCGCGGCGAGGCTGCCGACCGCCTGGCCGATCTGGGCGCCGAACATCGAGCTGCTCATCCGGGCGAGCATCGGGCCGAACTGCTCCATGAGTCCGGCGAGGTTCATGCCCTCGGGCAGGGGCGGCATGCCGGGCAGCTGGGGCAGCTCGCCGCCGCTGAACCGCTCGAGCTGGTTGCGCATCGCCGCCGCGACGGCGTCGGTCACGCCCTGGGCCACCGGGTCGACGAGGCGACCCCACGTCGGCATGGTGCCGGCGACCCACTCGGCGCGGCTCCAGGCGACCCCGCGACCGGGTGGACCGGGCAGCTCGGTGACGGCGTCCAGCCACAGGGTGGCCACGTGGACGGCGTCGATGACGGCAGCGGTCTCCGACGTGCCGACGATCCGGTCGCCGCCCGCGGCGACCGTCTTGCGTGCGACGTCGGCGGACAGCTCGAGGTTGACCCCTTCTGAGGGGGCGGCTTGGAAGAGCGCGCTGAGTTGCCCGGCGAGCATTCCCATCGCCGCCGGGTCGATGCGGTCGATGCCCATCGACTTCAGCGCCTCGGCCATTGCCGGGTTGTTGACATCCCCGAGCAGCTGCTCGAACAGCTCCCGGAAATCGGGCTCGTCGGGCCCTTGGGGGCCCTGCGGCGTCTCGGACACGGGTGGGGCTCCTTGCTCTCCTGAGAGAATGGTCTTCCCAGATAACCACGTGGAGGACCAGGTGAGTTCCGCAGTCTCGCCACAGCCACCGGCGCGCCCGCTCGGCGCGGGCCCGTCGTGAGCGCCCCCGGGCTCGGGCCGGCCTCGCCGACAGGCGTCGCGGTCCTCGCCGACATCAGGAACGCGCCGCTGAGCGCGACGGAGGTGCTCGACTTCGTCCGCGACCCCCGCGTCGGGGGCGTCGCCACCTTCGTCGGCCTCGTCCGCGACCACGCCGGCGGCCACTCGGTCGTCTCGCTCGACTACGTGGCGCATCCCTCGGCCGGGGAGGCGCTCACCGCGCTGGCCACCGCGACGGCGGCCCGGCCTGGGGTGCACCGGGTCGCCGCGATCCACCGCACCGGCCGCCTGGGCATCGGCGAGGCCGCCGTCGTCCTCGCTGTCGGCGCCGAGCACCGTGGGCAGGCGTTCGACGCCTGCAGCGACCTCATCGACCGCCTCAAGCAGGTCGTGCCGATCTGGAAGCATCAGGTGTTCGACGACGGAACCGACGAATGGGTCGGCACTCCGTGAGCCGGGGCCGGTGGCAGGTCGCCCCGCGGATGCGGCGGCCGCTGCTCGCGCTACTGGCAGTGCTCGCGGTGATCCTCGTGGGGTCGTTGATCCGGCCCCCGTACGTCGTCTTCCGCGCCGGCCCGGCGGTCGACATCCTCGGCGAGTTCGACGGGGCGAAGGTCATCGAGGTCAGCGGCGGGCGGACCTACCCCACCAGCGGCGAGCTCGCGTTCACGACCGTCGCCCAGTACGGCGGGCCGGGCGTGGAGGTCAACGCGTGGGACCTGGTCCTGGCCGGGCTCGACCCGCAGGCCGAGATCGTCTCCCGGGACCAGGTCTACCCCCACGACGCCACCCGCGAGCAGCTCGACCAAGCCACCTCGGCGCAGATGTCGGGATCCCAGCACGCCGCCGAGGCGGTCGCATTGCGAGCCCTGGGATATCCCGAGCAGGCCGTCGTCGCCGAGGTCGTCCCGGGCACCCCGGCCGCGGGCCTGCTGCGCCCCGGGGACGTCGTGCTCGTCGCCGGCGGCCGCCGGGTCGAGCACACCTTCGACGTGCCGGCCGCCGTCCAGGCCACCGCAGCCGGGACCGACGTGCCGTTACGGGTGCGCCGCGGGGCAAAGGACGTCGAGCTGGCCGTTTCGACGACCGAGCAAGCCGGGCGGCGGGTCATGGGCATCGGGTTGCAGGCCCGGTTCAGCGGTGCCCCCGCGGTGAAGGTCAACGCCGGCCACGTCGGCGGGCCGTCCGCGGGGATGATGTTCGCGCTCGCGATCTACGACGTTCTCACGCCGGGAGCCCTCACCGGCGGCAAAGACATCGCCGGCACCGGCACGATCGGCCTGGACGGGACGATCGGACCGATCGGGGGCATCCGCCACAAGATGATCGGCGCGCACGACGGCGGCGCCGGGTACTTCCTCGCCCCCGCCCCGAACTGCCCGGAGGTCACCGGCCACGTCCCGGACAGTCTGACCGTCGTCAAGGTCTCGACCTTCGCGCAGGCACGCGTCGCGGTCGGCGCCATCGCCGACGGTCGGGCGCAGACGCTGCCCTCCTGCGGCTGAGCGCATCCGTGGCGCCGCCCGCCCCGCCAGGGGCGGCTCACTCAGGCAACAGCGTCTGGGCGAGGGCGTCGAGCAGGGCCGGGGCGAGGTTCTCGCCGACGGCGACCTGGTTGTCGCCGTCGTGGGCACGTTGGCGGAGCAAGCAGATCCGCTCGCCGTCGCGCAGCACGGCAGCCAGGAGCCGCACGTCGGCCCGGTCGGGGTGGCCGGCGAGGACCTCGCTCGCCGCGTCGGGGTCCTGGGGCAAGCCCTCCTCGGCAGCGGGTGGCACGACGACGCGCTCGACCGCCAGGGCCACGCCGGTGACCTCATCGGGCCACGCGAGCCGGCCGAGCAGCGCGTCCAGATCCGAGGTGCGCGGCAGCCCCTCCTGCTCGATCGCGCTGAGCGCGTCGTGCTCCGGCTCGGGTAGCTGTCCGCGCAGGTGCGGCTCGGCGGCGAGAAGCCGCCCGGTGGGCACGAGGGCGAACAGCCGCGGCGGCTGGTCCCAACCCGCCGCGGCCACATGCCGCTCGGTCTCGATGGCGCACTCGCGCAGCGGGTGCCGGAACGGGTCGACCGGAAGGTTCACCACCTCATGCTGTCGCATCGCCGGGCCCGAGTCCGATCCACGGCTGATCCGAGACCGCTGCGGCCGGTACCGGGTCGATCGGCGGGCCGCTCGCGGCGGGCCGGCCCGGGCATATCGGTCCGACCCCGAGCGCCGGCACTACGCCACGAATCGGTACGTTGGAACAGCACGGGTACCAGCGGCGGAGATGGAAGAGGTGCCGTGAGCGAACAGAATGACCGGCCGACCGGCGGGGGAGGCGAGCGGGGCGGCCGAGGACCCGGCGGCGGAGGGATCTTCGGCTTCGGTGGGCCCGGCGGTGCCGGCGCCTCCCGGGTGAGGCCGGCGCGCCCCGGCAAGCCCAGCCCGCTGGTGCTGACCCTGCTCGTACTGCTCGTCATCGTCGGTGTCGTCGCGGCCCTGTCCCAGTTCTGGACCGAGATCTTGTGGTACGCCTCCGTCGGCTTCTCCAGTGTCCTGTGGACCCGCCTCGGCATGCAGGCGCTGTTGTTCCTCGTGGCCGCCGTGCTCGTCGGTGCCCTCGTCGCCTCGAGTCTGCTCGTGGCCTACCGCACTCGGCCCGTCTACCCGCCGACGACCCCCCAGCAAGAGGCACTCGACCGGTATCGGGAACTCATCGAGCCGCTGCGCCGGCTGGCCCTCATCGCCGGGCCGCTGTTGTTCGGCGGGTTCGCCGGGGCGGCGGCGGCGAGCCAATGGCAGACCACGCTGTTGTTCCTCAACCGGCAGCCGTTCGGGCGCGAGGACGCGACCTTCGGTCTCGACGTCGGCTTCTTCGTCTTCACGCTGCCGGTGCTGACGTTCGTTGTCTCGTTCTTGACGATGACCCTTATCCTCGGGCTCATCGTCGCGGGCCTGGCCCACTATGTCTACGGCGGTCTGCAGGTCGGCGGTAAGGGCGGGTTCCGCACGACGAGGGCCGCCCGGGTCCACCTGTCGGTGCTCGCCGCCGCGCTCGTCCTCGTCCGCGCCGCCGGCTACTGGCTGGACCGGTACGGCCTCGCCGTCCAGGACTCCACCCGCATCACCGGCCTGACCTACACCGACCAGTACGCGGTGATGCCGACGAAGACGATCCTTGCCGTCGCCGCCGTGATCTGCGCCGTCCTGTTCCTGGCGACGGTCTGGACCTCGTCGTGGCGCCTGCCGGTCATCGGTGTGGCCATGCTGCTCGTCATGTCGATCGCCGTCGGCGGGATCTACCCCATGGCCGTGCAGAGCCTGAAGGTCCGGCCGTCGGAGTCGACCCTGGAGGCGCCGTTCATCCAAAAGAACATCGACGCGACCCGGGACGCGTACGGGCTGACGAACATCACCAAGACGGAGTATGCGGCCAAGACCGAGGCCCAGCCCGGCCAACTGCGCGCCGACGCCGCGACGGTCCCCGGGATCCGCATCCTCGACCCGATGATCGTCTCCCCGACGTTCACGCAGATGCAGGGCCTGTGGCAGTACTACCGCTTCCCCGACGCACTCGACGTCGACCGCTACCCGATCGACGGCCAGTTGCAGGACTCGGTCGTCGCCGCGCGCGAACTCGACCTCGAGGGCGTGCCGCAACGCAACTGGGTCAACGACCACACCGTCTACACCCACGGCTACGGGCTGGTCACGGCGCGCGGCAACAAGCGCACCAACGACGGCGAACCCGAGTTCTTCACCCGGGACATCCCTCCGACCGGTCCGCTCATGCCGTTCGAGCCGCGGATCTACTTCGGTGAGCGCTCCCCGCAGTACTCGATCGTCGGCGCGCCGGAGGGTGCCACCCCGCGCGAGCTCGACTACCAGTCGGCCGAGGGAGAGCAGCGCTTCACCTACGTCAACGGCGGCGGCGTGCCGATGGACAACATCTTCAAGCGCGCGGCGTACGCGGTGAAGTACCGCGAGATCAAGATCATGCTGTCCGAGCAGGTCGGCAACTTCTCCCAGATGCTCGATCGGCGCACTCCCCGCGAGCGCGTGGAGGCCGTCGCTCCCTGGCTCACCCTCGACGGCAACGTCTACCCCTCGGTCGTCGACGGGCGGCTCCAGTGGATCGTCGACGGATACACCACCTCGTCCTCTTACCCGTACTCCAAGCTGCAAGCGCTGGAGACGGCAACCTCGGACGCGGTCACGGCCCGGACCCAGAGCGTGCGCACGGCCCAGACGGGGCGGATCAACTACATCCGCAACTCTGTCAAGGCCACGGTCGACGCTTACGACGGCTCGGTGAATCTGTACGCGTGGGACGACGCGGACCCGATGCTCAAAGCGTGGTCGGGGGCGTTCGGGAACACGGTGCGACCGATCACGGAGATCAGCGGCGACCTCATGTCGCACCTGCGCTACCCCGAGGACCTGTTCAAGGTGCAACGGCAGCTTCTCACCCGATACCACATCACCGACGCCGGCAGCTTCTACTCCGGCGGCGAGTACTGGAAGGTGCCCGTCGACCCGACCCAGGGTGACGGCACCAGCGACCAGCCCCCGTACTACCTGTCGATCCGCATGCCGGACCAGAAAGGTCCGTCGTTCTCGCTGACGACGTCGTTCTCCCCGGCGGGCGAGAGCCGGCCCTACCTCACCGGGTTCATGGCCGTCGACTCCGACGCGGGCAAGCAAGACGGCAAGCGGCGCCCAGGATACGGCACGATGCGCCTGCTGGACCTGCCCGGCTCGACCAACATCCCCGGGCCCAACCAGGTCCAGAACCAGATCAACAGCAACAACGCGGCCTCGACCGACTTCCCGGTGACGCTGAACAACTTCCTCAACATCAGCCAGTCCGGCTCCAAGGTCCAGCGGGGCAACCTGCTGACGTTGCCGGTCGGCGGCGGCCTGCTGTACGTCCAGCCCATCTACGTCAGCGGCCGGGAGGGGTCCGGGTACCCGCTGCTGCAGGCGATCGTCGTCTCGTTCGGTAACAAGATCTCCTGGGGCAAGACCCTGGACTCCGCGCTCGACCAGCTCTTCGGCGGCAACTCCGGCGCTGAGGCCGGCGACTCCGACGTCGCCGGCTCGCCGGACAAGAAACCCACCCAGCCGTCGGCGCCGGCCAACCGCGAGCAGGAGCTGCGGGGGGCCCTGACCGAGGTGCAGAAGCAGTACGCCGCAGGGCAGGACGCGCTCAAGAAGAGTGACTGGGCCGCGTACGGAAAGACCCAGGACGCCCTCGCCAAGGCGATCCAGCGGGCCATGGCACTGCAGCCCGAGGGTGGCTCCGTGACGACATCACCGACGACCGCGCCGACGGCCGCACCGACGACGAAGCCGACCCCTGCGGCGGCGACGCCCACGCCGAGCGGATGAGACGCCGGCTCCTGGATGGCCGATTTGGAGGAGCGCGGCCCGGAGCCTAGACTGGGACTCGCCGACGCGGGGTGGAGCAGCTCGGTAGCTCGCCGGGCTCATAACCCGGAGGTCGCAGGTTCAAATCCTGCCCCCGCTACCAGGGACCGCGTAACGAGGGCCCGGACCATATGGTCCGGGCCCTCGTTCGTGTTCGGTTCGGCGCGCCTGCCCACCTGCTCGCCCCCCGGTGACCGGGATCCTGTTCCGGTCGGCAGAGCGGGCCCGGTGGCGGGGCAGTAGCGTGCCAAGGACGGTGCCTCGGCCTGCGCGCCACCGGCACCATCGGACGACATCCGCCCCCAGGAGGCTCCCTTGCTCAACACCGACCGTCACCATGTCGTCATCGTCGGCTCGGGTTTCGGTGGCCTGTTCGCCGCGAAGGAGTTCGCGGGACGCGACGACGTCCTCGTCACGCTCGTGGCGAAAACGGGTCATCACCTGTTCCAGCCCCTGCTGTACCAGGTCGCCACCGGGATCCTCTCCGAAGGCGAGGTCGCCCCGGCCACGCGCGAGATCCTGCGCCGCCAGCGCAACACCCGCGTCGTCCTCGGCCTCGTCGAACAGATCGACCTGCAGGCGCGCACGGTGACCTCACGCGTCCACGAGCACGTCACGGTCACCGGCTACGACTCGCTCATCCTCGCCGCCGGCTCGGGGCAGTCCTACTTCGGCAACGACCACTTCGCGACCTTCGCCCCGGGCATGAAGAGCATCGACGACGCCCTGGAGTTGCGCGCGCGGATCTTCGGCGCGTTCGAGTTCGCCGAGACCATCGAGGACCCACACGAGCGCCGGCGGCTCCTGACGTTCGTCGTCGTCGGAGCCGGACCCACCGGCGTGGAAATGGCCGGTCAGCTCCACGAGTTGTCGGCGATGACGCTGACCCACGAGTTCCGACGCATCGACCCCAGCGAGGCGAGGATCATCCTCGTCGACGGGGCCCCCCAGATGCTGCCGGCATTCGGCGACGAGCTCGGTGGCCGCGCGCACAAGGCGCTGGAGAAGCTCGGCGTCGACGTCCGTCTCGGCGCCATGGTCACCGACGTCGACGAGAACGGGATCGTCCTCACCTACCAGGACAAGCGCACCGAGCGCATCGAGTGCGGTACGAAGATCTGGGCGGCAGGTGTCCAGGCGAACGAGCTCGGCGCACACATCGCGCAGCAGGCCGGGGCGCAGGTCGACCGGTCCGGGCGCGTCCACGTCGAGGAGGACCTCACGCTGCCCGGGCACCCCGAGGTGTTCGTCATCGGCGACATGATGGCTGTCGACGGCGTGCCCGGCCTGGCCCAGGGCGCGATCCAGAGCGGGCAGTACGCCGCCGGGACGATCATCGCCCGCCTCGCGGGCGAGCAGGAGCGGGCCGGCGAGCCGTTCTCCTACCGGGACAAGGGCAGCATGGCGATCATCTCGAAGTACCGCGCGGTGGCGAGCATCGGCGGGATGCGCCTGAGTGGATTCCCCGCCTGGGCGCTGTGGCTCCTGGTCCACCTCGTGTTCCTCGTCGGGTTCAAGTCCCGGGTGCTGACGCTGGTGAACTGGGCCATCACCTTCGTCAGCAACACGCGCGGCGAACGGGTGGCGACAAACCAGCAGCTGGTCGGCCGGCTCGCGCTGCGCCAGCTCGGCCCGCACACCTCCGGCCCTCTCGTGCGCGGCGAGACCGTGGACCAGCGACCCGGAGACCGCAGCGACTGACCCGTACGCCGGCCGACGCGCCGAGCGCCGACGATCGGGCTAACTCCCGCCCCAGACCGGCGAGGTCGCCCGGCCGGGGAGTGTGGGACCGGTTCAGCCGTCGAGTTCGCCGAAGCCGGCCGGGGCGGCGATGACCTTGCCAGTGGTGTACTCGAAGAAGACGAAGCCGCTCTTGGCCAGGGCGACCGCGGTGCCGTCGGCCGGTCGAGTGACCCGGGTGACGACGTCGGCGCCGTACGTGTTGACGTCGGCCAGGCCCATCTCGAAACGCAAGGTGTCCCACTGTCGAGTCTGTGCCTGATAGACGACGGCGAGGTCGGTGACGATGACGCCGACCTTGCCGGGGGAGGCGTCCTCGGCGACATCGCCGGTGAGGTCGGCGTGCGCGAGGAACATCAGCCGCGCGTCGGAGATGAGGGACACCAGCGCGTCGTTGCCGGTGTGGCCGGCCGCGTTGACGTCGGTGCTGCGCACCACCAGATCGGTGGTGTACGTGAAGGCGTCCTCGGCGAAATCCAGCCTGATCCGGCCCATCTGCGCGCTTCCGTTCCGGCGGTGCCCGCCCGCCCTACCCTGACAGACCCGGTGGCGCCGTGGCGCGACGCCGAGCATGGGGCGGCCCCGCTCGCCATGGTCTTGACGGACGAGGCCTGGCACGAAGGGCGCCCGCGGTTGCCCCTGTGTCTGCCGACATTCTGCCTGCCGCGGGGACGTCGCGCCACGCGAACACGGCTGGGCCCGCTGACGGCCTAGCCTGAGGGGATGCCCCTTGCTTACGCCGTGGCCGAGCACACGCTGGACAACGGCCTGCGCGTCGTCGTCAACGAAGACCACGGCACGCCGACCGTCGCCGTGAACCTGTGGGTGGGAGTCGGATCCCGGCACGAGGAGCCCGGCCGGACCGGCTTCGCCCACCTCTTCGAGCATCTGATGTTCCAGGGCTCGGCCAACGTCGCCAGCGGTGAGCACTTCGCCGTCCTCATGAGCGAGGGGGCCCGTCTCAACGCGACCACGTGGTTCGACCGGACGAACTACTTCGAGACCCTGCCGCGCGGAGCCCTGGACCTCGCCTTGTGGATGGAGGCCGACCGGCACGGTCACCTCCTGGACGCTCTCACCCAGGCGAACCTGGACAATCAGCGCGACGTCGTCAAAGAGGAAAAGCGCCAGCGATACGACAACGTCCCCTACGGCGACGCCCTGCACACGCTGTATGCCCTCGTCTTCCCCGAGGGCCACCCGTACCATCACCCGACGATCGGTTCGATGGCCGACCTGGACGCGGCGACGTTGGACGATGTCCACGCGTTCTTCCGCACCTACTACCGTCCCTCGAACACTGTGCTCACTCTCGCCGGCGACGTCACCGCCGAGAAGGGGTTCGCTGCGGCCCAGCGGCATTTCGGTGCGATCGACGACGCGCCGGTCCCCCGCCGCGCCCCGGCGCCGCCGCTGCCGCCGCTGACCGACCCGAGGCGGGTCGAGCGCGTCGGAGCGGTCCCGTCCGACCGGCTCTACCTGGCCTTCCGCCTGCCCTCCGACAACACTCCCGAGTTTTTCGCCGGTTCGGCTGCCCTCGACGCGGTCGGCGGATTGACGATCTCCCGGTTGGAGCAGCATCTCGTACGCGAGCTGCACCTGTGCACGTCGGTGTCCGTGGCCTCGATGGGGCTCGTCGACGGCACCTCGCTCGGCCTCGTCGTCACCGAGGCCGTCGAGGGTGCCGGGCTCGACCGGATCGAGGAACTCGTCTGCGCCGACCTGCAGGAGTTCGCCGAACGCGGTCCCACGCCGGCAGAGGCCGAGGCGATCCTCGCCCAATCCGAGCGGAGCTGGCTGTCCTCGCTCGGCGCGCTCGACGAGCGCGCCGACCACATCGGCCACCTGACGACCCTGTACGACGATCCAGGAGGGATCAACACGATGCTCGACCGGATCGCCGACCTGACCCCCGAGGACATTCGGGTGGCCGCCGGCATGTGGCTCGCCCCGAGCGCCCGGATCGCCCTGGCCTACCGGCGCGGCGCGCCGTGCGGGGGGAACACGTGAGCGCCTCCCGACCGCCG
>RCNJ01000590.1_pt1 | contig 11705 bp, 15 predicted proteins | sample 2041171 | NCBI WGS metagenome assembly RCNJ01 (sample SAMN09708213, study PRJNA481090) | feces metagenome | biome: feces | host: Pygoscelis adeliae | place: Antarctica: Rookery Lake | collected 2010-03-01 | reverse complement strand
CAGGAGTGCCGCTGCCAGCCCAACGGCCAGCAACCACGCGAGCGGACGACGCGGAGCGTTGTTCACGAACGACTGCTAGCGTTTGGAAGCACGATAGCCGGCCTTGCGGGCATCCGAGGTGGTTTTGAAGCACTCCTCGGGAGCGGTTCTCTTGTAGTACTGCCCGCCTTTGACGTGATACTTCCATTCCTTATTGCTGCCGGTGCGGTTGCCCTTCACCGGGTAGCCCGCGGGGCAGTTCTTGCCCTTGATGCGCGTGCTGGACACGGAAGCCTTCTTGGCTTTCTTCACCAGCAGGGTCTGGGCTTTGCTGGTCGTGCGCTGCTTGGCTTTGCCGGCCTTGTATTTCACCGTCGTGGTGACCCGGTAGGTTCCCGCCTTGAGCGAGATCGCCGAAGAACTCCGGGTGAGGGTCTTGCGTCCCTGGACGACCTTGAGTCGCTTCGAGACGACTCTCGTCCCCTTCCTCGCCGAGACGATCGGCTTGATCCTCGCCTTCGCGGACCCCTTGACCGTCTTATTCGGGATCTTGCGAATGGCCACCGCCGGGGCTGCCTTTTTCGCGACGACGGAGACCGATGCCGATGCCGGAGCCGCCTGGGCCACGGCGGCAATCTGGACGCCGGACAGAACCAATGATGCGGCTGCCGCGAGAGCGGCGAACCCGCTCAGGAACTTCTTCAATTTTCCCCCTGGAAAGAGCCCCGACCGGATGGCCTGGTCGTGCAACCATTCGCACGTCTGGCGAATTCTATATGACTTTCAAGTAAACGTTGGTAAGGACCCTCCTGAAGCACGGCGTCCCCAATCGTTAGCTGTTTCCCAGCTTCTCCCCAGCCAGCCTCCGCATGATGAGCCCACGGCTGGGCAGGTGCTGCCACTCCGGCGGCGATACCGCCCTTCGAGCCGTCAGGGTATTTGCTGCAGGGGGACGCATGAAACGAACGACGCCGGGAAGGGCCAGGACGGCACTGCCCCGTGGGGCCACGCAGGTTCTCGGAACGCTGCTGGTGGCCTCCGTTGCCGTGGGAAACCCGGTTTCGGCAGCAACCGGTAGAGGGTTCGACGCTGTTCCCGGGAACACGCTGTCCGGTGTGGCGGCTGGAGACCACCACGTCGGAACGCGCCGCATTGCCGTGCTCATCGGTGACTCCCAGTCCGCCGGGGCCGCGCGGGTGTCGGGGAATCGAACCTGGACGCAGAGCGCGCTGCGTGCCGCCGGTTACGATGTCCGGTTCTCTGGAGCCGGCGGTACCGGCTACGTGGCTTCCAACAGTGCCGGCGCCTTGAACTATCCATCGGCCTTGAAGCAGCACCAGTGGACGCTGCCTGAAAGCGCACCGGCATTGATCGTTCTGGAAGGCGGCGGCAACGACGCAAGGATCGGCGCCTCAGACGCCCGGATCCTGCTGGGTGCGCGGGAGACCGTGGGCACGCTGAAGGCACGGTATCCGACGTCGCACCTGCTCATGGTGGGCCCCCTGGCAGGATCCACGGCTCCCGGCTCAGCCCGCCGCGTGGCAGTGGATGCCCTGCTGGGCACCTTCGCCAGGGAACAGGGAATCACGTTCGTCAGCGCGGGGCACTGGCTGACTAAATACCACCTCACCGGGCTGATGGCGGACCAGGTCCACCTGACTCAAGCAGGGCACGACGTGCTCGCTGTCGCCTTCGCGGAACAAGTCCGCGCACTGGACCTGGACGCTGCGGAAGCCGGCGGAATGCGCTGACTCCTTCGCGCAGTGGGGCACGGGCCCTCTCGCACTGGTGCCCACCAGAAGCCTCGCCTACCGTGGAAGCCAGCACGCCAGCACAGAGCATCGATGGAGGAACCATGACGGCCCCGGGGCAATACCCGCAGCAATACCCGCAACAGCCCTACGGCCAGTACCAGGCTCCCCCACCACGGGGAATGAGCATTGCCTCCCTGGTCCTCGGGCTCGTCTCGATCTTCACCGGCTTCACCGGCGTCGTGCCCATCCTCGGTCTGATCCTCGGCGTCATCGGGCTTAAGCGCGAACCCGCTGGCAAGAGCATGGCCATCGCCGGCCTCATCATCAACGCACTGGCTCTCATCGGCTGGATCCTGTTGATCATCGTCGTCGTCGTTATCGGCGGCATGTTCGCCACCATGGACTACTCCTCCACGGTGAACACATGATCCGGCGCCCCGGTCGTTCCGCCCCGTTGCTGGTCGGAGGACTTCTCGCAGCCCTCGTCGCCGGCCCCCTGGCCCTGCTGGCCGGTGCCGGCGTGGCCGCATCTTCCATGGCCGCCAGTTTCTATGGCGTTTCCAACGGGCCGGGCTCGGGACCGCTGGTGTTGATGTTCCTGGGCGCCGTATTGATCCTGGCCGGATGGATCGCCGCGATCATCGGCCTCCACCGTCTCGCCAGCACGGTCGATGCCCTCGGCCTCCAACACTTCAAGCAGCCGGCTCCGCAGACGGTCCCCGTCCCAGACAGCACCATCTGAGTCCCGCACCGCCGTCGTGCCGGCACCGGTTTTCCGGGTGCGCGATAATGGTCGAAGCATCCGCTTCGGCACCACCGCCACGAAAGGCCGCCCCATGAGCACGCTGAAGGAACAACTCCGCATCGACATGACCGCTCATATGAAGTCGGGCGACAAGTCGGAACTGATGACGCTGCGCAACGTCCTGGGTGAAATCAACACCCGCGAAAAGGGCGGTAAGACCCCGATGGAGATGGACGACCAGCAGGTCACCGCCCTCCTGCAGAAAGAGGCGTCCCGCCGGCACGAAACCGCAAAGACCTACGCGGATGCCGGCCAGCCGGAGCGGGCCGAGCAGGAAACCACCGAAGCAACCTTCATCGAGTCCTATCTGCCGGCACCGCTGACGCAGGACGACGTCGTCGTCATCGTGGATCAGGCCATTGCCGATCAGACCGTCGACGGGGTGAAACCGGGAATGCGCCAGATGGGCCAGGTCATGAAGACGGTCACCGCCGAAGTCGCCGGACGCTTCGACGGCAAGGCCACCAGCGCCTTGGTCAAGGAGCGCCTGGCCTAGGGATCCTTGCGACCGGTTCCCTTGTGATCGTGCCGGTGATGCCGGCGCACGGCCAGGCGGTGCACGGCGATGCGGCGGGCCTTCATCGGCAACCCGAACCGGCGGTGGCTGTAGATGATCAGCCCGAGCGCGAATCCGGCGGAGGCCATGATCGAGACGGCGGTCCCCCATCCGCCGAGCAGCCACCAGTGTTCGGGCCACTTCCACCAGGCAGGGGACGGTGGGCGTAGCCCCCAGACCACCCCGATCGCCAGCAACAGGATCGCGCCGGACGAGCTCCAGAAGATCCGCCAGCGCGTTTTCACGCTTTCGGCAGCCAGCCGGTAGGCCCGCGCCTTAACCGGGTGCATCAGCTTATCGGCCCACCAGTAGCGGGTGGACAGCACGGCCAGCCCCGCCACGATGCACAACAGTCCGGGGCCTGGCAGAACCAGGGCCAGCAATCCCACGGCAAGCAGAAGCCACCCGGCGATGTTGACTGCCAGGGGCTTGAGCCAGACGTCTACGAAGGTGGAAGCCATTTCCGGCAGTTTACCGGAAAGGCAACCGGTGGCAGGCCCTCGGAGGGTCATGTGCGGCAGCGCCACGGGCGGTAACCTGTGAAGGGCAAACACAACCAGCCGTCAGGGCAGCGCACCGGTCCCCGGGACACGATGGACACCAGCAATCCGAAGGACGAACACATGGCAGCATCCGGCACGCAGGGACCCGTGCCCGAGGCCGGGCCCGTCCGGGGTGCGGACGGACTGCTGCGACCTGCCTGGGCCACCGAGGGCATGCTGCGGGAATACTACGACACCGAATGGGGTCTGCCGATCCGCGATGAGCAGGGCCTTTTCGAACGACTCAGCCTGGAGGCCTTCCAATCGGGTCTGTCCTGGGCGACGATCCTGCGCAAGCGGGAGAACTTCCGTGCCGCCTTCGCCGGTTTCGATCCCGAGCAGGTGGCCGGTTTCGGCCAGGACGACGTCGAACGCCTCCTGACCGATGCCGGCATCGTGCGCAACCGGGCCAAGATCCAGGCCACGATCGGCAATGCCGCTGCAACCATCAAGCTGCGCGAAGAGGGCGGACTCGCTGAATTCGTCTGGTCCTTCCAACCGGAGACCACCCCACGCCCGGTCACGATGGAGGAGGTCCCCACCACCTCGGCCGAATCCTTTGCGTTGTCGAAGGCATTGCGCAAGAAGGGCTTCTCCTTCGTGGGTCCGACCACCATGTTCGCCCTCATGGAGGCCGTGGGCATCGTGGACACCCACCTGCTGGGCAGCCACCGCCGCGGTAGTTCGGGCGTGTGGTCTTGAGTCGGGCCTCGCATCTGAACTGGCGCCATCTGGGGCTTGTCGTGATCGGCGGGATGTTCGGCACCGCAGCACGCGAAGGCCTGGTCCTGACGTTCCCCGGGATCGGCGGTCTGCCCACCACGATCCTGATGATCAACATCGCCGGCGCCTTCCTGTTGGGCCTGTTGTTGGAATCGCTGCTGCGGGCCGGGAACGACGACGGCGCCCGGCGTACCCTGCGCTTGATGCTGGGCACCGGGTTCTGCGGCGGGTTCACGACCTACAGTGCCTTCGCCGTCGATGCCATGTGGCTGTTCGGCGGCCACGGGCCCGCAGCCGGTCCAACGACGGGCATCCTCCTGATCGCGGCCACCGTGTTGATCGGCGCCGCAGCCACCTGGGCAGGGATCGCGGTCGCCAGTTGGCGACGGCCCCGTCGGGAGGCCGGATCATGACACCGCTGCTCTTCATCGCCCTATCGCTGGCCGGCGGTCTGGGGGCCGCCACCCGGCTCTTCGTCGACGGATTCGTCAAGTCCCATACCCGGGCCACCTTCCCGTTGGGAACCGTGCTGATCAACGTCTCAGGTTCATTGGTGCTGGGCTTGCTGCTCGGGTTGTCGATGGCCTTCATCGTTCCCGATACGGTCTATCTCGTCGCTGGTACGGGGTTCCTGGGCGGATATACGACCTTCAGCACCGCCAGCTTCGAATCCGTTCGCCTGCTGCAGGAGCGCCGGTATCTGGCATCCCTGGCCAATGGACTGGGGATGGCAGTCCTCTGCGTGGCAGCAGCCGGCGGCGGGTTCTGGCTCGGTTCCCTGATCTAGGTGCCGGGGGTAGGCTCGGCAGTCCAGATACCAAGGACCACACCCGAGGCTCATTGGAGGCCACCATGTCAGCCACCTTTTCCACCGGAGACCACGTTTCCTGGGATTCGGAAGCCGGCCGCGTCAGCGGGGTCATCACCAAAAAACATACGAAGGACGTCGAGTACAAGGGCCATATGCGCCGGTGCTCCCCGGATGATCCCCAATACGAGATCCGCAGCGACAAGACCGACCACATCGCCATGCACAAAGGGCCGGCGTTGACCAGGATCAAGAAGTAGTTCCGATCCCGTTCAACCCCGGCCCGCGGACCCGATGAGGCTCAGCTGTTGGCGATGGCGTCCTTGAGCGAGCCCAGGATCAGCGCCACGGAATCCATGTTCGCGTTCGGACCCATCAGGCCGATCCGCCAGACGGTCGCGGCATACTGCCCGACACCTCCGCCGATCTCGACGCCATAGATCTTCAGCAGGTATGACCGCACCGCAGCCGAGTCGACACCTTCGGGCACCTTGACGGTCGTCAACTGCGGCAACCGGTGGCCTTCCGCGGCGAAAAGCTCCAGTCCCATCTCCTGCAGGCCCTTCTGCAAGGCGGCACCGGCTGCCTGGTGGCGTGCGGTGACGGCTTCGATGCCTTCGGCCAGGACACGATCGATCCCCGCCTCCAGGGAGGCGACCATCGCGACCGGGGCCGTGTGGTGGTAGGTGCGCTGACCACCGGTGGAACCGGTGGTGGCGTAGCCACCGAGCAGACCCAGATCGAGGTACCAGGACTGTGGCTTCTGCACACGACGTTCGAAGGCCCGGTCGGAAATGGTGAACGGGGCCATGCCCGGGGCGACGCCCAGGCACTTCTGGGTGCCGGCGTAGCCGACGTCGATGCCCCACTGATCGGCCTCGATCGGCATGCCTCCGATGGAGGTGACGGCGTCGACGATCAACAGGGCATCCCCCTTGATCGCACCCAGGGCGGCGATGTCGGAAACGACACCGGTGCTCGTCTCGGCGTGGACGGCGGCAATGACCTTCGGGTTCGGGTGCGCGGCGGCGACACGTTCGGCGTCGACTGGGGTCCCGTACTCGTGGTCGACCCGGACCACCTCGGCGCCCACGCGGGAAGCGACTTCGCACATCCGCTCGCCGAAGAGGCCGTTGACGGCGATCACCGCAACGTCACCGGGGTTGATCGTGTTCACGAAGGCGGCTTCCATGCCGGCCGAACCGGTGGCGCTCAGCGGAAGGGTCCTCGTGTTCTTCGTCCCCCACAGGGTCCGTAGGCCTTCGCAGGTCCGGTCCATCCGGGCAATGAAGTCCGGGTCGAGGTGTCCCAGCAGTGGTAGGCCGAGCGCAGCTGTCGCTTCGGCATACGGGTTGCAGGGTCCAGGGCCGAAAAGATGGCGGGTGGGGATGATCTGCTGCATGGGGACTCCCTGGGTTCGATGGCGCGGCGGCAGCCGCAGGACAAGGCCTTCGCCTTCCACCATAGGCACGAAATGTCGCTCAGCGGAATCCGGGTTCCACGCGGACGGGTCCAAAATGTCGGAGGCATCTGGTGACTTGGACTGACTGGAAGAGACGGATTCCGGTCATCATCACCGCACCGCAACCGCGGCGCACCCTTTCGGGGAGGAACCATGAACACGAAAACCACACGTGGGCGGCCCTGGCACTCGCCACCGGCCTGGCACTGACCGGCTGCACCACCTCAGGCGGCCCGGAGGCCGGCACCGATGTCGACACGGCCTCCAGCCCGGCGGCGGAAGCCGTGGCGAAGACCACCGAAGACCAGTCCACCGAGGCAGCTCCGGAGGAATCCGCCGAGGACGCGACCGGGGGACCCAGGCCGAGGGGATCTTCACCGGGAAAATCGACCGGTTCTTCCAGGGCAAGGTCCCGCCGGGCAAGAAGCAAAGTACCCGCGTCGCCTTCGGCAGCCCCGCGGGGAAATCGACCACGGGACGCTGACGTACAGGGTTGATCTCGAGCATGATGACGCGCTCTTCTCCGGCCAGCTCACCCAGTAGAGCCCCCGTGCGGTCGGCAGACGGATCCGGTGCCAGACCCCATCGATATCGTCCACCCACCGCATTCGCTTTACGCCTCACGTCAGCCCGGATACGCTCGGCCCATGACAGTGACCCTCAGGACCATCCAGACAGCCCTCCCGGAAACGGTCCTGTATCAGGACCAGGTGCGCGATGTCTTCGCCGCCCAACCCGGCCTGACCCGGCTGGGACAGCGGCTGACCCAAACCTCCTTCAACTCCTCGGCCATCTCCACCCGGCGGACCGCGTTGACCGAACTCAGCCTTGAGCAGACCGAAACCGATCCGGTGTTTTTCGACGCGGCCAACACGCAACTGCTCAGGCCCAGCACGAAGGTCCGCAACGACGTCTTCGCCCGGGAAGCCAAGGCGCTGTTCATCGAATCGGCCCGCTCAGCACTGGCCGCCTGTCCCGATCTGGAACCTGCGGACGTCACCCATGTCATCACCGTCTCCTGCACCGGCTTCTACAACCCGGGACCCGACTACCAGATCGTTCGGGCCCTCGGCTTATCCCCTTCCACCCAGCGCTACCACCTGGGTTTCATGGGCTGTTATGCGGCCTTCCCCGCTCTACGGGCCGCCAAGAGCTTCTGCGAAGCCGAACCGGGCGCCGTCGTCCTGGTTGTTAGCGCCGAGCTGTGCAGCCTGCACGTGCGCAGCTCCAACGACCCGGACACCATCATGGGTTCGGCGCTCTTCGCCGACGGTGCCGCCGCCGCAGTGGTCACCTCGCGACCGACCCCGGCGGGAACCACCTCCCTGGAACTCGATGCCTTCGAAACGGTGTTGACCCCGGTCGGTGAGGAAGCGATGGCTTGGAACATCGGCGACGAGGGTTTTGAAATGGTCCTGGGAACCTACGTTCCGCACATCATCGACGACCACATCATCGACGCTCTGACCCCGCTGCTGGCGCACGACCCATCGATCGGGGAAAACCATGCAGACATCACCCACTGGGGCATCCACCCCGGCGGGCGGGCCATCCTGGATAAGGTCCAGAACCGGTTGGGGTTGGATGAGCGGCAGCTGGAACCTGCCCGCCGCGTGCTCAACGACTACGGAAACATGTCCAGCGCCACCGTCCTGTTCGTCCTCAAGGACATCCTCGAGGGCGCCACGGCCGCCGAGGACCCCTCCGGCGAGCGCGTCTGCTCCATGGCCTTCGGGCCCGGGCTGACCGTGGAAACGGCGTTGATGACCGTGGCACGAGCCGAGGCCTAGGCAACCGATGCGCCGTGCCGAAACAGCCACCGAGGAAATGGACCGGCAGGACTGCGACCCGGTGCTGTTGTGGCGGACCTACCAGCAGTTTCCCCTGGTCAACGCACTGGTCTCCGGCTGGCGCGGGGTCTACCGGGACCTGGTCCGGCCGGTCCTGCCCACCACCGGGACCGCCACCATCCTGGATATCGGCTGTGGCGGCGGGGACATCACCCGGGCCTTGGCCCGCCGGGCCGGCGCGGACGGTTTCGATGTCAAGGTCACCGGCATCGACCCGGATCGGCGGGCCTACCGGTTTGCCGCCCGGCATCCCGCGGGCCGACCGGGCGCCGAGGTGGCCTTCGAACAGACCAGCAGCTCCGAACTAGTGGCGGCGGGACGCACCTTCGACGTCGTGGTGTCCAACCACGTGCTGCACCACCTGTCCCCGGGAGAGCTCGAGCTGCTGCTCACCGACACCGAGCAGCTCACCCGCGGCGTGGCAGTGCACGCAGATCTGCGCCGTTCACGCACCGCGTCCCTGCTTTTCGGCGCCGCGACCCTTCCGCTGGCCGGGACCTCCTTCATCCGGCGCGACGGGCTGACCTCCATCCGGCGTAGCTACCTGCCCGAAGAACTGCAGGCCGTGGTCCCGGGACGCTGGCAGGTGCAGCCGCGCCACCCGTTCAGGAACCTGCTGATCCACCGGCCGGCACCGCTGCCGTGATCGACGTACTCATCATCGGCGGCGGTCCATCAGGGCTGACGCTGGCCATCCTGCTCAACCAATCCGGTCTCACCGTCCGCGTCGTCGAACGCCGCGACACCCCGCGGGAACATTCACGCGCCATCGGCATCCATCCCCCGGCCGTTGACGTCCTGCAGGCCGCCGGCGTCGCCGAAGCAGCCATTGCCTCCGGGGTCCCGATCCGCCAGGGTCTCGCGCTGAGCTCCGGACGCCGCATCGCCACTCTGGACTTCGACGTCCTGCAGGGCCCGCATCCCTTCATCCTCTCCCTCCCCCAAGCCAGGACGACCGAACTGCTCAAGGCACGGCTGCACGAACTCGACCCACAAGCACTGCTCGAGGGCCACGAGTTGATCACCTTCCGTCAGGACGACGACGGCATCCAGGCCACGGTTAGCGGGGTTACCGCCCCGGTATCAGCCAGCTACCTGGTGGGCGCCGACGGGGTCGATTCCACGGTCCGTACGCTCGCCGGCCTGCCCTTTTCCGGGAGCCGCTACCGCGACCACTACGTGATGGGGGATTATCCGGACACCACCGACTTCGGCGCCACCGCCGCCCTGCTGCTGCACGCCGAAGGGATCGTGGAGTCCTTCCCCTTGCCCGGCGGTCTGCGCCGGTGGGTGGCCTGGCACCGGCCGACGGATACGACCCCGCTGACCGGACTCGTCGAACGGCGCACCGGCTACCGGGTCGACGCCGACGCGGCCCTGATGAACAGCAGGTTTCGTTGCTCGCGTCGGGCGGTGGCGCAGATGGTGCGCGGACGGGTCGTCCTGATCGGTGACTCCGCCCACGAGGTCAGCCCCATCGGCGGGCAGGGCATGGCGTTGGGGCTGCTCGATGCCGCCGCCCTGGCTCCGTTGCTGGCCGCTTCCGGGACGGCCGGTTCGGTTCGCCCCGTCGCGCTGGCAGGCTTCTCACGGGACCGGTTGGGTGCCGCTGCCCGGGCGGGCCGGCAAGCCCATCTGAACATGGCTTTGGGGCGTCCGCTGCCCGGGGTCCTCGACGGACTGCGGGCCGCAACGATCGGAGCCGTGGCCCGCAGGAAACCGCTGACCGATGCCGTGGCCCACCGGTTCACCATGAGCCGGGGTTTCCACTGAAGGCCACCGCTTAGGTCCGCGGTGTGGAATCCTCCGGCGGGTAGGTGATCGTGGTTCCCAACACCTGGGCGAAGGACGTCAACGTATGGGCTGTGGCCTTGGTCGGACTGAAGATGTCCAGCACCTCGAAGCCGCGAATGAGCATCGCGTCCCCGATCATCGAGCGATGGCAACGCCAGGGGACGGCTTCGGCACACATGATGGCGATGGACCGTTCGGCGGCGCTGGACACCAGCTCCTGGATTCCGGCGTCGAACTCCGGGGTCTGCATATAATCCGCATAGCCGCGGAAGGAGGTGTTGCGCCAGCCGGTATTCGGGGAGGCCTTCGTGGTGTGCCTGAGCCCACCGAGGCTCTCGATCCTCTGGTAGTCCAGTCCGTGCCCGGCCAGGCTGTCCGGCAGTTGGTCAATGCCGAATTGGGGGTTGTGCCGGGATTTGGGCACGGTGCGCACATCCACGATCCGTTGCACGCCGTGGGCACGAAGCAGCTCGACGAACTCCTCGATCGGATGCGTGGAATGTCCGACGGTATGGATGGTGGAGCCGGATGCTGCTGCCGAATCGGAGGTCATGGCCCCATCATGCCAGCGCTGCCTCCCCACGACCAGTAGACGGGTTTCATAGTATTGACGCTCGTCACGCAACTGATATTCTGGTTTTCATGAGCTGCCCCTACTCGCAAGACACCCCAGAGACCCCCGGCGCCGCTACCGGCGAACGCGATATCGAAGAGACTGTGCGCACGGACTTCAGCAACGAGATGTCCTACGGCGGATATCTGGATCTGGACAAGGTCCTGCACGCCCAGCACCCCCACAGCAATCCCGAACACCACGACGAGATGCTGTTCATCATCCAGCACCAGACCAGCGAGCTCTGGCTCAAGCTGGTCCTCCACGAACTCGTCGAGGCCCGGCGCCTCATGGATGCAGACGACCTGGGCAAGGCACTGAAATGCCTGGCCCGGGTCAAGCACATCCAGAAGGTCCTCACCGACCAGTGGTCGGTGCTTGCGACCCTCACCCCGCGTGAATACGCCCAGTTCCGCGACACGCTCGGCTCGGCCTCCGGTTTCCAGTCCTGGCAGTACCGCGCCGTGGAATTCATCCTGGGAAATAAGCACCGCGGCATGCTCAAGGTCTTCGAATCCCATCCCGAAGCCCACGCCATGCTCAGCCAGCTCCTCGAGGAACCCACGGTGTACGACGCATTCCTCGCCGCGCTCTCCCGCGCTGGCTACACCATCTCCGACGAGATCCTGCACCGCGATTTCTCGAAGGCCTGGGTTCTGCACGAGGAACTCATCCCGGTGTTCAAGGAGATCTACGAAACCGAGGAAACCCGCTGGGGCTTCTACCAGGCCTGCGAGGACCTGGTGGACCTCGAGGACAACTTCCAGGCCTGGCGCTTCCGCCACCTGCGCACCGTGCAACGCACCATCGGCTTCAAAC
>RCNJ01000621.1_pt1 | contig 11710 bp, 12 predicted proteins | sample 2041171 | NCBI WGS metagenome assembly RCNJ01 (sample SAMN09708213, study PRJNA481090) | feces metagenome | biome: feces | host: Pygoscelis adeliae | place: Antarctica: Rookery Lake | collected 2010-03-01 | reverse complement strand
CCTCAGTATCCCTCTGGACCATATCTCGCCTAGTGCACCACTCTGTTTAGGGCTCCCCTAGACACCTTGGACCTACCCCAGCATTACAAGAAGCCGTCAATGCAGACACGCGCAGACGGTTAAGAGCTTACCGCAGCATCTTCGCAGGTCCCACTTGGAGACGCTGGCTGTTAAAGGAAAGAGGCCGAGGAGTTTGCGCGCGCACTGGCAAGACAGGATGCACGCTTCCTACGTGACCACACAGGCATGGAGTTGCCAGTCAATGGATCAGCACCGCAGCCTATCCTACCAGTCGTTGATGGCTTCAGCTGCCGTTTCTGCCCCTTTCTTACTGTCAGCAGAGCCAATATACGAATACACGCGAATAAGGAGCACTTAAAGCAGGGCGTAGAGGACGAGCATATATGCACACGGGTAAGCCTGCAGAATTGGTTTGGGTGGAAGAGGGAGAGGTATTGGGTCATCAACGATGCTCAGAGAGGATTGGGGGAAGAAGCAAATGGGCGGGACGATGCTACGAGTAGGCGGGACGATGCTACGAACGAGCTCGACGGGATCATGGAAGATGTCCAGCACTGGCGGGATGAAACTACGGAGGGGAGCCTAACATTGCAGGTAAAGCCGCTGGCCTATGAGCTGGACTCGTGGCTGAACTTAACGAAGTGGCTGAACTTAACGAAGTGGCATGCAGTGCTCAGCGGGTCAAGGTACGATATCTTAGAAGCCTACAAATTCCTTCGGTGCCCTGGCTCTGAAGAAACCAACCTGCGCCACCTCCTCCGTGCATGGGATTGACGAAAAGATAGAGGGATTCCGCTGTGCAATGGAATACACCAACATCCTGGCCGGCGTGCTCTGGATGGTACCACTGGTGGCGCTGGAGCTGCCAATTCCATCGAAGCCGTGGCCAGAGCTAGGGATATTGGGGAAGACGGGGCTGGCGTTGGTCAGGGTGACCGTCAAGGCATTTCGTCTCACTCACCTCGTAGAAGGTTCCTTCTCGCCGGCGTCCAGCATACTGACGCAGCTCGCAAAGGGCCAGAAGGGCAACGCCGTACACCACTCACCGGCAAATATACATTGGTCCCGAGACAAGCAGACGGTCTTCTCCATTGGAAGACCGGTGCGCCTCCAAGGTCGGGCCAATGTGCAACGCGCTGGTCGAGGAGCTCTGGGAGTCGCTGCTTACCTTGGCGTTTGAGGAGCAGCTTCCTACAATCCAGCTGGGCCAGGTCGTCGACTCTACGGCCTGAACCCAGCCGTTCCCCAAGGCCAACTTCGACTTTACGGAACACGCCACAAACTGCCACCTCGACGTCGACTACCTGTTTAATTTGCGAAGGGCTCGCGCGGCCACGGGCGACCTGCAGATTCTGGCAAAAGTCAAGGGCGGTCGCAGTGGCAGTGGCGGCAGCAGAGTTTCCTTGATCAACTCCAGGAAGCACTGGTATCTGGGGGTGGAGAAGCGCTTTCTACAAAAGCTGATGGTTGCCGTGCATACCACGGCCGGCCAGCCCGCGCGAGGGCCGGAGCTGGGATCCATCAGGGTATCGAACAGTCCTTACTTAACATCATAATCTTAAACGGCAGGGTCTGCGTACTTACGATGTACGACAAATCAAGGAAGAGATGGGGAAATATAGACTACATCCTACGAGTCCTCCCCGACGATCTTAGCCGGCTGCTTGCCCAGTATATTGTATATATCCGGCCGTTCGCGCGGGTGCTGGACCAGCGGGAAAGCGAGTACCTGTTTGCCGACGTCCGCGGATCGTGGGCGGGAGAGCAGTTGAGTCGGGAGTGGCAAACGAGTCGCTCATCCTCCGCCCGCTCGAAGATTTGAGAATGAAAAAGGCGTCGGGGAGGGGAACGGCTCCCGTTAAGCATCTTTGCGTCTTGAGCGGCTACGGCTGTTTTGCATGCGAAGATGATAACAAATGTTTCCTGACAACACACCTTCCAAGGATGCGAGACCGCATGGCAGTGCATAGCAAGAAGGCGAAGCAGCACAAGGTTGAGTTGTTGTGGGGCAAGCGTCTGCTTCAGACCTACTTCACTACGAAAAATCCAATCGACTACTTTGTTGTGGTGGAAGAGGACGTGGGCCTTGAGAGCAGGGTCGCAAGCGAAAGAGTTTGTTCAAGTACTCTTCCCTTGACAAAGCCGGAGGAGGAGCTGTTCACCAGGCTAGAGAGGGAATCTACCGCTGTAAAGGGCGACTTTATTGGGATAGGAGGCACTGTCAAAGCGTTTAATTCAAAGACGGCGAGGGTGCCCTGGCTTGAGCGCACCGGGTTTCCAAGTCGTCTGGTCGGCTTGAAAGACGAGGAGATCAAGAGCTCCTACCAACTGCCGAAGCCAGGGGCAATATCTGGCAGCGCGGATGGCCTCAGCAACGACAAAGATGAGGCAAGGCTGATACTACCCTAACCCAGAGTGAGATATAGAAATATAATTGTAGTAATGGAAATTGGTTTAAGTATGCAAAGAAGAAATGTGATTGCAGTGATAGAAACATTTCTCAAACAAACCGGGTAATTGTTTCCATCGCGACGGTCGTTATCACTTATAAAATATAGGTGCATTAAGTAAAAAGTTATATTTAAGCTCCTATCTTGCATTCGATCTATCTACAGTAATGAAATTAAATGTCCTGGCTAACCCGCAAATTCCTTGTGATACCCGTCGGCCCCAAGCCGAGCCCATTTAGGCCGATTTTTTCGGCCACGAAGTGCGCTTCCGGGCGCGAACATAAAAGTTCATCGGGCGAATCAGCTGGAACTCCGGATCATACTCGATCGTCTCCGTCGACGCGCGCGAGAACTCATATCGGTACAACAATTCCGGCAACAAGACCTTAACCTCCTGCAGCGCAAAGTTGAAGCCGATGCAGCCACGGGGTCCTGTGGCGAAAGGCAGATACGCGCATCTATGCCTGTTCTTCGCCTGGGTGGGATCCCACCTCGACGTGTCGAAGCGCAGCGGGTTGTCCCAGAAGTCCGGGTTGGTCTGGATGGCGTAGAGCGCGGGGATGAGGATCTTGTCGGCGGGCAAGCGGTAGCCGCCTGGGAGGATGACGTCTTGTTTTGTTGTGCGGCCGGGCTGGTACGAGGGGTTGTGGATCCTTTGCGTCTCCTTGACGAATTTATCGAGGTAGGTGAGGGATTGGATGAGCTCGGTGTCCCAATTGGTCTCGCCGTTGACATCATGGTCTACCAGTTCCTGGAGAAGACGGTCTTGCTCGCCGGGGTACGTGACCATTGCATACAGCAGCCAGGACAGTAGCGACGAGGTTGTCGTGAATCCGGCACCAGTGACCACGACAAGGTTCGAGAAAGCGAGCTGCTCGGGGAGCTTGGCGCCGGTTTCATCGACGGCTCGAGCGAGATAGTCGGCTGCACAGCTTGCCTGGAGGGCCGCGTCGTGAAGCGGAAGATCAGGCGCTCCATCATTTCGAAGGGCATTCATGGCCTTGTGGATGATGCCGTACATTTCCTGCTGACCACTCTTGAGGCGCGCTGGGTCTCCAAATGGAAGTTTCCCGTACCAGGCACCACGGGAGGCGACCTTCTTGTTGAGGGCCAGTATTTCTGCGATGAGTTTCACGGCCCTGTGGAGCGGGGCGTCGCGACTTTCAAAGTGGCCAAAGTCGATACCGAGGCTGAACTTTCCCACCGTTTGAGAGCCTAGTTTTAACATGTACTGGTAGACATTCCAGGACTCGTCCGCCTCGTCGGCTGCATCAAACACCCTGAAGGATTCTCGGACGCACTGCTGCATCAAGGGAGTATAATGCCGGACAGCCTTGGGGCTCAGACACGGAGGTACAAACTTGTGGCTCAGCCGAAAGTTCTCAGTCTCCGTATCACCCAGGAAGAGCGCAGAGTTATCCTTCAACGGGAACAGCGGATGGTCAGAGTTGATGCCCTTAGTGAAATAGGGAGATTCGCTGAAGGCATAGCCCGCCACGACGGGGTCATTGGTCAGGTAGTTGACCTTGCCATTGTTGACCGTCTTGATGATGGAACCGTACTTGCGGAACAGGCGCTCGTGGTTCCCAAGGTGGTCGGGGTAGATCTCGTAAAAGTTGCCGACGACGGGCAGCGGAGGCGGCCCGTCTGGCTCGCGCACTTGCATCCCATCGACGCTAATCCCGATCGGGGAATCTGCCTCCGCCACTTCAGCGACGGTTTCGATAGCTTGGTCTTCCGATTGGAATGAAATTCCTGTATATTGCCATGTCTCGTCAGTTATTATCCTTTAACGCCCTCGTATCGACGGCGAACATATACAACAACGTATTTGGGGTTTTCTTACCTGATGGCTGGATAATATGGAACTCATCGCCGAGTATTTCTTGCAAGGACTTCAGGGCTTGACTGCCGTCGACCTCAACGAGGCGGGCGGTGCTTGGATCATCGCCCACTAGGTAGAACTGCTTCGTAACAGTCGACATCTTCGAGCTAGTATGTGTAAAAGAAGCAGACGTCGACGACGAAAAATATGTAAGATAATTTAGAGAGCAAGACTGGCATGTAACCTGGTTTAAATATGTATCATAGGCCCAGATCTAGAAATGTTGTAACTTATATATATGCATTTCTTTGCTGTGACGACGTGGTGGCGCATACCCATTTTCATAAATGTTATGCCGTCTAAGCCATATCTCGGAAGGAAGCGGCGGTGGTGGGCCACAATAATACTCAGGAACGCCCAACACTTCTCGGTGAGATAAAAATGGCAACAGGGAGCCATTGTATTACAACAAGCGTCTCCACCATTAATGACCGAGGTGATCTAAAGATCTCGGGACGTTCCGGTTTATTTGCCTGGGTTCACTTATAACTATTCACGGTTTTTTCGAAGTAGACGGCGCCTCCCAAACGCGAAATGGACATTGTATCAGGCGCGCAGTTGAGGCATCCTGAATTTTTTTTTGCCACGTCCTAGATAAATACCGGGTAACCATGCCGTATTTTTTCCTCTTATAAGACTCGCAGTTTTTGGGACCCGGAATATATATCACAGCTTCTATACTCTCGTATCTTTCCTCCCATCTCATCTTCTCTTACACACACCTATCAAAATGTCCAAGTCATTTTCCTTAGAAGACGTTTCTGAACATTCCTCAGGCAAAAGCCTGTGGATTGTCGTCCATAACAAGGGTGAGTTGGACGAGAGCTGTATTCTCTTCTCATGCTGACTTATTGGGGATTTAGTTTACGACGTATCCAACTATCTTGAGGAGCATCCAGGTGGTGGCGAAGTCTTGAAGGAATGTGCAGGTTCCGATGCCACTGTTGCCTTCGAAGATGTCGGTCATTCTGACGCAGCCGTCGCTCAGTTGGAGGAGATGTGCATCGGTGAAATGGCAGATGAGGTATGTATATATGCATGTTTGTTGCAGGAAGTGTGGCTAATGAATCCATTCGCAGCACCGTCAAGAAGAAGTGAAAGTCTATCGCCCGACATACGAGAAGGTTGTCGCCGCCCCGATTCTTCGCACACAATCCCCATGGATACGCATAGCAAGCTGGGTTACCGGGGCTGCTTTTGTAGGAACTGTCGGCTCTGGTATGTGGTTCATCGGCGTCTCGTCCATTCGAGACCCAGCTGCCATAAAAGCCCAACTGAAGGGCCTACTGGCTGGTGGTTTCAAACAGCAGTCAATGGGTCAGTTCTGGCTTGGATGCCTCAGCTCTGGCGCAACGTTCTCCACGGCCGCTTATATCGCCGGCCGTAAACTCTTCAAACTCCTGGACGTCTCGCGTGGCATCGGGAAGTTCCCTCCACGATATCATCAGACCACACGGGTACTCGTGAAGAAGCAAGCCATTGCCCTACCACGACTGCCGGTCCTAGACCCTCGAAAGTACCGCAAGCTGCCACTCGCGCTGAAGGAGAAGCTGTCGGCAAACACCTATCGCCTTGCTTTCAGCCTTCCGAGCGCCGGCGCGATACTTGGGCTTCCCACCGGCCAGCACGTAGCCATTCAGGCCGAGGTAGGGGGAAAGACCATCTCCCGGTCATATACTCCCATCTCCAACAACAGGGACCCTGGAGTGCTTGAGCTGGTCATCAAGGTCTACCCCGACGGCCTCCTAACGAACCACATGGCCGGTCTCAAAGTTGGCGAGATGTTGGAATTCCGCGGCCCCAAAGGCGCAATGACTTACAAGAATGGCCTTTGCATGCACATCGGTATGATTGCAGGCGGCACGGGCATCACCCCGATGTACCAGCTTATCCGCGCCATCTGCGAGGACGAATCGGACAAGACGACCGTCAGCCTCCTGTACGCCAACAACAGCGAGGATGACATCCTTCTACGCCCACAGCTAGACAGCTGGGCGGCGAAGTATCCCGAGAAGTTCAAGGTCTGGTACGTCGTGGGCACTGCGCCGAAGGGGTGGAAATACGGCACGGGCTTCGTGACGAAGGAGGTCATCAACGAGAGACTGCCCACGCCCTCGTTAGACTCGAAAATCATGCTGTGTGGCCCGCCGGGCATGATCAACGCGATGAAGAATAACTTGGATGCGCTGGGATTTACGAAGCCAGGAGCTATTGCTAAGGTGACGGATCAGATATTTATGTTTTAATTGCATGTGGACTGTTGGGCGTTTTTGTTGTAGATAGATCGATTCAATTACCTGTATCACAATATATACATAGGCATTCATATACTCGTTCAGATACACCTTCAATATTTTATTTCAACTTGCAGTATTTTAGTGCCCTTGAAAGTAAAGACTCATAAGGTATGCATATAATTACGTACATTAAAGCATGATCGTTGGGTGATGGATCTGTATTCACCGAACTGCAAAATAACGTCCAATAAAATAAAAAAGGGCAGAACATACATTAAAGCATGTTCGTTGGGTGATGGACCTGTATTCACTGAACTGTAAGACAGAGAAATAAAATAAAAAAGGCATAATCATAAATACTATGTATGTACGGGGGCCAAATAACAGAATAAGCAAGTCATTTGGCGGTAATATCAAGTTTTGAAAAGTTCGAAGTTCAGGATGAGTGAGGGACCGGCGTCCTCTTCGGTGAGACAACCTGGGCTGAAGTTAAAGGTGGGTCCCAAAATCATGACGCCCTAGTCCCGATACGGTGTGGCGTCACCCTAATCCACCGCGTCATTCAACACAAATACGTGGGCCGGAGTGAGTGCCGCCTGCGGCACTTAGCTGACAGCCTCTTGGCAGAAAATCTTAAAATCGGAGCCAAGTGCCCACAAAACTAAACACATGGCTAACACGGCCCTCAGCTCCCCGAACCGTATTGAAAATCCCGTCATGTCAAGTCATTTGCATAAAAGTCCGACCCGGAAGGCGGGTGCATCCGTGGATCGAACTTTTAGGGGTCCCGGAAAAGCTATTCCCTTAACGTGTCCCGAGCGGGACCCACAGGAGATCGATCGGGATGCCGAGTGCCGGGTTGGGGATAGTCTATTCTTGCTTATACAAGAGTTGCCTCCAACGTCTTTCTAGATGATGTCACCTTGGAGCTGTGCTGGATGCCCCGGCATGGTCGGTGGCGGTCAAAATTGGCCAATTGGTAGTATTCTTCGTATTTCATATATATACCCCTATGAACCTCCTCTCCAAGCCCTGAACTACATTTGCAGCAATTTCCTCATTCTCTTATTGCTCGATTTAATTATAATCTCGAGTTGATCTATACATTACTCCTATCCTCATCATCCCACCTTTCTTAACCTCTCCCGCCTCAACCACAATCCGTCTGCCAGACACACACAACATGTCCTCGTGGACTCCCATAACCACGGCCGGTCGGCCAGTGGCTATCTTAGGAGCAGGCGTCCTGGGCCGTCGCATCGCAACAATGTGGATAGCCGGCGGCCACGATGTCAACATCCGCGACCCTTCTAAGGAGCAACGCGATGCCGCCCTCTCCTACATCTCCAGCACCGTGCCCTCCCTCGCCTCGGAGACCGGCGCCCTCCCCGGCAAGGCCCGCGCCTTCGACGACATCCAGGATGCCGTCCACGGCGCCTGGCTAGTCATCGAAGCCATTCCCGAGATCCTATCGCTGAAAATCGACACCTTCGCCCAACTCGCCTCTCTCGCCCCAGATGACTGCATCCTCGCCTCCAACTCCTCCTCTTACAAGTCCAGCGAGATGCTCGACAAAGTCGACGCCGCGACGCGCGCCCGCATCTTAAACATGCACTACTACATGCCCCCCGGCGTCCGCGTCGTAGAGCTCATGACCTGCGGCGCCACCTCCGCAGCCATCATCCCCTTCCTCGCCGCCCTGCTGAGCGCTCACGGCATGAGCCCCGTCGTCGTGCAGAAGGAATCCACCGGCTTTCTATTCAACCGCATCTGGGCCGCCATCAAGCGCGAGTGCCTAACCGTCATCGCAGACGGCGTCGGCGCCGCGCAGGACATCGACCGCGTGTGGATGGAGATGTTTGGCGGTGCCGGCGGGCCCTGCGCGCTCATGGACCAGGTTGGTCTTGACACTGTTGCGCTGATCGAGACGCACTACGTCAAGGAGCGCGGACTGTCCCCCCGCGCACTGGACTTTGTGCAGACCGAGTACGTCGCGAAGGGGAAACTAGGCAAGAAGTCCTCATCAGGCGGCCTGTACCCTCCTCCCACCACCACGAAAAAAGAAATGGACAACTCCCACCAAGCGCTCTACATCCTCGACCTCGGCCTCACCAACCTCTCCGCCCCCATGGCATCGGGACGCGTCCTCAAAGGCTCCGCAGACGGGAAATCCCCCCTCGCAACCCTCGCAGCCTCCGAGTCCCTCCCCGACGGAATCACAACCCTCTCCAACCGCCTCTACTGGACCGCCATGGGCCCGCCCTCCACTAACACGGGTTCAATCCGCTCGTCCCTCCTCGACGGCAGCGATACAACTATCATACTCCCACCCGGCGCTGTACACACCCCCAAGCAAATCACCGCCGACGCCGTGAACGAGAAACTCTACGTCTCAGACCGCGAAGGCATGCGTGTCCTCCGCTTTAACTCTGATGGCTCCGACCTCACTGCCCTGGTGCAGACAGGCGACTTCAACAACCTGGTCCATAAAGCAGATCAATCCCGGTGGTGCGTCGGAATCGCCGTCGACTCTACACGCGGATTCGTGTACTGGACCCAAAAAGGCCCCAGCAAAGGGTCCGCTGGCCGCATCATGCGCGCCGGCCTCGAGATCCCCGCAGGGGAGACAGCGGAAAATCGCTCCGATATTGAGGTCCTCTTCTCCGGGCTCCCTGAGCCAACAGACCTCGAGCTCGACGCTGAGTCAGAGACGTTGTATTGGTGTGATAGAGGCGAGTTGCCATTGGGGAATACGGTTAATTGCGCGAGTGTTGCCCGCGGTGCGAAGCCTGCCGGGGAGGGGTTGGAGAAGAAGCTGGGTTATAAGATCCTAGTAGGCGGATTGCACGAGGCGATTGGGTTGCAGGTTGATGTTCGCAATGGGCACATCTACGCGTCAGACCTGGGTGGGAGTGTTTACATGTTTAATATCGATGGATCGAGGAAGAAGAGGATTTATGAGGCGGAGTGCGCGTTTGCTGGGATTGCGTTGGTTTAGTCGTTTCACAGTCGTGGTGGTCTCAAATAGATGTATAGTAAAAGAGGTGGTTTTATGGTATTTCTAGTTTCATTAAAGCTTTAGCTTTGTTTCTGTTGGAATTGCTTGCCGATAACTGGCTTGGCGCTGAAGCACAAATGTCAGTAGTATCAGTAAATGCAGGCGGAACGGGGCGTCGTAGTATCACAGTGTATAGCACTGCATATATCAATGGAATCAATTGTCTAACTAATACTATCTATGGGAGTTACGTACAATTTGTAGGCCAATTCCTGGGAACTTGCTTGACACTTTGAATACCTGTCAAGCTTCCGGCTGCGGGGTATGTAGTATTGAGTCTCGCACACGAGACTGAAACCAGATTCACATTCCTCCGGCTCACGTGCGGCATTCAACAGCCCCCTTACGTAGTTCCGTAGATAGCTATATAAATGAAAAGACGTAGAAATGCTTCTGTTGAAAAAGCCCTGCAATACCGGTTGGAGACTTTTCCATGGTCTTCGGCATCGCCGGATTTGCTTTGCCATTGTCGACTTTGCTAGCTGTGTCCCGTGGATGGGCATGCAGCCCCTTTTACTTTTTCTGCCTTAAATAGCTCCTGCTATTTATGAATGTCTGTCTCTCCCTCGCCACGGTTTCTCGATGTTGATGTGGCAGTGTTAGCGCCCCTTTCCTGTTAGCGAGAACGGCGGCATGACCAGTTTTGCCACCATGGTCTTGTGAAAAATGCCCTAACACTAGTTTCCCCCAATTATGCTCATAATTGGGCTTGGCGGGCGGAAATTTGGCTGGTAGGGCCGTGCCGCAGCGGCCAGAAGTGCGGCATCTCAATTATGAGCAAAATTAGGATAAATTGGATATATCTGATCGCCTCAATCGTGCAAACCCATAGCCGCTCCGGCTCCAACATATGACCTCCGTGGCGGGCGGAGACAGGGGGCCAGTTCTGTGTCGTAGTTTCGTTTGGGTGCCGTCAACGACGTGGCCGATCTGCGCAGTTGGTCGGACGCGACCTACGCGAAATGAGAACATCAAGTCTACGAGTTATCACACTCGCCCAGAGAATCTATTATATTTGTAGTGAAGCATCGCCGTCGATGATCGGGATGCTCACTGTCAATTTTGGATGCTACGAAGCGCTCCCGTGTTTCCGTGCTTTTCCATTTTGTTTTCCAACGATGCTAGCTATCCTAAATACCACCGTGACGATGCTACGATGTGAGATGTCATGTTACAATGTTCGAAAACCTTCTTTTGAGTCCAACATGCAAATATTCCCCAACGGCGCGTACGTGAAGGGCAGACCACGCTACAAAGGTCAGGGAGTTGAATGTTGGTTTCTCATTTTTTGGCTGTTTTTTTCGCGAGAAGGCGACCTTCTGGGATGGAAATAGGTACGTAGCGGCATTCCGAAGGATTTATTCACGTTATGCTACAAACGGACAAAGACATTCTGACAAAAGCGCTTAATCCAGAAAAGACATGTTGCGGAACAACGACCACGATGGAAGCTGCGAAAGACGGAGGAGCATCAACGGAGGATGAGAAAAGAAAGGGAAAAAAGCACGGTGTGGGAAAAAGGTTCGTACGGGTTGGTTAGCCCGAGGGAATACTACGGAGCGGCAGAAAATATGCCATACGCCGGCCGCCACGTGCGGAATGCATTTTACGAAGACGGGAAAACGAAGTTTGCTACGACGAGTCAAGTCCCAGCGCCAGCCGACGCAGCACGCGAGACCGACGACAAGAAAAATACCTGTCGAAATGTCGAATGATGAAGGGGCCGAGACGCTGGAGGTACCGCCGTCAGTGGCACACCTGGTCGCCGTGAACGCCGAGTTTGCGGTCTTGCTATGTGCGAAGGCATGCTGTAGGCGTGCCCAGGCGGTCAGAGGGATAGAGGAGCACCTCCGAAAGTTCCACCACGAGAAGCCGACCGTTCGTAGGGAGGTCGGGGAGTTTGGACGAGGCCTGGCGAGGCGAGATGCACGGTTCCTCCGCGACTACACCGTCGTAGAGCTGCCAGTCAACGGATCGGTGCCGCAGCCCGTCGTCCCTGTGGTCGACGGCTTCAGCTGCCGGTTCTGTCGCTTCCTCACGGTCAGCAGGGCGATGGTGC
>RCNJ01000589.1_pt1 | contig 11712 bp, 7 predicted proteins | sample 2041171 | NCBI WGS metagenome assembly RCNJ01 (sample SAMN09708213, study PRJNA481090) | feces metagenome | biome: feces | host: Pygoscelis adeliae | place: Antarctica: Rookery Lake | collected 2010-03-01 | reverse complement strand
TTCCAGCTGAGGGGTACGTAGTATTGAGTCTCGCGCACGAGACTCAAACCAGATTCACTTTCCTCCGGCTCACGTGCGGCATACAACAAATTAAGGGTGAGATCTGAGTCACGTGAATAGTCGATTATGCGACCTGGCTGCATCGACTATCGCGTGACCTCGCGGTTTGGGACACAAGAACCCCGCCACGTCGGCAGAACTCTATTGACTTCAATTCTCGAGCGCAGCGAGGACTGGGGGTTTGGGGGCTGGCCCCCATGAAACCCGATTTCTGTGAAATGCATAGTCTAAAGCAGTAGTGATTAGTAATGGGGGGAAGGACTGGCATGAAGGAGTTTGTGCCTCGGGCCAGGTCAGGTGCACGACCTGGGTGGGTATGCAGAGAGAGGACGGGAGAGAGGAGGGGAGAAGAGAGGGGAGAAGAGAGGAGAGAAGAGAGGAGAGCGGAGGGCGGCGATACCTCGTCATGGTAAATATGGGTGGGTCGGTGTGTGGTAGCGTACATTGAGGCGAAGTGAGGTGTTTGACAGAATATCGCGACCTAGGCGCGGCGAGTGCAGGATACGACTCGGACAGGCAGGTCTAAGTACAGGAGATAGATACCTCTCTCTCGTGGCTTCTCGCGTGGCTTCTCTCGTGATATGGGAAGGCTGGTGTTTCGGTGACGGAAGCAGAAAACAGGTAGTTGCGCCTTCTTCGAGCCTCCGTGTATCACAAGTCTTATCAGGATGACGCAAGTGGTACAGTAATGAGGAGTGGGACTCAACCTGTCACCTGTGGAGGGTCGGTGCATGGGAGACCCCTCGTACAGTATTACTGTAGGAAAGATGGGCCTCCATAGAAACAAATCTAGGCCCGTCAAACATCCAGAAGCGAGGACTTGCAGCCGCCACCTCGAATCCCGTCTCCCATCCACACGTCTGCCTCAAACGTACAGGAGCTACCCTACTATTACTGTACCTACTCAGCCGTCGTGTCAAGTGAACCCAGAGTCCACAGCGTCTGCCGCGCGCAAAATTGGAGGTTCGAGGCTGTCGGTTTTAAGGTCATAGTGTCACGCTTTTCAGGGTCTGATCTTCCGCCCATGCTCCTCAACCCACCTGAAAGTGCTAACCCTTCCCTTCGGCATCTTTCCATGCACACCCTCAACTGTGCCGCGCACGGTACTTATGCCCTCCATCAATCAGCATCTCCCCTCAACCTTCAATCCGCATTTCTTGGTTCGCGTGTCGGATGGACCCTTGTCTGTCGCACGGTCTAGATGGAGATGCGTCCTTGGCAGGTTACCAGTGTGCATAGTGCTTGGCACTTGAAACATATGCCGGCTGATCCGGTGGGGGCCCCAGCAGTTCTCGCACCGAAATTGTGGGCGGGTGTAATGACGGTCGAGCGGGTATGGGCTGTGGAGACGGACTGCTGCCAACTGTCAGTTATGGCTCGCGGTCGGACATGAGCTGTGAGCGGCAGAGATGCGGGTGGCCCCTCGCGGTTGTGTGGAGGAGTGCGCTGAGAGGTTACTCCGGCGACGATGCGTGCTCTACAGACACGCGAAGGACATCAGCTTTGGAGAAGACTTGAATTAGATTGAAGTTCAGGGTTCGTCGCGCGGTGATAATGGTTTGATATCTGTCAAGGGCTGTCCCTCGAGGAGGCGGTGGTAGGACGGTGTTTCCATGTGGTGCCTGACAAGGAGGACCCTCGGGCTTTCATGATGTGCAGGCAAAGGGACCTCGCACAACGTCCTCAGTCGGATTCAGGGTCGCGGGGTTCACAAAGTACACGCTGCCTGCCGCCGAGAGACTGTACAGTACGTATCCGTATCCGTATTGACATGCGGTCAACTTTACTATCCCCAGTTGCATGGCGTCTCAGAGGTTTTTAGTCGAAATGCGGCTCGCGTATACATCGGATTTAATGATTTATGATTTATGATATATGTTTATGACATATGTTTATGACATAAGTTTATGATATAGACGAAAGCGACATAAAGATGATATAGTTGGCAGGTATCTTGAGCCGCGCAACAAATGGCCTTGTTCACCAAGCTTGTATATGCAGGAAAGTGGGGGGAGAAGAATGTGGAACGGCGCAATCGAGAAAACCCGCCATTCACTGTTCCATTAGGGCCAAAGTGGAAGAGCCAAGACGCGAACACAGTGGCGCCACATCTATTTCCAACTAGGCGTCTCATTATGGCAATAGTATCCTCACGTATACGATCGAATTTGCCGGCACGGAATATATCGCCAAGGCGGGATTTGTGTAGTTTTGGATGAAGTCCGTCGTATCGGGATTTGTGATGGTTTTGGGTGGAGTCCTTCGTGGCCAGAATTGTGATGGTTTTGGATGAAGTATTCCGTATCCAGAAGAGTGTGGTGTGCAATGGCGGATTTACTACCGAGTACCCTACAGTTATCCGTAGCCCGGCCCAGGGCCGGCCGCAAACGTGTGAAGAGGGAGGGTCCTGCAGATTTTTCATGGTCTTTGAGAATCTCGGATCGTGATGTGAGGTGATGTGAGGTGATGTGAGGTGATGTGAGGTGATTATCGTGTAGAATCTCAGGTCTGGACACAGACAATAAACGGGACGGAGAGGGGAAGGAGAGGGGAAGGAGAGGGGAAGGAGAGGGGAAGAGAGGGGAAGAGAGGCGAAGGGAGGCGAAGGGAGGGGAAGAGGGATGTGGTGGAGTACACGTCGTTTTACTTTGGGTTTGAAAACAAGAGTACTTCCGACGAGTATTCGTAGTCTGGTTATAGCACATCGGACCACTCACTCCTTGCACCAGGACCCTGCTTTGCACCAATAGGTAGCACTAAGAAAGACCTTGCACTAAGAATTGTGAGGATTGACGTTCGGATTCCGATTATTGCTGTGACGTGGGTTATCTGAGTTGCAACGTCTGAATATTCACAGTGCAATGAGAACAAAGATTGGCTGGTGGCTGAGTCTTCAATTCAGAGGATGGGGGTGTAACATGGCGGGTTCAGCTCAGTGGACGACTGCCAGTGGACGACTTGGCCGCGGAGGCCTCTCCGTTCTTGGCAGCACAGCACAGCACAGCACAGCACACGCCACACGCCACATCCCTGCAGAGCACACCCTTTTCTGTCTGCGACCTTCCGTGCCGTCAGCCAAGTCCCTTAATGTCCTGCATCGGAACCTCTGTTCCACTTTCATCCATTTGTTATTTGTTATTCGCTACTTATGACGTCACAAGAATTCAGCATTTTGCAGAGACTTCTCCATCTTTACCTTTTTGCAAATGTATTTTCGCATTTTCTTATAAATCACCATCCTCTGCCATTACGGGTTTGCACACTGGGGTGTGCATCCCGTTGTGGTGCCCCTGTACTGTACTTACAGCCGGGGTGTATCACTAAAGGCACTAACCCCCCCCACCGCTGTAACCCTACCAAGAGCGCACTACCATCGCCCTAACCGCCCTGTTTGTCCGAGACGGTTGATCAATGTGTCAGTGCGCTGCTTCGGGCCATCAGCTTTCCCATCTGTGACGAAACATGCTAAAGTGATGCGCCTTGTCGTCACGGCCGACCACAAGGTGAGGAAATATATATTCTGGGCAAGGCAGCACGGAACGCTTTTAAATTAGAAGAAGCCTCATGTTTTACGAAAATAGTTACATAAGGAGTGATAGAGAGTATGATATAATCAACTGCGAGCCATCGCGACGAGATACCCTGTAATTGGTGGTCCAACGTCACTCACGAGCTCGAATCCGCATCGAATCCGCATCGACATCACCACCACCACCTCGTCAGTCGCAAATCAATCACGACTGCCACACTTTACCAATTGGTTAGCGGTCAAGCAAACATAATAGCTGTGCACGACGGCGTCGTATATATCAAAGGTTTAGGGAGAAAATCGACAGCTTACTCGGAATCCCTGCACTTCCGCGTAGAAGCACATCTCGCGGGGCATACCAGCAAGATCCATACCTTCGTGAGTACAGCGTATGCGCTGTTGTGCGTGGCCGAAAACGAGAAAGGTGGAGATACCTCGACCCTGTGACAAAATAACCGCCTATAGAGGAATCAGGCCATCATACACCGAGGAAACTAAAGTTGTTACGTACGAGCCCAGTCGCGGATATCACCAAGCTCATAGATTGACTGGAGCTAGACGTATGAGCAAACTACCATCCGCGAAACCTCTACTCGGCTGAAGACACAATTGTATAGCTCTTTTTATTGTATAGCTCTTTTTGGGATTCTCTTTTTGGAATTCTCTCCTCCAACATACTCTATAGCACCGTAAAGAATCGTTATATTTCTTTCTGGAAACTAGCACGAAGTCTCGAGACATTATCACATTATCACATTATCACAATGTCAAATTGGGGCTCGGCAACCGACGCCTCCGGTCGGCGAATCTCCCTCATCCACGTCAACCCTCCCGTCAACCCTTCAACCTCCACATCCACCTCGAACTCGAGCCACAACTCTAGCTTCGACCCCAACTCGTGCTCAGACTCGGCCTCCCAATCTTCCTCCACCTCCCACAACGGCTCGCAGTCCGGCGACCTCCCTCGGCTCAGTAAACTCCCCGCCCTCACCTCCCTCAACGTGCCCTACCCAGGCATCTCGAAGCACCAGCGTCTGGGCAGACAGCAGTGGGAGAAGCAGCAGTGGGAGAAGGGTCAGAGGGAGAGGCTTGAGGCGCTGGATATACGCGTCCCGTACTACGCGGCGAGTGCGACGCAGTCACCGCAGTCCAGCACGGCGGGGTATCATAGCGCGAGTGTGAGCCAGAATGGTTACTCGCCTTCGGCAACGATGGAGAGAGGCCGGGGGGGGGAGGATGCGAATATTGACCCGAGTCTGTTTTGTGGAGGGGAAAATGAGTGGGGGAGGGAGAGACCGACGTATAGCCGCCCGCTGTCTTTCTCATTGCCGATGACGATGAGACATCCGTCGTACACTGGGCAAGGAGGGAACGAGGGAAGCACTTATGGGAGTCAATCCGACCGCGGTAACTCTGCCTCTCTTTATCATGGGAACTCGGGTTCTCCGCCGACGAAGGCAGAGTACGCATGTTCGCCGACCAATGGTGGCGGTCACTTGTTTTTCGTTGGATCGGGAGCACCGTACAATTACGCTCCCGACTCCTCCGCGTTTTCCCTACGAAGGACTGATTCTTACGGGAGTGCATTGAGTGGCAACACCACCGGCGGATTAATGGACAGCGAGGGCGTTCTCACACGTCGCGAGGACGAGCTGCACCGCTCAGACCCTAATTCTGGCCGCTACAGCTATAGACTGTATGAAGGGCACCCAGGCCACCTTGGTGAGGGGGCCCCTCCACGATCGAGACTTGGAAAGAGGAGCTACGACGACTCGAACCACGTGGAGGGGAGGGGATACACATACCCACCACCACCGGGAATGGAGGATGAGAGAGGGAGGAGACACATGGGGGGAAGGGAGAGGGAGAGGAGACACATGGGGGAAAGGGAGAAGGCGAGGGAGTACCGTCCTCGTGGCTACCCACCCTTGCCATCGCCTCGACAATTCTCAGCGGTCAGCTATGACTCCCAACCACCACGCCCCAGCCGCGGCATGATTCTCAACTCCCACCCCATCCCCCAATTTCTACCTCCCAAAATTCAAGGCAGTCCGCCAAGACCCGAGCGTCATGTATCTCACGCCTCTCCTGGTTCCGGCGAGGTTACTAGACACTTCACCGTCTCCCAAGCCTCGCCACAGGATAATCGAGCGCTAAATCCTAACAAACGCCACCCCTGTCGCTTCGCGCCTCCGCACGCAACGGGGTGTACGAGGAAGTTTACGACGAGCGGCCATGCGAGTAGACATGCGAAGATTCATTTGGAGGAGAAGGGGATAGAGTGTGTGTTTTGGTGTGGGTTTTGTGGGTATTGTACTAGTACCCGTTACCTTGAAAACGCCGGAAAGGTTCAGAAGGGCAATTGGGATAAGAAGGATAGGAAGGATGGGAAGGATAAGAAGGATAGGAAGGGGGCCAAGGGGGATGGTGAGGAGAGAGAGGATGAGGATGGTAGAGGAGATGGGGAGGAGGGGAAAATGGGGCTGGCGGAGGGAGGGTGCGAGAATAGATGCACCAAACGCTTCACGCGCGCAGACAACATGAAACAGCATCTTGAAACCCACTTCCGGGGTCGTGGCCGCGCTCGTCGCCAAATCGGCATCTCTGGCTCACTGTCAAAAATGACCGGCGATGGGGGCCGGGACGAGGAACAGAGGGAGAAAGACAAAATTGAGATCGAGCGGCTCCTCCGCTGGGGTGTGGAGAGGAGGGAGAGGGAGAAGGCTAGACGGGCGAGGAGAGAAAGATTGCGGTGTGGGGGGGTTGGGAATGTTAATGTTAGTCCGAAGACTTTGAAGGAGGCGAGATTTGAGGAGAGAGGGGGGGGGTTTGAGGAAAGGTTTCGGAGACAGGGGGGAAGGCGGAGATGTGAAGAAGAGCGGGAGCGGCGGCAGTATGGGGCTACGGCGATGGATGCGCTTGCCTACGCAGCGCTAGGCGAACGTTAAGGAGAAGGAAAGAGAACGATGAATGGAATGATGAGATCACGAAGGACAGGAAGGATATTGATCCTTTAGAGCGCTGAGTTCCTATGCAAGGAGTGCCGTGTCAGATACGATACATATGAAGAATACAATATCTACATCCGTCACAAACTCGCAAATTAAAAGCGATGCGCAAAAAAAAAGCTAAGGGCTATGAACTCTCTCATCTCGAATCCCGCAACACACGTGATAAATAGCACCAGTTTAGCTTTATAAGCTTTATAAGCTAGGCCTGAATGGTAACATAAATTGCAGTTTTGCGCATGAACCCTTTCATAGTTGCCCAACTACCAAAACTTATATATAGGCACCCATTTATTTCACCTGGTCATGAAGCACATGATATGAGGCTCCTGTACGAGGGTTAGCGCCAAATCGCAGCTCTATTCCTGTATTGGCATTGGACTCCGCCCGAATCGGGTCCAACTCAGGAGTCCGAAAAACGGACCGTGGGTACTGAAATTCTGGATCAAGTCTACATGAGACAAACAACGTGATTTAAACGCACTATTTCCGTCGGCGATTACGAAGGGTGCACAACAAAAATCATCAAATCGAATTCAATCAGATGCAAGTGGATTAGATTAGATTTGGCGAATTTCAAATCTAATTTGACAATTTGAGCGCACTAAATATAAACCCATGAGCCGCTCAGGTTCCCCGCCATAGTTCCTTATGACGTATTCATAACGTATGCCTGATGTCTTTGCTACTCCTTTGAGGACACAAGGGCAGCTCGCTTGCCAATCTCACGAAACCCGCCCTTCAGATACCGCTCCACACGTTCAACATTTCCATCAATTCGAAATTGGTGGGTGGGGGTTTAATTTCTGGCCTCTTCATGGGGGTTTAATTTCTGGTCTTGAAGAGGCTAAGATCCAACGGTACGGGGGTCCCCATCCACATTGCGCGTTGGGAGTGATCCCTTTCCTCATTCCGCGCCTCATCTATCTCCACTCCCCTCACATCGCGACTTCCGGCTGGATCGTTGGCGAGCACGGTGTTAGGGTGGACTAGTACGGATAATGGACCGCGATTTATGCACAGCCAGGGAATGAATGCGCCGAATTGGGAGGGCGTGAAGAGGTTGACTTCGAACATGGAGATTGGGTGGGGACCGACAGGGCGTTCCCAGAAGCGGTAAATGCGTAGTTCAGGAACTGCGAAGATGTCAGGTTCCCGTCCATTTCCTGTCCAGTTCCTGGGTGATAAACCCTCGCTAAACCTGGGGAAAAGGAGTTTAAGGGAAAAGGGGCCAGGGTAAGAGTAAGTGCGAGCGGGAAGGTGTAGCTAAGGGTAGAAGGAGGAACATACATTCGCGTCTTATCCTCTCCCAGAGTTCGCGGGCGAGTTGGAGTTGAGAGGGGTTGGATTGCATGTAGTAGACGTGGACATCACTGTTTTCGTCAGTTAATTGGTCAGTCCGATTTCATAAGCCAAACATAGCTCTAAGCACTTGAATGCCTTAGAGCTACGTGACGTGAAAGTTGTAGGTTGAGATGGAAGTGATAGAGTCGAGGAAGGAGGACTTACAAACCACCACGTCTACCGTTATCTAGCGGATCGCAGAACTTCTCATAAGCGTCACATCTCTTCTCGGCCGGTGGATTTATGAAAGACTTTCCGTCCTCGGAAATATCCATCGGCAGCGGAGTCGGTTTCTGGCCATTATACACCTCGAGAGGCGAAGGGTAGTGGTAGAGTGAAGGGTCGGCCATTGTCTCGTTTCGAGCTTTGTTTGGCGCAAACGGAAAAAAGACGATTGATGAAAACCGGACAAGTTTATTAAAAAAGAAAACCCAGGAGACTATATATCACCGTCGCTGCACAACTTACAAAGCGTTTGTCAAGCTGACGCATGTCCCACAGGGCTTGGCGAGCCACCACCCCGCATCGCGACATTTCCCCATATTCTAGCCTCGTTCTTGGCAGCGTCACCGTAGCCTTGTTGTCTCGGTCGAACTCCGACTTCAACTCACCTTTATCACTCAATTCATCAATCAATCAGGAACTCCAGATCTCCAAAAAATGTCAGACGACGAATACGGCGCAGACGCCGACCTAATAGCTGCTATGGCATCAGCTCCAATCTCCTCGAATCCTCCTCCTAGTCGCCCTCCGCAACGAGTAACACAACCGACGCCCCAACGCCTCGACCCACGACCACCAACCCAGAATTCGAATGGCGCGAAGATAGTTCAACCCACACCCCAAGCCTTCGCCAAACCCTCCTCAGGCTCCTCAATCCTCGTTTCCCCCCGCCAAAAAGGCAACCCCATCCTCACCCACCTCAAATCCCAGCCCTGGGAGTATTCCGATTCGCATCCCGCCGACTACGTCCTCGGCGCCACAACCTGCGCTCTCTTCCTAAGTCTTAAATATCATCGATTACATCCCGAATATATCTACACCCGAATAAGGAATTTGAAGGGCATGTATAATCTAAGAGTGGTTTTGGCGTTGGTGGATATTCCAGCACACGAAGAGATCCTCCGCGAGCTCGCCAAAACATCTTTAATCTCAAACATCACGCTCATCCTGTGCTGGTCTGCAGCCGAGGGCGCACGTTATCTCGAACTATATAAATCGTATGAACATGCCCCTCCGACGGGCATCCAGGGCGTGCAGAAGAGGAGCTTTAAGGAGAGGGTGGAGGAGTTTGTGACTGTGCCCAGGGGCGTCAATAAGACGGATGCGATGAGTCTTGTGAGCGCGTTCGGGAGTGTGAGGGGGGCGGTGAATGCGGATCCGGAGGTTGTGATTGCGCTGGGGGGGTGGGGAGAGAGGAAGGTGAAGGCGTGGAACGGGGCGGTGAGGGAGCCGTTTATGAGCGGGGGCTCGAAGAGGAAACGTGGCGACGCCGGAGTGGAGGCGACACCGTTGAGTAGGGTGCCACTTAGGGAAATGGATAGCTATGCGAGGAGGACGATGACGGAAGGCGACGCGACTCCCTCGACTCCGCAGGTTGGGCGGAGTGGGGAGGAAAGAGATCCGTTGGAGGATATTCATGAAGACGATGCTATGATCGCAGCCGAGCTAGAAGCGGAAGATAGAGCGCGACGAAAAAGGATAGAGGACGAAAGAGAGAGCGAAAAGCTGAGTGGTGGGGTGGCGGAGGCGTTGGCGAGGTTGAGGAAGGAGTAGTCATGATGCCTACCCAATCTACGACCTCATTCATCCGAGCTGTGCTGGAGTTCTTCGAAAGGGCAAGAAAAGCGCGCCTGAGATAACAATGATCAGTCGGCGTATGCAACGCGTCTCTTACTGTAACGCGTCTCTTACAGCGACACGGGTCACATTCGGCGGGGCTCTGAATCCTCGCACCATACGATACTGTCAGAGCCGAGAACGACGGACTGGCAGGCACATTTCTAGCACGGCTATAAAGCTAGAACTGACTAACAACGTTTGTGTGGGGACAAGACTTGCAGCTTCGCTGGAATGCGATTTTTGGATGCACCAACAAAAGATCGCTTACTCTTTCCCCCATGGGTTGTTTAGCGCAGATTGGTGCTTGCGACCCGGCCCATGAGGTGAGAGTCTACAGTTCACAGGTCAAACTCATTTGAGAGGTTTTGGGGTCGAAGTGGCGCCAACGGGGAAAATATTTCTGAAAAATGTGGTTGCACAGAAGCACTTTGATAATCAAGGTCGACACCGCTCACTGCTCGAGGCAGCGTGGTCGATCGGACGGACCTGCCAGTATCAAGTCTCGGCCGTTTGACCTTTTGAAAATCGACCAGCAGGCCGTTTGATCGATGACCCTTTTCCAATGGCTGTCGGCGGGACCGTTTCAATCTTTTGACCTTTTGACTATTACGTTTTTAGGGTTTAGCGTCTCTCAAAATCTCACCGTTCCAAATTTTAGATGTAGAGGGCCCGGGCATGCTTTGAATGGTCTTGTAGCGATTAAATCGCAGGCGCCTAGCAATCCGATCACAAGAACAGCTGGACTGTGAGACTTGCTTGTGTCAGTGTTGTCCATAATTAGTACTCAAATCACAACTCCATAAATAGCGTAGTGAGTTGTATGCTACACATGGTGACGTGGCTACTTTTGGGCTACTTAAGCGTCACATAAGTAGTGGTGAGCATCGCCAAGGTGCTAGAAATCTCAAACCACCCTCCCAAAGAAAGCCAATACTACGTCGAGTTGAAGTGGCCGGTCCATTTTCATCTAACGCATCTGATTTTAGCCATGTACTTTTACAATGACCTCTCAAATGAGCGATATTAATGAAGACAAATATTATTAGGTGTGCCATGGTCAAGATGAGCTAAGCCCTGCGACGTCCTAGCCTGCTTGTTAGGGTATGACCCTTTATAAGATACTTGCTGTGAATTGTTTTTCATTTTGTTATTCATTTAGAATCAATTCCAGACTGATCCTCAATTTATTGGCCTATAACCGCGCCACCCTAGTACAAGCAACCACCAACTAATGAACACTAAATATGCAATCACTTGCCATTTAATAGCTAATCAATTACTGACCGCCACAAGCACTAAACCTATTATTTAACAATTAATCCTCCATCAATCCTTAATTGACACCTGCGATGGTGCAAGTCCGGATAGGCACAAGAACAAGGAAACAGATTATATGTAAAGAGAATGAATTACCGAGCAAGTACGCAAGTGAGCGCGCTGAGGTTATATAACCAGCGTGCCCTTTTTCTATCTTCTTCCTTGCCGTTTTATTCATCCAGTGTGCCGGCAAGTAGTGGCACAGTTGTAAGGTCTAGACTTCAAACATATAGACTACGGAACCCAGTCTACACTTATTAGCTGTTATTTAAGAAGGTGGCATGACACTGGCAATAGCCACAGACTAAAGAAAATTGGGCATCCCGTCTGTTTTGCCATACACAAGCTCTAAATCATTAGATTAATAGTTACGCGGATGTTCTAACAGCTCAACACGCCCTCCAGCTTTGGGAACACGAACAGGCAAGTACGCATGTTTGTTTTGCCCCTTCCAGACACTCCTTGTAAGGGTTGTTGTAGACAGAGTGCTAAGACTGCGATATCGACTCCGTCAATAGGTATGTATTCCACAAACTAATCTCTGGCCTTCTCCTTCCAGGAGGTGGCCCGCTTTATATACTGATTCCGGGTCCCATAGTTCCCGCCACCGAG
>RCNJ01000588.1_pt1 | contig 11759 bp, 10 predicted proteins | sample 2041171 | NCBI WGS metagenome assembly RCNJ01 (sample SAMN09708213, study PRJNA481090) | feces metagenome | biome: feces | host: Pygoscelis adeliae | place: Antarctica: Rookery Lake | collected 2010-03-01 | reverse complement strand
GACGAAGATTTAAAATCCTATAAAAATCTAGCTAATGAAAAAGTTAGTGAAGCAACAGAAGGTTTAAACGAAGAAATAAAGTCCGCATTAAATGAACCTATTGGTGAGTTACAAGCAGGTTTAACAGCAATTAATGAGGGACAAGAAACACTTCAAAATGGTGTTAATCAACTTGCGAGTGGAACCAGTGAATTAAAAGCAGGTTCCAATTCACTTGCGAGCGGTCAAAATGATTATGTCACTAATATGAATAAATTCACCAGCAGTTTTGCTACAGCAAATGAGGGTACGCAAACACTTGTTGATGGAACGAACAGTTTATATGAAGGTATGTTTGATTTAAAAGACGGATCCTTACAACTTAATGACGCTTCTCACCAGTTAGCCGATGGCTCATCTGATATTTACGATGGGATGAATACCTTAACTGAAGGTACAGGTGAATTTAATCTAGAAATGCATGAGGCTGCTGATGAAGCAGGAGACATTAATGCCACAAGCAAAACAAATGACATGATTGCTAATCCTGTTAACGTTAAAAACGAGAAAATTAATGAAGTACCGAATTATGGTACTGGGTTCGCGCCTTACTTCTTATCTCTTGGATTATTTGTTGGTGCTTTACTACTTTCAATTGTCTATCCTTTAAGAGAACCTTCAAATGTCCCTTCAAGTGGATTCAATTGGTTCTTACGTAAATTCTTAGGATTATTTTCAATTGGTGTATTACAAGCTATTATCGCAGGTGCGATTCTTATTTTAGGTTTAGGCTTAGAAGTACAAAGTATACCTTTATTCTTCTTATTTGCCATTCTAACAAGCCTAGTATTTATTACTTTGATTCAATTCTTAGTAACATGCTTCGGCGACCCTGGTCGTTTCGTAGCAATCTTAATTTTAATCTTACAGTTAACAACAAGTGCTGGAACATTCCCACTTGAATTAATACCGAAATTCTTACAACCATTCAATCTATTCTTACCAATGACATATTCTGTCGCTGGATTTAAAGCAGTTATTTCAAGCGGAGACTTTGGAGTTATGTGGTCAAATGGCGGTATCTTATTAATCTTCTCAATTGTTTCAATGTTATTAACACTTTCATATTTTATGATTATGCATAAGCGTAAATTCGGAAGCCGTGTAGAAGCTGAGGAGACAGCAAAGTAAGTAAAAAAACAGAGAGTATTTATTACTCTCTGTTTTTTTATGCACACTTATCAACAAACATATGTTTCTTTTTGTGGGTATCTTTTTTAACCTTTGTTCTTATAATGTTTTGATTGTTGACTAAAACTTGTGGATAACCCTGTTGATAGTGTGGATAAGGTGGACTAATTTTCACAAGGCTTATTTCTATTAGGTGAAAACGTCTTCTTTTTTAGTTATAAAATGTTAGTAAGTTTTAAGTTATTGTTATTTAAATCACCTGTTTTTAGCAATTTAACTTTAAGTAATAATCAGAAACAATATAGAGTCATTTGCATTATTAATTGTGTGAATGAATTGAAAAGTCAGTTATCTACTGGTTTACTAAAATCAATTACTTCTACTCTTACTGGATTAATTGTTATTCCCACAATCGTATCCATTAACTCAATATCAAAATCTATGTATTCTTTCGCTTCTTGATCTAAAACTCAAAAATAATATAATTTCTATCAGTTTCAAATTGAATTTTCTCTTCCACTACACTTAGATTTATAAAAGTAATGACAAAAATTAAGTTTACTGGAAAACATACTTCAAATAGTGCCTGTTCATCCATTTTCCTTCCGATTATTTATATTAAATAAATACGCCGAATCATTGCAACATAAATAAACAGATAAATACATTTTAAATTTCATATTCAGTATTATTTCAGTTATTCTGATTTATGTGATTTACTAATAATGGTTTAGGTTCTTTCTATAATAGTATATAGTTAGGAACAGATTTGAAGGCAAGCTTAGAAAGGATTGATTTCCGTGGAAGAAAAAAATATTTATAAAATAATAGCCGAATATAGAAGTAAGATGAGTAAATCTCAACATAAAATTGCTGACTATATTTTAGATAATACACATTCAGTCGCTTTTCTAACCGGAGCTAAGCTAGCAAATGTTGTTGGTGTAAGTGAAGCAACTATTGTAAGATTTGCAAACTTTATTGGATTTTCTGGGTACAATGACTTCCAAAAAAACCTCGCTCATTCTGTTGAAAAGCAATTAAATACTGTCGATCGTTTAAAGATGTCACGTTCTGTTCATAGTGAATCTGAACGTTCGATCTATGATATTTTCGAGGGTGACATTCAAAATATAAAAGCAACAATGAATAACTTAAATCATACTGATATTAAAAATGCTGCAGAAAATATCGTTCAAGCTAAACGGGTTTATATTGTGGCGAATCGTTCTGCTGTGTCACTTGGGACATTTCTACAATACTATTTAGATTTATTATTTGGAAAAAGCGAATTAATTCATACAACTGCTTCTGCTTTTGATCGAATACATAATGTAAATGAAGACGATGTCGTTATTGGAATAAGTTATGCACGTTATACACAAAGCACATTAGATGTCGTTTCGTACGCAGATGAACGTGGCGCTAAAATCATTGCATTAACTGATGAATACACCTCGCCGATTACCGCTTATGCGGATATCTCCCTTTTTGCATCCAGTTCGATGTCTTCATTTTTAGATTCCTTTGTCGCACCGCTTAGTCTGATTAATGTACTAGTCGCTTATCTAGGTAATCATAAATCAATTGATATCGACGACCGATTACAAAACTTTGAAAATTTATGGAACCGTTATAATGTATTTTTTGATGAAGATAGCCATAAATGATTCTTTTTATTTCATATTTTAATTAAATTTGAAAGAAAGCTTGCAATATTGTTTCTCTCCTTTATAATGAAATCAAATACATTAATAAGGGAGAGAAAAATGTTAACCAAAGATGCCTTAACATCATATAATAAAGATGCATCAGAAAAGTTGTTTGAAGAAGCATTAGACGTCATTCCAGGTGGTGTAACTGCGAATATTAAACATTTCGCACCTTACCCAATTTTTATGAAAGAAGGTCATGGAAGTAAATTAATCGATGAAGATAATCAAACTTATATTGATTATTCACTCTGTTATGGCGCTTTAATCACTGGGCATGGACATGAACGGATTATGCAAAGAACGCACGAACAACTTATCAAATCAGGAACAATGATTTTCGGAACCCCCCACTCACTTGAAGTAGATATGGCAAAACGGATTATCGGGCTTTACCAAGGAATTGAACAAGTAAAATTTACAAACTCAGGCACAGAAGCCGTTTTACTCGCGATTAGACTTGCTGTTGCACATACTAAGAAAGAAAAAGTGGCAAAATTTGAAGGTCATTATCATGGTGGACTAAATAATCTACTTGCGAGTATTAATCCAAGTGAGCAAGATGCTGGTGAAGCAGACCAACCTAATGCTGTTTTTGAATCGAATGGTATTCCTAATGATGAACGTGAAAACACAGTAATACTACCTTTCAACAATTTAGAAGCGACTTCAGCACTATTAAGAGAACACGCAAATGATTTAGCTGCCGTTATTTTAGAACCTGTTCAAGGTGGATTTATTCCAGCTGATAAAGCCTTCTTAGATGGTCTGAGAAAAATTACTGATGAATTAAACATCGTGTTAATTTTTGATGAAGTAAAGACTGGATTCAGAGTTGCTTTAGGTGGTGCTCAAGCAGCCTACGATATAAAACCTGATCTTACAACATTAGGTAAAGTCTTAGGTGGTGGGTTACCGATTGGAGCTGTCGGTGGTCGTAAAGATATTATGATGCTAAGTGCTGCTAGTAAAGATGGTGACGTTTTTTCCGTCGGTGGTAAAAGTAATGAAACAGTCGGGACAGTCTTCCATAGTGGAACATACAATGGTCATCCACTAATTATGGCTGTTGGACTTGAAACACTTGATATATTAGAAGAAAATAACATAATGGAAAATCTCTTTTCACAAACAATGCTTTTAAGAAGTCGTTTAGAAAAAATGTATGCTTCTTATAATATCAAAATGCAGACGGTTGGAATGGGAAGTATTTTTAATATTATCTTCACAGATCAACCAATTAAGAGTTATCGCGATATGTGGAAAGCTAATATTGAACTTAGACAAGAAATAGACACTGAATTATTGAGTCTTGGCGTCTATTTAAAGCCACTCAACCGTTATTCGATGTCTACTGTCCATTCAACCGAAGACATTGATTTTACAGTCAATGCGCATGAATCTGCTTTAAAAAAAGTCCTTAGTAGACATGCAAAAAGAAAAAGACATGCTTAATCTCTTCATGAAAACCCACTCATTGCGAGTGGGTTTTTTTGTGCTTTACTATTTTTTTGAGTTCATTTTCTATATACTAAGAATAAGCTTATTGAAGAAAGTAGGATTATTATGATTCAAAAAATACCAGAACCACAAAAAAGAATATCTAAAAAAGCAATTAATGTATGGCGTGTAACCGATCTTATTCAAAATTTAATTGGTTTATTCATTATAGGTGGGTTAATATTCAGTTCCCGTTATTTCGATTGGGTAAATTGGATTGATATTATTTTATATATACTACTTGGATTTATTTTAATAATAATGATTTATGAACTAACAATTCGACCGGTCCTCTTACAAAAAACATGGCGTTATGATATTGATGAAAACTATATCCAATTAAAACACGGATTCATTAATAAACGCTCTTTAATCATACCTATGTCCCGTGTCGAGTATGTAAATACTAATCAAGGACCGATCTTAAGACATTATGATCTATCTGTTTTAACGATTGGAACAATTACTTCAGCTAATGAAATTCCCGCTATTCCCGTCGCAGAAGCGCAAGAGATTAGAGAATTGATTATTCATTTAGCAGAACTAGATAATAATGAACCACATATACAATTTGACTCAGAACAGGAATTGGGTGATTAATCATGTTTAAACCTAAACGACAACACCCTTTATGGATGATCATCTTATTTGTAAATCGTTTAAAACCTTTTATAATTCCATTTGTTTTTATTTTCATTCTTAATGCAAGCTCTTTAAAATCAGTCATTATGTATGCTGGTAGTCTAGTCATTTTATTCGTTGTATATAATACGACTGTGTCTATTTTTGAGTGGCGTAACTTTACCTATCTTGTTGCTAATAACAATATAGAAATTAGTGATGGCAGATTCATCGCAAAAAAAAGATATATTACATTAAATAGAATCCAAAGTATTCAAGAAGATAAAACATTGCTACATCGTATGTTTGGTTTAACTTCTTTAACCATTGTAACTGGTACAACAGGTGATAATGCTACCGTTAAATTAGATGCCCTTATTCCTGAAGATGCTAAAGAACTAAAAACTTTATTAGAAAGCGAAGTAGAAAATAAAGTAGAAAACAATGAAGAAACTATTGATGATCAAATACCTTTACCAACTCAACAAGCCAAACATCACTATTCAATGTCTTTCAAAGAAATTCTACTTATTTCAATCACATCGCTTTATTTTTTAGCTTTTATTCCATTAGCAATCTCAGGTTATGTTAGATTAGATGACTTGTTTGAAATTGAAGCTTACACAGATACATTTGTTAATTTAATAAAAGCATCATATATATTAATTGCCCTTTTAATCTTAGGTGCTTTCTTTGTTTCATTTCTTGCTGGGCTAGTGATCACATATTTAAGATATGGAAAATATGAAGTTACTTCAAATGATGAACGTATCTTTATTAAAAAAGGTATTTTATCAATCTCACACTTTTCTATCCCAAAAGATAGAGTGAATGGCATCATTATAAAGAAGCCTTTTTTCAGAAGGTTGTTTGGTATTGTTGAAGTACAAATCATTACCTTAGGCGACTTATTTGATAATGAAGAATCACAAACTGATGTTTTATTTCCTTTTATTAATTTAACTTTAGCTTCACGTTTAATTGAAGAGATTTTACCTGATTATGAAATTGAAAAAGAAATGAACCAACTACCTACTAAGTCAATGTTCTTAACGTTAATTAAACCGAGTTATTTATTTGTTATTATTACCGTTTTAATCTATTATTTCTACCCTGAATATTGGTTTATTCCACTAATTTACTTACTATTCATTATGATCAAACGCGTAGTGGAACATTATAATAGTAAATACTTAATAACCGATGAATCTATTCAAATGCAAACAGGTTCTTTTTCAAGCGAATTATCTGTTTTAAAGAAAACGAACATTGATGCTTTAGCACTCAATGAATCTTGGTTAGAACGTAGATTTAACTTAGCTACACTAAAAGCAATGACACGAGCTAAACCAGTGCATACAGGTAAGGTGATTCATCTGCCAAAAGACATTGCTGCAAACACTTATCATTGGTATGCAGATGCTCAAAAAAAAGCAAAATAACCTGAATGATATTTAACCTATTATCTCTTATTCTATGGTAAACTAAACGATGGATTATTATATATAGAGGAGAGAGTTTTAGTGATAGGTACCTGGCTTTCGATTATTCCACCCTTACTCGCAATTGGTTTTGCAGTTTTAACAAGAAAAGTTTATTTATCTTTATTTATTGGAATATTAAGTGGAGCACTTATTATTAATCAGTTTTCTATAAAAAGTAGCTTTGTTGACGTATTTCAAACTATTTGGGGAGTTGTATCAGATGTTGAATGGAACGTTCCTATTCTTATTTTCGTCTTACTTCTTGGTGGTTTAACAAGCCTTTTATCTAATTCTGGTGCTACAGAACGTTTTAGTCTCTGGGCTTTATCACGTGTTAAAACACGTGTAGCAGCACAATTCGTTACTGTATTTACAGGAATTACTATTTTTATAGATGATTATTTTAATAGTTTAGCAGTTGGACAAATCGCTAGACCCATAACAGATGCACATGGTGTCTCGCGTTCTAAACTTGCTTACTTAATTGATTCAACAGGCGCACCCATTTGTATTTTGATTCCTTTATCTAGTTGGGGAGCGTATGTATTCTCTTTACTCGTTCAACCAATCAATGAATACAATTTAGGTATCGAACCCTTTACAGCTTTTTTGATGATCGTTCCAGCTAATTATTATGCAATCATGGCCTTATTAATTGTTTTCTTAACGATTTATTGGCAAATTGACTTTCGTACAATGCGAAAACATGAAGAAAAAGCATTGGAAGAAATGGATCATAACTTGAAAGCAGAAGCACAAAAAAACATTGCACCTATCAGTCATGCATTTGATTTAATGTTACCTATCCTTACATTAGTTATTAGTACGATTATCTTCTTTTTATTCTCTGGTAACTATTTCACAACAAATGTGAGTATGATGCAAGCAACAGGGGATGGCGATATTGTAAGCGCGCTTGTCTATGGTGGATTATTAGCGATTTTAGTCACAGCAATTCTCTACCTACCTACTGAGAAGCTTAAAGTAAAATCATTTATAATAGCATTCTTTAACGGTGTATGGAAAATGTCTGGGGCCGCTTTAATTCTGGTCCTCGCTTGGTCAATTGGAAATATTATTGAGAACTTAGAAACAGGTACTTTTTTAGCAACACTTGTTGAAGGTAACGTTCCATTATGGTTATTACCTGTTGCGCTGTTTCTTTTAGCGTGTATTATGGCTTTTGCTACAGGTACATCTTGGGGAACATTTGCAATCATGATTCCGATTGCCGTTTCAATTATCGGAGAAATTCATCCTGAATGGATCTTACCTGCTATTGGAGCAGTTCTTGCTGGTTCAGTATTTGGAGATCACTGTTCACCGATTTCAGACTCTACGATACTTTCGTCTGTTGGTGCTGAGTGTAATTTAATGGATCACGTTACCACACAAATTCCTTATGCGTTAACTGCAGCAGGTGCATCGAGCATTGGATATATCGTATTTGGATTAACTTCTAATGTCTTTATTGGTTTAGGAGTTTCGATTCTTGTATTGGTTAGTTTCTTATTCGCAGTAAAACAAAGAACACAACCGATTAGTTCATAATACAAAATAAAAATCATTAACACATAAATTTTTTTCGTTGTTCGTAACCATCCAACGTAAAAAAACTAGGAGATCATAAAATGAAAATTAAAACACTCGTTATCAATGCGTTAGTTGCTGCTATGTATATTGTAGTAACTGCTTTAGTCGCACCTTTTGGCTTTACTAATATTCAATTTAGATTATCGGAATTATTTAATCACTTAATTGTTTTAAATAAAAAATATTTTTTTGGTATTATCATTGGTGTATTATTAGCTAACTTTTTCTTTGCACCAATGAAACAAGATATGATTTTTGGTGTTCTACATACTGCGTTATCACTTGGTATAACGCTTATGTTTGCTAGATTCATTAAAAATAAAATTACGTTAATGTTTATTAATACAGTAGTATTCTCTTTTAATATGTTTATTATTGCTTACATGTTAAAAATATACGCTAATCTACCTGAAGCCTTTATGTTTTTATGGGTGACTTCTGGTTTAAGTGAACTCATTACAATGGGCTTATGTATTCCACTTATGTATTATTTAAATAAGCGTCTTAACTTTGCTAAATTAATTTAAAAACAGGTAAGTAAACTATTTATAGTTTACTTACCTGTTTATTTTTTGGATACTTCTATTTGTAATTGGCGTAATGCCTCATCAAGCTCGACCATCATTACTTCAATGGCTTCTTTTTTGGGTATCTCTTCTAAAAGATAAATTGGATTTCCGAAGATTAATCTTGGTTTTTGGCGCTTGAGTAGTTCTTTAAAATTATTAGGACCTACATAAGCAGCCGGTACAATAGGTGATTTAGCATATGTTGCAATCGTTACAGCCCCACGCTTTAGAGGTGCTTCTTCCGTTGTACGCGTTCCACTTGGAAAAATACCAACAATCTCGCCTTCTTTAATTAATTTCCTTGGATGTTTAATTGAACTTGGACCTGGATTTTCTCGGTCTACGGGAAATGCATTTAATCCATCCATCAGCCACTTTAAAAACTTCGTTTTAAATAACTCTTTTTTTGCCATATAATGAATTTTCGTTGGGAGCATTGAAACGCCTAACCACAGAATATCAACCCAGCCAGTATGCGTACAGGCGAGTACATAGCCTTCTTTTTCTGGAACTTTTTCTTTATTATAAATTTTTATTGAGCCAAATAAATTTAAAATTACTTTCAATAAATACCCTACAAAATAATACATGCATTTCATCCTTTATTTAATTTAATCTCTTTATAGTTTACCACGATAAAAAAAGAGTCGCATCTCTTATGCGACTCTTTTTTATAAATTATCAGATTTAGTGATAAAAAGTACTTATTTCAGTAAAGATATAATTTTATTCGGGTAAAAACCAAGTAACCTATCCCCATTAACCTTTGACTGTGGCACTCCCATCTGTCATGTTTCATCAACCACTTTTTGTAGTTATCTGCTAACGAATTACTTCCATTAAAAAATCTCTTTTAGTATTTAAACTAAAAGAGATTGTAATTATTTATTTATTTCTTTGACTATATCAATTAATGTACTAGCATGCTCATTACAAATTTCTTGTGTTTCAGCTTCAACCATTACTCTAATCAATGATTCTGTACCTGAAGGACGCACAAGGACTCTACCAGAATCACCGAGAACTGTTTCTACTTCTTGAATCGCTGCAAGTAGATTTTCATCATTTAAAATAGTCTTTTTATCTTTCACTTGTAAATTTTTTAATACTTGAGGATATACTCTCATTTCTCCTGCTAATTCAGAAAGCATTTTCCCAGTTTCTTTCATAACATTTACAAGTTGGATTCCTGAAAGCATACCATCGCCACCAGTACTATGATCTAATAAAATAATATGACCTGATTGCTCACCACCTAAATTATAACCATTGGCACGCATTTCCTCCATTACATAACGGTCACCAACACCAGTTTTAACACTTGTAATATCATTTTCCTCTAAAGCTTTATAAAAACCAATATTACTCATAACTGTTGAAACAACAGTGTTTTTATTTAAAAGTTCATTTTCATTTAAATGTTTTGCTAAGATAAACATGATTTGATCGCCATCAACTATTTTTCCATTTTCATCAACTGCAATTAATCGATCACCATCACCATCGAAGGCAAGCCCAATATCTGCTTCTTTCTCAACAACTAATCCTTGTAACTTTTCTGGGCTTGTTGAACCTACATTATCATTAATATTAAGACCTGTTGGATTATTACCAATTGTATATATATCTGCTTCTAAATCTGCAAATAAGTGTGGAGCTAAACTCGACGTTGCACCATGTGCACAATCTAATGCGATATTTATGTCATCAAAGTCACTATTAACCGTTTCTTTTAAATAAGATAGATACTTTTGACCACCTTCAAAGTAATTACTTACTGAACCAATATCACTGCCTATTGGTCTAGGTAAATCATCTTCTTCCGCATCCATTAAATCTTCAATGCGCTCTTCTTCTTTATCTGTTAATTTATAACCATTTGGGCCGAATATTTTTATGCCATTATCCGCAACAGGATTATGTGATGCTGAAATCATTACGCCCATTTCTGCATCCATTGTTTTCGTTAAATAAGCTACACCAGGAGTCGATATGACACCCAAACGCATTACTTCAACTCCTACAGATAAAAACCCTGCAATTAATGCTCCTTCAAACATATGAGCGGAGATACGTGAGTCATTACCTATTAAAACTTTCGCTTTTTCTCCTTCTCTTGTAAATATTGAACCACTTATTCGTGCAACTTTATATGCTATCTCTGGTGTTAATTCTTTGTTTGCTATTCCTCTTATACCATCAGTTCCAAAATATTTACCCAACTTAATCTCTCCTTTTCTTACTCAAAACACATCTCAATTTTTAGTTTTTAAATTCAGTTATCGTACTTTTAGCTATCTTTCTTTTCTAACTCTACATTGACTTTAACTTTCTTTTGAGAAATAGATATATGTTCTGGGACATCTAATTCTAAAGTCATTTCTGTCGACTCTTTAATTTTTGATAAATCAATTGAGTCTGAAGTAACTTCATTAATTTCATCTAAGTCTGCTTTCTTACCATAAATCATAATGTTTTCGATTTCTGGAGCTAAGGATTTTAAGGTGGAGTTCTTAGATACTTTACCTTCTGTTGGAATTTTTAATCTTACTTCTTTACTTGGTTTATCAATTTTGACAGAAGCTATAACAGATTCTGGCCTGACACTTACTTTTAATTTGTTACCTTGACTATCATAGACATTAATCGGTAATTCTCTATTTTTAATCGACTCTTTTTCGTTTGCTACATCGATGTAGACTTTAACTAACGATACTTGCTCTATTACAGATTTCGAACCAACAACAAGCACTTCTTCTACGTTAAGCTTTGGCGTTAAAACTTCATAACCAACAGGAACTAAGTCTTCATTAATTAATTCAGTTTCAATATCAAATGTTGCTGTTGCTCTTTCTTCAATTTTTATATCTATTTCCTTCGGATCAATATATGCTGATAGTTCTTTAGGAATATTGTCATGTTCAATCTCAACAGTATGTGGACCTTCACTTACATCTGTTAAATCCACAAAGACAGTGAAGTTTTTCTGCCTAACAACTGGTGTTAAAACACTTACTGAACCTTCTAAAGATACTTCTACTTCATCAGGGACGCCACTTACTACATATTTATCACTGTCAATTTTGACATCTACAGGTATATCTTCAAGC
>RCNJ01000587.1_pt1 | contig 11778 bp, 10 predicted proteins | sample 2041171 | NCBI WGS metagenome assembly RCNJ01 (sample SAMN09708213, study PRJNA481090) | feces metagenome | biome: feces | host: Pygoscelis adeliae | place: Antarctica: Rookery Lake | collected 2010-03-01 | reverse complement strand
CTTTTGACCGTGGAAAAATCCACTTTCGACCACGCTATCCCCTTTTTGGACACCCTTCTCGGTGATTCGATCATATCATATTGGTTAGGTGCAGAGATGCGGCAATGCGGTGACAGTTGCCCAATGTACTCGCAACGATTGCGCATTGCGACTGCTGCGGGCAAAGGAGAGGAGGAGAAACAGGAAGAGGAGAAAGAGGAGGAAGACGTTGACAGCCCGCTTCAGTACTGGATCGATCTAGCTAAGTCAAGACACAACTAGTTTCCAATCTTAACAAAGCTGGCACTCGACGTCTTCTCCATCCCAGTGAGTGCTGAGTGCGAGAGTCTTTTCAGAGACCAAACGTATAATCAGCAATGATAGAAACAGTCTATCAGCTGAAACTATCGACGCAGTCTCGTGTCAAAAGAACTGGCTTGACACATCAGATCTGGCATCAGAAGTGGTCAAAACAAAGCGATAGGTGTAGGTATTTTCATTCATATTGGCGTTCAATACAATCCCCTCTCTTCCCTATTCTGACACAGTCAACCGTCCATCACGCTCCAACACTCCTCACGATATCGTCAAACCGTTAACCTCCTCTTAAACTCGCCGTCAGTCAGTCATCAAGCTCATAACGAGACTTGGCTGACTGATTTCCGGGCTGATTACATTATACTTAACGTAGTTTACTTTACTTCACTAGCATGACGGTATCCTCTTCTGCACTCCCTCTCCAGTCTCCCGAGCACCTTTAGCCCCAAGAACGGGTTAAGCGTTGCCTAATCCTCCCACCCCCTTCCTCCACGCATCAACCATATCCGTTCCCCCAGCCCCAACCATCATTCCCCCAGGCTGAAGACCCATCCCCAGCCCCTGCATCCTCGCCCAATGCGCCCATTGGGCTTGTTGGTTTCTCCACTGCCCTTCCGAGCTTGCGGGTTTCTGCATCCCTCCCGGTCCCATCCCCATATTCCCCCCAGCACCAGGTTGCCCCATAATGCCGCCGCTCGCCATCTGCATACTTTGCCTCATAGCAATCATCCGATCCACCATCTCCTTATTGCCAAAGTATCCAGACTGCGCAGACACTCCACCCGGACTCATCGTCGGCGTGCCCAGCCCAACACCACCACCAGGAGCACGGAACCCATTATTAAAGTTCTGTTGTGCCTGATAGTTCCCACCCATCACACTCCCCACACCACCATACGGCGTAGCCAACAACCCCCTCGTCTGCGGCTGCGGAAACTGCTGTGCCAGTTCGGCCTTCTTCGCCCTCTCCTTCTCCACCTCCCTCAGATGCGGAAACTCGCTCGAATTCGTCTTCCCATGCCCACTCGCCAAGTTCATAGAAGACAATCTATTGACGCTTCGCCGTTTATTAAGTTCCGCATTTGGTGTCTTGATTCTAGCAGGATGCGCCTGCAGCACATCAGCCATAGAGCGACGCTGCTTGATAATTGGTCGTGGTTCGCCTTCACCAGCCATTTCTTTCTCTTTAGCTTCGCGTTCGGCAATCAACCTCTTCCTCCTTTGGGCAAGGGTCTCCTCCTCTTCAGGCACAGCGTCGTCGAGTTGGAGTGGTGGCTCGGGTGTGCCGAATTTACGTAGTAACTCCGTCGAGAACTCACCAGATACTGGGCGGGTGGGTGGAAGGGGTGTCTCTTGTACGGCCGTGCTGACATTAAGCTGGCTTACTGAGGCACCAGGTGTGATGGTCTCGTTGGAGTTGTTGTTCGGCGTGGAGACGTTCATCATGCTCGCCCTCTGGACAACCTTCGGCCTACCCAACGGCTGATTACCAAGCAATCTCTCCCTCCTTTTACTGAGCGGCTCGTTATCCTCAAGCTCTCTCCTCTCGAGCAAACCCATAGGTCTATGCTCATTATCCATCTGACGTCTCGCCTGCTCCGGAAACAACATCCCAAGCGGCACCTCATCATCTTCCGAATCCTGCTCCCTCTCCTTGTCAACCACAGACTGGTCCTGCCACGCAAGCGTAACCCTCCTCTGCTTCCTCAACTTGTTCTCCACCTGCGCCACGGAGTCCATCTCCAACAAAGTCGTCCTATATCCTTGCGGCAGACTCGTGGGCTGTGTCCGTTGCTTCGCCTGCTGTTTCCTCAACTGCAGCTCAGCAAGTAACGTCGTCGGTGCGCCGGTATATACATCCTCTGCATACCGTCCGTCCATCTCCCTCTGATCTTCCTCCTCATCGTCGCTTGGAGAATCATTCGCATCATCTCGAACCAGTCCCGGGCTCTTCTCGCCCACAACTTCATAAGTTGGACTCTTAAGTCCAGTGCCAAACAAGCCAAGCGCGCTCTTCCTTCCATTGCTCTTGGTTTCCTTCTGCTCGGCGAACTCGTCGTCGTCGTTAACGGCTTTACCCAGGCCGAAGAAACTCTTCCTCACTTCTTTCTTGACCTGCTTTCCCTCCCCTGTCAACGCGACGCTGGTGCCGAAGCCGTAGGAGTACATCTCGCTCCTTGCCATCTCCCTGCGCTCCCTATCGACCTTCTTGCCATAATCCTCACTTGAGTAGATATCAGCGCCAAGCCTGCCCATGATAGCGTGGTCCGTGAAGGCGGACACAGGCGCGAAGGCCGAAGCATTTAGGATATCATCCAAAGTCTTAACAGCGGATTGGTCTTTGATCTCAATAGTCTGCGCCGCGGCCATCTGCTCAAAGAACTCATTCGCACGAAGCTGCGCTGGCATTTGGGAGTCTCTCTTGTTCATCCTCGTAGGTGCATTCGAAGATTCGTCGTCCATGAAAATCTTCCTCTTCTCGGCGTCGGATACATCGTGTTCGTTGGATTCGGGAAGCCACTTCGTCGAAGACCTGTTCCTTGTATGGCTCGGAGCGGTGGCAAGAACTTGTGTGTGTCTCTTTGCGCGCTCGCCCGCATTCGGGCGCTTCGAGAGCTTTTGTGGGAGCTGAAGCATGGAAGGGACGGGTGCAGGATAAAAGACCATTTGCTGGCCTGTAAGAAGATCGGCGTATGACTTTGGTCTGTCGTTGAAGTGTGAGGAAACCGGCGACAAGTTGTTGCCGCTGGATGGACGTTTCTCAATCGGCGGTTGTCGAGGTGGTGGCATGTGCTCTGGCGACGGTACAGGCGGCTCGTCTATATGCTGGCCGTCAAAGTCCTCAAACAGCTGCTGAGACTGCCCAAACTCTGCTGCAGAATCCGATGTATACGGGCGACCCAATGGTTGTTGGCCCAGGTCCGAATCGTGCTGATCTCCACATGCATTCCTAACAGCCAACGGGCGCCTTATCGCAGCCATCTCTTCCTCCATCTGCGCGATCGACTGCGCACGACTGATGTTCCTGCTTGACATGTGCGAATACGTCGAGTTCTGCCTTGATGGTGGTGCGACGAACTGTGCCAATGGCAGGCCCTCCAATGGTGGTTCTGGCCTCGTCCCATATGCGCTAGTCTTCGAGCATTTACTATCCGCTCGGTTCCTCGTCCTTATCAACGCCTCACCTCCTGGTGAGAAACCTTGTCGCGCAGCGGTGTTGACATCAGTTATGCTTGTCGGACTCTGGAACATCAGAGGAGAAGTTAACTGGCGTGGCCCATTGTCGTATGGGATATCGGTAATGATGTTCATCAAACTGCTCCGGCGCACGGAACTCCTCCTGCTAACCGCCTTCTTCTGAACCTCCGCCTCCTTTCGTATGCTATCCTCCAACGAACTCGCCATGCTCATACGTTCTGCCGCTTCCTCCAGATCCTGGACACTAGACGGATGCCTTCCTGGTATCTTCAGTCCTGGGAACGGACTCTGTACTGGTACTCCTTTTGTGCTCGCTCTTCGTATCGGTGGTGAAGGAGGCGTGCGACTCTTGTTCCTCCCTCTAATTCCTGACTGCTCGGAGCTTCTGGATAGGTTATCGGATTGAGTTCGTTGTCTGCGTCTGTTCTCGAGGTATTCCCGTGCTGAAAACGATTGCTTATTGTCTCCGAAACTGGTAGAAAGCAATGGGCTCGTATTTCCGGAAAAAGTATACTCTCCACGTTCACTCGGCTCGTAGCTCCTTTTCGATCTGCTGGGAGGGCGACTATCACTCGAATGACCGCTTATATTCCTGCCTCGACTTCCGATTTCGTGTCGCGATAATAAAGAGCCTGTCGGCAATGGCGGCAAAGGACGACCTTGTTGTGCTGACAGCTGTCGTTGTTGTGTGGTGTGTTGTCTTTGCCATGTCAATAATGGCTCCTCATGTCCCTCGTCCATAAATAGAGCATTGTCCACCATCCGGTCTTCCATGGGCCCTGGCCTCCGCCCGGAATGTGGAGCTGGTGGATGGGATTGCGCGAATGAGGCCGCGGCAAATCCATTGTCCGGGGCCTCATCGGGTTGGGGTGGCTCGTAGCTCTGGCGCCCCATCATCACTGAGCTTTGAGGAGCGATGCGATACTTCGACGCTGGAAAATATGCGATGATGCAGGAGGAGCGACAGTGAAAAGTAAAAAGCGCGTTTTTCTGGGTCGGCAGCCGGAAACAAGTAGACCCTGATTGTTTGGAAAGCCGCGTGGTAGAGGTTGGCGCTGGGGTGCTCGACCAAGGTTATGAGCGCTCTGGAACCCGCAACAGCCACAGACAGGGAATACTTGGTCGAGAGTGGGATGCAGATGTGCAAAAGAAGGAATCCGACGGCAAATAAAGAAATTGCTAGCCATGCTATTCATTGGTCGTGGTTGATATAGAGTTGTTGAGTTGTTGACAGCAATATATCTGGGTTTTCTATGGGAAGAAGAAGTGAAGAAAAGCAAAGCAGAGAAGCAAAGCAGAGAGGATTTAGTGGTTGGTCGCGGGTGAGTGATGACGATGGTTGTTTGCGGGTGTCAACCGGTTGACCACAAACAGCCTTGCCCTTGCCTGGATCCCTACCACGTCAAATCTCTAGAGCTTATCTTTGAGATTTCAATGATGAGTTGGTAGAAGATGAATTGGGAAATACGAAAGCAATGTCGTGAAACTGATCTTTCTGTTAAACCTGACTCCATCTCGCTCTGAGGAAAGACGCGTCTAGCTTCTGGCACTTCAATGTGGAAGGCGGGCGGCATGAAAACGAGATGCATCGCCTGCACGTGGAGATTCTTCTATGGCCAACTGCAGCAGAATCTCCCATCCTTCGAATGCGTGCGACGATAATTTCGCTTAAATATTTAGAAATAATAAGTTATCTGAAAACAATATCTGAAAGTAATATCTGAAAATAATATTTGAAAATCACTGGCGTTAGTTAGCATGAAGATGGTTAGACCAAATTGAAGCATTTACCAAGAATGCGCACTACGCAAAGTGCGATTGCATTCAGTCGTTCAAGAATCGGCTTTTCAGAGAAAAACTTCTGCTTTACCACTGCAAACTTGCATTTAGGCCATAGGCAAATTGAGGACTCTGTAAGCTTGCTTGAAACAGCTTTGGTGCTCAAAGATGTCCGAGACATGCCGACTAGACGCGGAACGTCTGGATGTTTCCTGCGTCCTGCTTCCTGCTTTCGCCACTTTAGACATGCAGACGCTTCGCTTGTTCAGAAAGATGCATTTATCCGTGACTGTTCTCTGTTCCGCGATCCATAATCCCGAACCTCTTCGCAAGGCAGTGGCTGTGTCTCCGCCTTAACTGTCACTTTCAGGGCTGAAACAATGGCTTGTTCTTCTGCATCACGCAGAGTGAGATCAGGGCTCCAGCTACGTGGAGCTCTTGCATCCGTGCGTCCTGGTATTGGAATTGGAATTGGAATTGGGAATGGAAATGGAAATGGAAATGGAAAGATGACGAGGACGACATTAGAGATGATAGGGTGTCCAAAACATCCAAGCTCTCGTCCACTGCAGAGATGCATCGCCACTCACCCCTTGTCTTCATCGTCTCACCTCCCTGCTCGCATTTCGGGGTGTCAGGCCGACAACCTTGCGAACGCGGGGAAATGGCCAAGATGCTCATTTCGCATCAGATAAGACGCAAACGGTCACATGATGTGGTGATCACAAATGCACAATTGGCAATCCGTGCCGATCTCCCGACTACGCAGAACGTTCTTGGAACATAAAATGATATGACAGCGGAATGGTTCCCAGGTGGAAAGGTTGAACCAGAGAACTGGCAATGATGAACGACACATGACTCGCGATGAGGAGGAATGAAAAACAAGAAGGCTGGCAAGAAGGCTGGCAAGCGCAGATTAGCAAGCGCAGACTGGCACTCCATGGTCGCAAGAGTGAGGTCATGAGCTCAAGCAATGGTCTACGCCAAGGAGCTTTCTCGGAGCGGCGAACAGAGGGTCGATCATTGCTCATTTCGGAAACTCGGGAAAGTGGAAGATGAGGCACATTTTTGAGCTGCTTCGGAGATTATATCGAAAGAGCAATAAGAGGGAAGAATGAGGGGAGAGAGAAACATATAGTTGAAGACGGGCGAGAAGAGAGAGAGGAGGAAGGTGAAGCCAGTTGGCGTTGAAGAGATGGTGCAAGCTTTGAACTTGACTTGCCTTCGGGGAGGGTAGGCCGGACATTGAAGGCCGGTTGGCGCATGGGAAACTGGATGGTTGGTGCGAAGACACGAGGGTATGAAACGCGGCCGACAAGGCATGACATTGACGTGTGGCATTAAGGTGACAATTGATTGACATGTTGGATAGGCTGAGCCACAAAGCATGCGTGTCGTGTCAATTGCTATATAGACTCGCTTGACAGCTTCTATACACTGCAGAGAAGCGGCATCTGGCGTTTGTTTACTTCACTCCCTGATGTTTCTTGGCCGCGTCCTACGTTCCTTGAATTGGGCTTTCTTAGCGCAGAACCATATTTTGCACACACATCCGAGGCGTTTCCTAAATGGGCTAAAGCTACCACTCTAGAGATACCGTCCTTGTTTACCTTGTGCCCAACAACCAATGGGACAATCCCATTCTGTGCTTGGGCCCATGCGGTGTGGTCTTCCCCTGCTGCTCCGCTCTTGGTACGCAAACTCCGCACCTTGTCCCGTCCCCTCCCCTCCTGCCAAAGCTGCGGGAATCAGTCGCAACCACCCGAATTTGTCGTATCTTGAAAGTAGCCGGCGCCTTTTATCTACTGACTTCCTTCCTCTCCTCCTTCAATCCTACAATCAACACACTTACGCGTACAAATACCCGAGCATCTCTTCCAAGATTTACTCTTCTTTCATTAGAAAGTAATCGATAGTATCAATTCATCAACCAGCATCTAATCGACCTCTTGGACTCATCTCCATCAAATCCACCAATACCGCAAACATGCTCTTCAAGTCTATCGCGCTTGGTGCTTTGATGGCCGGATCTGCCATGGCCCAATCCTCGTCCTCCGCATCCCCAACTTCCAGCTCCAGCGCCGCTGCTGCTACCGTTGACCCAGGATCCGTCGACCCACAGACCAAGGGTGAGCTCATCTTTTCTACAACTTCACAATTGACGCGTTTACTGACATGAACCAGCTTCCTGGTGTATCGGCCAGCGCAACGTCTGCGACACGCTCTGCAGCAAGGATGCTCCAACTAACATCTGCAACGCCGTAAGTTCCTACTTCCCATGCTCCGCCTCACTATTCGTCGTTGCCGGCGAGCCAATTGACCCCAAACTAACGACCTACAGAACGACTTGACCTTCTCCTGTCAGTGCAGCAACAAGAAGACACCAGCCGGAATCGACACCTACAAGAACTCCCTCCCAGCGTTCATGTGCAACAAGGCCTACGGACAGTGCATCAAGGCTCACCCAGATGATGCCCTCGGCCAGAACTCCTGCAAGGACGACATCCTCTCGCAGTGCGGCGACAAGGACATCGCCAAGTTTGTCGGCTCCCCGTCCGGCGACAACGACGACGACGACGACGACGATGAGGAGGCCGATGCCAACACCACGTCTACCGCCACTTCGGGTATGGCCACTCGCACAGCCACCACCACTGGCGATGAGTCTGATGCCGCCGATTCTTCCGCCACCACCACCGATGCTCCAGCCGAGACCACCGCCGCTGAGGGTGCCGCTGCCAAGAACGGTGTCAGCCTTGCTTTGGCTGCCGGTGTCATGGCCGCTTTCGTCTACATGCTATAAGAGGCTTTCACGCTTCTGGTGTAGTGCGTCTATACTCGACATGGTGGTATCCACGGAGAACAACAAACGAGAAAGGCCGACTCGAGCCACTACATCGTAATATGTCTACAATCCCATCTTTGCCGATCTTGTGGTCGTTGAAACTTGGAGTACTGGTGTTATGGTTTCATTTCCTCGACCTTTCTGGCAAGTTCGCCTTTTCGATACTCGATACACGCTTATGACTGAGGAAGTCTACGTAATAATGATGGGGGAGATGGCTGTGGTTGGGGATGAAGAGTGGGTGGAGCTTCGTAATGGCATTGCGGTGGGCGCTTTCTTGTGGCATGGCGTGTGTTAGATACCAAAAGCTGTATCCTTTTGCTAAGTACATTGCGGTGAGGAAAGAGAGGAAGAGGAATGAGGTTGCTAATTAATATCAATCAATCTCAAATATTCCACTCTTACAAGTGTTTGCTGTTCCTGATATGAGCTTCCGAGTGTAAGTGTAAATGCAAGCTCTGAGATTTGCCTTGAGTGAGATCTACTCTGTCCCGATCCCAAGTGCTTAAGCATATCACCATTATCGTGGTTGGTATTCTATCCATCTTATACCATGCTCTATCTAACCGTCTCTATATCTCGCCACCCCTAAACCCACTCTCACGGAGAGATGCTGCGGGATTCTCCGCTTTTGCTACAGCGTGCAGCTATCCTGGTGACCAACGCTGCACCTCGCTCTGTCGGGATTTCTACACTTCCGACATCAACTCTGCTTCGTCGTGACTTTAATTTCGCCCAGACGATGTGTTAGAAGCTCAGCCGGCCAGTCAATTACGAAGTGAAACCTTGCGAAACATTCCGAGATGGACCACTAGGAGGACCACTTGACCGAGATCTGGAGGAGGGAAATTGAGGAGATGAATGCGAGTGCGCGTGTCAACCTGGTGGAATTTGACATGACGCCGAGGATGGAAAGCGCTCGAGCACCTGGTTAAAAGACAGCAGGACTGGGCACAAGAGGTCGGATTAAATGATGCCATTGCAAGGCTTCACAGCCTCTATGGCGATGTTTGGGAGGATATGGAGGAGGAAATAAATGCCAGCCAGACGGCGGTATGATTGAATCTCAACTGAAAACTCCCCATCGCCGACGTCGACAAATTGCAGGATCTCGCGGAAGCCAACCAACCGATCGGAGTCTGAGACAGCATCATACTATGGTACATCATGGAGGAAGATTCAGGCCGACGAACCCTAACCCGCAACCCTACGTGGAGAATCGACGGCTCAGCTGCGTTGATCTGGATGTCGCAAGATTCGAGGAGTGAAATCAAAGACGGAAGGGTAACGCTAGACAGGAGGCGACTTGTAATCGTCATGTCTTTCTTATGAGTGGTCTTCCTTATGTCAATCTTACGGCTCCGGGCCGAGGCCGGGAGATTCGAATTGTGTATTGTAAGAAAGCCAACGAGCTAAGAGAGAGTGCTGGCTTGAAATCGTTGGAATCGCCAACCATGGGGCCTCGGCTAATCTGTTTTAATCTAATCTAGAATGTGTGCTGAGATCCAGAAGGATGTCGTAACACTTACTGTCGTTGCTCTTTGTGTATTCCATGTTCTTCCCTCGTTACTTTGCTAGTTCTTACAAATACAGGTGCCACTTTTCATTTCGTTTCTCTTCTAACTAATTTCAAATCAAGGGCTTTCGAGAGAAGAACGTAATAACTATAAAAGAAGGCCATTTCCGACAGTGGTGGACGGGTTGGTGGCTGGGAATATAGCCACCACTATCTATTGTACGATTTTACATCAAAACCGTTTTGAGAACCTCCAAAAAAATTATGAAGGACAACTACTTGCCCTGGCTTTCAAGGAGGGTGGCGAGGTTGTTCATGCTGCCAAAGGTATCTGGGTGCTCCTTGCCCAGCGCCTTCTCCGTCAGCTCGAGCGTCTCGCGGTACATGGGCTCGGCCTCGTCGTACTTGCCCTGGTTTAGGGAAAAGTCAGCAAAGGCAGTAAGCAGAGTCATGTCCGTGAAGTCATTATCTAAATAATCCTTTTTGTTTTGCCACACTGTGGCCTGTTTTGTCTCAAAACCCATTTTGTGAGTATCCTTAAGCCATAGGAACGTTGAAAGTATCATGATTGCCTCAGTTGTGTAAAGTCGCCTGGATTCCGGGCCTAAGCGCAGCTTCACACAGTCTTGGATCAAAGGATGCAGAATGAAAGAAGTTCCTGATTAATCGATCTGAAGATGTTGAAGCAAGGAGAGGACCAATAACTCTCTCAGAATATCCTGAAACTGGTAGACATCCCAGGCTTTGTTTTTGACGCACGAGGTCATCCACTCAATATTTCGAGAGCCGTATAGTCGGAAGAGCTCATCTGACATCGCCTTGCTATTAACGAAAGCCAATTAAGTTAAGGACATGCTCTTTGTCGTCTCGGGCCGAGTTATCTCCAGTAATCAAATCGAAAGGCAATTCCCAGGTGGTGAATACTGTTAGCTCTGTTACTGCCTCTGGACTGTCTTTGAGTTTTCCCCTGTAGTCCCACAGGTCCGGGGTTTCGCTGAGAACTTTCTTTCTGCGATCATTGAAGTGTTTTAAGTAGAGGTCGATACCAAGGTTCCCCCCCAAAATATATGCACCAGCCTGATCGATAGCGAGGGCGTGGTGTCCCAGTCTTTGAACGATATTCTTGCCTTCTTGTATATTTGCCTCGTTATTAGTGACTTGAGCTCTTTGGAATAGTAATTCCAACGCCTCATGATCAAACATCCCCGACATCTCAAGGTAGTCGCCTGATCTGGCTAAGGTCCTAGCTGCTGCACGTCTGGTTGTGACAAGGATTGAACCCGGACCACGCCGTGGGAAGAATTCCTTGATGCCCTTGTCTCGAAATGATCCTGGATCGTCTAAATGGTCAAAGATTAATAGCAACCTTCCCTCATATGTCTCTATAGTATCTCGAACAAATTTGAGGTTACCTTCATCATTTGCGGTATCAAAAGCAGGCTTGGACATGGTTTCTGCAATGGTGGCAATGCTCTGTTGCGCAGAACGGGGAGATGTTGCATCAATCCAGAACATGGCCGAGTATGTCTTGCTTGTCTGAGCTTTGTGACAGTAGTCAAGGGCTAGCTGCGATTTTCCACAGCCACCCATTCCTAGGAGAACAAAAAGTTTTGGCATCGTCGTATCTTGGCCAACTTCGAAGCATCGCCTCATTTTCTCGATATGGTCCTTCCGCTCAACAAAGTGGCCCACCCTGTATGATGGGTATATGAAATACTGGGCATTCCTTGTGTACGGTTGAACAATTACGTCTATGCAAGATTTAGCTTCCGTATGATTGATGTATGGCTAATTAATACCTAAATGGTTAATTGGGAACGTCCGCAATTCCAAGTAATGCATCAACAATCATATCAAGGCTCTCGTCGATAGTCTTCAAGTATGTCTCCGTGTGTGTCCAAACACCTCCTAGCTTCCCCCACTCTTCAAGAGATATGTCTTCTGGTCCTCTACCTACGTTAAGCCGATGATATAGTGCAACGATTCTTGAGAGAGGATTCCCCAGGATTGGGTTGAACAATGTATTTTTCTCTAATTCTTCTTTTCCCTTCCCTACGTACTTGATCATGTATATATATTCCTGTTGAATCTGTCGGGCGAGAGAAAGATTGAGCCCAATGTTTGCTTACAGGCGGGGAAG
>RCNJ01000584.1_pt1 | contig 11792 bp, 13 predicted proteins | sample 2041171 | NCBI WGS metagenome assembly RCNJ01 (sample SAMN09708213, study PRJNA481090) | feces metagenome | biome: feces | host: Pygoscelis adeliae | place: Antarctica: Rookery Lake | collected 2010-03-01 | reverse complement strand
CACGACATCGACGTCGTCATCATTCGGATGTCCGGGCTCCACCTCCTGGACAGCACGGGCGCCGAACTCTTCACGGAGGTCATCACCGCCCTGGAGGCACGAGGTGTGACGGTGCTGGTGAAGGGTCTGCGCAGACGACATTCAGAACTTGCCACCCGCATCGGTGTCGTCGCGTCGCTACGCGTCCAGGAGCACCTGTTCGAACGGCTCGAGGATGCCACGGAGCACGCCCGCTCCCACATCCGGCGCTTGCGCGTGTGACGCCTCAGGCGCCGATGACGATGACGGAGTCCCCCGCGTCACGCGTGAAGAAGAGTTCCTGGGCACCGGAGCGGACTCGTGTGTCGTCACCGTCGCCGCTGAGCACCGTCAGTCGTGAGCCCATCCCGATACCAACTGACTCGAACCAGCCGAGCCGCTCGGGACTGTCATCGGAGATCCGAGCCACGGCGTAGTCCCCCATGCGCGCATGGGAAAGCCGCTGGGCACCCTCGGGATAGGTCACCACCCCGAGAGCTGTCGGTATTGGATCTCCATGTGGATCGATGCGTGGGTTGCCGAGAAGGTTGTCGATCCGCTCGATCATCAGGTCTGATACCGAATGCTCGAGGTTCTCCGCTTCGTCGTGCACTTCGTCCCAGCTGTATCCGAGATGTTCCACCAGGTAGGTCTCTATGAGGCGATGGCGCCGGACCATCGCCACGGCCAACCGTTCACCTTCAGGGGTCAGAAGGATCGGACCGTAGGGTTCATGCACGAGCAGCCCCTGTCCGACAAGACGTTTGACAGTGCTGGACGCTGCAGCCGCCGTGGTACCGAACCGTTCCGAGAGTTCCTTCACAGTGGCAGGTTCCCCTCCCCATTCGAGCGCAGACCAGATGACCTTGAGGTGGTCCTCTGCCGTGCTCGAGATAGCGTCCCGCGTGGATGCCTCAGCCTTTCCCACGTCGTCAGTCCTGACCGGTCACGGTGAGGTACACGAGCAGAACGTTCAGCAACACGATGGCCGCAGTCACAACGAAAGCTGTGATCCGCATGGGTAGACGGTTCGCGAAAGTTCCCATCAGCGCCGGTCGACTCGTCAGCCAGATGAGCGGAATCAACGCGAAGGGGATGCCAATGGAGAGGAATACCTGACTCAGCACCAGGGCCAAGGTGGGGTCAAAGCCGACTCCCAAAATGATCAGCGCCGGTATCAGCGTGATGGAGCGACGCACCAGCAAGGAGATCCGGACGTGGAGCAGGCCCTTCATGATGGTGGCTCCGGCGTAGCAACCCACCGATGTGGATGCCAGCCCTGATGCCAGCAGGCCGATGCCGAAGATGACGCCCACCACCGGCCCCAGCGCGGTCTCGATCGCCGCGTGAGCGCCTTCGATGGTGTCGGTTCCGGCGACGCCAGGCAGCGACGCCGCAGCGAGCAGCAGCATCGCGATATTGACGGATCCGGCAATGACGAGCGCGAAAGCGACATCCCACCGCGTGGCGGTCAGGAGGCGTCGGACGCGGACAGGATCCTCACTGACGCCGTGCCGGTCGCGCGCCAGTGCCGAGTGCAAGTAGATGGCGTGCGGCATCACGGTCGCACCCAGCATGCTCGCTGCCAGCAACACGGTGCGTGCACCCTGGAAGCGCGGCACCAGCCCAGCAGCCGTTTCGGACCAGCTCACGGGACTGACGAGAAGGCCCGCCATGAAACCCACCGTGATGATGGCGAGCAGCGCCATCACCACAAACTCGAATGGTCTCTGCCCTTTGCGGTCCTGGACTCCAAGGATGATCATGGAGACCACGCCGACGATGACACCGCCAAGCAACAGCGGAAGGTCGAAGAGGATCTGCAGTGCGATCGCCCCACCGATGACTTCGGCCAGGTCAGTGGCTGCGGCCACCGCCTCCGCCTGCACCCAGTAGAGGAGACGTCCAGCGCGGGGCATCCGCTCCCCCAGCAGTTCCGGCAGACTCTTGCCCGTCACGATTCCCAACTTGGCGGACAGGTACTGAACGATGACGGCCATGGCATTCGCCGCCACGAGCACCCACACCAGCAGGTAGCCGTACTCGGCCCCGGCTGAGAGGTTTGCGGCCACGTTTCCGGGATCCACATAGGCGATCGCCGCGACAAAAGCAGGCCCAAGGAGCCAGACGAGTCGTTTTTCCGGTTTGTCCGCAACGGGCGGGGAAAAGCGTGTCACAGCGGTCATTGCCACCTTCCTCAACGGATGTTAACCGAGGTTAACATCTTGGAAGTCCGGTGCCGAACGTGGGGTGGTTGACGGTCCCCGGTGGCTACGCCGCATGAACGCAACGACGACTGGCGCGCTCTCACCCCTCAGGCGGATAGGTGATGCCTGTTCCGTCGACGACTGCGAACGACCGCAACGTTGCCTCGTTGAGTCGTCCGTCCGGCATGATGTGCTGCACCTCATGGCCGCGCACGATCATGGCTTCAGCCACCATCGAGCGGTGGCAACGCCACCAGACCGCCTCGGCGCACATGATGGCCACTGTCTTCTCCGCGACGCGATCGGTCAGTATGTGCAGCGCGTCGGTGAACTCAACCGTTTGCATGTAGTCGGCGTACCCACGAAAGGATGCGTTGCGCCACCCCATGTTGGGAGAGTCGGCGCGTGTGTGCCGCAATCCTCCGAGTCCCTTGTTGTACTCGTGGCCAATCCCGAACGGTTCCAGACTCGCCGGCAGCGCGTCCAGGTTGTACTGGGGATTCGTGCGCGACCGTGGCACGGTGCGCACATCCATGAGCCAGTCAACCCCGTGGGATTGCAGCAGGGCGACGAACTCGTCGAGTGGATGGGTCGAGTGACCGATCGTGAACAGCATGGCCAGCCTCCGATCAGCCCGCGATGCCGGGCCAGTAGTCGTTCGGATCCAGACGATCCCCAAAGATGGCCTGGCCAACACGGACACAAGTGGCGCCATGCTCGATGGCCAACTCGAAGTCCCCCGACATGCCCATCGACAACTCGTCCCATCCTCCGCCATCGGCATCGCGGAGTTCCCTCTGCACGCGGCGCATCACGTCGAAGCACGCAGCGACGCGCACGTGGTCGTTTGTGAACAGGGCAAGTGTCATGAGTCCACGCACGTCCAGGGCGTCAAACGACCCAAGTTCGCGGGTGAAAGCGGCAACCTCTTTGGGCGGCAGTCCAAACTTCTGGTCCTCGTCGGAGGAATTGATCTGGACGAGCACTTCCAGGCGTCTTCCCTGCTGCTGGAGACGCTTGTCCAACTCCTTGGCCACCCGAAGCGAATCGAGGGCCTGGAACTCTGATGCGAAACGAGCAACGTCGCGGGCCTTGTTCGTCTGCAGGTGACCGATGATGGCCCACTCGATCTCGTTCGTTCCAGCCAGCACCTCGGCCTTCGCCACCGCCTCCTGCACCTTGTTCTCACCGAACCTGGTGTAGCCCGCGGCATGTGCCTCCAGGACCGTCTCGGGCGTCTTCGTTTTTGAGACCGGCAGGAGACGGACCTCATCGGCGCGACGACCGACGCGTTCGGCCGCGTCGGCGATCTTTCGCTCAACGACGGCGAGATTGGCAGCGACAGAACTCATGCGTCATGACTACACCACTGTGGGGCAATTGGAGAAGTGATCTGGGATACCGTGACGAGATGAGCCAGAATCCCATCGGTCCAGGCAACATTGACCGCGACGAGGTGGAGTCCCTGCTGGCGGCGCGCCAGGAGTTGGGACCGTCGATGGAACCCGCCTTGGTGGACTCTTTCGCGGAGAAGATCATTCTCGAGGTGTCCAGGCAGACACAGATTAATCTGGCTGCCCAGCAGCAGCAACAGCACATGGAGCAGAGCAGGGGTGGCCAGAAGCAGGGCCGTGACGGACGGCTGACCCTGGCGATTGTGTCGCTCGTCATGGCGATTCCGCTGACCGCCATTGCCCTGGACCTGAGCAACATGTGGATGGCCATTGTGGTGTGGATCGGAATCGTGATGGTCAACTTCTTCTATTCCATCGGACGCCCCAACCAATCCTGAGGCATGTGCTGACTGCACCCCGCCCCCGATGCATCTCCATTCCCAAGGTCGTGCCCTTCTCTGGGAGCCGGGCGCAGCCCACCCCTCATCCGCAGTTCCCGGCGGCAGTGCGACTCCCCCTGCGTCAGGCAATAGGCTACGAGTCGCTTGCGAGGACGGAGAACACACCTGATGACCGACATGACGATCTGCCGGGCGCGGCTCATGCCCGAATGTTCGGACCCGCTCGCCGTCGAACTGGTGGACGTCACCCTGCGTGACGGTCTCATAGCCTCCATCGCACCGCATCGGCAGATGCTGTCTGGCGCCATGGACGCAGACGGCGCGGTCCTGCTGCCCGGTCTCTGGGATGCCCACGTCCACTTCAGCACCCACGCACTCCTGGCGGAATGTCTCCAATTGCCAGCTGATGCTGATCTCGCGGAGATTTTACGCCGCGTGGGGATAGAACTGGCTCTGCGGGACTCGGGCGGCCTCCTGGTGGGGTTCGGCTATCGCAGTGCGACATGGCCCGAAGAACCCAGCGCCGCCGTACTCGATGACCTGTCCCACGAGCCGATCGTCCTGTTCGCTGGAGATCTGCACTCCCTGTGGTGCAACTCAGCCGGGCTGATCGCCGTCGGAGTACCGGACCATGCCACGGGGCTGCTGCGTGAGGACGAGGCTTTCACCGCGATGCTGCATCTCATGGCAACGGAGACGGGCCATGTGGACGCACTCGTGCGTGGCGCACAGCGTCGCGCAGCCGCCCTGGGCGTCGTGGGTGTGGTGGACATGGAGATGGCGTGGGGAGTCGGTGCCTGGCAGCGTCGGATGGCGTCGTCGCCATCGCTCCAGCGCGTGGAGGCGGCCACCTATCCCGATGATCTTGAACAACTCATCGCGTTGGGCCTGCGCACCGGCGATGTACTTGGTGAGAGACTCAGCGTCGGCCCGTTGAAGATCATCTCCGACGGTTCGCTGAGTTCACTCACAGCCCATTGCCTGTCTCCCTACCCCCATCCCATCGACGGGTCCCCACACGGCGTCGCAAACCATTCGATCCAGGACATGATTGCCCTGATGGGCCGGGCCACCAGGAACGGAATCCAGTGTGCTGTCCACGCCATCGGGGATCGTGCCTGCCGTGACGCACTGGACGCCTTCCAGGCCGTGGGGGCGGTGGGGACCATCGAGCACGCACAACTCGTACATCCCGACGATCTCCCGCGATTTGCGGAACTTGGCGTTGGCGCAAGCGTCCAGCCGGCACACCTCCTGCAGGATGAAGCCGTACTGGACGAGGTCTGGCCGGAGTCAACGGATCGGGCTTTCGCCCTCCGTTCCCTCCATGATGCGGGTGCCCGACTGCGTTTCGGTTCTGATGCTCCCGTGTCGCCGCTTGATCCATGGCTGGCAATGGACGTGGCCGTCAACACACCGCATCGTCGTGAGCAGGCGCTGACGGCGGCCGAGGCGTTGACAGCCTGCACGCGGACCCGGATCGCAGTGGGGCAGCCGGCTGACCTCATCCTCACCTCACTCAGCCCTTCGGACCTGGCCCAGGGAAGGTTTGGCTCCGACAGCTGCCTTGCCACCGTGGTTGCCGGAGGCGTCACCTTCACGCGCGACGGTGCCTATTCCGGATAACTCGGTGCTGATGCAGCATGTCGGGATAGCGTGAGCGTGACTGCAAGGAGTGGACACATGTCATCAGACGCAGAAGATCAGAGCGCCAAGCCCGACGAAACAGTTGATGGCGACGACACAAACCGCCCGTACGAGCCGCATTACTCGGAGCCGAGTTTCACGACGTCCTCCCCCGATTCCGATTGGACTGTCCCTTCTCCGGCTGGAAGTGCGATGGACGAGTCAGCGGCCGACGCAAGTGCTCCGGATGCCTCACCTCTCATGGATGAGCAGGTGCCAGGCCCCCAGCGCGGGCAACAGGGAGAATACTGGAACGAAGGTGGGCCAGTATCCGGCGCGACCTCGAATTCGCAGCCAGTCCCCCCTCAGCCCCAGTCATTCGGCGGACAGGGATACGGACAGCAGCACCCAAGCCAACCAGCACCCGGGCAGCAGGGTTCGTGGGGGGCTTCACCGCAGCAGCCCCATCAGTCCGGCCCAGCCAGCGGTGGAATGCCATTCCAATCCCCCTACGGGGGTCCCATGTCGATGGGCGCCGGTGCAACCAATCCCTACCAACAGGCAGGGTCCTTCGAGCAGGGACGCAACACCCTGCAGCTCAATTACTGGTTGAGCGCCTTCTTTACGTGGATCCCGGCCCTGATCTTCTATCTCACGGAGAAGGACAAGAACCGGCTCGTGGACGAGCACAACAAGGAGCTCCTGAACTTCAACATCCTGCGAGGGATCGTGGTGGTCGCCACGTTTGTTCTCAGCTTCACACTGATCGGCGGGGTTCTCGGCACGATTGCCTCCATCGCCCTGTTCATCCTGGCACTCATGGGAGCAGTCAAGGGGCCGGAGGAGTACGCGGCGGGACGCACGTACAAGTTCCCGTTCACCTACCCGTTCATCAAGTGATGAACAACGCCTGCGCCGCCGTGAGCGGCCCCGGCGTTCATCCGCCCACACGAGACAAGGGAGCTTCCACATGACCGACCAGATGCCGATCAATCAGAACGCTGCGGAGCAGCGGCTCGTCGAGGAACTGACTGGTTCCACGGTGCAGCCGGAGGTTCCAGAGCCGGGCGAGCCCGTCGAGCCGGGAGATCCCGTCCCTGCAACGGACGACGAACGTTCCTCGTGAACACAGGTCGGAGCGCGGGCCGAACATCCTGTCCTAACAACGCCTCACTGGCTGTGCTCATCGATGAATGGTTCGTCCCCATCGACGAGTTTCAGATAGAGGGCATTGAGTCGGTCCCACTCCGCGGAGTGAAGCCGCACGGGTAGGGGCACCTCGACTCCGAAGTGGCGCAGGACCGGCGCAATCCTCTCGGCGAAGTGGGCCTCCTGCCAGGCCACGTCGGTCAAGAGGTCACGTTGGATATCTATGAATCGATGTTCGGTCTCGCTGAACCGTTCGTGGGCCTCCTCAATGAGCTCCCCTGCAGTCCCGGACAAGGCGGTCACCGCCCACGTGTACTGACCAGATGGGGGGCGCACTTCGACGTCGGTCACCTCTCCCCCGGCGGCCCTCACCTCCTTGGCGTAGGTGGAAAACGCCTGGTGATACTCATGCAGCAGGCTACGTTGCTCCAGGGACCGTGGAGCCTCTGGCTCACCATCGGATGAGTCGAGCACGGTCTGGACATATGTCTTCTCTGCCGGGACTCCTCGGGACACGGGATGCACCTGGCCCCAGCCACGCACGGGTTGTTCCCAGCCGGAGGAACCCGCGCGCGTGAACCCCTGAAAGCGGGTCTGCATGGATTCCGCCAGAGTCTTCTGGATCGTCGACACCGCGGGGTCGTCGAAGAGGTTCATCTGCTCATCGGGGTCCTGCGTCAGGTCGTAGAGTTCTCCGGGACCATCGAATCGTTGAACCAGCTTGTGCTGAGAGTCGGTGATCATTCTTGCGCCGCCGTACTCGCTCGTGACGACGACATATTCTTGGCCGCCGGCGGGATCTCCGCGGAGGGTGCTGACGAAGGAGTGCCCCGCCCCCCACCTGTCCGTCGGCACATCAACTCCGGCGAGTTCACAGACGCTCCGGTGCAGCGACACGCTCGACAGGAGAGCCTGGCTGGTTCCCGTGGCGCCCCCCGGCAGGTGGACCACGCAGGGCACGCGAACGGAGTTGTCCCAGAAGTTCAGCGGGTAGGTCCCGTTTCCCTTGCCCCAGATCCCGTGGTGACCGCAGCTGAAGCCGTTGTCAGAAATGTAGATGATGACGGTGTTGTGCGCGATTCCCTGCTCATCGAGTGCTGCGCGCAGCCTTCCCAGGGATGAGTCAACAGCCGTCAGCGATGCGCAATACCCCGCCAGGTGGGGATGCGGATCATCGAACGCAGCGGCAAACGCTTCACGTCGGGGCGTCACCCAGGGATGCGGCTCGGTGCGCGGCACGGACGGAAAATCCGTCTCTGCATACAGCTCGACCAACTCGTCAGGATGGTTGTCGATCCACGGATCGTGCGGCGCGGTGAAGTTCACAGCCAAGTAGAACGGCCGGGACGTGTCTCGCGTCGTGAGGAAGTCCAGCGCACTGTCTGTCACCGCATCCGTGAAATAGCGGGGCTCCACGGCCTCGCCGCCCTTGTTCCAGATGGGCGCCCCGTAGTACGGCCCTCCCCCGTAGCGGTGCGCGTACCAGTGCTCAAAGCCGGGCGCCGCCTCGCGCGAGTCGCCGACATGCCACTTGCCGGCCATGGCGCACTGGTACCCGCCGTCGTGCAGAACTTCCGGTGTGGTCGGCTGGCCCTCCAGATAGTGGTCAGGATGCGCAGCCGGATGACGTCCTCCCACCAACCAGTCATGCACCCCATGTGCCGAGGGCATGCGTCCCGTGAGCATCGACGCCCTGGCCGGTGAACACACCGGCGATGCGCAGTACATCTGGTCGAGCTCGAGAGACTCGGCGAGCAGCACCTCCATGTGCGGCATGACGAGTTCGGGCATGCGATGGGGCATTGCCCACCGGCCCTGGTCGTCGGTGGTGATGATCACAAAGTTTCGACGGTCGCCCCCGTCGGGGACGGCCGAGTCATCGGGACGCCGTGTCACGTGTCACTCGAAAAGCGTGGGGTCGCCGGCTCCCACTCGCACCACGACCGGCTCATCGCCGGTCATGTCCACCACCGTCGTCGGCTCGGAGACCACGTCGCCGGAATCCAGGACGGCATCCACATCGTGGTCCAACAACTCCTTGATGGCCCAACCGTCAGTGGGCGATTCGTCCTGTCCCGGGAGCAGCAACGTGGAGCTCAGCATGGGCTCACCGAGCGCCTCCAACAGGGCTTGTGCGGTGCGGTGCTTGGGGATCCGCACACCGACGGAGCGCTTCTTCGGGTGCTGCATCATCTTCGGCACCTCTTTGGTGGCGGGAAGGATGAAGGTGTAGCTACCCGGCGTGACCGACTTGATGGACCGGAACACCCAGTTGTCCATGTCCACGTACGCACCCAGTTTCGCGAACTGGTCGACCACGAGCGTGAAGTGGTGCTTGTCGTCCAGCTGCCTGATTCGCTTGATGCGGGCGATACCGTCGGCATTGCCGAGAACGCAACCAAGGGCGTAGCCAGAGTCCGTGGGGTACGCCACGAGCCCCCCGTCGGTCAGGATCTGCGCAACCTGGTTGATGCTGCGCGCCTGGGGGTTCTCTGGGTGCACGTCGTAGTACTGGGCCATGGATCCAGCCTAGGCGCTCAGGTGGGTCTTCACTCCTCGTTGCCAGCAATGACCGAAACAATCCGCGCGGTCCCTGTGGCTGAGAGCGGCAGGGTGTTGATTCCGATCATGCTGAGGAATCGGGTGGGGTACAGCCCGGTGACGTCCACCGTGATGCGGCCATCAGTTCTGGCGGATGCGAGTCCGGTGAGTGCCGTTGCGGCCACATAATCAGCTGCCGCTCGCTCAGCTCGCACGATGTCTGGCCTGGCCCGTCCATCCACCACGAGGAGGTACTGCCCTCCTGCGCGGGCAGCTTCCTGCGCCACCGCACGAGCTTCCTGCTCGGCGGCCGCGTGCCCGGACAGGTCCACCCCCAAACCGACGCACAGTATGAACGCCGGCATGACGAGTGCTGTCCATACCGCGAGTGACCCTCTTTCGTCTGCCATGTCATCGCCCCCGGTAGGTGTCGACGGGGGATGTTCGCGTCTCGGAGATTCTTCGCTCGCGTGGGAAGCCGGGCAGTCCCAGGTCGTGCTCGACGACGCAGGTGACGGTGACCGAGATGGACGAGGGATCACCGAGCCGGGCACTGAGCGCTGACGTGTCGACGCTGATCTGCTGGGTTCGGCAGGAGACACCGGCGTCCACCAGTGCTGAACCGGCCGCCGACTCTGCCGCGGCACGCGCAGTCCCGGGAGACCTCTCCAGCGATGCCGCTCGTGCAGCCTGCGACGCAGAGGAGCCAACTGCTTGCTGGGCCAGGGTGTCGCGGGCGAGAACGATGACCAGCGCAACAAAGAGAACCAGCGCGGGGATGATGATGGTGGCCTCGATGGCCACGGCATGGCCCCTGTCCAGGCGTCGTCGCATGGACAGCTGGACGGGGAGGCGCCTCATGATCTCGTCAGTCGTTCGGTGGGCACGTGGGCTGTCTTGCTCACCGCAGGTCGTACTCCGGGCAGCAGCGAGGGAGATGTTCCCGACACCGTCACCGTCGTGCGTGTGGCTCCCCGGGACACCAGCACCCCGATGTTCTCCAGCGATCCGTTGTCCGCAGCCTCCAGCGCCACTGACTCCCCCGCTGCGACGGAGCCATTGAGCACGGCCGTCACGCGAGCACCGTCCTGTGCCGCGGCCAGGGCGGAGGCGTCGGCCCAGGCCACCATCGCCCACTGCAGAGTCAATAGGAGGACACCGAAAGCAACAGGGAACAGCAGCGCGAGCTGCAGACCGTTGCTGAGCCCTCGCTGGTCGCGCATCCCTCATGGTGCCACTCCCACCCGCCAGAGCGTGGGCGTCATCGCAAAGCTGTGGAGAACCAGTGCATACCGAGGAGAGGTTGATCTTCGGACACCCGGGCCGTCCGCCCACGTGAGCGTGCCATAGGCTTGCATGCGGTCAAGAATTCCCAAGGAAAGGTATCCCATGGTCAAGAAGGTCGCCATCCTCACTGCAGGTGGTTTCGCGCCATGTCTCTCATCCGCCATCGGTGGACTGATCGAGCGCTACAGCGAGATTGCCCCGGAGGTAGAGATCATTGCCTACCGACACGGCTACGAAGGTCTGTTGCAGGGCGATTTCCTCGAGGTCACCGACGTCGTGCGCAAGAAGGCGGGCCTGCTGCACAAGTTCGGCGGTTCCCCCGTCGGCAACTCACGCGTGAAACTGACCAACATCAAGGACCTCGTCAAGCGGGGCCTGGTTGAGCAGGGCGCTGATCCGTTGCAGGTGGCTGCCGACCGGCTCGTCGCCGATGGCGTGGACGTCCTGCACACGATTGGCGGCGACGACACCAACACGACCGCTGCAGATCTTGCCGCATTTTTGGCCAAGCACGACTACCCGCTGACCGTCGTGGGTCTTCCCAAGACGATCGACAACGACGTCATCCCCATCCGGCAGTCCCTGGGAGCTTGGACGGCCGCCGAGCAGGGTGCGGTCTTCGCCGAGAACATCGTCGCCGAGCACAACTCCGGCTCACGCATGCTCATCATCCACGAGGTCATGGGCCGTCACTGTGGCTGGCTGACAGCAGCCACTGCGAAGGAGTACCGCAAGTGGCTGGACGCCCAGGAATGGGCTCCCGAGATCGGGCTCAGCCGCGAAGCATGGGATGTGCACGCCGTGTACGTGCCGGAGGCCGTCATCGACATCGCAGCCGAGGGCGAACGTCTCAAGAAGATCATGGATGAGGTGGGCAACGTCACCATCTTCTTGTCCGAGGGTGCTGGCCTGGACACGATCGTCGAGGAGACCGAGGCTTCGGGCGACACCGTTCCTCGTGACCCCTTCGGCCACGTGAAGCTCGACAAGCTCAACCCCGGCAAGTGGTACGCGGACAAGTTCGCCAATCGTCTGGACGCCGAGAAGGTCATGGTGCAGAAGTCCGGCTACTTCGCCCGGTCCGCAGCCGCCAACGACGAAGACCTCGCCCTCATCAAGCGCTTCACCGACATGGCTGTGGACTGTGCGCTGCGCGGTGAGTCAGGCGT
>RCNJ01000583.1_pt1 | contig 11792 bp, 12 predicted proteins | sample 2041171 | NCBI WGS metagenome assembly RCNJ01 (sample SAMN09708213, study PRJNA481090) | feces metagenome | biome: feces | host: Pygoscelis adeliae | place: Antarctica: Rookery Lake | collected 2010-03-01 | reverse complement strand
CTGCGCTTGGACGAGAAGCACGTCCTGGAAAGCCCATCGGCGCAGATGTACTAGCGTGCCGGGGATGCTGAAGAGTTCGAAGAACCCGAGTCCACGAATCCAGAAGTCCACGGACTCCTCCAAATCGCCCGCTGGAATCGTGACGAAAGCGGGCATCCCATAGATGCCGCGGAAGGGTTCCGGCGGCACCGCGTCCGGTGTGGGTACGGGTACGGGGCTGATATCGAATGCGTTGTAGTAGTCGCTAATGTACCCCAGCCTCCGGCCTCACGCTACGTGAGGGTCAAGCCGGGGCCACCGCTCACGCCCGGCGGCAAGGCTGCCATCCCATCCGTCTACGTGGGCGCGATTCCCAACTGGTCGTACCCGGCCCCGCCGAAGCCGCGGTCCCGATGTGCCTGGATGATCCGCTTTGCCGCAGCCTCTCCACCGACCACCAAGGACACGATGCGGACGGCCTCGTCAGCCGACATCTGTTCCGGGACGAAGGCTGCATCCAGGGCCGGGTGATCCAGATGGTTCGGATCCGGGCGGGGTAGGAGCAGCTGACCATTAGCCCGGTCGAGTATGGCGCCCAGCACGAGATTCAGCACCACACGATCACGTCCGTGCAGCATGAGGCGGCTGACTTCAGCGTCGAAGGGTTCATCGTCCTGGTACTGGACACAGAGGACCAATGTGTGGAGCCGGTCTTCGAGTGCCGCGACCCTGGCCTGCAAATCGGCTATTCGTTGTTCCGTGGATGGTGACATGGTGGCTCCTTTTACTCTTGGGCCCGATTCCGGAAGCGCTGTGTGGCAGGACACCTGTGGCCCGGCGGAAAGCCGCCGGGCCACAGGTGCGAATGAGCTGACCGATCAGAAGTACTTCGGCAGCGTGCCCTCGTGAGCGGTGCGCAGTTCCTCGAGGGTGGCGCTGAACTGGCCCTGGACGTCCAGGGAGTCCGAGGCCGCATCGACGATGCCCAGACGGACCACCGGGAAATCCCGGGCGGTGGTCATGTCCTTGAAACGGACCTCCTCGGAGCGCGGCACTGCCACGACGGCACGGGCCTGGGACTCGGAGAACAACGCGGTGAACACGTCGATGCCGTCGCGATCGCAGAGATCCTGCAGGGCCACACGGGCCCCGACGCCGTAGCGTAGCGACATCTCCACCAACGCTGCCGCGAGGCCACCCTCGGAGAGGTCGTGGGCCGCGTCGATCATGCCGTCACGCGAGGCGTTGACCAGCAAGTCGCCGAGCAGCTTCTCCGCTGCCAGGTCCACCTTCGGAGGTAGGCCGCCCAGGTGACCCCGCAGGTTCGCGAACTCCGAACCATCCAGCTCATCCGCCGTCGTACCCATCAGGTAGATGGCCTGACCATCGGCGCTGGAGTGCCAGCCTGAGGGCGTGCGGCGGGCGACGTCGTCGAACCTGCCCAACACCGCGACCACCGGGGAGGGGTGGATCGGGGTGGTGCCCGTCTGGTTGTAGAGCGAGACGTTGCCTCCGGTGACCGGGATGCCCATTTCCATGCAGGCATCGGAAAGTCCGCGGATGGACTCGGCCAACTGCCACATCACGTCGGGGTCCTCGGGGGAGCCGAAGTTCAGGCAATCCGAGACGGCCAGCGGGACGGCACCGGTGGTGGAGACGTTGCGGAACGCCTCGGCCAGAGCCAGCTGGGAGCCATGGTACGGGTCCAGGTAGGCGTACCGGCCGTTGGCGTCGGTGGCCAAGGCGACGCCCATTCCGGTTTCCTCATCCACGCGGATAACGCCGGCGTCATCGGGGGAAGCCAGAGCAGTGTTGCCGCCGACGTAGCGGTCGAACTGGTTGGTGATCCAGGACTTATCGCACATGTTCGGTGAGGCGACCAGCTCCAGGACGGCGTCCTTGATCTCCTCGCCCAGTGTCGGCAGGGTGACACCCGCGGGGGAGGCCCTGAACGTGTCGGCCTGCAGGGTGTCCTGCCATTCGGGGCGGGCGTACGGGCGGTCGTAGACCGGTCCGTCGTGGGCGACGGTGCGCGGATCCACGTCGACGATGACCTCGTCGTCCCAGGTGATCACCAGTCGTTCGGTGTCGGTGACCTCGCCGAGCCAGGAGTACTCCACGGCCCATTTGTCCATGACCGCTTCGAAGGCCTCGAGGTTCTCCGGGGAGACCACGGCCATCATGCGTTCCTGCGACTCGGACATCAGGATCTCGCCCGGGGTCAGGGTCGGATCGCGCAGCAGCACGTTGGTCAGTTCGACCCGCATGCCGCCGTCGCCGTTGGAGGCCAGCTCACTGGTGGCGCAGGAGATACCAGCGGCGCCCAAGTCCTGGATGCCCTCGACGAGGGAGGCCTTGAACAGTTCCAGGCAGCATTCGATGAGCACCTTCTCGGCGAAGGGGTCACCGACCTGGACCGCGGGGCGCTTCGAGGGCTTGGTTGCGTCGAAGGACTCGGAGGCCAGCACCGAAGCGCCGCCGATCCCGTCGCCGCCGGTGCGGGCGCCGAACAGGACGACCTTATTGCCCTGGCCGGAGGCGTTGGCCAAGCGGATGTCCTCATGGCGCATGACGCCCACGGCCAGTGCGTTCACCAGCGGGTTGCCCTGGTATACCGGGTCGAAGACCATTTCCCCGCCGATGTTCGGCAGGCCCAGCGAGTTGCCGTAACCTCCGATGCCGGCCACGGCGCCGTGCATGACACGGGCGGTGTCGGGGTGGTCGATGGCCCCGAAACGCAGCGCGTCCATCACGGCTACGGGACGAGCACCCATGGAGATGATGTCGCGCACGATCCCGCCGATGCCGGTCGCCGCGCCCTGGTAGGGCTCCACGAAGGAGGGGGAGTTATGCGATTCGATCTTGAAGGTGACGGCCCAGCCATCACCCAGGTTCGTGACCCCGGCGTTCTCGCCGATGCCCACGAGCATGTCCTTCTTCATCTCTTCGGTCACCTTGTCGCCGAACTGGCGCAGGTGGTTCTTGGAGGACTTATACGAGCAGTGCTCGGACCACATGACCGAATACATGGCCAGTTCCGCGCCGGTGGGGCGGCGGCCCAGGACCTTCACGACGTCGTCGTACTCGTTCTGCTTCAGGCCCAGTTCGGCCCAGGGCAGCTCCGTATCGGGGGTTGCCGCGGCGTTCTCGACGGTGTCGATGTTGAATTGCTGGCTCATTTGGTGCCTCCCACCAGGGTGCTCAGGACGGAGGAGAAGAAGCCCAGGCCGTCGGTTCCGGTGTGTGTACCGGCAGCCGTCGTGGGGCCGAATCCGGCCTCGACCGCGTGTTCGGGGTGTGGCATGAGTCCGACGACGTTGCCGGTGGCATTGGTGATGCCGGCGATGTCGCGGCGTGAGCCGTTCGGGTTCCAGCCGACGTATCGCAGGGCGATGCGGCCCTCGGCCTCCAGGGCGTCCAGGGTCTTCTCGTCGGCGACGTACTGGCCGTCCTGGTTCTTCAGCACCACGGTGATCTCCTCGCCGGCGTCGTACTGGTTGGTCCACGCGGTGTTGTTGTTCTCCACCCGCAGGACCTGATCGCGGCACAGGAACTTCAGGTGGTCGTTCTTGATCATCGAACCGGGCAGCAGATGCGATTCAGTGAGGATCTGGAAGCCGTTGCAGATGCCCAGCACGGGAAGCTTCGCTTCCGAGTTCGCGGCGTCGACGATGCGGGACATCATCGGGGCGAAACGGGCGATGGCCCCGGCACGCAGGTAGTCGCCGTAGGAGAAGCCGCCGGGGATGATGACGGCGTCGACGGCGTCGAGGGAGTCGTCGGCGTGCCAGAGCGCCACGGCCTCGGCGCCGGCCAGACGCACGGCGCGGGCGGCATCGCGGTCATCGAGGGTGCCGGGGAAGGAGACGACGCCGATGCGGGCGCCACTCAGTGCGGTGTCCGGCGCGCTGTAGTCGCCGATCAGGGGAAGTGAATCGTTGCTCATGCTTCGGCAACGACCTCGACGTTGACCACGTCTTCAATTACCGGGTTGGAGAGGAGGGTCCCCGCTGCGGTGCGGGCCTGGGCCAGGATCTCCTCGGTTACCTCGCCGTCGACGGTCAGTTCGAAACGCTTGCCCTGACGGACTGACGAAAAAGCGTCGAAGCCCAAACGGGGCAGTGCACCCACGATGGCCTTGCCCTGGGGGTCGAGGATCTCTGGTTTGGGCATGACGTCAACAACGATGCGGGGCATCCGGGGTCTCCTGTGGGCGAGGTGGATTGAGTACGCCTGCGGAGGTGCCGTCTCACGCCGGGCTGGAGGCGCTCCGCGAGCTTGCCCGACCAGTATACCGGGTTCGGCGGTGCCCCCGGTCCGGGGTGACGCACCCCATGAATCCCCGTCCGAGGTCGCGGTTTCCACCTAGGCTGGGCACATGGATGAGCAGTTGGGTGCCGGTGCGGACTTTCCCGAATACGACGCCGATGCGCGCTGCCCGTGCCTGTCGGGGGAGGTCTTCGGGAACTGCTGTAGGCCGGTGCATGCCGCCCGCAAGGCAGGAGGCCACGGCGCGGTGACGGCCGAGGCCCTGATGCGTTCGCGTTATAGCGCCTTCGTCACCGGGGACGCCGCCTACCTGCTGGCCAGTTGGCATACCTCGACCCGGCCGGCATCGCTGGAACTGGACCCGTCGATGGTCTGGCGGCGGCTGGACATCGTGGACACGGTGGCCGGAGGACCCTTCGACGACACCGGGATCGTCGAGTTCGCCGCGCACTACCGGCAGGACGGAGAACGCGGGGTCCAACGCGAACGAAGCACCTTTCGCCGCGAGGACGGGCGCTGGTTCTACGTGGAGCCCGTGGCCTAACGGTCCAGGGTGACCGTGCGCAGATCCAGCCGACGCAGCACCCGGTCCACGGCCTCGGGATCCGCCCCGGGTTCACGACGCATCGCCAGCACCTCCCGGCGGGCTGCACTGAGGGCCTCGCGCTGGACCTGGTCCATGGCTGCGAGGGTCTTCTTGACGACGCGCGCCTTCTCCGGGTCGTCGCCGAAATCATGCTCGAGGATCCGGTGCAGAGAGGACATGCGACGGGCGAGCTTCTCGCGTCGTTCTGGGGAGAGCTTCTGCGCCGCCGCTGACTGCCTGACCGTTTCCATGGCCACCTCCTCGGCCCGCACGGCGATCGCCCGTTCGGCGCGCTCGGCCTTGGCCCGGTCGTCGGGCAGCTTCAAATGGCGCATCAGTATCGGCAGGGTCAGCCCCGGGCCCACCAGTGTGACCAGCAGGACGGCACAGGCGCAAGTGATGATGAAGTTGCGCCCAGGGAACGGGTCCCCGTTATCCATCTCCAGCGGGAGCGCCAAGGCCAATGCCAAAGTGGCAAGACCGCGCATGCCGCACCAGCTGACCACGAGCACTTCCTTGAGCGAGCCGGGGACGCTGTTGCGTTTTTCCGTTCCACCGACCTTGTACATCAGCATCATCCAGCCGAAACGCACCAGCAGTACCACGGCACAGACGACCAGGATTCCGGGGATGAAGGCGATGATGCCCGCACCTTCGGCCTCGAAGACGTAGCGCATCTCGATGCCGAGCAGACCGAAGGCGACACCGGTGGTCAGCATCTCCACCACGTCCCAGAAGGAGTTGCGTGTCAGGCGCTCCGCGGAATCCTGGGGGCGGGCTCTCCGGCCCAGTTCCAGAGCGGTGACCACGACGGCGACCACGCCCGAGCACTGAATCTCCTCGGCCAGGATGTAGACGGCGAACGGGGCCACCAGGGTCGCGGCGGAACGCGCGACGAGGTCGGGAACGAAGCGGTTCAGCGTTCCCACGACCCATGCCATGGCCAGGCCCAGAAGGACTGCGCCAGCGGCACCGAGGAGGAAACGCGGGATCACATCCCAGCCGACGTCCTTGCCGCTGGCCGCCGCGGCCACGGCGGTCTGGAAGATGACGATGGCTGTCGCGTCGTTGAAGAGACCCTCGGTCTGCAGCACGGTGGTCAGCCGGCGGGGCATGCTGACCTTCGCGGCGACTGCCTCGACGGCTACGGGGTCCGGTGGGGCGACGATGGCGCCCAGCGCAATGGCTGCGGGCAGACCCATGGAGGGGATCAATAGCCAGGTGGCTCCGGCGACGATGGCCACGGTCACGGCGATGAGCAATACCGCCAGCAGGACCAGCGAGCGCCAGCGCAGCCGGAAGACCGCCCAGGAACTGCGCTGGGCCACCGCATAGAGCAGGGGAGGCAGGAACAGCGGAAGGATCATCTCCGCATTGATGTGGATCTCCGGGATGAACGGCAGATAGGCGATCAACGCGGAGAAGACGAGCATCAGCACCGGATAGGGCAACCTGATCCGCTCCCCGAGCCCGGCAACGAGCACCGTTCCGAACAGCAGGCCAACGAGCAGGATCAAGAATTCCATGGGTGAGTTCCTCCGGGCGCTATTCTTCCATGCTGGAGACCGGCCGCTGGCCTGAAGGGCGACCTGTCGCGCGATGGGGCGGTGGCTACCCGGGGGAGGAAGGCCGCCAGCGGATCCCCTGGTCTTCGCAACCAGTCAGGTCGGTGTTGTCCTCCTCGAGGCAGGACGCGTCCATGATGGTCCTGTTGCCCACCGGTTCGCTCAGTTCGATCGTGGCCGGTGCAGGGCTCACCCCCAGGCAGGTGTAGCTCCCGTCCGGCAGGTCCGAGAGCAGACCGCGGATGAGGATGCGCTCGGGTTCATACGTGACGTTCGGCTCTTCGACGGTTCCGGTGGTCCCTCCGGAGCATTCGAGTCGATAGACGTCCACGTCCAGGCTGGTGGAATCCGGGGTGACCTTTTGTGGGGTCCGCAGATCCCAGGCTGCGGTGACCGAACCGGTCGGGGTCAGGGCGGAACATCCGGCGAGCAGCGCGGTCGCACCCAGGAAAACCGCCACCATCCGCGCCGGCGGCCGTAGCGACTTCTTCAGGCGCTGTCCGACGAACCGGCGACGGTAGTTACTGGTCGCCACTGGCGGTTCCGCGCCCCAGCAACGCCTCCGCCGACTTCCACGCCGAGATCTTGCAACCGTTACCCAGGGCGAAAGCGCGCTGAACCGATGTGTCGTTCAACGTACCTTCCACGATCGCCGTCTGCGGGCCGGCGGATTCCTGGGTGCACTCGGCATTGTTCTTCGCCTTCTCGATCAGCAGTGTCTTGCCGGGGCCATCGAGAAAGGTGCAGGCCTCCTCTGCCTGAGGATGGTCGGACCCTTCTCCGGGAACTCCTCCGGCGCAGACCAGCCGGTATCGGTGGGTCACATCTTCCCCGTTCGAGGTGATCGTGATGGACAGATCGGCGTCCGTACCCTCCGCAGGCGCCACCGGTTGCTCGGTGGGTTTCGGTGCTGTTGAGGGAGCGGCGACGGTGGTCTCCGTCGGCTCGGAGTCAGGGCTTTCGGCGGCGCAGCCGCTGAGCACCAGTAGCCCCAAAGCCGCAGCTGCGACACCTGATAAGACTCGCGTGCTCCATCGGCTGGCTTGATTCGTTTCCATCGTGCACCCCCGGTAGCTATTGGTCAGGTAAACGCCCTCACTGGTGAATCTGCCACTCCCGGCGTCCGGTGTCCACTGTTTGGTGTTGACGATTCATCGGCCGTTCGTTGGGACGGGGTCCGTTTCTACTGCCGCGAAGAGGTCGTCGGTGACGCCCAAGAGGCGCAGACGCAGTTCATTGGCCTGCTCGGCAAAGCCCTGTTGCAACCGTACGTATTCGGCCTTGCCGGTGGCGGTCTCGATGCGGATCGGCGTGTAACCCCAGTCGCCCAGATCGTAGGGGGAGGCCCGCATGTCCATGGTCCTGATGTCCCAGGCCAGTTCGAAGGTGGCCAGCAGCAGTTCCCCCGGGACCGCGGCCGAGAGCTTATAGGCCCATTTATAGAGGTCCATGTTCGCGTGCAGGCAGCCGGGCTGGTCCAGGGACGACTGGTTCTCGCGCGTTGGTTGCTCCTCGTTCAGACCCACCGCCTGCGGGGCATAGAAACGGAAGGCATCAATGTGGGTGCAACGGATCCGGTGGCCTTCGACGACCTCGTCGGTGCCTGCGGCGCCCAGTCGCAGCGGCAGGTAGTCGTGGCGCACCCCGTTCTCCTCTGATTTATAGACCATCGCCCATTCATGCAGGCCGAAGCAGGAGAAGCGAGCGGGGTTCGACGCGGCCCCCGCAAGGATTGAACGGGCGTGACCGACAGTGCGGTGTCGCTCGGCCATGAAGGCCACCGCGTCGAAGGTGACGCCTTCACCGTGGGCCCGGTGGTGCTTCCAGTGCAGCCGCTCGGCGGCTGCTTCGCCCAACAGGACGACGCCGGTGCCCGGGTTCCAGCGCTGCAGCCGGCCGGGCTTCTCGGTGTAGTAGGTGAACAGGAAGTCCTCCACCGGATGCTTGCGCTGCGTGGAGCGCCTCTGAAGGAACGGTGCGGAGAAGTGTTGAACCCGGTCACGGTGTGCCCGGGCACGCGGAAGCCATACGTCCTCGGTCAGATGGGGCAGATCGGCTGGCATGTACCAAGTATCGCGTTCAGCTGCCCTCGTTGCCGCATCGGAGGCGGAACGGGGGAAAGAATAGTTGGATAGGATGGACTGCCTAGGGATCCCCGCGCCCCGGGCGCTTCCGCGCCCGGCTCGAGGCCGGATTCCCGAGCCTGAGAGGGATAAATGGACCACAAGCGGTTGCCCATCGTGAAGGACACCACCGGTTTGGGCATCGGATACAAAATTGGTTGGTGGTTGCAGTTCATGGGGTATTTCTTCATGGGGCCCGCGGATCAGTTGCCCCACCTCGACCCCCGGGAACGCTTGAAGCGCGAACGAGCACGGCGGGTCCTGCGAGCACACCGCAAACGCGGAACTGAAGCCCCACACGAAGTACTGCTAGTCGCCAGCTCCGACTGAACCGTCCACGGCTGCCATGGGGGAGGAAAGGACCACGAGACTAGGTTGTAGGATTGTCTGCAACCGACAAAACCGACCCTCAGTGAGGAACCCCCATGCCCGCCTCGAGCCTCGAGCCGTTGCAACAGGAGTCCACTCCCTCGATCATCGCGCGCAAGATCCGCACCGCCATCGGCAACGGGGAATTCGAACCCGGGTCCCAACTGGGGGAAGCCGATCTGGCCGGCCGGCTGGGCGTCAGCAGGGGCCCGCTCCGCGAGGCGATGCAGCGGCTGACCCAGGAGGGCCTGCTGATCAGCATCCGCAACCGGGGACTCTTCGTCGTGGAACCGACCCCGGCGGACATCGCCGATATCTACCTCACCCGCACCGCCGTCGAACGCGGGGCGGCGCTGAAGATCATCGAACTGGACCGGACGGGGAGCGAAGCGGGCGCGGAGCTGTTGGCCATCGTCGAGAAGATGGCGGCCCTGGGCCTGGGAAGCGATCCGGCCGAACTGAGCTTGATCGACATCTCCTTCCACGAGGCGATGGTCCGCTGGGCGCGCAGCGACCGGCTTTCGCGGATCCACCGCACCCTGGTCACCGAGACCCGGATGTGCCTGGTCGCGCTCGAACAGGCCGAATATTCACTCCAGGACCGGGTGGACGAACACCGGCATATCGCCGAGGCCATCCTTGAAGCAGACGTCCCGTCACTGCACCGCGCGCTGGCGGACCACATGGACAGCGCCATCGCCCAGTTGCTCGAACCCCTGACCGATGGGCCCGCGGCCGGCTGAAACCGTGGGCACGAAAAGAGGAGGGCGTGCGCCGTGGCGCTCGCCCTCCTCTTTTGTCCGGCTTACTACTGGGCCATGGCCTTGCCGGCGTCGGATTTGGTCCGGTTGATCTGGACCCATTTCCGGGACGGCCAGCCGACCGAGCCGGGATCCCCGGGCAGTTCCTCGCCGCGCAACGACGCCTGGGACGTCTCGCGCATGCACAGGATGGCGATGAAGCCGACGATGCCGGCCAACGACATGTAGATTCCCGGGACCAACACGTTGTGGGTCTCATTGATCAGCGCCTCGGTCAGCGTCTGCGACGGACCCGCAATGAACGCGACGGAGAAGTTGTAGCCGATCGCGAAGCCGGTGTAGCGCACGTTCGTCGGGAACAGTGCAGGCAGGGTGGAGGACACCGAGGAGATCAAGGTGACCAGCATCGTGCCCAGCACGGCCAGCCCGATGAACTGCAGGAACAGGTTGTCGATACCCAGCAGGACCATCGCCGGAACGGACAACACGATGAAGCCCCCGGCCGCGCTCAAGAGCATGGTCTTGCGACCGATGCGGTCCGAGAGGGTGCCCATGAACGGGATCACTGCCAGCATGGCCAGCATGATGATCACCAGCATCCAGTTGCCTTGGGCGGTGCTGTGTCCGAGTTGCTCGGACATGTAGGTGGGCATGTAGCCCAGGATCAGGTAGAAGGCGACGTTGAGCAGAACAACGAATCCGCCGAGGATGAGCACCTCGCGCCACTGCGTGCGCAGGGTGTGGCGGATCGGGGTCTTGGAGGTTTCCTGGCTATCCGAGGCTTCGGAGAAGACCGCTGCCTCGCCCAGCTTCGTCCGGATGTACAGGGCAGTCAAACCCAGCGGGATGGTCATCAAGAACGGCAGGCGCCACCAGCCGGAGATCATGCCCTCGTCGCCGACGATGGTGATCAGTGCGGTGCAGACGGTAGCCGCGAGGATGAAGCCCACCAGCGTGCCGAACTCCAGGAACGATCCCAGGAAGCCGCGACGCTGGTCGGGGGCGCATTCGGCCATGTAGACCGCAGCGCCGCCGTATTCGCCACCTGCGGAGAAACCCTGGACCATGCGGCAGAGCAGCAGCAGCAGCGGAGCCGCCAGGCCGATGGTCTGGATGGTGGGCAGCAGGCCGATGACCCCGGTGGCCGTGGTCATCATCAGCACGGTCAGGACCATGACCTTCTGCCGCCCGAACTTATCACCGAGCGGACCCAGGATCAGCCCGCCCAACGGGCGGACCAGGAAGGACATGGCCAGGGTGGCCAGGGCGAGGGTGACCCCCAGGCCGCCGTCGCCTTCCTCGGAGCCGAAGAAGTTCACGGCCATGTAGATGGTCAGGTAGCCGTAGACGCCATAGTCGAACCACTCGACCGCGTTGCCCAGGGCCGAACCCAGGATGGAGCGGTGCAGGCTTTCCTTCGCCTCTTTGGTCTGGGGCTCGGCGCCTGGGGCATTCGGGTCCTCCATCGTGATAGCGCCGGATGATCCCTGGGGTTGTTCGCTCATGATCGTTCGCCTTTCGGCCGTCGGTGGGCTAGACGCCGGGTGCGCCGTTATCGGGGTTCAGCAAGGTGGATATCAGCATGCCATATGCGCGCGTTGCCGCGATAACTTCGGACACGCGAACGGATTCGTTCGGCTGGTGTGCCTCGTCGTTGAGCTCGCCCGGGCCCAGCACGATGCTCGGGATCCCGAGGTCGCGGGAAATGAATCCGCCATCGCAGGAAGCGGTCCACCCCGAGACGCGGGTCTCCACCCCGGCTTCGGCCAGCGCACCGAGGGCGGCGGTGACCAGGGGATGGTCCGCGTCGGTGCGGAATCCCGGCATCTCCATGGTGGTGCGCACCGTCACCGAAATCCCGTCCCCGGTGATCCCTGCCGCATCGATGCGGGAGACCAGATCCTCGCGGATGACCGTGGTGTCCTCCCCGGGCATGAGCCGACGATCAAACCACAGGTGCGCTTCCGGTGCGACCATCGAGGTGCCAAGGCCACCGGAGATCATCCCGGTGTTCCAGGTGGCATACCCCAGCAGCGGGTCGTCCGCGGCCCGCAAACGCTCCTGGTCGGCGGTGACCAGGTTGCAGATCCGCACCGCCGCGTCGATCGCATTGCGTCCATCGCTGGGGCGGCCGGAGTGG
>RCNJ01000582.1_pt1 | contig 11810 bp, 11 predicted proteins | sample 2041171 | NCBI WGS metagenome assembly RCNJ01 (sample SAMN09708213, study PRJNA481090) | feces metagenome | biome: feces | host: Pygoscelis adeliae | place: Antarctica: Rookery Lake | collected 2010-03-01 | reverse complement strand
TGAGAATGAAATTAATATCCAACTATAGAAGAACATACTTTCACTTAATGTTAAAATTGGAAAGTTTTTTTCAATAAATAACTGAAATAAAAGTATGAAAGTGATTAAAATCCAGACGCTTAATAACAAATAAAAAGCTACTTGATTGATTTTGTCGTTACGTCTAACAAAATCAATAAAATAACCTATTAAACTTAGACTATATATTAAGATTATTATTTCATATAATGATTTTGTTATAATCATAGACTAGTCTCCTTGTAAAAAAAGTGTTAATTGTCTGTTGAAAAGGAGATTTTTTTAGGTTTGTTTACAGATGAAATTTTCTGTGTGCGTTGAATGCGATCGACCACATCTGTTTTTATATGATCATCAATTCCAAATATATCAATAAATAAAGCAAGCATTTCTTCAGAATCTTTTTTACCGGCCATTTCTTTTGCTTGAATAATTGGTTCTTTAATCATTTGATTAATAATACTTTTTGTATGTTTACTAATTACTTTTTGCTCACGTTCAGTTAAATCAGGAATCTTTCGATTAATACTTGCAAATGTTTCTGCTTGAATCGATAAACCTTTTTCTCTTAATGCTGATAAGACAGGTACTACACCTAAGTTTGTTACCCATTCTTTGAATTCTAAAATTTGATGTTCTAAACCTAATTCAATTTGTTCAGCAGCCACTTGGCGTTCTGCTAAATTCTCATCGACTATATGTTGTAAATCATCAATATCATATAAAAACACATTTTCTAATTCGGATATATCAGCATCTAAATCACGCGGTACAGCTATATCTACTAAGAATAAAGGTTTTCCTTTTCTCATCTTTTGAATAGGTTGTAAGTCCGCTTTATTTAAGACGGGATTTTTAGCAGCTGTAGAACTAATTAATATGTCAGCTTCTAATAATACATCGTCTAATGATTCACTATCAACAGCTTTAGCATTAAATTTAGCCGCTAATTCTTCTGCACGGTCAATTGAACGATTGATTACAGTAATATCATTAACACCTGAACCAACTAAGTTTCGAACTGCTAATTCACCCATTTCACCTGCTCCAAAGATAGCTACCTTTTTATTTTCAATATTACCAAATATCTTCTTAGACAACTCAACAGCAGCATAACTCACGGACACGGCGTTTTCACCAATTGCTGTTTTAAAGTGTGATACTTTTGCAAAAGTAATGGCACGTTTAAATAGCTCATTAAAAATCATTCCTGTTGTTTCATTTTTTTGAGCTAATAAGAAAGCGTCTCTCACTTGTCCTAAAATTTGTGTTTCACCTAAGACCATTGAATTTAACCCTGTTGAAACACGTAATAAATGTTCTATAGCATTATCATTATCAATAATTTGTAAATAAGGTGTAAACTCATCCATTTCGACCTCAAACCAATCGGCTAGGAATTGTTTAACATAATAACGTCCCGTGTGGAGTTGATCGGCAACGACATAAATTTCTGTTCGATTACATGTAGAAACGATCACATTTTCTAAGATACTCTTACGATTATTTAATTCTTTCATTGCACCTATAATTGTATCTGGTGCAAATGCGAATTTTTCTCTAATTTCTATTGGAGTTATTTTATAATTAAATCCTACTTTTATAATATGCATATTATCGCTCCTTTTAACTTTACTCAGTTTAAACGATCTTACTTTTAATTGTATCATATAGTGTTAATCGTGTATCATTCAATTATGAACATTAGATTAACAAATACTTATAATTACTGAAATCTTAGTCATTTGAGGCAGAATCATTGGATAAATAGATGATTATGACAAAAATATTTCGACGTGTATTTATTGTTTTATTAGTCATTATATTGATTTATAAAGGTTTTAGAGGTAAGGTGAGTCGTTCTTTTGTTCATTGTGTGTAAAAAGTGTGTAAAAAGAGAGACAAGTTTATGACATTTTTCAATAAGTTATTTTTATGATGAAAAGAATGATATGTTTATCATTAAGAAGTTATGAGAAGTTATCATTTTAATTAATTTATAATAATATAAAAGGGTGATTACATATGGAAAATAAATTTAACGATACTATATTAAGAGCATATAAAGGTGAAGCAACATCTCATACACCAGCTTGGTTTATGCGCCAAGCCGGAAGATCACAAAGAGAATATTTAGAAATAAAAAAGAAGTATTCTTTATTTGAAATTACACATCAACCAGAGTTATCTGCCTATGTGACTCGTTTACCTGTCGAACAATATGGAATTGATGCAGCAATCCTTTATAAAGATATTATGACACCATTACCTGCAATGGGTGTGGATGTTGAGATCGTTTCAGGAATTGGTCCTGTTATTGATAATCCATTAAAAAATAGAGCAGATATCGAAAAATTAGGTGTGCTAGAGCCAGAAGAAGATATTGATTATATTTTAGATACAATTAAATTATTAACAGAAGAACAATTAAATGTTCCTTTAATTGGGTTCAGTGGTGCGCCATTTACTTTAGCGAGTTATATGATTGAAGGGGGACCTTCAAAGACTTATGCAAAGACAAAGGCTTTCATGTATAAAGAATCTGAACTGTGGTTTATGTTAATGGATAAATTAGCAGATATGATTATTACTTATGTAACTGCTCAAGTAAAAGCTGGAGTGTCAGCGATTCAAATCTTTGATTCTTGGGTTGGTTCATTAAATGAATCAGATTATCGCTTTTATATAAAGCCAACAATGAATTATATTTTCACAGAGTTAAGAAAACTTGATGTGCCACTTATTTTATTTGGAATTGGGGCAAAGCATTTACTATTAGAATTTAATGATTTACCAGTCGATGTTATTGGACTTGACTGGCGTGTTACGATTCCAGAAGCACGTTCAATGGGTGTAACTAAAGTATTACAAGGTAACTTAGATCCTGCGATATTACTTGCTGATTGGGATACAATTGAAAAGCGTACTAAAGCAATTCTAGATGATGGTATGGCGGATGGACGTCATGTGTTTAACTTAGGACATGGTGTGACACCTGATATCACACAAGAGACACTTAAAAAATTATCTGAATTAATTAGAACATATTCTAAAAGATAGAAAAACAAATAAAGAATGGTGATAAAAATGACAAGAGAAAAAATCGGTTTATTAGTTATGGCATATGGTACACCTTATAAGGAAGCGGATATTGAACCTTATTACACGCATATTCGTCGTGGTAGAAAACCGTCTCCAGAAGCATTACTTGACTTACAAGAGCGTTATGCAGCAATTGGTGGTATTTCACCTTTAGCACATATTACCGACGCACAAGGAGAACATTTAAGAGATAAATTAAATGCGTCACAAGACAAATATGAATTTGTTTTATACATAGGTTTAAAACATATTCATCCATTTATAGAAGACACTGTTAAAGAGATGAATGATGATGGTATTAAAAAAGCTGTATCACTTGTTTTAGCACCACATTATTCAACATTCAGTGTGAAATCTTATAATGGTAGAGCACAAGAAGAAGCTGATAAATATGGGATTGAATTGAATTCAGTCACAAGTTGGTATGCTGAAGATGGATTTATTAAATTTTGGGCAAGAGAGATTAATAAAGTATATGCAAAAATGTCAGAATCTGAACGAGATAATGCCATGCTAGTTATTTCTGCACATAGTTTACCTGAAAAAATATTAGTAGATGGAGACCCATATGTTGAACAGTTAGAAGAAACAGCTAAATTAATTTCAGAAGCGACAGGCATCACTCAGTATGAAATTGGTTGGCAAAGTGAAGGAAATACACCTGATCCATGGTTAGGTCCAGATGTTCAAGATTTAACCGCAGACCTACATGAAAAATCAGGTTACGAAGCCTTTGTTTATGCACCAGTTGGTTTTGTTTCAGATCATTTAGAAGTGCTTTTCGATAATGATTATGAATGTAAAGTTGTTTGTGATCGAGTGGGAGCAGCTTACTACCGACCAGAAATGCCTAATACAGATCCACTATTCATCGAAACGCTTAGTGATGTTGTATTAAAACAATTAAATTAAGTTTTAAAAGGAGTAATTATGATGACTAAAAACATATTAATTATTGGTGGCGGGATTACCGGGTTATCTACTGCTTATTATTTAAAAAAAGAAATACAAAATAAAAATTTACCTTATAAGATAAAACTGGTCGAAGCAAGCGATCGTTTAGGTGGAAAAATTGAAACAATTAAAAGAGATGGTTTTACAATTGAGCGTGGACCTGACTCGTTTCTTTCACGTAAGCCACCAACACTTAATTTGATTAAGTCATTAGGAATGGAAGACCAGCTTGTTCGAAATAGTACGGGTCAGTCCTATGTGTTAGTAAAAGGAAAATTACACAAAATTCCTCTGGGTTCATTCATGGGAATCCCTATTCATGTGAAACCATTCTTATTTTCTGGGTTATTTTCACCGATTGGAAAATTACGAGCTGGATTTGATGTTATTAAGAAAAAATCAGAACCTGTAAAAGATCAGCCATTAGGTACATTCTTTAGAAATCGTTTTGGAGATGAGCTTGTCGAGAACCTTATAGAACCTTTATTAGGTGGAATATACTCTGGCGACCTTGATAAAATGAGTTTAATGACAACTTTTCCAGATTTCTATGAACTTGAACAAGAGTATGGAAGTTTGATTAAAGGTCTACAAGCAACTAAGCCAAAACCATTATCTAAAAAAGAGAAAAAAAATCGCCCTGGCGTCTTTTTCGCATTAGAAAATGGTTTTGAATCACTAGTTGATGAGTTAAGTAAACAATTTGCTGAAGAAGAAATTAATTTAAATTGTGCAGTTGATCATATAGAGAAAAAAACTGATCATTATAATGTGTTATTTGATAATGGAACTGTTTATCAAGCTGATTCGATTGTCGTAGCAACACCACATAACACACTGCCTAAAATATTTAGTGAGTACAGTTATTTTGATCACTTTAAAGAGATGCCACAAACGTCAGTGGCTAACGTTGCTTTGGCATTTGATAAAACAGCAATTAAGAAAGATTTGGATGGCACAGGTTATGTTGTCTCAAGAAATAGTGATTTTAGGATTACTGCTTGTACATGGACACATAAAAAGTGGGACCATGCTGCACCAAAAGATAAGATTTTACTGAGAACTTATGTAGGTCGACCAGATGATCAAGGAGTCGTTGATTTAAGTGATGAAGAAATTATTGAAGTAGTTTTAAAAGATTTAAATAAAACAATGAAAATCACAGAAGACCCATTATTTACAGTCGTCACTCGTTTTAAAAACAAAATGCCTCAATATACAGTGGGTCATACAGATAGAGTAAGAGAAACAAAAGCTGAAATGGTATCATCATTACCTGGTGTGTATATAGCTGGAAGTTCTCTTGCAGGTGTCGCAGTTCCAGATTGTATTGCGCAAGGTGAAGAAGCGGTTGATTCAGTACTTAAATATTTAGCATAAAATAAAGACTATAACTAGAAGAGAATGCTTCTGTTATAGTCTTTTTAATTTAATTAGTTATTAAACACACTATTTACAAGAAATTAATGGTATTGAAATATCAATTCTAACTTAAAAAGTGTTATAATGAAGACGTGTAAGTTTGAATTGTTTATAAAGAGGAGGAAGGTTTTTGAAGAAGTTTATTTTAAGTATTGCAATATTAATGGTAATAAGTACATATGTGTCTCTACCAACTGTCAAAGCAGATGCAGCACCTGGTGATAGAATTGTTGTCTTAGGTGAGGATTTAACAAGCCAACAGCAAAATGAAATACTTGAAGAGATGGGTGTCGAAAACCCCGATGATGTTCAAATAACAACAGTATCAAATGCAGATGAACATAAATATTTAGGAGATCATATTCCTGCTGCTCAAATAGGTCAAAATGCAATCTCATCAGCAATTATTATTATTGGTGAGAAAGATGATGGATTATCACTTCAATTAAAAAATATTGATTATATAACTGAACAAATGTATGGTAACGCACTTAGTACAGCCGGTGTGAAGGATGCAAAAATTTATATTACTGCTCCATTTCAAGTTTCTGGAACAGGTGCTTTAACAGGAATTATGCAAGCATACGAAATTACAAGTGGAGAAGCAATTGATGAAGATAAAAAAGAAGTAGCAAACGAAGAAATGGTTATTACTTCAGAATTATCGGATAACGAATCAATCGACGAAGAAGAGGCAGCTGATTTTATAACTTTAATTAAAACTAAAGTGTCAGAAGAAAAGCCACAATCTAAAGAAGATATTAAACAATTAATTATAGAAGTTGCTGACGAAAAGAATTACGATCTCTCAAAAGATGAGATAGAAAAATTAGTCGATTTATTTCAGAAGTTTAAAGATTTAAATATTGATTGGGATGCTGTCAATCAAAAAGTTAATGATGCCAAAGGAAAAGTAACTGACTTTCTAGAGAGTGATGAAGGAAAAAATTTTATCGACAAAATAACGGATTTCTTTAAATCATTATGGAACCTAATTTTTGGTGGAAATGATTCCGACACAATGGGTTCAGCTAATTAAAAAACTAAAATTTATTCTATTAAATAAGCGTACAACGTCAAAAGACGTGTATGCTTATTTTTTAAGACAATATATTGACGTTGTTATTCATAATTTTCTGATATATAATAAATAAAAGATACTTTTCAGGAGGGATAGCATGCATACACTCAATGAAAGTCAATCTAAAACGATCGCAAGAGCTAGAAGAAATACATTAGGGGACTTACTTACTAGGACTGCAGCAAGAGTACCAAACAAGCAGGCTTTTATATTTCGAAATAGACAAGTCACCTATAAAGTGCTTGAAGAACTCGTAGATCAAACAGCATTTGGTTTATTAAATGACGGGATAAAAAAAGGTGATCGTTTAGCGATTTTATCTAAAAACAGTTTAGATTTTGTTATTGTTATGTTTGCTGTTGCACGTATTGGAGCTGTGTTTATTCCGATTAATTATATGTTAAAAAATAAAGATATTGCCTATATTTTATCACATGCAGAAGTAAGTGGTGTGTTTGCTTCAGAAGAATATACTGGTGTTATAGATGAAGCGGCAACTGAAGCGGGTTTAGTAAACCATCATCGTTTTCTGTTAGAAGCGACTACTTCAATCGATTCATGGAAGTCATTGAATGAGTTGCCTGCACGTACTTATAAAAAACATACTGATGTCGATATATCAGATGATGATTTAGCCCAAGTATTGTATACCAGTGGAACAGAGTCAAAACCTAAAGGTGTGATGCTTTCTCATAAAAGTATAATTAGTGAATACGTGAGTTGCGTGGTTGATGGAAAAATGAGCGATAAAGATTTACTCGTTCATGCTCTACCTTTTTATCATAGTGCTCAACTACATGTATTTTTAGGTCCAAGTATTTATTTAGGCGCTAGTGGAATTATCTTAGATGAAGCCACTCCAGCCACAATAATGAAAACGATCGCAAAGTTTGGTGGAACTCAATTATTCGCACCACCAACTGTCTGGATTGCTATGTTACGGGATCCTGATTTTGATAATTATGAATTAACAACATTAAAAAAATGTTATTATGGGGCGGCAATTATGCCGAGAGAAATATTAAAAGAACTTTCAAAACGATTACCAAATGCATTATTTTGGAATTTTTATGGCCAAACTGAAGTTGCACCATTAGCAACAGCATTACAGCCAGAAGATCAACTTAGAAAATTAGGTTCAGCAGGTAGAGCAACTTTACAAGTAGAAACAAAAATTGTTGATAGTGAAGATATTGAAGTTGCTAGAGGAGAGACTGGTGAAATAGTTCACCGAACGCCACATGCAATGCTCGGTTATTTAAATGACCCAGAAAAAACTGCTGAAGTATTTAAAAATGGATGGTTTCACAGTGGTGACCTTGGAGAAATGGACGAAGAGGGTTATATAACAATTGTAGATCGTAAAAAAGATATTATAAATACAGGTGGTATTAGTGTAGCAAGTCGTGAAGTAGAAGAAGTTATTTATCAATTAAAAGAAGTATCAGAAGTTGCTGTAATTGGTATAACAGATGACTATTGGATTGAAGCAATTACAGCGATTGTTGTTTTAAAAGATGATCATAAACTAAAAAAAGAAGATATAATGACTTATTGCCATGAAGAACTATCACAATTTAAATCGCCCAAACAAGTATATTTTACTGATGCATTACCTAAAAACCCAAGTGGAAAAGTGTTGAAAAAAGATTTACGCAATCAATATGAAAAAAATGGGTAATCTTATTAATAATATAATGTGATTGTTTGAGAATGATTATTAGGGGGTATATCTATAGTATAATCAATTAGATTTAAAAGGAGATTTTTATAATGAGTAAACTAAAAGATAAAGTAGCAATTATTACGGGAGGTGCAGGTGGAATTGGACAAGGAATTGCCACTGCATTTGTAAAAGAAGGCGCTAAAGTAGTTATTGTTGATTTAAATGAAGAAACGGGTAAAGAAGCGATTAAAAATTTACAGGAATATCAAGAGGAATCAATGTTCATTCAAGCTAACTTAGCAGAACATAGTAAAATGAAAGATATTGTTAAACAAGTCGTTGATAAATATGGCAAGCTAGATATACTTGTAAACAATGCGCATGCATCTAAAATGGCTTCAATAGAAAAAACGACTCAAGAAGACTTTGATTTATCGTTTGATACAGGATTTTATCCGACATTTTATTTAATGCAAGCAGCCTTACCTTACTTAAAAGAAACAGAAGGAAATATTATTAACTTTGCTTCTGGTGCAGGGATGAAAGGTGACGTAAATCAAGTGAGTTATGCTGTAGCTAAAGAAGCAATCCGTGCTTTAACACGAGTAGCAGCAAATGAATTTGGTGAGTTTGGTATTAATGTCAATATAATTGCGCCAATTGCCAATACACCTGGTGTAGAAGCTTGGAGAAAAGCAGAGCCTGAATATTATGAACAAGTTCTCGAAGGTATTCCGATGCGCCGTTTTGGTGATCCAGAAGAGGATATAGGTAAAGCAGCTGTCTTCCTAGCTAATGAAGATAGTGGATATATTACCGGCCAGACAATAATGGTTGATGGTGGTTCAATTAAGTTAGTTTAAATTTTATAGAAACATGAAAAAACATTGATATTAGTATAAATTACTAGTATCAATGTTTTTTATTATTCTTCAAGAATTCTAATATCGAAAGTCGAAAATTTAATGTGTGGATTTTTATCAAATTCACTTAGGATCTGTCTTTGTAATGCTGTTTTAGTATTTGTTCCATTTTCATAATCAACTAAATAACGTAAAATTAAAATAATACCCTCTTCATTTGTATCTAATGAAAAGACGGAATTTAATTCATCTGTTTCACTTGGTAAATTATGATTACGATCTTTCAAATGAGGTAAGACTATGTCGGTAAAATAAGTGTCCCCTATATCTCTTATTATATTTTCAGCAGCTTGCCAGTCGCTATCAAACGAAAGAACATATTTGATTTCATGCCAAATAAATTTGTTATCTACGCCGACCATTCTAATTGCTTCATCAAAAATTATTTTGTTTGGCAGGTTAATGACCCTTCCAGTATTAGAATCGGATGATAATTGATTACGGACTTCTAAAACTTTAAAACTAACAAAGTTTACTTCGATAACATCTCCAATAATTTCATTGATTTCAATTCGATGTCCTATTTTAAAATAATAGCGATATCGAATAATAAAGTAAGCAATAATATTATTTGTTAATCCTCTAACCATCACAGCAATTAAGATACCAATAATTATAGTAATTAAAATAATTGCGTTGATAGCTTGAATCCAAATAAATAAAATTAAAATAATCGTTAAAGTAACTATTGTACTTTTGGTTACTGTTTTAAATCTAATTCTTGTTTTAAAATCTTTTGCATAATGTTTAATCCCTTTTTTTAATATGATATGTAATAAGAAGCTTATAATAATCAAGATGACAGTTAATGTCATTTTATTTAAGTATGCATCAGGTGTACTTAATGTAGAAAATAAACCTTTTGTGAATTTGTCAAAGTAGTCTGCTAAAATGTCTTTCATTAAAGAACACTCCTAACTTAAATGGGTAATATTACTATACCTTAATTGGTTTAGTAAGACCAAATTAACTAGTAATCTTATGTTAGACTTATTAGTAACAGTTTAGTAAAAAAACAAGGAGAGTTTTATATGGGAAATGAGTATGTACTAGGTTGGGGAACATTAACGCTTATTAATGCAGGAATTGCTCAAGGTAAAAATAGATCAGGACTTAATTGGTTTTTTATTTCATTATTTTTAGGTCCGATTGCAACATTTATTTTAGTTTTTTTAGAAAAGTTACCAAGAAAAAGTTAATATACTTAAAATATTTTATTCATTCATCTTAAATTATGGTAAAATTAAATATATAATAGAACAATAAAATGTGGGAGGTTAATCAAATGAATGTTATTGCTAAAAAACGTTTAAAAGCTTACTTTATTGATTTCGTAGTAGCTGGTTTAACTATTGGTGTTATAGAATATTTTCTCCGTAAAAAAGTTAAAAGTGAAGTAGTTCATACGATGATAACCCCAGTGATAGTGCCCTGGTCATTAGAGTGTATTCAACTAAAATTAAGTGGACAGACTTTTGGATATAAAAGAATGGGTCTGGTACTTGAAAGTACAGAAGCATTAAATTTAACGAATAAGCAGATTGCAAAACGAATGATTTACAGACAAACAGTAAGTCCCTTTAAGTTTTTAGCTCACCCAATTGAATTTAGTAAAGATACTGTATTACCGCAAGATTATGCTTCGAATACAATTGTAAGTGAAATAGAATAAAATAAAAGCTCCCTATATAAAATATATAGGGAGTTTTTATTTTAAACAACATCATAAATTATATGATAGGGTTTTTCGTTCACCACATTTTCTTTTTGTTTTAATCCTTCAGATGTATCACGTTTTTTATGTGCTTTATGATAAGCGCCTGAAGTTTGCCAATCTTTAAATGCTTGAGTTGACTCCCACTGTGTTAAAACGACATACGTATCATCGGTAAGTGGTCTGAGAACTTTAATTGCAATAAATCCTGGTGTACTTTCAATCGCACGTGCTCGATTTAAAAATCGCTCCTCAAAAGCTTTTTTACCATCCTCAGCAATCGGAATATTATTTAAGACAATTGTTCCTCGAGCTTGTAACTCACCATTTTCATCGATAGCTTGGTAATTATTATTAAAGCTATTATCTGTTGTGTTAAACAAATAACGTGTATCTTCTTCGTGTTTAATTCTTAATGTAGAAATACTTGTATCATCTGGTTTTTTGTCTGAAATTATAAAATAACTCAATCGACTTCACTCCTTTAGATAATCTTAGATGTAATTATAACATAACTAAGCCATTGTCTAATAACATTTAATTGTACTGTATAGAACAACTTCCAGGTGGACAAATACAAAGAGTAGCAATTGTGAGAGCTTTAGCTGTTAAACCAAAAATCATACTATTTAATGAACCTACCTCAACTCGACCCTGAAATGGACAAAGAAGTTTTAGTTCTGATGAAAGATTTAGCGATAGAAGGTATAACAATGGTAGTCGTTACATAGAAAATAAACTTTGCGCGTGACGTAGCTGAACGAGTTATCTTTTTGTATGCAGAAAATTAGTAGAAGAAGGAGCATCGAAAAATATCTTTTCAATAAAGTGTTTTTGTGTAATTTAATGAATAAAGTAAATCAGTAAAGTGCAAAGAATCACATATATCTGATAGAATAAAGTTATGTTGATAGGAGTGATTAGATGAGT
>RCNJ01000581.1_pt1 | contig 11866 bp, 10 predicted proteins | sample 2041171 | NCBI WGS metagenome assembly RCNJ01 (sample SAMN09708213, study PRJNA481090) | feces metagenome | biome: feces | host: Pygoscelis adeliae | place: Antarctica: Rookery Lake | collected 2010-03-01 | reverse complement strand
TAGCCGTTCAGATGCAGGATCGGCAACACCGCTCCGTCATGGACCGGGTCCAGGAAGGCCACGGACTGCCACGCCCCGTTCAGCGGGCCTGTTTCTGCTTCACCATCGCCGATGACACAGGCACTGACCAGATCAGGGTGGTCGAAGACGGTGCCGAATGCGTGGGCCAAGGAGTAGCCGAGCTCACCGCCTTCATTAATCGATCCCGGGGTTTGCGGTGCCGCGTGGCTGGGGACGCCACCAGGGGAGGAGAACTGTTGGAAGAGCTTCCGCAAACCTCCTTCGTCCAAGGAGATTTCCGGGTAGATTCCGGTGTAGGTCCCCTCCAGGTACGTATTGGCGAGGTTGGCCGGTCCGCCGTGGCCTGGTCCTGTCACGAAGAGCATCTGCTGGTTGCCATCGATGATGGCCCGGTTGAGGTGGGTGTAGATGAAATTCAAACCCGGAGTAGTCCCCCAATGGCCCAAGAGCCTGGACTTGATGTCGGACGGTTCGAGGTCTCGGCGCAGCAACGGGTTGTCGCGCAGGTAGATCTGCCCGGCAGAGAGGTAGTTGGCAGCCCGCCACCAACGGTCGAGGTCCTGTATTTTTGCCTCATCCAAGGAGGATTTATTTGGCGCGGGGCTCTGCCCAGTGGTCGGCTCCATGAAAGCACTCTACGGTCTGGCGTTCTGGGTGTCTCTAGCTGGCACACCAGCGCCGACTCTGCACTGATTCCTGTTGACGGGCGGCGGGCATTTCCAAGTCCTGGGCCCTTCGACGAACGACATCGTGGTTCACTGGCCTCGAGGGCACGAGGCGGAAGGGGCCGGCATGGGAACCGAGCGGGAGTCCGGAAAGGATGCGCACGAACTACTGGAGTTGCGCATCCACGGGGTGTTGAACACCCCGTCCTACGAAATACTCGAAACGACGCCGCAACGCGTCGAAACCATCCGCGGGGACCAACTCGCCGGGTTTTCCACTTATCGCAGCCCGGCCCCCGACGATGCTCCGACCGATCGACGCGTTGAAGCGTACGCCTGGGGACGATTGTCCCGGTTCACCGGGATCCCGTCCCTGGGCAGGATCGGCGATGCGCTCGTCAAGCTCCTCTGGTTCGCGCTGGCCCCCTACGGGCTGGCGAACACCGCGTACTGGTCGCGCCGCCAGATCGGCACCGGTGAAGCACCCGAGAACGAGGACGCCACCGACGGGGGACACCGGTGGATCGCCCGGACCATCAGCACCGGACGTGGGGCCGGAACCATGCGGCTCTACGGTCTGCTGCTGAGTCTGCTGTTCGTGACCACCGCAGCCACCGTGGCCCTGGACATGATCGGCCGGCAATGCTTCGCCACGGCCACCACCGCGGTCGGTGCCGGGGTTCAGCTGAGCTGCCCGGGGGCGCGGTTCGTGCTGGCACCCTTGGGCGAGTTGGGCCCCGGTACCCGGGACGCCCTGCTGCTGGGCATGCCGTTGCTGGCACTGGCAGCCGTCGTCGTGCTCCCGATGCTGGGGCGCACCCGCTATCTCACCGGCCCCTCACGGCCCGGGCGCGTGCCGCCACGTTCGGCGTCGGCAGTACAGCCAGGGGCGCCGCTGCTGGCCCAACGCGATCTGTGGCTGGTGGGCTCGGGTATGGGCCGGTTGCGTCGCCTACATGCCGGCGCGGCGCTGGCCTGGCTGGCTGCGATCCTGGCTTTCGACCATGCCGATGGGTGGCAGTCGGGCAGTGGTGCGGCAGCCTGGGCGGGGACCGTCTGGCCGATAGCGACCGGGCTGGCGGTGCTACTGACCATGGGTGGCTGCGCCTGGATCGTGAAACCACAGGCCCAGATCGCCGGGGATGTGCCGCGTCGGCATGCGGTCTACCTGGTGCTCTGCGCGATCGTCCTGGTCGCGGTCGTCGTCGCCGGGATCGCGGATCCCGGAGCTGCGCGCGGAACCCGCGCCGGAGCGTCGGCTGCCATCGTCGTCGTCCTTGCCCTGGCCTTGACGTTGGTGGCCCTGCTGGTCGGCGCCGAAGGGGCAGCACGCACGGGGAAGGTGGGCGGTACGGCCGGTGACTCCGGCGATGGGCGGAAGTACCTGGGCTGGAACGGCAGAGGACCGTTCATCCTGGGGTCCTTGGCTGCCGGCTTCGCCCTCCTGCTCTCCTTCGCCGTCGTCCTGGGGGCCGGTTGGGTGCTGCGCGGGCCTAAACCTCCCTTGGTCTATGCCCTGCAGGGCGCCGGCTTCCTACTGTTCCTGCTGGCCGCCGTGTCCTGGCTGGCGCTGCGGCAGGCGGGAATCCATCGGCGCGGACGCGCATTGCGGGATGAGGAAATCGCGGCGATCCGTGAACATCTGGTGCAGCAGGCGGGGGACTGGACGACCAGCCCGATGATCACCCACTCCGCCGAGGAAATCCATCACGCCCGCCGTCAGGCAGCCTTGCTGCGGCGGATGGAGGTGTTCATCGGGTGGATCGGTTGGGCCGTCTTCATCGGCATCTGCGTCGGCCTGCTGGCGCTGATCCCTTCGCTGGGTCCTGACCGGACGACGACGGGTGGCCTGTGGCCGTTGCTCCGCGGGCTGGGGGACGCGGGGCTGTGGGCCGGCATGATCGCCGTGGCGGTGCTCTACCTGTTGTCCCGTCGTTCGGATTCCCGCCCGCTGGGTCTGCTCTGGGACCTGATGTGTTTCCTTCCCACCCAGGCCCACCCGTTCGGACCGTCCTGCTACGCCGAGCGGGTCGTCCCCGAACTGGCGGACCGCATCGTCGACTGGTTTGCCGAGGACCGCCCCGCCACCTCGACGAACGTTGTGGAAAAGCGCGGCCTGGTGATCTCCGCACATTCGATGGGGATCGTGCTGGCGGTCTGCGCGCTGTTCCAATTACCGGCCCGCGGTCTGGCTGAGGAGGACCGGGACCGGATCGGTCTGCTGAGTTATGGCTGCCAATTGCGGCGCTATTTCGCCCGTTTCTTCCCAGGGGTCTGTGGCCCGGACGAGCTGTCGCTGGTTCCCGCCGGTCCGCCGTCACCTACCGCGCACGATCCCTGGTCTCCCACGCTGGCCGGGGAGATCGCCGAGGAACCGGATCCGGGGCCTGCCGTCGTGCTTCCTGGGTCACTGGGAACCCTGCTGGGGGAGCGGTGGCTGAACCACTATCGGTCCACGGACCCGCTGGGCTTCCCGGCCCGCTATCTCGGCGGCGAGGGGACGACGGACTTCGAAGCCGCCTCCTATCAGGAACAGGCCTACCAGTTCCTGCCGGCCACCCATGGGGACTACCTGGCGTCCACCGGCTACGTGCGGGGCTTCTCGGAGGTGTGTCGGCGACTTCGCTGACCACGGGCGGAGCCCGGGTTAAAAAGTCCGGCACCGGAGCAACTTTGGGGGGAAAACAGCTCCGGTGCCGGTGGAAACGACTCTAGGCTACCCGCGGGTAGCCCGCCATGGGGAGAACTCCCCATGCCCGCCCCTAGGCACAATCCCGACGAGATGGTAAATAGCCCACCGTGCGGGGGCTGGAAGGAGGATCCAAATAACTTTTCACCCCTTTCCAATCCGTTCCGGGCCGGGCTCCGAATGACTTCATGACAGCCCACCCCGTCACTGGGGAACGGGAAGCAAGCACGGCCGCTGGCCGTGGCAGCAAGGAGACACGTCATGAAGACCATGAACCGCAAGTACGCAGCACTCTTCGGCCTGATGGCAGTGGGCTCGCTCGCCATGAGCGCTTGCTCCGGTGGAGGCAGCGATGCCGGATCGACGGAATCCTCGGCCCCCATGTCCGAGTCCTCCTCCTCGGCCCCGATGTCCGAGTCTTCTTCCTCCGCCTCGGAGATGGATCCGGCAGCCAACCTCATCGGTACCGGCTGCGCCGGCTACGCCGAGAAGGTCCCGGACGGCGAAGGTTCGGTCGCCGGCATGGCCAAGGATCCCGTAGCCGTGGCAGCATCCAACAACCCGCTGCTCACTACGCTCACCAAGGCCGTCTCCGGCGAGCTGAACCCGGACGTTGACCTGGTCGATACCCTCAATGGTGACGAGTTCACCGTCTTCGCCCCCGTCGATGACGCCTTCGCTGCGATCCCCGAGAAGGATCTGAACGCCGTCGTCGAGGACTCGGACATGCTCAGCAAGGTCCTGACTTACCATGTGGTCCCCGGCCAGATGGCCCCCGATGAGATCGAGGGAAGCCACAAGACCGTCGAAGGCGATTCGGTCAAGGTCACCGGCAGCGGAGACGACATGAAGGTCAACGGAGCCTCCGTCATCTGCGGTGGCGTCCAGACCGCCAACGCCACCGTGTACCTCATCGACGAGGTCATGATGCCGGACGCCGCCAAGAAGTAGGGCCGGCAGCTGGATAGCCACGGGCTCCGGCGGCAGCAGCCGTCGGGGCCGGTGGTGCACCCCGGGCCACGTGCCATCGGGGGAAAGGGATTGGTATTCAGGCAGGTTGGAGTCATGCGAGACTGTCAGATATGAGATTGCCATGGGCCCGGACAGCGGAGGAACCCGCACCCCCGGACCATGAAGAACTCATCGGCAGGGTTGCCCAGGGCGACGAAGCAGCCTTCGGAGCACTGTATGACGAGCTCTCGGCCAGGGTCTTCGGGCTCATCCGCCGCATTCTGCGCGATGAGTCGCAAAGCGAAGAGGTCCTCCAGGAGGTCTTCATCGAGGTCTGGCAGCACGCCGCTCGTTTCGACGCCGACCGGGGCCGGGGTACCTCGTGGATCATGGTCATGGCACACCGCCGTGCCGTGGACCGCGTCCGAGCCAGCCAAAGCAGCAAGGACCGCGACCTTCGCGAGGGGGTCAAGGGATTCGAGGAAAGCTACGACGACGTCCAGGACACCGTCGAGGCCCGGATGGAAGGCGAGCGAGTGCAGCAGGCATTGAAGTGCCTCTCCGCAGCGCAGCGCCAAGCCATCGAGTTGGCCTACTTCGGTGGCTATACCCACCAGGAAGTCGCCGGGCTGATCGAAGCCCCCGTCGGAACGGTGAAAACCCGGATCCGTGATGGAATGATCAAACTCAGAGACCAGTTGGGAGTAGCGTGATGGACCGGCAACTGCACCTGCTCACCGGTGCCTACGCACTCAACGCCTTGGAAGCGGGCGAACGCGAATCCTTCGAGGGCGCCGCCCTGGACTCCGAGGAAACCCTGAGCGAGGTTCGCTCACTCAGCGAAACCGCCGCCATGCTGGCCGACCACACCGCGCCGGTGACCCCGCCACCGCGGATCAAGGCAGACATCATGGCCGCGATCCGGCAGACCCCCCAATTGCCTGCCGTGCGTGACGATTCCTCGGCCACGACCGCCGAAAGCCCCGCGACCTCTGGACCTGAGACGTCGGTAGAGGCCAACCCACCTGCGGGCGACGTCGTCGATCTGGGCTCCGCCCGGGCACGACGACGGGCACCCGGAACCGGGACACGCAACGGGACCAAATACCTGGCCGCCGCGGCTGCGGCCCTGCTGGTGACTTCCGGCGGGCTGACCGGCGTCGTCATCAGCCAGAACCACCAGCAGGACCAGCTCCAGAACCAGATGACCGCGCTGGATGACAGCAACGAGAAAATGCTGCGCATCTTCTCCTCCGACGATGTGAAGTCGGCCAGCCAGTCGCTGGACGACGGCGCACAAGTCACGGTGACCTATTCCGCATCGGCCGGACTGGCCGCGTTGACCGCCCAAGGGCTACCGAAGCTCCCGCAGGACAAGGGCTATGAATTGTGGCTCATCGGTGAAGACGGGGCTTCTCCCATGGGCATGCTCGACTTCGCCGGCGGTTCAACGGATACCGCACTGATGGAAGGCGGCCTGTCCTCGGCGACCCATGTGGGGATCACCGTGGAACCGGCCGGGGGATCGCCGCAACCCACCACCGACCCCATCGTCCTCCAGGAACTCTAAGCCCCCGGCACCTCCATCCAATCCAGATCGGCTCGGGCTCCGAACCTTCTGTGATCCATGGCTCCGAAATACAGGCCATGGCATCTGAAGCAGGCCGTCGGCACCCGCAGGGGCGCCGCTGACCGCAAGGCAGGATGGAAGGCGCGCGATGGAAACGCAAGAAGTGCCCGGTCGAGGTACCGCGGCTCGAGGCAGGACCCGCACGCTGCTGCGGCGTTGGCCCCACGCCGTGGCCGGCTTGGTGTCCGCCGGGTTGCTCTTCGGGGTGGCCGAACTCGTCTCTGCCTTCTTCTCCACCTCGTCTTCACCGTTGGTGGCCCTGGGTGGGGCATTCATCGACATCACCCCGCCGTGGCTCAAGGACTTCGCCATCGCCACCTTCGGCATCAACGACAAGCTGGTGCTCTTCATCTCCATGGGGATCGTGGCCACCCTGGTCGCTGCCGGAACCGGCCTGCTGGCGCGCCGCAGGTTCGGCTTGGCCCAGGGGGTCATCATCGCCCTGGGGGTCGGCATGGCCGCTGCCGTGTTGAGCCGGCCCGCGGCCGGGATCCTGGATATCGTGCCAACCGTCGTGGGTGCCGTGGCAGGCATCGTCGCACTGAACTACCTCAGCCGGTTCGCGGCCTCGGTCCAGACTGGTGCCGGAACAACCACCGGGGAGCTCCAGGAGCACGACGCCAATCAGACGCAGCAACCGGGATCCGCCTCGCGACGTCGTTTCCTGACCGTCTCCGTCGTGGCGGCCGTCGCAGCCGGGGCCATGCTCGCCGGCGGACGAGCGCTGTCGGGGGTCCGCAACGCCGCAGCGACCACACGCGATGCGCTGCGGCTGCCGCGTCCGGCCAGCAAAGCCACTCCACTGCCCGACGGCGTCGCCGCGAAGGTCAAGGGCATGCCCTCCTTCGTGACGCCGAACGACTCCTTCTACCGGATCGACACCGCGTTGGCGGTTCCCCGCATCGACCCTGCCAGTTGGACCCTGCGGGTGCACGGGATGGTGGAGGAGGAATTCAGCATCGGTTTCGATGAGCTGCTGGGCATGGAGCTCGACGAAACCTGGTTGACGCTGACGTGCGTTTCCAACCCCGTCGGTGGTGACCTGGTCGGTAACGCGAAGTGGTTGGGCTACCCGTTGCGCAAGCTGCTTGAACGCGCCCGCCCAAAGCAGGGCGCCGATATGGTCCTATCCACCAGCATCGACGGATTCAGCGCCTCCACCCCGCTCGAGGTCCTCACCGATGACCGTCAGGCACTGCTGGCCGTGGGAATGAACGACGAACCGCTACCGCTCGAACACGGCTACCCGGTGCGGATGGTCGTCCCCGGGCTGTATGGGTACGTTTCGGCCACCAAATGGGTCGTTGATCTGGAGGTCACCCGGTTCGCCGATAAGGCCGCCTATTGGACCACGCGCGGTTGGTCGGAACGCGGCCCCATCAAACTCGCCTCGCGGGTGGATGTGCCGCGGCCGTTCTCCACGGTCGGCGCCGGTACCGTGATGCTCGGCGGGACCGCCTGGGCCCAGACACGAGGCATCAAGGGAGTGGAAATCAAGATCGACGACGGGGACTGGGAGAAGGTCGAGATGGCCACCGAAGCCTCCATCGATACCTGGCGCCAATGGTCCTACGAGTGGAAGGGTGCCAAGGAAGGTACCCACTCGGCGACCGTGCGGGCCATCGATGCCGACGGCACCGTGCAGACAGAGGACCGTGCCGACCCGGTCCCCAACGGGGCTAGTGGTTGGCAGCGGGTGCAGTTCACCGTCGGTTGATTGGCCCCGCAGCAGGCGCCCATTGACCGGCGCCGGTGAATCCGTAGTCTGGGAGGATACGGACCAGCTGAAGGAGGACGGGCAGCCATGGCAGAGGATAAATCGCCCATCAAGGACGAGAAGATGTACGAGGCCTTGCGGGACGAGGGCAACTCGAAGCAGAAATCGGCGCGCATCGCCAACGCAGCAGCCCGCGACAGCCGATCCGAGGTCGGTGAACGCGGCGGGGAATCGGGCAGCTATGAGGACTGGACCGTCGACGAGCTCACCCAGCGCGGCCGGGACATCGGACTTTCGGGCTACTCGCAGAAGAACAAGGACGAACTGATCAAGGCCCTGCGCAATTCGTGAGCCCGCGCGGGCCAGGAAGGCATGACGTACCTGAGGAGGAACACCACATGAACCGAACACCTGCCGATGACAAAGGTGCGCGGGAAGCCGACGAGGCCGGCGCCGGGGAACCCCGGGAGGAACTGGTGGATCTTCCGCGCGGGAACGACGAAACTCTCAGGACACTCCAGGCACGCCCGTTGCCGGACGGCAGCGGCAACGATTCCCCGGACCCGGATGAACGCCCCGATGAAGACACCGAACGGTACGACGCCGGCTGATCGGCTCCGTCGAACCGCCCCGCGACACACTGCATGAGTGTGTGGCGCAAATCACTCTGAAGGCATAAGGTCGGGTGAACGACCCGGTCAGACCGGTATTGTCCGGGTCTTTCGGACGTTGAAGGGGAGGCTCGTACTGATGCCAGAACATTCGAAACACGGCAGCCTCCGACGCCGTGCCCGCTGGGTCGCGGTCACCGCCGTTGCTTCGGCCATGCTGTTGTCCGGCTGCAGTTCCCCGGACTCGACGCCGGTGCTGACCTGGTACATCAACCCCGACGACGGCGGCCAGGCGGCGATCGCCAAGACGTGCACCGCAGCAGCCGACGGCAAATACCGGATCGAAACCTCGATACTTCCAGCCGACGCCGCGACCCAGCGTGAACAGCTCGCCCGGCGTCTGGCGGCGGGGGACACCTCGCTGGACATCATGAGCTTGGACCCGCCGTTCATCCCCGAACTCGCCGAGCCGGGTTTCCTGGCGCCGGTCCCGCAAAAGACCGCCGACAAGACGACCCAAAATACCCTCGACGGTGCCCTGGCCGGCGCAAAGTGGAAGGACGAGCTGGTCACCGTTCCCTTCTGGGCCAATACGCAGATCCTTTGGTACCGCAAATCCGTGGCGAAGGCCGCCGGGCTGGATATGAGCAAACCAGTGACCTGGGACCAGATCATCAAAGCCACCCAGGACGAGAAGAAATACATCGGTGTCCAGGGGGCCCTGGCCGAATCGATGACCGTCTGGGTCAATGCGCTGGTCGAATCCAGCGGCGGACATATCGTGCAGAACCCCGAGGCCTCCGCCGACGACGTGAAGCTCGGGTTGGAATCGGAGGCCGGGAAGAAAGCCGCCGAGATCGTCTCCACCATCGGCAAGGAAGGCTTGGGATCGCCGGGTCTTCCCACCCAGGCCGAAAACGAATCGATGCTGCTCTTCCAGGGCAAGAAGGGCTCGTTCATGGTCAACTGGCCGTTCGTCTGGCCGGCAACCAACGCCAGCGTCGAAGCCGGCAGTCTGGATAAGTCGCTCATGGAGGACATCGGTTGGGCGCAATACCCGCGGACCGAATCCGACCAGGAATCACGCCCGCCATTGGGCGGCATCAACCTCGGTGTCGGGGCGGCCAGTACCCATACCGATCTCGCCTACGAGGCCATCGAGTGCATCGTCAAACCCGAGAATCAGGTCGAATACTTCGTCACCAATGGCAACCCGCCCTCGGATTCCACGGCCTACGAGAATCCGTCGATCAAGAAGAAGTTTCCGATGGCGGCCACTATCAGGGAGTCGTTGAAGCACTCGGCCCCACGGCCGCAGACCCCCTACTACAACGAGGTCTCCACCGGCATCCAGCAGAACTGGGCGCCACCTTCAGGGGTGGGTCCGACGACTCCGAAGAAGACCACCGACTTCATCATCGCGGTCCTGCGAGGGGAGAAGCTGTTATGAGGCGCAGAAGCACCGACGGGCCCATCCATTTGAGGGAGGAATCGCGATGAGTACCCCCGTGGACACCAAACCAAGCCAGCGACAGCGTGGCCATACCGGCGTCGTCCTCTCCGAACGACGCAGGGCCGAACGCCGGTTGGGCTGGATGTTGGCCGGACCCGCCTTCGTGGTCATGCTGTTGGTGACCTTGTATCCGATCCTGCAGGCTGTCTGGGATTCGTTGTTCAATTTTCGACTCACCGCCCCGGGGGACAGGAGCTTCATCGGGCTGAAGAACTATGGGGTCGTCCTCTCCGATGGGCTGTTCTGGAGGGACCTGCTCGTTACTTCCCTGATCACGGTCATCACCGTCGTCGTGGAGCTCGTCCTTGGTTTCGCGATGGCTTTGATCATGCACAAGGCGCTGAAATCGGTACGTGGGTTCGTCCGCACCGCGATCCTGGTTCCCTACGGCATTATTACCGTCGTATCGGCCTTCGCCTGGTTCTACGCCTTCGACATCAACTCCGGCTTCATCAACAGCTGGTTCGACTGGCTTCCAGGAATCAGCGAGGACACCAACTGGTTCGCTGGAACTTGGACATCGCTGTTCGTGATCATGGCCTCGGAAATTTGGAAGACAACGCCTTTCATCTCGCTGCTGCTCCTGGCGGGCCTGGCACAGGTCCCCGATGAGCTCACCGAGGCCGCGGAAGTCGACGGCGCTACCTGGTGGCAGCGCATGCAGCGGGTGATCCTGCCGAACATGAAGGCAGCGATCATGGTGGCCGTGCTCTTCCGGGCGCTGGATGCCTTCCGGATCTTCGATAACGTCTACATCATGACCAATGGTGCCTACGGCACGGAAGTGCTCTCACTATTGGCCTACCGCACCTCAATCGGACGACTGGAGATCGGCCTCGGTTCGGCGATCTCGGTCCTGCTGTTCCTGTGTGTGCTGATTATCTCCTTCGTGGCGATCAAGCTGTTCAAGGTCGACGTCGCCGGTTCTAAGGACGGCAAGTGATGAAAAAGACCACCACGAAAACCCGGCTCATTTGGGCGGCCATCACCCTCGTCGTCGCCGTCTACGCCCTCTTCCCGGTGTTTTCGATCCTTGCCACGTCGTTCAAGGAACCCAGCGACCTGTCCAACGGCAAACTGCTGCCGACCAACTGGTCGGGGGTCAACTACGAACAGATCCTCGTTGGCGACGCCCAGGGACTGTTCCTGACCTCGCTGCGCAACTCGATCGGCATCACCCTGATTTCCACGGCGATCGCCGTCGTGCTGGCCACCCTGTGTGCCTACGCGATTGCGCGGCTGGACTTCCCGGGCAAGAAACTGGTGCTCACCACCGCGCTGGCCGTCTCGATCTTCCCGGTCATTTCCATCGTCACCCCGCTGTTCAACGTCTGGCGCACCATCGGGCTGTACGACACCTGGCTCGGTTTGATCATCCCCTACCTGTCCCTGACCTTGCCGATCTCCATCTGGACGCTGGCGGCGTTCTTCCGGCAGATCCCCTGGGAGCTGGAACAAGCAGCCCAGGTCGACGGGGCCACCACCTGGCAGGCCTTCCGCAAGGCGATCGTCCCGTTGGCGGCCCCCGGGGTCTTCACCACGGCGATCATCGCCTTCTTCATCGCCTGGAACGACTTCGTCTACGGCATCTCGCTGACCTCCACCGAGGCGGCGAGACCGGTTCCGGCAGCCCTGGCGTTCTTCACCGGCGCCTCCCAATTCGAATCACCCACCGGCGCGATTTCCGCTGCCGCGATCATCGTCACCATCCCGGTGGTGCTCCTGGTGCTGGGCTTCCAGCGGCAGATCGTCTCAGGCCTGACCCAGGGCGCAGTCAAGGGCTGAGGCCCTGATCCGAGAAAGCAGAGGACAACCCATGGCATCGATTACGTTGAAGAACCTGGTCAAGAAATACGACGACGGGTTCCCGGCCGTGAACGACATCTCCATCGACATTGCCGATGGGGAGTTCGTGATCCTGGTCGGCCCGTCAGGCTGCGGCAAGTCCACGCTGCTGCGCATGATCGTCGGGCTCGAGGACATCACCAGCGGGGACCTGTACATCAACGACAAACGGGTCAACGACATGGCCCCGCGCGACAGGCACCTGGCGATGGTCTTCCAGAACT
>RCNJ01000579.1_pt1 | contig 11989 bp, 10 predicted proteins | sample 2041171 | NCBI WGS metagenome assembly RCNJ01 (sample SAMN09708213, study PRJNA481090) | feces metagenome | biome: feces | host: Pygoscelis adeliae | place: Antarctica: Rookery Lake | collected 2010-03-01 | reverse complement strand
GTCCTGCGACGGCGGCAGCGCCACGATCATCGGCACCTTTGCGCTGCCCTCGTAACCGACGGTCTTTCGCCACATGTGATGGTCGCCCATCATGTCGCCGTGGTCGGACACGAAGATCACGGCGGTGTCGTCCAGGAGTCCGTGGTCGCTGAGGGCTTCCATGAGCCGGTTGACCTGGAAATCGATCTGCGTGATCAGCCCCCAGTACCCTGCGCGGACGCGACGGCGCACGTCGTCTGGATGGCGCGTGAACTCGCCCTCCACTTCGCCCTCGGTGAGGTACTGCGAGACGTCGTCGACCCAGTCGCCCATCACCTGCTCGGGATGCTCGGCATCCAGATACTGATCGAGCAGCCACTGCGGCGGATCGTAGGGCGCGTGGGGCCGATGGAACGAGAGGTAGAGGAAGAATGGTGCAGTGGTGTCCCGGCGACGCAGGAAATCGATGGCCTCGGTGACGGCCCACGTGGTGGGGTGCAGCGCTTCGGCCTTGTCCCAGGGGCGGGCCACCTGGCTGTTGCAACCGGCCCCGTGGTCCACATGGTCTGCCTGGGACTGGCCGGGCTGGTGGCGCAGCCACGCGAGGTAGTCGTCGTTGCTCTCCAGGTTGCGGTTGCCGTGGCGTCGGCCGAAGTGCAGGAAACCGTCGTGCAGCACGACGTTGTCGAAGCCGACCCGCGAGCGCTCAGGGAAGACGTGCATTTTTCCAATGGCCTGCGTCTGATAGCCGCGGGCGCCGAGCACCGTCGCCACCGTCTGGTCATGCGCGGCGGCGAACGGCACGCCGTCGTTGTAGCCGTAGCGGCCGTGCTTCTCCTGGGACTGGCCCGTGAACAACCCCACGCGTGCAGGCACGCAGGTGGGGGTGGCGGAGTAGGCGTTGGTGAAGACGGTGCCGCGCTGTCCGAGCTGATCCAGGTACGGAGTGCGCACCACTGGGTGCCCGAGCAGGGAAAGAGCATCGCCACGCATCTGATCCACGGCGATCAACAGGACGTGTGGCGGGTTGCTCTGCACTGATTCCGTTGTCATGGCGCGAAGCTCAGGGCTCTTGGGTCTTGTTTGTCTGCTCTTCCTCGGCGCCACTCTCGGATGCCGATGGAAGTGACTCTGGTGGGACACAGGTGGTGCCTCCTTCGCCGCTGGACACCTGGAACAGGGGTGTCTCTCCCGGCGCGGGTTCCTCTGAAGCGAGCAGGATGTCCACGGTGCCGTCCACGCGTTCGTCGTACTCGACCGTGGCGTCGGCGAAGTAGGAAGTGACGAGCCGCTCGGCAGGCTTGTTGCCCTCGCTCATACGAACCAGGAGCCCGCTCGTGACACGCTCGTCAGTGTTTTCGATCCGGATGACGTTGAACCCCACCTCCTTAAGGTTGGATCCCACACGATTCGCCAGGCCGCTGGTGAAACCGGCGTTGAACACCCGCACCGAGACATCATTGACGGTGACGAGTTCTGCCGAAACGGTCACACAGGGCGTCGGCTCCGCCTCAGGCAGAGGTGCGGTGAGGTTCTGCCAACCCCAGAAGGCACCCCACACGAGCAGGCCGAGTAGACCCAACAGCAACAAGGGTGTGGCGACCAATCGAAAAATGCGCACTGGTGATCACTCAGCTCTGCTCGGAAAACATGGGCGGGGCTCACTTCAATTCAAGGACGCGGGCATGGAGTGTCTGACGCTGCTGCAGTGCCGCGCGCAACGCGCGGTGCAGACCGTCCTCCAGGAACAGCTCGCCACGCCAGTACACGACGTGGGCGAAAAGATCCCCGAAGAACGTCGAGTCCTCCTCGAGTAGAGCATCGAGGTCAAGGGTGCGCTTCGTGGTCACGAGCTCATCGAGGCGCACTTGGTGAGGCGCAATGGCAGCCCACTGCTTCTGGACGTAGCCGTGGTCAGGGTAGGGGCGGCCATCGCCCACGCGCTTGAAGATCACGCGGCTCAGTGTACTGATGTCCCGTGCAATGAGGGAGCGACGCCACCAGAGATCTGTCAAATCATGCCGTGCTGCCACGTTGAGCCGACGACGCAGCTGAGCACTGCTGCAGAGTAAATGAAAGGAGAGGCCGCACCCATCGGCGCGGCCCCTCCTCCTTTTCAGTTGTTGGTCCTACTTGCTGGTGCCCTGTGACACTGAGCCCTGGAGTTGGCGCTGGAAGATCATGTAGACGATCAACACTGGCACGACGGTGATGATCACAGCGGCGAAGAGGGATCCGAAGTTCACTTCATACTTGGCCTTGTTCGCGAAGTTGAACACGCCCTGGGACAGCACGTACTGCTCCTCCTTGGTGTTCAGGGCCAGCGGCAGGAGCAGCTGGTTCCAGAGGCCGAGGAAGTTGAAGATGGCGATGGATGCCAGACCGGGCTTGGCCATCGGCAACATGATGCGGAAGAACGTGGTCCAGTGACCGGCGCCATCCACCTGTGCGGCCTCGGCGATTTCGTTGGGCAGCGTGCGGAAGAACGCGTACAGGAAAAACACGGTGAACGGCAGCGCGAACGCCACGTAGGTGAGGATGAGACCCTCGAACGTGCCCAAGAAGACCCCATTGGGGGCCCAGGGCAGGGGCAGGGTCTTCAACACCTGGTACAGCGGGACGATCGCCAAGAAGATGGGGAACGTCAGGCCGGCCAGCATGAGGTAGTAGATGAGCTGGCTGCCCTTGAACTGGTATCGGGCCAACACGTAGGCACACATGGCGCCCAGCAGCATCACGAGCAGCATCGCTGCGGTCACCACGATGAACGTGTTGAAGAAGTACCGGCCGAAGTTGTCGGAGGTCCAGGCACTGATGTAGTTCGTGAAGAGGTACGACAGGCTGAACGAACCCGTCTCCGGGTCGGAGAGAAGTGCCTTGGGCAGTGAGGTGGATGATCCGGTGATCTCGCGGGTCGTCTTGAACGACGTCATGAGGGTCCACAGCAGGGGTCCCACCACGAGTATCGACCAGAGGATGAGCAGGACATGGGAGACACCGGCGAACACCTTGTCGTCGGTGCCGACGGTGATCTTGCGGTCGTTCTTGGAGAGTGCTTGCGTGCTCATCAGTAGCTCACCGCATCCTTTCCACCGGTTAGGCGATTGACGAGGAAGACAAGACCCGAGAAGGTCAGGGTGACGAGTGCCAGGACGACACCCATCGCTGAGCCACGGCCCCACATGTTCTGGCCGCCGAAGGCAGTGTTGAACAACTCCTGGCTCATCACCAGCGTCGAGTAGTTCGGCCCGCCGGTCGGGTTCAGAGCGACCATGTAGATGAATGCGTCCAGCGCGATGATGCCCATGTAGATGTAGGCGGTCTGGATGTTGTCACGGATCAGGGGGATCGTGACCCTGGTCGCAGTGGTCCAGCGCCCGGCGCCGTCGATGCGCACGGCCTCGAAGATCTCCGAGGGAATCGACTTGATCGCTGCGATGAACAACAGCATGTAGAAGCCCACGAAGCCCCAGACGATGACCATCATCGACACGGGCATGGCAGTTGCTTCCTTGCCGAGCCACGCGTAGTTCTCGAACTGATCCAGGCCGATGCCCGTCAATATTCCATTGACGAGGCCCATGCCCGGATCCAGTAGCAGGCGCCACATCAGGCCGATGATGATGCCCGGGATCACGTACGGGAAGAACGAGACAACGCGGTAGAAGCTGGCGCCCCTGATGCCGCGGATGTTGCCGTGGCTGTGGCCGCCGACTGTGATGACGATGGCCAGTATCAGGGCCAGGATGATTGTGATCAGGGGCAGGAACACCGCCAGCATCGCGTTGTGCCCAAGCGCCAGCATGAACTTGCTGCTGGTGAACAGGTACTGGTAGTTCTCCAGCCAGATGTAGTCGGCGTCCGAGATGGGGCCGAAGCCGCGCCAGTTCGTCAGGGACAGGTGGAAGGCCTGGAGGAACGGGTAGATCACCAACACTAAATAAATCAGAAGGGGAAGTCCGAGGAAGACCACCATGAAGCTGATCTTGTCGAACGAAAGTTTCCGCTTGCGCCGTTGCATCGGGCCTCCGAAGTTTGTGGGACAGGAGCGAGAGGCGACGAAGGAATTCCCTCGTCGCCCCACGCGTCAACTAGAAACCGAAGATCACTCGGCTGTGAACTTCTCGATGGCGTCGTCTCCGGCCACCCTGTCGGTGATTTCCTGCAGTCCAGTGGTCAGTTCGGCGGTGGTCATCTGGCCGTCGAGGAAGGAGTTCCACAGGACCACCGTGTCGTTGCCCATGCCGTAGAAGGCGTTGAACTTCCACGTGAACACGTCGTCGCCCGCGGCTCCCAGCATGTCGATCTGCGAGACCAGGGCCGTGGAGCCGAATCCGTCGTCCGGGACGGTGTCCTTGACAATGGTGGGGGAGAGGATCTCCGATGCGAAGTTCGTCGCGGCCTCCTTGGAGAGCATGGCACGCATGAACTCCTTGCCACCAGCGACGTTCTTGCCCTGGTTGGGAATGAGGTAGGGCTCATCCGCAGCCGAGTGGATGGCCTCATACGGCATTGCGGAGGAGTCGGTGAGGGTGGGTGCCGGGGCGCCCATCATCTTGAAGTCCTCTGCCGTCTGGCTCTTCATCTCGTTCTCGATCCAAGCGCCGGAGGGGTACAGCAAAGCGTCCTGCGCCTGTGACCAAGCGGCCTGTGCAGCGGTGAACTGGGTACCGCCGCCGCCTGGCTTGAAGTAGCCGGCCTTGACGATTTCCTCCATCTTGCCGAACACCTCCTGAAGTGCCGGCTTGCTCCAGCATTCCGGCTCCAGGTTGTCCAGTGCGAGACGGACTTCGTCGCCGCCCTCCTTGATGGCGGAGGTTATGGCCAGCTCCATGTAGTAGTCGGCAGCCTCGTTGCCCCACAGGAAGAGGTACTTGCCCTTCTCCTTGGCTTTGGCGCCGAGCGCGATGGCGTCGTCCCACGTCTTCGGCGGCTCCCAGCCGTTCTCCTCGAACAGGGAGGCGGAGTACCAGAGGCCGAAGACCGTCAGCACGTAGTTGATGACAGCCAGTTTGCCGTCGATGGTGCCGGGCTCAAGGACGCCTGCGTAGAGGGTGTCTCGAATGACTTCGCCCTCGTAGTTCTCGGAGTCGATGACGTCGTTGAGGTCCTCGAGCTGGCTGATGATGGCCGAGAGGCCGATCTTGCCCTTGCCCGCGTTGTCGATGACATCCGGCGGATCGCCACCGGCGAAACGGGGCTGGAGTTCCGTCGTGGCGTCCTGAATCTTGGAGACGTTGACCTTGACGCCGTCGAACTTCTTTCCGACCATCTCAGCGGCGAACTCCGCGTAGGCAACGCCGTAGCCACCGTTGAAGACGGATGCGTCAACCTCGGATGGGGCTTCGAGGCCGAAGGGGTTGTTCGGGTCAGCCTTCGTGGTGTTTTCCGGAGCCATGGTGTCTTCGGTGTCACCAGGCTTCGCGTCGTCTCCGCCGCCCGCGCATGCTGCAAGGGGAATGAGTGCGCCAGCAGCGAGAGCGCCCTTCAGGAATCCTCGACGGTGCAGGGAAAAGCTCATGAAATCTCCTTTGGTTCCACTGGCCGCGCCAGCAGGTCTGTTGTCGGGCCCTAAGCGGACGACGCAGTCCGCGGGGATGGCGTCAATATATGGGCTCACGTGGTGTGAGTAACAGGGGCAGAGCGCAATTTGACCAAATTGTTACCTTGCGAGCAGTTTCACTGGTCATTTCGTCGTCGTTGCGCTAGCGCTTCGAAGTCTGAACTGATCAGCGACCGGTACCTGCGTAGATCACAGCCTGCTGAGTGGCGTCCAAACCGAAGGCGGTGTGAGCTGCTCGCACGGCCCGGTCCACCTCTTCGGCTCCAACCACCACTGAGATCCGGATCTCCGAAGTGGAGATCATCTGCAGATTGACTTCCGCAGTGGCCAGCGCCTCGAAGAATGTGGCTGTGACGCCCGGATGGGACCGCATGCCGACGCCCACGACTGACACTTTGCCCACTTGGTCGTCGTAAAGAAGTTCATGGAAGCCGACGCGGCCCTTGATTTCTTCCAGCGCTTTGATGGCCTTGGCCCCATCGCTCATGGGAAGGGTGAAGGAGATGTCCGTGCGGACATCGGAGAGTTTGGACACGTTCTGGACGATCATGTCGATGTTGATCTCCTTGGCCGCGATGGCCTTGAAGATGGCGGCTGCCTCGCCAATCTGGTCCGGGACGCCAACGATGGTGATCTTGGCCTCGCCCCGATCGTGGGCAACGCCTGAGATGATGGCATCTTCCATGCCCGTCCCCTTCTTGATGAGTTCATGGGCTCGGACCCAGGTGCCCGGCTTGTCGCTGAACGATGATCGAACGTGGATGGTGACGTTTTCCCGGCGTGCGTACTCCACGCAGCGCAGGTGGAGGATCTTGGCGCCGGAGGCTGCCAGTTCCATCATGTCCTCGTAGCCCACCTCCGTGATCTGTTGGGCGCTGGGCACGATGCGGGGATCGGCCGTGTACACGCCGTCCACGTCGGTGTAGATCTCGACGTAATCGGCGCTGAGTGCCGCTGCCAGGGCCACAGCGGTGGTGTCCGATGCTCCACGACCAAGGGTGGTGACGTCCTTGGTGGACTGGGACACACCCTGGAAGCCGGCGACGATCGCCACGTTGCCGCGTTGGAGTGCTTGCTCCACGCGCCCGGGTGTGATGTCGATGATGCGGGCGTTGCCGTGGGTGGGAGTGGTGATGACGCCTGCTTGGGAACCCGTGTAGGAAACGGCGTCCACACCCAGATCTGAGAGTGCCATGGCCAACAGTGCCGCGCTCTGCCGCTCTCCCGTGGTGAGCAGCATGTCGAGTTCCCGCGATTTGGGTTGGGGTGAGACCTGGAGCGCCAGGTCCATCAGTTCATCGGTGGTGTCGCCCATGGCGGAGATCACGATGATGACGTCGTGTCCGTCGCCCCGTGAGCGTGCGACCCGACGGGCGACCCGTTTGATTGAGTCAGCATCGGCCACCGATGATCCACCGTACTTCTGGACGATGCGTCCCATCCGTTTTCCTCTCACGAGAGTTCCGGAGACAACCCTAGTGCTTTGCAGGCGGGGTGGGAGCTGGCTCAGAATTCCATGAAGCAGGGATGTCGTGAAGCAGAAATCGAGGCGCTCCGGTCCCCCAACCGGAACACCTCGATTTCTGCTTGAGGCGGAATCACGACCGTGGATGGGTTCTTTCCTCCAGCCCGCCGGTGTTCAATCCAACATCATTGTCGCGCGGGCGGCGCCGCTTGGTCACGTCAGCCGTTTGGCCGACGCCTCCGGTTGGGCGCCGTCAGAGATCGAACCAACCGTCGTGCAGGGTGCTGACCACGGCTTCAGTGGTGTTCTGGACGGGGCGGCCAACAGCTGAGTACTTCTCGTATGCCCGTGCCAAATAGGTTTTCACGGAACTGAGCGAGATGGGGGGATCAAATTGACGCCCGATCGCCTTGATCGGTATCCCCTCGGCCGCCAGCCGTAGACATTCCAGTTCGTGCGGGGAAAGGGTCGGCAGATGTTCACTGTCGTCCAGGAGCACCGCTGCCGAAGCGCTGGAGTTCGACCATCCCTCGTCGTGCACCGCGATGATGGTCGCCACCAGAGTTGAGACCGGGTCCGCTTTGAGCGCCAGTCCACGCGCACCCGCCTGCATTGCGAGTCGAATCGGTACGCGTCGCTGGTCCGCAGTGAATGCGACGCAGCGCAGGGACATCGCAGTCAGGATGGCTATGTTCTCGTGACCGCAGATTCGCCCATCCATCATGAGATCCACCACACAGACGTCCGGCCGCTCCGAGAGCGCACGATCAACGAAAGCCTGCCGCGATGACGTGGTGTGGCCGATGACGATGTGTCCGCCGGAGAGCTCCTCCATGCCCTGGAGGGCACGAAGGATGTATTCCTGGTCGTCCAGCGCCGAGACGCGTATGGGACGTGTTCCGGCTTGCGTCGGGCTCGTGCTCATCGTGGCGCCTTCACGAGATCCGCCATGCGCGCGAGAGGGACTGATGCGAGAACCTGGGTGAAGTCCTCGTCCCGGACAGCCTCGGCGCCCGGGGCCAGTTGACGCCACTGTTCCTCGCTGAGAGGCGGATCGGTGATGGTGGCCACGGCCCGACCCTGCCTGTGTGTCAGGTGCAGTCGCTGGTGAGGTAGCGGATCGGGCAGGTAGGTCATGACCGTCATCAGTTCTCCTCTTTCAAGCTCTTCATTCACTGCCATGTCCAGACTGCAATCCCAGCCCTTGTCCCGGAGGGAGTGAACCTGGTCAGAGAGCCGGACACCGTCCGGCCAGAGGGACAACTCGTCCCGCAATCGTGCTTCGAGAAGCCTTGCCCTCAGCTTGACTGCAGGTTCCTTGGGACAGGCCACCCCGAGCGCCACATCCGTCAGGAGTGTTTCCGACAGGGACTGCATACGGCTGATCCAGGCTCTCCTGGTGGCGTCGCGCTCCGCAGCCAGGTCTGCGCTGAGTCGCTGCGCAGCCGCCAGATCCTCGGTGTGACGTGAATGGTCCGCCAGGATGGATGCACCCGTGGCAAGCCCCAAGGGTGCGAGGACGTACATCACGACGGCCATGATGGAGCCGAACTGGGTGCCCAGCGTCGTCTCCCAGCCCAGTGAAATCACACTGGCAGTCACGGCGACCGCGATGACTGCGACGGCCATCACGACGGCCTGACCGAGCCTGCGTCCCGGGAGCGCGAGGACCATGAGAGCTCCAGCCAGCGATGGGGTCCAGACGTGGTAGCCGTTGGTGCCCACCGGCGATATCCATGCGTAGTTCGCCACCAGCAACGCCATTGACAGCACCGTCAGCACCCACGGCTGCCACCCGGCCAGGCCTTGAGAACGGAGACGGCGCATGCCCAGCACAGCGACAACCGCTGTCGCAGTCCAGATGGTGGCCACTCCGATGGCGCTTGGGCCAACCTCGAACACACTGATGTGGATCAAACTCGCCATGAGGACGGGTATGGGCAGCCAGCTGATCAGCGTGCGTGCCATGGGTCCGAACGGCTCAGCGGCGTCGAACGGTTCTGCCGACCACTCCAGCTTCACCGAGGTGCCCAGTTCGCTTGACGTGATGTGTGCGCTTCCGCCCACATCGGTCATGCGGGCCACGATGGACTCCTGAACACCCAGCCTGTCCGTTGAGCGGGTCGTGTCGAAACCCTCACCATCGTCGGTGATGTTCACGCGGCATCCGCTCCCGACCCTGGAGATGTGCACCGTGGCGCAGCCGTTGGCGTGCTTGACGACGTTGCGGACTGCTTCGCGAGCCGCGCTGACGATCGCTTCGCTGACGTGCCGGGGTACCTGGATGCCCCCGCCCCTGAAGAGAATCGTGCATCCCTGACCTGCAAGTGCCTTCTCCAGGACGGGGCGCAGGTTCACCCACGTCCCGTCGTCCAGGCTTTCCGAGCTTCGGTGCAGTTCATCCATGGCCGTTCCTGCGACCGAACTCAGTTCCGCGGTTGAGAGCCCCGCCCAATCCTGCGAAAGCTGCTGGAGACTGTGAAGGAGAGAGTCATGCGCCAGGCGAATACGCGCCCGCCTTTCCTGCTCCCGCATCTCGCCCCGACGCGTTTCCTGCTCGCTGTGGATGCGGCGCAACTGGCTGAGCCGCAGTTCCATCAACAGATTCGTGATGCAGGCGCCAGCGATTCCGAGAGTGGCCATGGGGGTGAGTGTGAACACCAGATCCAGCACCTGGATGCGCCAGTCAAGATCATGCAGCACGGTGATCATTGCCCATCCGGACAATCCGATCACAAGGAAGGGCAACCATGCCGAGCGACGCCGCCCGTGCAGCAGCAGGAAATACTGCAGGACAGGCCCCACCCAGATGTTGGTGCGCCATTCGAGCCGGGGCCACGGTGCGGGTGCGGTCAGGAGACCCACCACTATTCCGATCACCCCGAGAGTCGAGACCACCGATACGGGCCACAGCCACTTCCTGGGGGGTCGTGCGGAACCAGTGGGGAGCAGACAATCCAGAACGATGAGGATCTGCGCACACAGGCAGAGGGCGACTCCGCAGCGCATCAGCACCGGATAGTTGGGCACCACGATGTCGCCCACGGCCACGGTGATGCCGAGAACTGCCAGAAGTGAGATGCCGTAGCCCACGAGCCGACGCCCCATGGCCGCAGGACTCCCCTGTGGGGTGACCACCCCGCGAGCCCTGGTGATGGGTACTGCCATGTACATGTCTAGCATGCGATGGCTGGGTCACGCATGAAGCAGTTCATTGGTCACCCCACGGCGCATTGGGAATGGCCACCTAAGATGTGTTCATGCATATCCGTGAAAGGCCCCCGGCCGGGCCCCTGCAAGTGCTGCAGGCATTCACAGTGGAGGCAGAACGCTACATGGAGGTGAGCCGTCGGTTGGCGGGCCTCGGGCACAACGATGTGCATGCGCTCAGCGCTGTTGTGGACGCAGCCAAGCACGGAGAGGTGATGACGCCCGGTGTGCTGCGTCGCCGTCTCGTACTGTCACCCGCCGCCACCACGGCGCTTGTGGACAGGCTCGTTGCGAATGGAATGTTGCGGCGCAAGAAGGCAGCCACCGATGGGCGCACCGTCGAACTGCACGCCACGGACGAGGCGCGCCGTATGGGCAAGTGCATGTTCCTGGCACTGTCCGAAGAGATCATGGAACGCGTCATGAGCTACACCCCTCATGAGCAGCAACAACTCATCACCATGATGGGCGACCTCACCGATGCCGCGAAGCGGGCACGAGAGCGCCTGGAGGATGAGTCCTTGCCGCTCAATGGTTCAGCTTCAGAGGTCCCTGTCTGGCCATGATCGAGGGTGCTTCGACAATCGAAAGGCCCATGGTGTTCAATGACGGCATGGGGACGCTCGCCGACACCAACCCGGCACTGTTGCGCGGATGGTTGCGTGATGTTGAGAATGAGCTGTCGTCGGTCCTGGCGGACCTGACGCGACGCATGCGTGCCATGCACGTGGACGCTTCAGTCATGGGCGAAGCGTTGTCGCGTGCGGCTCTCGGTGGGAAGCTCATTCGCCCAAGACTTCTGGGCGCGGTGGTTGGTGCCTACGGTGGCACCCTCGACATCCATGCCTGCCGCGTTTCGGTGGCATTGGAACTGCTCCACACAACACTCGTCGTGCACGATGACGTGATCGACGACGATCTGACGAGACGGGGCCGTCTCAATGTGGCGGGGGAGTTCGCTGCCCTGCACGCGCAGCACTCCGGCCAACGCGTCGACCACTCCGCTGGGAGAACTGATGCCAAGGGGATCGCGATCATCGCGGGGGACGTGGCGTTGGCAGCCGTCTTCAAACTCGTGCAACGCGCACCCCTGACTGTGCGCGACGAGATTTGTGACCTGATGGACGAGGCGCTGGTCGCCTCGGCGGTGGGGGAGTATCTGGACGTGGTCCAGTCCTGGCCCGGCGCCAGGCCCAGTGAGAAGGACATGCGCACGGCCGCCCACCTGAAGACGGCCGTCTACTCATTTGAGACACCACTCGTGATGGGTGCACTTTTCGCTGACGCGCCTGCTGCTCACGTTTCGGCCCTGCGAGCCGCTGCCTGCGACATGGGAGAGGCCTATCAGGTCGTGGACGACGTGCTGGGTGCCTTTGAACATGACACGGTGCTGGGCCGGGAGATCGCCTCCGATCTGGAGAACCATCGCGAGACTGCAGTGATCACCGCCGCGAGGGGCACAGCCAGCTGGCCCCGGATCGAGGCGCTGAGATCCGGCGCGCTCAACGTCCACGGCATCTCGCAGCTGAGACGTGAATTGTCGGCCTCCGGTGCGCGCGAAATCGCGATGGCCCGTGCAGACGGGCTGCTCACCCGCGCCTTTGTCTCACTGGACGAGGTGGGGGTACCGCAGCAGTTACGAGCCGAGATGAACGACCTGATGGAATCCATGACGGGGCGGGCCCGATGATCCCAGCTGCTGCGCTGGCCAGTACGGAACGTTTCACCCGGTGTGCGCATGCGTGTGCGGCCGAGGTGATCCGCGGGTACTC
>RCNJ01000578.1_pt1 | contig 12006 bp, 13 predicted proteins | sample 2041171 | NCBI WGS metagenome assembly RCNJ01 (sample SAMN09708213, study PRJNA481090) | feces metagenome | biome: feces | host: Pygoscelis adeliae | place: Antarctica: Rookery Lake | collected 2010-03-01 | reverse complement strand
CGCATGGGTGCGCCAGCCGACAGGCAGACGGCCAGCAGCTCGACTGTGTCCGCGAGCTCCTCCTGCACGACGGCACCGGAGCGCCTGGTCAACGACACCCGTCCGCCGCCCAGGACAGTCATCAGCGGTGCCGCAACGAGGGCCACGATTCCGGTGATGGTCGGCAGGAGCATGAACAGGACCAGTCCGGCCGCCAGCCCCACCAAAAGCCTCGCCGTCAATGGGGGCGTGCCTACCACCCCGCGCACCAGGCGGGCCACCGTCCCGTCGACGGGTGCTGCGACTGGTGCCAGACGCCGCAATCGATGATGCGGATCCGGCGCCAGGACCCAGCAGGCCATGGACACCAGGACAATACCCAGGATGGCGTTGCTCATCGCTGCGCCTCGACGGGTTCTCCGGTGCGGGCAATGCGCTCGGTCCACACCACGCCGCTGGCGACCAGCACCGTTCCGGTCATGAACGCCACCTGTCCCAGCCAGGAACCGAAGAGGAAATCGAGCGGCTTGGCCCCCACCATGGATCCCAACGCGATGGCGACGAAGGGCAGCAGGGCCATGATGCGGCCACTGGCCCGGGCTGCAGCAAGCTCCGTGGCCACGACCGCCGCGAGGTGTCGTTCCCGTCGCAGATTCTCCGCGACCCGTCCCAGGACGATGGCGATGGGCGCTCCTGTCCGTTCACTGACGTGCCAGGCAGCGGACACCCGTGCGTATCCGGCAGCACCGGGTTGCGCGCCGAGCTCCTTGAACGCCAAGGCGACGTCTCCGCCCAGCCGCCCGGTGCGTGCGACCGGCGCGAGCGCGGAACAATCGGAGGCGGCATCCTCCAGGGCACTCGTGGGGATCTGGCCGGACTGCAGCAACAGGGCCAACGTCTTGGTGGCCCGCGCGGTGTCGGCACGGACGCGGGCCCGCCGTCGATCCACCCGCGTTCGGTGCACCAGCCATGCCGCCGTCCCCAGCAGGACACCGGCCGTCACCACCCACCCAAGCACCTGCGGACCCAGCGCCGCCCACACCAGCACCAGCGTGGCGCCTCCCACAACCGCCGGTGGGAACCACCCGGGGTGCGAATGGGTGATGGGCACGGGCCCCAATCTCCGCAGCTGCTTGCCCGGAGGGGGCCCCAGTGCGAGGGTCGCGGACAGGGCGAACAACACCACCGCGATCACGCCAACCCCACAAGGGAACGCAACGCAAACCCGCCGTCGTGCCAGAACACGTCGCCCCCATCGAAGCTGACTGCAGGCTCGATGGTGACCCACCCGTCGGCACCACGCACGAACAGACCGACTTCGGCCACGCCGCGGGACCCATCAGGCAGGCGCCTGACATGCACGGCCACCCGCAGCGCCGACGCAAGCTGGGCATGGCAGGCCTCCCTGCCCAGCCCTCCCAGCGCAGCCAACGCCTCCAGCCGTGCTGGAACGTCGGTCACCGAGTTGGCATGCACCGTGCTGCAGCCACCCTCATGGCCTGTGTTGAGGGCTGTCAGCATGTCGCACAGCTCCCCTCCCCTCACCTCGCCCAGCACGATGCGGTCCGGTCTCATGCGCAGCGCCTGTCTGACGAGCACGGTGAGGGGGATCGCGCCGACGCCCTCTGTGTTCGGCGGTCTCGCCTCGAGTCGGATGCAGTGGGGATGGACGGGCGCGAGTTCCCTCGCGTCCTCCACCACGACGATCCTGTCGGTGACCGGCACGAGTCCGAGCATGGCCGCCAGCAACGTGGTCTTGCCTGACCCGGTACCACCGCTGATCACGAAGGGCACCTTGTGGGCCACGAGGCCCACCAGGATGGCGTGCGCCTCGGCGGAGAGCGAGCCCTGGGCCCTGAGCTGGGCGAGCGTCAACCGGGCAGACGCAGGCACCCGCAACGAGAGGCACGTCCCGGGGGAGGAGATGGGCGCCAGGACGGCATGGAGGCGCGTGCCATCCGCCAGCCTGCCGTCCACGAATGGTTGTGAGTCGTCGAGCCGGCGCCCGGCCGCGGTTGCCAACCGGATGGCGAGGCGTCGGACCTGTTCATCATCGAACATCACCAGTTCGGTGCGTTCCAGCCCCTGCCCCCGGTCTATGAACACCCCATCGGTGCCGTTGACCAGGACATCCGTCACCCCGGGTAGCCGCAGCAGGTGCTCGAGCGGACCAGCGCCCACGCTGTGCCGTCGCAACGCATCCATCGTGTCCAGCATCACGTGGTCACTGACCACGACACCCAGGGTGCGCAGGGCACTGGCCACGTCCGCCGGGGTGTGTGGACGTCCCAGCCTGCCGAGGGCGCTCTGCAGTTCCTCCAGATGAGTCACGCTCATGTCAACAGTCCGTCCACCAACGTATTCACGTCTCGCGTGAACCTCCGGGCGGGGCTCGAGACGATCCCCGCACCTGTCTCGGCCAGCTTCGGAACGGCCCGATCATGACGAACCGTGCCGAGAAGCGGAAGTCCCAGAGCCTCCGCCACCGCTCCCGGCGGCAGCGACGCGCCCGGACCGGTACGAACTAGCAACTGTGCTCTGGCCGGCCCATGATGCTCCGCCGCCATGCGGGCAGCAGCAACTCCCCGGACGTGCGCCGCCACCACGATGACTGGCTGCACCGCGCCCAGCCAGTCCAGCCGTTGGCCATTGCCGGCGTCCACCACGATGAGCTCCTGGCGGCGGCTGAGGCTTCGCATCACCGCCCCCAGTGCACCGCGTGTGGGCCGCGCGACGGACTCTCTGCCGAGCGCCAACAGCGACACACCGTCGCCCATCACCAGTTGTTCATCGAGGCGTCCCAGTTCTCCTGACGCATCTTCCAACTCGTTCCACCGCACACCCCCTGCAGCCTCCAGCCCCATCAGGAGGTCCAGTCCGCCGCCGCATTCCGCAAGCTCGATGGCCGCGACCCTGATGCCCCGACGCGCCGCCAACAGCGCTGTGGCCACGGTCAACGAGCTCGTGCCCACACCACCCGAGCCGCCGTGGAAGGCCACCACGACGGCGTTTGGCTCGGGCTCGCGACCCTGGGTCAGCACCTCCGCCAACCGCGAGGAGGACTGCGGCAACGCCAACGCAGGCGCGCCGAGCTCGGCCGAGGCCGCAAGCAATCCAGCGTCCGGCTGCCCCACCACCCACGTCCGGCCTCCACCGCCCACCATCTCCGCCGCGCGGGCCACCATGTCCACGCCCACCAACCGCACTGCGGCACCGGACCACGACGCACGCATCTCCTCGCGATCCCCCACCACCGTCACGGTTGTGCCCAGCGCCAGCGCCGTGGCTGCGACGGCGTCAATGAGCGACGGGTCCCGCGTCGCCAACAGGCACGTCGATTCGTATCCCTTGGTCCTCACAGATCGACATCTTGGGCACTGCGCAGCCGTCATCAGCAGAACCGTTGCTCAACAGTGGATAACCTGAAGGCTCCTCGTCCCACCTCACGCACCGAAAAGACATGGCTAAGCACAACGCGATCCCATCCGAAGCCCTGACCTGGCTGGCTGCCTGGCCGCGCGTCCGCGCGCTCGTCATCCATGGAGGCGCACCATTGACGCGTCGTCTCATCGCCGACGGGCACTCAGTCTTCGCCATGGCGCCGGAAGAGACGGGTGTGGACCAGTTGCGCGCGGTGGATGGCGCACTGCCGCTGTGGGCCCGCCCCGAGGCGATCCCCCTCGATCCCTGGCAGTTCGACGTGGCCCTGAGCCACCAGGGCTTCCACACGATGGACCATTCGGTTGCTTTGTCCGAGATAGCACGGGTCCTGCGGCCCGGAGGCTGCCTGAGTGCGTCCTATGTGGTGCGCGACGACTCGGTGCCGTGGGTGCGGCGTCTCGCGGCGCTCCTGCGACATTATGACCCCGTGGCGATGCGTGGTGACTACGGTCACGACAGCCTCGCGGCCCTGCAGGAGTCCAAGTACTTCCCCGAAGTGGAACAACGAGCGTTCCGGATCTGGCAGACCGTCTCGTTGCCCGCCCTGCAGCAACTCGTGACGCGTCAGCCCCTCTACGCCGGGCTCGACGATGCCGCCCGGGCCCGTCTGGGCACCGAGGTGACAGACCTCTACCAGCACTCGGTCCGCCCCGGTGAGCATCTCCGGCTACCATTTCAGCTGCTCTGCTGCCGCGCCTGGGTGAGTCACGATGAACTGACGGCCCCCGTCACGGCGCCGGACAACGGCATCAAGATCAAGATGTAAATGAAACTCGCCCCCGTGGGCCCTAGTCTGGAGCCCACATCGAAAGGATGATGATGGCCAAACACGACACAGGCGCAACACAGGTCAACACTGGAGCCCCAACGAGGAACGACGGACCAACATTGAAGGATGCCGGTTCGACGTTCCAGCAGGTCAAGGCCTCCCTCGCGGAGTTCGTGTCCAAGGAGACCGAGCTCGCCAAGGCCGAGGTGGTCCCCGCCGCAAAGCAGGCGGGGATCGGTTCAGGTCTCTTCGCCGGAGCCGGAATACTGGCGCTGCACGCTCTCTGGATGATCCTCATTGCCATCGTCCTGGCCATCGCATGGCTGCTGAACTCCCTCACGAACCTTGGCCCCTGGGCATCCGGGACGATCGCCTTCATCGTCACCGCCGTCTTCTCGCTCCTGGTGGCGTTCATTCTCGTGAAGATGGGCCAGTCCCGCTTCAAGAAGGTGTCCATGCCCGAGGCAACGATCGCCGAGGCCAAGGCAACGTTCACGGCCATCAGTGATGCGGTGAGTGGAGACAATTCGGCAGATCGTGAACTTGCCGCCAGAAACGTGATTCCCGGCGCCACCGCCGTCACGAAGTAACCGTCGGCAATCTGCCCGCACGGTAAACCCACAGGCGACCGACGTGGCCCGAACTTAGAGATCGCACGGATAGGGAGTCGCCTGACTCACGTGCCCCCGCATCCCTCTCAGCATCGTTGTCCTCGGTCGCCGAACAGCAAAGTGGGACTCCCTCCTCCGCCTTGCCGAGCGGGCGCGGATGACCCGCTCGCTTCACCGGCGCCCCTATCCGTGCAACCTCTTAATCCCGCAGGAACCTCGTCGGCACCTGCTGGACACGGCTGGGGTCCCACGGCCGGGCCCATCCGGCCAGGTCAAGGGCTTCGTCCAGCAGGTGGGCAGTGAAGCCCCAGATGAACAACTCCCCCATCGCGAACGCCGGACCCCTGTAGCCGCCAGGGTGCTGTCCCCGCACCCTCACGGAAGGATCTGCGAGGGCGGAGACGCGCAACGAATGGACGGCACCCACCTCCCCCGGGTCGGCTGGCCACAACTCCCTGCCCGTGTCCCAGACTCCAATGACAGGTGTGACGTCGTAATTGCTGGCCGGCACCCAGGCCACGGGAAGTTCACCGAGGACAGTCACGAGTGATGGGTCCAGTCCCACTTCCTCCTCAGCCTCGCGCAGCGCCGCCCGCAGCACGGTGCCGTCGTCGGGCTCCATGGCGCCGCCGGGGAATGCGACCTGACCAGCATGTCTGCGCAGGGTGGTGGCCCGTTCGATGACGGTCACGAGCGGGTCTGGCTCATCCGTGAACAGCATCAGCACACCGGCCCGACGGCCACCACGAGGCCGCCGGATACCGCTGGAATCCGGCAGCGCTCCGTCAAGTCCACGGATCAGTTCTGCAAAGGTCTCGTTCACTCAATCCCCCAGGTGTTCGTCGATGAGCCCCAGGAGTTGTTCCGTGGACTCCAGGCCCCCCACATGCCTGCCCACAACCTTGCCATCGGCCGCCACGAACAATGTCACGGGCAGACCCGGAATCTTCAGCGACGTCTGCAGGGTGCGCTCCATGTCCTGGATGTGCGGATACCTCCACTCCGCCAGCGCGGCGAACTCCAGCGCCCAGTCCGGCTGGGGATCCTGGTAGTTGATGCCGACGAAGGACACGTCCTCCATCTGTTGGAAGGCTTCCCGCAGGTACGGACTCTCCTCGCGGCACGGGGCACACCACTGCGCCCAGAAGTTGAGCACCATGGGCTCCCGTGGCAGACCCGCCAGGTTGACCACCTGGTCCGTGCCCAGGCACGGCAGTTCCGTCATCGGCAGCCCATCCACGACTGCCTCCACGGCGGGATCAGTGTCCGGGCACTCCGGAAGTCCGTACTGCTGCCGCAGGGCATCCAGATCGGCTGTCGTGCTCACCTGCGGCACCGGCTCCACAGACGGCGATGGCGGGGCGGAGGGCGCCGAACAGGAAGTCATCGCCAGCGCCGCGACCATGGCTGACATCGCCCTCCATCCCAGGCTCCGCCCTCTCAAGATCTGGGCTCCCGCACGAGGGCTTGGGCCTTCTCGGGATCTGTCTCGCCCTCACCGTAGGCAGGACAGAGGTCCGCCACCACACAGGCACCGCAGGCAGGCTTTCGGGCGTGGCAGCGTCGACGTCCGTGCCAGATGATCCGGTGATTGAGCAACACCCACTCCTGTGGATCGAACAGTTCCCCCACCTCGCGTTCGACGACGTCTGGCTTGGTCGAGTCCACCCATCCCAGCCTGTTCGACAGGCGGATCAGGTGGGTGTCCGGGGTGATGCCGGGAACACCGAAAGCGTCCCCCAGAACAACGTTGGCGGTTTTGCGGCCCACCCCCGGCAGCGTCACCAGCTGCTCGAGCGTGGCAGGGACAAGCCCGTCGAAATCGTCGACGATCATCCGGGACAACCCGATGATGGAGGTGGTCTTGTTGCGGAAGAACCCCACGGGACCGATGATCCGCTCGATCTGCTCTCGCTCCGCGGAGGCCAGCGACGAAGCGTCGGGATGGCGCGCGAAGAGTTCTTGGGTCACGGAGTTGACCCTGCGATCAGTGGACTGTGCGGACAGGACCGTGGCCACCAACAGTTCAAAGGGATTGGTGAAATCGAGTTCACATCTGGCGTCGGGGTACTGCGCACCGAGACGCACGTTCACCTCGGCTGCCTGACGCGGCGTCGCGCGCAACAACTAGACCTCGACTACCAGCTCAACCTCGACGGCGGCGTCAAGGGGCAACACGCTGACACCCACGGCGCTGCGCACGTGCGAGCCATTTTCTGGACCGAAGATCTCGGCCAGAAGTTCTGAAGCACCGTTCGCGACCATGGGTTGGTCCACGAAGTCCGGGGTGCTCGCCACATAGACCACGACGCGCAGGACCCGCAGAACCTTGTCCACTCCCCCTGCCTCAGCCGCGACGGCCGCGACAGCGTTGAGCGCCGCCGCGCGTGCAGCGGCCACCCCGTCAGGGACCGAGACATCGGCTCCCAATTTGCCCACGGCGACGAGCTTGCCGTCCACGAGCGGGAGCTGACCGGAGGTCCAGATGTGATCTCCAGAACGCCGTGCAGGCACGTAGGCGGCAAGAGGTGTGGCGACGGCCGGCAACACGATGCCAGCAGCCGCCATCCTCTTCCAGATGGCCACGTATCAGCCGTTCTGCAGTGGCCGCTTGAAGTATCCGACGAGCGTGTCCGGGTTGGGTCCGGGCGCCAGTTGGATCAGTTCCCAACCGTCGGCTCCGAAGTTGTTGAGGATCTGCTGTGCCACGTGGGACAGGATCGGGGCGGTGAAGTACTCCCATTTTGTCATGGGAGCCAGCTTAGTCTCGGGCCCACGCATAGTGCGACCGAAGCCGTTGCCCTCAGACCGCCGACATGTCGGCGCTGTGGCCTACGAGCACCTCACGCCAGGACTCGATGTCTGGCCGTGTGCGCAACAGGTGACGACGCTCCCGCTCCGTCATGCCTCCCCACACACCCCATTCGATCCGGTTGTCGAGCGCCTCGGCGAGACATTCGGATCTCACGGGACAGCCGAAGCATACTGACCGCGCCCGTTTTTGATCCTTGCCCTCGGGAAACAATGCATCAGCCATTTCACGACATTTGGCCTGCAACGTCCATTCACTTACTTCTGCCAGAGACATCAGTGCCCTCCCTTGCGCAACTGGTGAACCTTTATCGAGTCGACCGTAGCGCATAGGGGGCCCAGCGCAACAGGGGGTGCCGCTCAAGCTGGACGCACCGCGCCGCGCGACTCCCTTGCGCTCAACTCGGGATACGGACGTGCGTCGCGTAGAATCCGCATCATGAAGTCTCCCTCCCTCAGCCGCAAGGCATACGCACTGCTGATGTTCTTCGCCGTCAGCTTGCTTTCTGGCTTGCTGCTGGCGGGATTGGCGGTGCCGTTCACGGCGCTGGCCAGCACCGGAACGAAGTATGCGGCAGAAAGCCTGCAGTACATCCCGGCAGAGTTGGAGACGCCTCCCATTTCGGAGCGTTCGAACATCCTGATGGCCGACGGGTCCAACCTGGCAACGTTCTTCGAGGAAAACCGGGTTTACAAGCCAATATCGGAGATCGCCGGCGTCATGCAGGACGCGCAGATCGCCATCGAGGACCACCGCTTCTACGATCATGGGGCCATTGACGTGCAAGGCCTGGGCCGCGCCTTCGTCAAAACCCTGACCGGTGACACGCAAGGCGCGTCCACGCTCACCCAGCAGTACGTGAAGCTGGTCCAGGTGGAGGCTGCCAACGCGCTCGGCGACAAGGAAGCCATTGCAAAAGCCACCGAGGTCAGCTTCGAGCGCAAGATCCGCGAGATGCGCTACGCCATGGCACTGGAGGAACGGCTCTCCAAAACAGAGATCCTTGAGCGCTACCTCAACATTGCCTACTACGGCGACGGCGCCTACGGCGTGGAGGCCGCAGCCCGCCACTACTGGGGTACGACCGCCAAGGATCTGACGCTGGACCAGGCAGCGATGCTCGCCGGACTGGTGCAGAACCCGGTCCAGATCAACCCGGTGAAGTACCCCGAAAAGGCCAAGGATCGACGCGACGTGGTGCTCAACCGCATGCAGGAGCTGAACATCATCACCGCCGACGAGGCGGCCGCGGCCAAGGCTGTCGACTTTGACGCCTCTAAGGTCCAGCCGACACCGAACGGCTGCACTGCCTCACAATTCCCCATTTTGTGTGACTACGTCCGCCAAGTGCTGATCTCGGACAAGATGCCGGCGCTCGGCTCGACCCCCGCAGAGCGCGAGAACACCCTGAAGCGCGGCGGCCTGACCATCAAGACCCTGATCGACCCCGCCGCTCAGTCTGCGGCCGAAGCGGCGGTGGCAGCACAGATCGCGCCCACGGACCCGGTGAGGTCCTCGTCGGTCCAGATCCAGCCGAGCACCGGCCTCATCATCTCCATGGCGCAGAGTCGCCCCAAGATGGGCAAGGCCCCCGGTGAGACGTTCTGGAACTTCAACGTGGGGAGAGCTTTGGGCGGTCTGGAAGGTTTCCAGGCCGGATCCACCTTCAAGCCCTTCGTCATGGCAGCCGCCCTGGAGGCGGGCGCCACACCGAGCAAGACCTACGATGCGCCCTACCAGAAGCAGTACAAGGGGACCACGTTCAAGAGTTGTGATGGCAAATTCGTCTTCGACCAGGACTGGAAACCGAAGAACTACGACAAGTCCTACGGCACCATCGACATGATGAGGGCCACCCAGGCTTCGGTGAACAACTACTACATCCAGCTGGAACGAGACATCGGGATTTGTTCGTCCATCGAGATGGCGCAGAAGGTCGGCGTGAAGCTCTCCGACGGCCAGGACCTCAAGACAGAGTCCCGCAACCCCTCCTTCGTCCTCGGCACCTCCTACGTGACCCCATTGTCCATGGCCGAGGCGTACGCCACGTTCGCCAATCGTGGCGTGCACTGCGACCCGATCATTCTCGAATCAGTGCTCAACATCGACGACGTGAACGTTGAGGTCCCCTCCGCCAACTGCACGAAGGTCATGGAACCAGAAGTGGCTGACGGGGTGAGCTACGTTCTCAAGTCGGTCATGGACAAGGGCACCGGGAGGCCGGCGCGCATGACGGACGGTCGGCCGCAGGCAGGCAAGACGGGAACCACCAACGACGCCACCGCTGTTTGGTTCGCCGGTTACACCCCGGAGATGGCAGGCGTTGCCATGATCGCCATCGACACCACCGATCCCTACTTCCAGAACCACCGCAAGTCCCTGACGGGTATCCGCGTGGAAAATGGCAACCGCCTTCGCGGTAGTGGTGGTGGCGACGCAGGCAAGATCTGGAAGGTCGCCATGGCCTCGGCACTGAAGGACCTTCCCAAGACCAGCTTCACAGCTCCCTCCAAGAAGGTTCTCGAGGGCGAGAAGGTGTCGCTGCCGAATGTCTCGGGCATGGGGTACAACGAGACCCAGCGGACCCTGGAAGAGGCCGGATTCAGCACGGTGCGTGTGAAGACGTACAGCAACAAACGCGAGGGCGCCTTCCTGGGCATCAGCCCCAAGGGCACGGCAATAAAGTTTGGCACCGTCTCGCTCCTGGTGTCAGCTGGACCGGAACCCAAACCGACGCCCAAGCCGACGCCGACGCCGCCGAAGAAGGCTGAGACGCCAGCCGTCACACCCACGCCCACGCCTCCACCGGCGACGCCCGCGGCCGAAGAGGACGACGACTGATGGGGCTTCGCCTCCGGCATGTCTTTGGGTCCCTCGCTGGTGCGGCCATTGGCTGTTTCGCCTGGGGCCTCGTGGAGGCGCAACTCTTCACCGTGCGCCACGTGGAAGTGCCCATCCTGCCGCCCGGCGGAGAGCCACTGACGATCCTGCACGTCTCCGATCTCCACCTGACTTCCAGGCAACATTTCAAACTGGACTTCATCCGGAGCCTGTCAGCATTGCGGCCGGACGTGCTGGTCACCACCGGCGACAACATCTCCGATGCGGACGCCATCTTTCCGCTCATGGCGGCGTGGAACAGTCTTCGGTTCACGCCGGGCGTGTTCGTGTTCGGCTCCAACGATTACTACGCGCCCAAGTTCAAGAACCCGCTGAAGTACCTCTTTGAGGGCCGTTCCCATCTGGAGGCCGAACCCACTGAGCTGCCATGGCGGACGCTGCGGGACAAAATGACAGCCGTCGGGTGGCAGGACCTCAATCACCACCGCGCCGTTCTGGAGGTCAAGGGATACCGCCTCGCCTTCCGAGGGACCGACGACGCCCACCTGTACCGTGACGACTACTCCCTGGTCGCGGGCCCCGCGGATCCGGATGCCGACCTCACCATCGGCGTCACACACGCCCCATACCTACGCGTTCTCGACGCCATGACTGCAGACGGCATGGACATCATCTTCGCCGGACACACGCACGGTGGGCAGGTCTGCCTTCCGGGTGTCGGAGCGCTGGTGACCAACTGCGATCTCGAAACGTCCCGGGCCAAGGGGTTGTCGTCGCACACTCACGCTGGCAGGACCTCGGCTCTCCACGTGTCGGCGGGCGTCGGCACCTCGCCAACTGCGCCCTACCGCTTCGCCTGCCGCCCGGAGGTCACAATGCTGACACTCGTGCCGAAGGATGCCGGTTTCGCGCACGATGAGAGCGTGAGCTAGTATTTCCGTTGGCCCGGTGACGGGTCAATCGGGGTGTGGCGCAGCTTGGTAGCGCGCGTCGTTCGGGACGACGAGGCCGCAGGTTCAAATCCTGTCACCCCGACATATCGTGAAGGGCCCGGACCACAAGGTCTGGGCCCTTCGCTGTGCCATGCCGGGTCCTCAGGGCAGGATCAGGCTGTATCACCCTGAAGGCGCGAACAGAACGCATGGAAGGACCCCTGGCACCTCACCATGCCCCTTCGATAGACGGCGTTCGTACCTCACGGCCGCGCTCAGGGAACAGAAGAGGCGCTTCAGCTCCTCCCTCGCAGCGGCTCAGGATGGCCCCTCCTACGTAGCGTTGCTCGGGGAACAGTCTTTGTCTGTTCCCTGAGTAGTCGCTCGAGGAACGAGGGCGACGTATCGAGGGGCCCCCTACTTGAACCTCACAATGTTGTTGAACAGCCAGCCGTTGGTCCAGGCGTAGGTGCGATTGCCCCCGGCGTCGAGCCTGGAGGTGATGTAGCTCGCCCAGATATAGCTGCGGCACCCGTTGCCTCCGGTGGCGGGTGTGTCGCACTCGGTGCGCCACTTGCGACCGTCGGTGGAGGTCCACTGGCCCGTGAAGCCCAGCGGGTT
>RCNJ01000744.1_pt1 | contig 12022 bp, 12 predicted proteins | sample 2041171 | NCBI WGS metagenome assembly RCNJ01 (sample SAMN09708213, study PRJNA481090) | feces metagenome | biome: feces | host: Pygoscelis adeliae | place: Antarctica: Rookery Lake | collected 2010-03-01 | reverse complement strand
CTAGTGAAAGATTTTAAGCTAGAGTATTGGTGATAATAAACTAGATAAAGTTTCTTTTAATCTTTTAGTAACTGGTTTCTTTAACATATCTTCTTTTGTAAAACGTTTACTATCTACTATATCTTGCTTAAAATCTTTCACTAGATGTTGAATGGCTAAAGAGTCTTCATATAAATAGACCATTAGTTCATGATTTAATCTAAAACTTCTCACATCAAAGTTAGCAGTACCTACTGCAGCTTCTTTACTATCAACAATCATAATTTTAGCATGTACGAAAGAATCTTTATCATAAGCATACATTTTCGCTCCTGCATCTATCATTGTATCTATATAGGCATTGCTACCATTAAATGAAATTCCACGATCTCCTTTTCCAGGAATGATAACTTTAACATCAATACCGTTAAGAGCCACTCTCCTAATAGCTGCTAAAGCTTCATCGTCTGGTACAAAATAAGGCGAAATAATCCAAACTGATTCATGGGCGCTCTCCATTAAATTTAACATAGAGTCCCGGACAAGATTTTCTTCGTCATATGGCCCACCATATACAACTTGAGCCCAGTCATTCCCCTGAGGTTTAGGATTAAAATATTTCTCCAAGCCTAATGGTGTTATAAATTGATCTGCTGAATTCATTTCATTTTTTAAATAAACCCAATCCTTTAAAAAGGCTTCTTGTAATTCTCTTACTGCGAGACCTTGTACTCGTAAATGTGTATCTCGCCAAATATGAAATTCATCTGTATTAGAACGATACTCCTCACCCACGTTTAACCCGCCGGTAAAACCGATTTGACCATCAATTACAATAATCTTACGGTGGTTTCTTAAATTAGCTGTTCTAACTATCCAAGGTGAATATATCGGGTCATACGGATATACTTCTGCACCAACGTCTTTTAATGGTGCCAGAAATTCTGGACTCAATGCATGTGAACCAAAGCCATCATACATAAACCTTACTTCAACACCAGATTTAGCTTTATCGATTAAAACATCTCTTATTTCGGTCGATATCTCATCTGTTTTAAAAATATAATACTGAATATGAATATGATTAGTTGCCTTTTTTAAATAAGTTAATATATCTTTAAATGTTATATCTCCATTTGTTAAAATTTGCACTTCATTACCCTTTAAGGGCGCTATATCAGTTAAACTAGCTTGTTTTAAAGATAACTTAGGCGCATTATCTAAATTAGTTCCAGGTAAATCGTGCATTACTTTAATTATTTTTTTACTTTCTTCTATTTGCGCTTCAGAAAATTTACGTGTTTGTGGATTACGACCAAATAAGAAATAAAATATAATTCCTATAATAGGTAAAATAAATACGATTAAAATCCAAGCTACTTTAGAATTAGTACCACGCTTATCAATAAAAAGTAATCTAAATGAAATTACTAATGATAATAATTGAAAACTAACCCCAATTACATAAAATAATGTCGTCGACCAATTAATTAATACAAATGCAATAATGCCGATTATAAAAATAAGTGCTATCGCTTGAGTAATACGGTGTTTCATAACATTCCCCTACTTTCTTTTCACTATAATTCATTATACTAAAAAACTATCTTTAAACATAATATTATTAATGTTAAGAACTGTATTTCGTGAATCTTTTAGCCTTATCTGTTATTCTTAATAAGATATTAATTGTAAATGAGGTGGATTATATGATTATTCAGTTTAGTGGAAAAGTTAAATTTCCAATTACATTAGATGCTTCTGTTTGGATTTTTGATGATAGAAAAATTATTTTTGATGAAGCCTTTAGTGAAAAACCTAAAGAAGAACCTGTTAATCAATTAGAAAAAGCTGCTGAACGTTTTAATGTAGAAGTTTATCAACAAAAAATTAAACCGCCAGTAAATAAAAGTATTAATAAATATGAAAGAGAACAGATTTTAGTAAATACATATGTTATGCCTATTTATGAATTTATTGAAAATGCTGAAGTGGATGCTGACGCAACAAAGGCTATACTTACAACAACAAAAGGCCCTGTTGAAATTTCTCTTGAAAAATTAAATTCGTCTTATTTACTTTTTTCTGTCGAAGGGAAACCTGTTAAAGAAGATGGGCCAGTTCATTTATTCTTCGGAGATGCTTCTAACAAAGATAATCCTATTAAAGGTGTTAGCAAGATCACTTTCAATTAATTTTTTAATTTAGATTCACCAAATTTATCTTTTTTATGTTATAATTAATATACGCACTTTGTATTGAGGTGACTAAATTGGATGTAAAATGTGTACTATGTGATCGAGTTGAAGAATTAAAAGATGATTCTATAGAAGCTAAGAAACTTAGAAATCGTAGAATGCATATGTATCTTTGTTCTGAATGTAACGAAAGAATAACAGTTCGAACTAAGGAACGACATACAACTGGAAATTTTCATCTTTATCAAAAGAAAACTAAAAAAGACAGCATATTAAAGAAAAAACATCCTGGCCGTTAACACGGTAGGATGTTTTTTTATGTGGTTTATTTTACTTCTTTTTTTCTTGTTACATGTAGTCGATAACGATAGATTCCCAAAACTAATGAAATAATAATTAATGACTCAGTTATAGGTAAACCCATCAAATTAAAGATTGTTAATATAAACACTCCTACTGCTAGCATGATATAAACAAGGATTTCTTTTTTAAATGGTAATCCTCTAGCAAAACCTAATTTATAAGCAATAATACTGAAAATTAAATTTAATACAAAAGACTTCCAATAGTTTGCTTTACTTACATTTTCAATTTGAAGATTTGTTACGTCAATTGAACTATAGGGAGCTTGTTCTTCGTATTCAACTTTTTCTTCTTCAGACAAATCAACTTTAATAGGATATATATTCCCAGCATCTAAAGTTCCAGATGAATTTTGTTTTGCTTCAACTTTCTTATTTTCAAATAATCCATCCACATTTAAATCAAAACTTAAATCTTTGATTGGTTTACTTGTTTCGTTAATTGCAAGTAAGATAAGTTCATCATCGACTAGTCCTACAATTTCAACTTCTAACTTATCAGAGCCCTTTTTGGTGTAGCCATCTAAAAATGTTTCTGATTTATCATAAATAACTTGCGAATCTTCTTTAATACCACCATCTTCTGATCGGTCACTTTTTAATACTTGTAATGAATCAGCCTCATCGGCTTTTACAATTATTTTTTCAGTAACTGGGTTAAATATGAATATAAGTGCTAAAAAACTTACAATACCATACATGTATATCTTTTTATTCATAAATCTTCTCCTCATATTTTATAATAAACAATCATAATCATATATTTTATTAATTATTATGTATAAGCACTGTATATCTTAACACATTTCTTAAGTTTTATATAAAAATAGAACCTATTTAAAAAGGTTATCTTAATTGTAAAATATACACTTTATGTTATAATTTTTAATAGAGACGAGAGGTGGATTCTAATGTTCGGATTTGATGTTCCAAAACTACTACTAGCAATGCTTGTTGTTCTTATGTTCTTTTTAGTAGGCGTAGGATTTGCACACGGTAGTCCATTATTAATTATTTTATTTACTATCCTTGGTTTTGCTACAATGGGCTACGGCATTTCTTTAAAGAAAAAACAAAATTAATTTATCACATTAAAAATAGTCTGTATATACAGACTATTTTTTTGCGTTTTGTAAGTATTCAGAAATGACTTTGTTATGTACGTTAGGATTACCCGTTACGATTGAAGACCTTTCTAGCATACCAACTTCTTTTCCATCAATATCAGTTGTCATTCCACCAACTTCTTTAACAATAATTCTACCAGCAGCAATATCCCATGGTTCAAGACTCATTGTTAAATATCCTCCAATAATACCCTCAGCAACATGTGCAAATTCAAGTGCAGCTGAACCATAAGTTCTTGTTCCTCTAACACGTTTTACAAGAGATTGCATTACTTTTTCATCAATAAGTCTATTCTCACAAAGCCAATAGTGATTAAGACAAATAATAGATTCCTCTAAAGGTACATTTTGCTCTAACATAGGTAGTCTTCTATCATTTTTAAACGCTCCACCATCTCGCATCGCACTGTATAAATTATTAGCAATAACGTCATAGACAAACCCAATCTCACCAATACCTTCATGATAAATACCAATTGATATAGCGAAGTTTCGCTTTTGATTTACAAAATTCATTGTTCCATCAATCGGATCGATTATCCATACAGTTCCTTTTGTATCTTTTAAATCATCTCCGAAACCTTCTTCACTTAATAATAAGTGACCTTTATAATATTGTTTTATTTTATTTGCAAAAAACTTTTCAACATCTTGATCGACTTGCGTAACAAGATCATTAGCATTTGATTTAGTACTTATTTCGAGTGGATCATCTATTCTTTCTTTTATCAATGCACCTGCATCAAGCATCCATGATCTGACATGGTTAAATAAAGCTTCTCGAACGATTGAATCCATCTTTAAGCCTCCATTTTCATACTAATACTATTGTAGCAAAGATATTACATTTTTTCATAGTATAAACTTATTTTTAAAGTAAAAAAGAAAATTGTTGATGAATCAACAATTTTCTTTTTTTTATCAATTTATACATATTTATGTACATTACTTCTTAGTAGCTTTAATATTACAGCTTGGACACGTACTATAAAGCTTAGAAACTTTCTCTCGATTGTAATATTCCATAACTGTATCACACATTTTACAAATTATCATTCCCAATTAGTTTTCATCTCCTCTTAAATAGTGTATCTTAATTAGCTATAATTACATTATAGTATGTAACATTAGAATACACAAGAGGAATTAGTGTAACGTATTGAGAATTTATGACATTGTGACTATTGTTTAATTTTCCAATTGAATTGTATGTGGATCAGCCATTTCGTAGCCTTTATCTTGCAGACCTACAACAATATCTTCTAAAGCATCATTTGTCCATTCACGATCATGCATTAATAAATTAGCACCATGGTTTAATAATTCAGTATTAATCATAATATCAGTAATTGATTCTTTAGTCATATATTCTTCATTCCAATCATAACCATATGTCCAGTTCATTAGGACCATACCTTCTTCTTCCACAATTTTTTTAGAATAATCAGTATTTTGTCCAAATGGTGCCCTGAAAAATACAGGTTTTTCTCCAGTAATTGATTCCACTTGTTTACTTACTGAAGTAATTTCTTCTTTTTGCTCTTCTTCAGAAAGTGTTTGTAAGTCACTATGACTATATGTGTGATTTCCTATCATAAATCCTTTATCATGAATCTTTTTCAACATTTCTTTTTCTTCATCAGTTTCTAAAAAATGACCATTAACAAAAAATATCGCATTGACATCTAGCCTTTCCAAAGTATCAGCCATCTCCAAAGCATATGTATCAGGTGCGTCATCAATCGTTAATAAAGCAACTTTAGAATTTGTTTCTTCTTTTAAAGGTTCGAGTGACCAAATTGCTTCATTAATAGAATAGAGTGGTTCAGCTTCTTCTTCAGTCTCATCCTCAACCTCTTTTTCATCTTCTTCATTATTTTCTTCGGCTTCACTCTCTTGTTCAACCTCTTTTTCTTCTTCCGGCTTTACATCAGTATTTCCATTACAAGCAGCAAGTAAAAATATAGTTCCAATTAGTAAAATCAACATTTTCTTCATTAAATCACCTCTTTAATAGTTTACATGTTTTTTATAATTAAACAAAATAAAAAGCTGTTCTAAAAAGAACAGCTTTTTATCATGACTATTTTATAATGTGTGGATTGGTGTACCTAAAGCAACTTCTGCCGCTTCCATTGTAATTTCACCTAAAGTAGGATGTGTATGGACTGTCAGTGCAATATCTTCTGCAGTCATACCCGATTCGATTGCCAGTGTAATCTCACCGATCATCTCACTTGCGTTAGGACCTACAATTTGGCCACCGATAACAAGTCCATCATCTTTACGTGTAATTAACTTTAATGAACCCTCACTATCATTTAATGACAATGCACGTCCGTTTGCTCCAAATGGGAATTTAGAAGCTTTAATTTCAATTCCTTCTTCTTTAGCTTCAGCTTCTGTATAACCTACTGTCGCCATTTCAGGATCTGAGAAGACAACTGCTGGCATTGCTAGATAATCAATAACTGATTTTTTACCACTGATTGCTTCTGCAGCAACTTTTCCTTCATAAGATGCTTTGTGAGCAAGTGGTAAACCTTTAACAATGTCACCAATTGCATAAACGTTTTCTTTGCTTGTCCGACATTGCTCATCAATTTTTACAAGCCCACGTTCATCTAATTCTATTCCCGCTTCTTCTAAGCCGATTTCTTCTGTATTAGGTGAACGACCAACAGTTACAAGTACGTAATCTGCTTCGATAGTTTCTTCTTTACCATCTGTTTCATATGTTACTTTAACACCTTTATCAGTTTCTTCTACACTTTTAGCAAGTGCTTCTGTAACAACATCAGCACCATTTTTCTTAAGTCTTTTTGTAACCACTGAAGTCATTGACTTCTCAAAAGTTGATAAAATCGTTTTTTCACCTTCTAAAATAGTTACTTTAGTTCCAAAATTAACATAAGCAGAACCTAATTCTGTTCCAATATAACCTCCACCAATAATAACTAATTTTTCAGGTATTTCTTCTAAAGCTAATGCTCCTTCAGAATCTAAAATACGCTTAGAATAAGCAAATCCTGGAATTTCAATTGGTGATGAACCTGTAGCTATAATACAGTTCTTAAATGTATATGTTTGTGAGTTTTTCTCATCCATGATACGTACACTCTTATCATCAACAAAATAAACTTCACCTTTTACTACATCTACTTTATTACCTTTCATTAGTGAACCAACACCTGAAGTTAATTTATTAACAACTTCGCCTTTCCATTCTTGCACTTTAGCAAAATCTACATTAACTTTCTCAGTCGTAATTCCTAATTCTTCATTTCCACCAGCATTAGCAGCCATGTGACCCGCTTCTATTAATGCTTTAGAAGGAATACATCCAATATTTAAACATGTACCACCTAGAGCACCTTTATCTACGATTGTAACATTTTGGCCAAGTTGAGCTGCACGAATTGCGGCAACATAACCTCCTGGACCAGCACCTACTACTAACGTATCTACATCAATTGGAAAATCTCCTACTACCATATTTATTACGCCTCCATCATGATTAATTGTGGATCATTTAATAATCGTTTGATTTGATTTAATGCGAGTTGAGCAGTCACACCATCAACAATACGGTGATCAAAACTAAGTGATAACGCAAGAACTGGTGCAATAACTACTTCACCATCTCGAGCAATTGGTTTATCTGCAATTCGTCCTATGCCTAAAATAACAGCTTCAGGATAATTTAATACAGGTGTAAACCACTGACCACCAGCTGATCCGATATTAGTAATTGTATTTGATGCGCCTTTCATCTCTCCAGGCTTTAGTGTACCATTTCGAGCCTTTTCTGCCAACCCATTTATCTCTCCTGAGATTTCAAAGAGTGCTTTTCTGTCAGCATCTTTTAAGACTGGTACAAACAATCCTTCATCAGTATCAGCAGCAATGCCGATATTGTAATAGTGCTTATAAACAATCTCGTTTGTATCTTCATCTACCATAGCATTCAAAATTGGGAATTTCTTAGACGCCGAGATTAGTGCTTTCACTACATAAGGTAAGAAAGTTAACTTAACATCTTGTTCAGCAGCAACACCTTTAAATTTATTACGGTGATCAACTAAATCTGAAACATCGATTTCATCCAATAATGTAACATGGGCTGCTTTAGTTTTTGAATTAACCATTGCTTTTGAAATAACTTTACGAATTGGTGTCATTTCTTCACGTGTCTCTGGATAAGCACCTTCAGGTATTTCTACACTTCCAGTATCTTTAACTGCCTCATCTGAATCACTTGTTTCTTCAGATGCTTGAACTTGGTCTCCTGATAAGAATGTATCAACATCTGAACGTAAAATCCGATCATTTTTGCCTGTTCCTGAAACTTCTTGGATATTTACATCATTATCTCTTGCATGCTTTCTAACAGAAGGCATTGCAATAACTCTTCCACCTAAATCTTCTTTCTTACTTTCTTGTTTAGAAGATTTATCTTCTGTTTCTTGTTCTTCTGATTCCTTTGGTTCCTTTTGTTCTTCTACTACTTCTTCTGAATCGTCTTGACCCTCAGGCTCTACATCCTCATAACCTTCAGCTTCAATAGTAACAAGCAAATCACCGACTACTGCAACAGTACCTTCTTCAACATGAATCTTTGAAACTTCTCCATCAACTGGTGATGGTATTTCAACGACAGATTTATCATTTTGTACTTCACATAATGGATCATCTTCTTTTATTTCTTCGCCTTCTTTAATAAACCATTTTACTATTTCACCTTCATGTATTCCTTCTCCAATATCTGGTAATTTAAATTCAAATGCCATGTTTAAACCTCCATTCTTAAATTTAATAATTAATTACTGCATTTACTTTTTCAATAACATCTTCGTGATTTGGTAACCAATCTCCTTCAGCAGCTGCAAATGAGTAAACTGTATCTGGCGCTGTTACTCTCAATACAGGTGCTTCTAAGTGTAAGATTGCTCTTTCTTGTATTTCTGAAATAATATTTGCTGCGACTCCTGCTTGTCTTTGAGCTTCTTGAACAACAACAACGCGGTTTGTTTTCTTAACTGATTCTACAATTGTTTCAATATCAATAGGTGAAACTGTACGTAAATCAATTACTTCAGCATCTATATCTTCTTTTTCTAATTCTTCAGCAGCTTTTAAGCAAGTATGAACCATTGCTCCATAAGCAATTAAAGTTACATCGCTTCCTTCTCTTTTAATATCTGCTTTTCCTAATTCAATAGTGTATTCTTCTTCAGGAACTTCGTTTCTGAATGAACGATAAAGTTTCATATGCTCTAGAAAAATAACTGGGTCATTATCACGAATTGCTGCAATTAATAGCCCTTTAGCATCATAAGGTGTCGAAGGAATAACAACTTTTAATCCAGGTTGTTGAGCAACTAACCCTTCTAAAGAGTCAGCGTGCATTTCAGGTGTTTGTACCCCTCCGCCAAATGGAGATCTTATTGTTATAGGTGATGTGTGTGTTCCTCCTGAACGATATCTCATTCTAGCCATTTGACCACTTATTGAATCCATTACTTCAAAAAAGAATCCTGAGAATTGAATTTCTGGAACAGGTCTAAATCCTTCTAACGCAAGACCAATAGAAAGTCCACCAATTGCAGATTCTGCGAGCGGTGTATCAAACACTCTATCTTCACCAAATTCAGCTTGTAATCCTTCTGTAGCACGGAAAACACCGCCATTTAATCCCACATCTTCTCCAAAAACTAATACATTTTCATCATTTTTTAACTCTGTATGCATTGCATCTTTAATTGCTTGAATCATAGTCATTTCAGCCATATTATTTCGACTCCTTTGCTTTATATTCCTCTAATTGTTCTTCTAGGTTAACTGGTAGTTCATCATACATATTATTGATAAAGTCTGATACTTTTTGTTTTGCTTTTTTAATCGCTTCTTTAATTTCTTCTTTAGCTTTTTCGATTACTTCATTCTCTTGTTCTTCAGACCATAGACCTTTATTTTCAAGGTAAGCTCTAAAACGAACAATCGGATCCTTCTTTTCCCATTCAGAATCTAATTCGTCTGTTCTATACTTAGTCGGATCATCTCCAGCCATTGTATGTGGACCATAACGATATGTTAAATTTTCAATTAACGTTGGACCACCACCATCTAGCGCTTTATCCCTAGCATATTTCGTCATTGCATAAACTGCTAATGGATCCATTCCGTCAACTTGATAACTTTCAATTCCAGCTGCAATACCTTTTTGAGCAAGTGTTTTTGCTGCTGTTTGTTCTTCCACTGGAACTGATATAGCAAAGTAGTTATTTTGAACTATAAATATAGCCGGTGCATTATAAGCTCCAGCGAAGTTGATACCTTCATAGAAATCACCTTGTGAAGTACCACCATCTCCTATATAAGTTAATGCAACAGATTTATTACCGCGTAACTTTTTGCCTAGAGCCACACCTGCCGCTTGGACATATTGTGCTCCAATAATAATTTGAGGACTTAACGTATTTAATCCATCAATGTTTTCGTTACCATGGACGTGACCTTTTGAAAATAAGAACGCTTGATATAAAGGTAAGCCATGCCAAATCATTTGTGGGACATCTCTGTAACTTGGTAATAGAAAATCTTCTTTTTCTACAGCAAAGTGACTCGCAACTTGTGAAGCCTCTTGACCTGCTGTTGGTGCATAAAAGCCTAATCTCCCTTGTCTATTAAGTGCAATAGAACGTTGGTCTAAAATACGTGTATAAACCATTCTTCTCATTAACTCTTTAAGATCATCGTCTGATAAATCAGGAGCAAATTCCTCGTTTACTATTTCACCTTGTTCGTTTAAAACTTGAATCATCTCAAAATTTTCCTCTACTTCTTTTAACATGTTTTTCATAATAACTCACCATACCTTTCTTTATTTAAATTAATATTCAACAACTTCTTTACTAATACTGTATAAAACAAAACAACTTTAAAAGCTGTTACATTAATTTTTTGTTTATGAGTAGTACAAATAAACTACTGATTATTAGTGTAACTCAGATTAGCTATTCACGTCAATTGTTTTGCTGTAACAAGTTATCTTTACTATTTAATTGTGTTTTCAATTTTTATTAAATAATTAATTTTCACCTCTGTTATAGCAACAAAACAAAACTGTATTATAACAATGTTCTCGCTTACATAACACTAAAAGAAAAAAGCCTAACTTTATTGTCAGGCTTTTCCTATATCATTCATTAAATTCAATGTTTAAATCCATCTTTTTATATAAATCTTTTTTCAAAGCATTATATTTTTCCGTCTCTTCATTTATTGTATTATTTAATTTTATGATTTTTTCGTTATGTTTATTTATTTGTTCTACTTGCTTTAGTACTTTTTCCTGTTCTGCACCCTCTTCCTTCATTAACTTATAAAACTTTATCTTTTCGTCAATTGCCACTTCATATTCTTCAGATAACTTATCATATGTATCATAACGATTCATCATCACTTCATACATTTCTAAACCTAACTCTTTTTCGGAATCTTCTTCTAATTTATTTATCGATGATTCACTTTTTTCGAATGCTTTTTTTGATTTATTAAAGGTTTTTTCTTCTTCTTTTAAAGTTTCTTTTAAATTCTCATTAATTTCAATGGCTTCATCTGATTTTTTATTAACTTTATCTAACTCTTGATCAGTGAAACTAGCAATTTCATTTAAAAGTTCTTTATCTTTTATTTCTAATTCAGTTAATTTTTTTGACGCCTCACTAGATTCAATTTCTATAGTTTTCTCTAATTTATTATAGAGACCTTCTTCGACAGACTTACCACATCCCGATAAAAATATAATGGTAATTAACAATGACATGCCTAAAACTAATTTACCTTTCAAACTAGCACCCCTTTTTTTTCTAATGTTCTAATACATTTAAGTATAACAAAACTAGACTGAAAAAAGATAGTCATAATTAAGTCATTCTTCATTATTTTTTTCTTTATTTATGATATATTAAAGTTAGCCAATTTACTTTAGAATAGGAGACATTTAAATGATTACAATGGAAGACATCGTTCGCGATGATCAAGCATCATTACGAGAAAAATCAATAAAAGTAAACTTACCGCCAAACAAACAAACTAAAGAAACATTAAATAGAATGTTAGAATTCTTAAAAAATAGTCAAGATGAAGAATTTGCAGAAAAGCATAATTTAAGAGCAGGTGTCGGAATTGCTGCTCCACAAATTGGAATTAATGAGCAATTAACAGTCGTGCATTTTGAGTATGAAGATAAACTATATAGTTATAAATTAATTAACCCTAAAATTATCAGTCACTCAGTTGAACAAGCTTATTTAGTTGGCGGTGAAGGATGTCTCTCAGTTGACGAGGAATA